>Ga0209797_10001198_pt1 | contig 13014 bp, 12 predicted proteins | sample DOMMetBare3Fresh_2_FD_187472 | JGI IMG/M metagenome (GOLD analysis project Ga0209797, IMG submission 187472) | Wetland sediment microbial communities from St. Louis River estuary, USA, under dissolved organic matter induced mercury methylation -... | ecosystem: Environmental > Aquatic >... | reverse complement strand
TGAGATCGACATGGCGGGGCTGGCCCGGGTGCCGGGCATCGTCAAGATCGAGATCAAGCCGCAGGTGCACGAGTGGACCTTCGCCGCCGACTCCTCGCGCGGCGAGCACAGCATCATCGTGCTCTCCGAGGGCCGGCTGCTGAACCTGGGCAACGCCACCGGCCACCCAAGCTTCGTGATGTCGAACTCCTTCACCAACCAGGTGATGGCCCAGATCGAGCTGTTCACCAAGCCGCAGGACTACGACAAGCAGGTCTACGTGCTGCCCAAGCACCTGGACGAGAAGGTGGCCCGGCTGCACCTGGATGCCCTCGGGGTGCGGCTGACCGAGCTGAGCAAGGCGCAGGCCGAGTACATCGGCGTCGCCGTCGAGGGGCCGTACAAGCCTGACCACTACCGGTACTGATCCTGCCGGCCTGGCTCGGCGAGCTGGCGGAGCGGTACTGCGTGGTCGGCCGCAGCCTGCGCGAGCCGGTCGCCTTCCGGGTCGAGCGCGCGGCAGCGAGCTGATCGCCCGCCGAGCAGGTGGGATGGCCGAGCGGGCGATGGTGCGGGACAGTGCGACATGGCCATCTCGGTCGAGCAGCGGGAACGACCCCGCAGGATCGCGGTGCGTGGGGCTCGCCTGTTCGACGGGCGCGACCTGCTCGACGACCCAGATCCGACCCTGCTGATCGACGGGTCCACGATCACGGGTGTGCTCACCGGCGCGGCGGTGCCGCAGGACGCCGAGCTCGTCGACCTGGCGGGCGCCACGCTCCTTCCCGGACTGATCGACACCCATGTGCACCTATCCTTCGACGCCTCGGTCGACCCGGTGGCCACCCTCGCCGAGCGTGACGACGACGCGGCCCTGGCCGCGATGGCCGCGGCCGCCCGCACGGCCCTGGCCGGCGGGGTCACCACGGTCCGCGACCTGGGCGATCGGGACTACCTCTCGTTGCCGTTGCGCGGCCGGGCCGATCTGCCGACGATCCTGGCGGCGGGTCCGCCGATCACCACCGCGAACGGGCACTGCCACTTCCTCGGCGGTGCGACCACGGACGACGTCGACGGGATCCGGGCCGCTGTCCGTGAGCGGGCCGAGCGTGGCTGTGACGTGATCAAGGTGATGTCCAGCGGCGGCACGATGACCCCGGGCACGCGGCAGGAGGATCCCCAGTTCGACCGCGAGGTGCTGGCCGCTGCCGTCGACGAGGCACACCGGCACGGGCTGCCCTTGACCGCCCACGCGCACGCCACGGCGGCGATCGTCAACTGCGTCGCAGCGGGCGTGGAGAGCATGGAGCACGTGACCTTCTGGAGCGCGGACGGGGTCGACGCGCCGGAGGACCTGCTTCAGGCCGTCGCGGACCGGCGGATCGTGGTGGGCGCCACCGGCGGCATGCTGCCGCCGCCACCGGGGCTGACCCCGCCGCCTGCGGTCCTCGTCCGGATGCCGATGATCATCGCCAACCTGCGCCGCCTCGTCGACCTGGATGCGGTGATCGTGATCGGCACGGACGCCGGGATCGCGCCGGTCAAGCCGCACGACGTGCTGCGCCACGCCCACACCCAGGCCGCGGACGTCGGGATCGATCCGCTCCGCAGCCTGCGGATGATGACCTCGCTGGCGGCCGAGGTGGTCGGGCTGGGCGAGCGCAAGGGACGCCTGGCGCCCGGCTTCGACGCCGACGTGGTGGCGGTGGACGGCGACCCGATCGCCGACCCCGCCGCGCTGCACCGGATCCGCTCCGTCTACGCCCGCGGCGCCGCCGTGGCGCGCGGCTGATCCGCCCGGGACGGCGCACCGTGGTCACCGGCCAGGACCATCCGGCGACGGCGGCGGCCGAGCCCGCGCGGGCCTGGTCCCGGTCGTCCGGCGCAGCGTCCTGGGTGCTGGTCAGCGGCCGTTGGCTGATCCTGCTCGCCTGGATCGCGGTGGCGGCCCTCGCCTGGTGGCGGCTCCCCGGCCTGACCACCGCCGGCGCCGGGATCGGTGACATCACCACGGCCGACAATCCGGCCCTGCTCGCGGAGGGCCGGGCCGCGCAGGACTTCGGCTTCCCGCTGACCAGCCGGATCATGGTCGTCCAGCACGACCCCCGGGGCCTGTCGCAGGACGCCGTGCAGCACGCGGTCGAGGCGGCTCGCGACGCGCGGTCGGCGTCCTCGGGCCGGCTGCTCGCCGCCATCCCGGTGCCGGCCGACGAACGGCTGCCCGCGGTGCGCCGTCCGGGCACCACGGTGGTCACCTTCCTGTACCCGGCGCCGGACCAGTCGCTCGGCAGCGCCGTCCAGGCGGCCCACGATCATGCTGCGCGGTTGGCCGCGCCCGCCGACGCGGTGGTCGGGGTGACCGGATCCCTGCCTGCTCGGGTCGCCCAGTCCCGGATCGTCGAGGACGCGCTGCCCACGCTCGAGCTGGCCTCGCTGGCGGCCGTGGTGCTGATCGTGGGTCTGGCGTTCCGCTCCGTCGTGGCCCCGCTGCTGACCGTCGCCGTGGGCGGGGTGGCCTTCCTCCTGGTCACCCGGGTGGCCGGGCTGCTCGCCGACCGCCAGGGCTGGAGCATCCCCGCGGACCTGGAGCCGCTGATCGTCGCGCTGGTGCTGGGGGTGGTGACCGACTACGTCGTCTACTTCCTCTCCGGGCTGCGGGTAGAACTCGCCGCAGGGCACGGGCGCGCCACCGCGGCCCGGCGCACGACTGCCCTGTTCGCCCCGATCGTGGTCGTGGCCGGCCTGACCGTGGCCGCCGGCGTCGCCACCCTGCGGCTGGCCTCCTCACCGCCGATCCGGGTCTTCGGCCCCGCGATGGCGGTCACCGTGCTGGTCACCCTGGTGGTGGCGGTCACCCTGGTCCCGGCCCTGCTCGGGATCCTCGGCCGGGCGAGCCTGTGGCCGTCGTCGCCGGGTACGGTCCTGCGCACCGGACTCGGGGCCAGGACGCGCCGGCTCGGCGTGGCCATCCTGGGCCGTCGGGCGAGTGCCCTGATCCTCGCCCTGGCCTGCGTGGCCGGGCTGCTCTGGTGCGCGAGACCGTTGACCGGGCTGCGGACCGGGCTGCCGTTCGTCGCCTCGTTGCCGGCGGACGACGAGGTCCGGAGGGCGGCGGACGCGGCGGCCACCGGGTTCGCACCCGGGATCACCTCACCCACCCTGGTCGAGGTCCGCGCGCCGGGGGGCACCCTGCCTGCCGCGGGCCTCGAACATTTGCAGAGCCTCTTGGCGCAGCAGCCGCACGTGGCCGGGGTGCTGGGCCCGCGCGAGGACCGCCTGCTGGCCGAGGTCGCCGGACGCGCGCCGGGCGCCTTCGTCACCGCCGACGCTCGGGCGGCCCAGTACGTGCTGGTGCTCGACGTCGACCCACTGGACGCCGAGGCCGTCACCGCCGTCCGCGAGCTGCGGAACGCGTTGCCCGGCTTGGCGTCCCGGGCCGGCCTGCCGGCCGGTGCCTCCCCGGTCGTGGGGGGTGACACCGCGGCCGTGGTCGCCCTGATCGACGGCGCGGCGGAGGACCTGGCGTTGATCCTGCTCGGTGCGCTGGCGGTCAACCTGGTGCTGCTCGTGGTGTTCCTGCGGGCGCTGGTGGCACCCCTGTTCCTGCTGGCGTGCACGGCCCTGTCCGCGGCAGCCACGCTCGGCTTGACCACCCTGGTGTTCCAGGGACAGCTGCACCACCCAGGCATCACCTTCTTCGTCCCGCTCGCCGCGGGTGTGCTGCTGCTGGCGCTCGGCTCGGACTACAACCTCTTCGCCATCGGTCACGTCTGGGCGCACGCGCGGGGACGGCCGCTGCGCGAGGCGATGTCGGCCGCCCTGCCGCAGTCCTCGGCGGCGATCACCACGGCGGGGGTGGCGCTGGCGGCGAGCCTGGGAACGCTGGCCCTGGTGCCGCTGCGGCAGTTTCACGAGCTGGCCTTCGCGCTCGCTGCCGGCATCCTGATCGACGCCCTCGTGGTCCGCACGATCCTCGCTCCGGCGCTGCTGACCTTGTTCGGCCGGGTCAGCGCCTGGCCCGGGCGGCGCCTGGGCTGAGGCTCAGCAGGTGGTGCGTCCCGTGCCGTTCGCGGTCCAGGAGCAGGTGTCGATCGCCCTGCCGGTCGGGCTGCGCAGGGTGGCGGGCAGGCTGAACCGCACCACCGGGGCGGTGGCGGCCCGGGCGATCGACGGACTCATGGCCACCTACCGCGGCAGGGTCAGGACGGCGGTGAGGACGGCGAGGGTCCGGCCGCGACGTCCGGGATCGCGGTGACCGGTCATGAGCGGAAGGCAGTGCCGCCATCCGGTGTCTCGGGCGCTTTCATCCTGAACGTCCCGGCGGCACCGGGATCGGATCACTCCCCGGGGCCACGCCGGGACCGCTCAGAGCGAGCTGGGGTCGGCGGGCACGTCCACCGCGTGCTCCTGCAGCGCCGACAACGGGACGATGTCCAGTACCGCCGCGTTGGTCGAGGCGAGCACCACCGGCGCGGCGACGCCGTCCAGGTAGGCGCGGGCCCAGTTCATCGCCGTGACACACCAGCGGTCCCCCGGGGTCAGGCCCGGGAACTGGAACTGCGGAATCGGGGTGACCAGGTCGTTGCCGATGCTCCGCTGGTGTTCCAGGAACTCGGCGGTGACCACAGCGCAGATGGTGTGGCTGCCGACGTCCTCGGGAGAGGTGGCGCAGCAGCCGTCGCGGAAGAACCCGGTCATCGGATCGGTGCTGCACGGCTCCAGATCGCCGCCCACCACGTTGCGTTCCGCCATCGGCCCATCATGGTAGTCGTCGCGGGCGTCGGCGACCGGTGGCGGGGGTTCACCACCCGGGAGCCGGCAGCTCGACGCTGCGCTGCCCCTGCGAGACGTCGCGCAGCAGTCGGCGCAACGGGATGCCCAGCCCGTAGCTGGAGACGCGCCGTCCCGGAGTGATCTGCAGGAAACGGGTTCCGGGTGCGTCGCCCGCACCGAGCCCGGTGATCCGCTTCAGCCGGCGTTCGGCGAGCAGCTCGCGCACCGGCGGATCCTGCGCGGTGAGCACGCGCGCCGTGCCCTGGAACTGCACCGCCATCGGCGGACCGAACGGCCAGCGCCGCACCGGGATGCAGACCGCCACCCGCGGGTTCTCGCGCACGTTCCGGACCTTGATCGAGTCCTCGCTGACCAGCAGGTAGAGGGTGGTGCCCGCGGCGGCGTAGAGCACGCCGACCGCATGCGGCCGGCCGGCTGCCGACGTCGTGGCCAGCACGCAGAACGAGCGCCGGGCGATCGCCCGCCGGACGATCTCGAGCTGGCGGGCCGGATCGAAGGCGGTCGAGGACGTGAGAGCGGTCATCTCCCGATCGTCGACCGGCAGTCGGTCCGCCACCAGGCGCCTACGTCCCCGGCCCGGATCCCTGCGCGGCCTCGGCGGAATGATCACGTCGAGGCTGACCCGGGGGCGGTCCCTCGGACCAGATCAAGCGCGAGCAGGTGGCGGACATGACGTCGGCCTGCTCGCGCCGGTGCTCACGCTCGGCCCGCCGTCGCTCGAGTTCGGTGAGCCGGGCCAGGCTGCGGCGATGGCGTTCGGCCAGCACCGCCGCCAGGAACCGCTCCGGGTCCACGACGCCGGGCGGGGCCGGGGCCACCCAGCCGGCCACCCGGCCGGCGAGTTCGGTGACCAGGCCGTACCGCGACGCTTGGTGCAGCGTGTGGGCCCGGGCCAGGACCTGTCGGGCCGCGAGCGCCAGCGCGTCCGGCAGGCGGGCGATGTCCGCACCCTGCGCCCAGGCGGCCAGCTCCGGCGGCATCGGGGGTACCGGGGGCAGCGCCCGCGCCGTCCGCTCCCGGATCACGAACGTGCCGGCCAGCAGGTCACCGAGCCGCTTGCCGCGGGGGTTCCACAACGAGCAGATCAGCGCCACGCTGCCGGTCGAGCTGTAGATCTCGACCACGGCCACCAGCCAGCGCACGAGCGCCTGCCGCCAGCGGATCGGGCCGCCGTCGTCGCGGACCACGCGCAGCCCGGCCGCCGCCTTGCCGGGGGAGCGGCCGCGGCTCAACGTCTCCCAGGTGGCCGGCAGCAGCACCAGCAGGGTCACCGACAGGGTGAGGAACACGGCGGCCAGCGCCGCGTCGTCCAACCCGTCGACCGTGGCGGCGACGGTGAGGAAGACACCGATCCCCAGCGCGACGATGATCAGCTGGTCGAGCAGGAAGGCGAGGGCCCGGGTCGCGAAGGAGGCCGGCCGCAGGTCCAGCACCACCGCCTCACCGGTGACCAGCTCGTCCGGCAGGACCAGATCGAGCAGACCGTCGGGACGCTCACCGGACATGCTCCGAGGCTACCCGGCCGGCTGCCGGGTTCCCGATCGATGCCTGGCTAGCCTTGGGTGTCATGGACGCCGATGCCTTCGCCGCCGTCCACTCCGCGGAGTGGAACCGGCTGGAACAGTTGGCCCGGCGCCGTCGGCCGACCGGGGCCGAGGCCGACGAGCTGGTCACCCTCTACCAGCGGGCGGCCACCCATCTCAGCCTGGTCCGATCGGCCGGTGCCGACCCGCTGATCGTGGAGCGGCTGTCGAGGATCGTCGCCACGAGCCGTACCTCGCTGACCGGTGGGACCGAGCCGCTGACCCGGGAGCTGGCCCGGTTGGCCACGGTGTCGTTCCCGGCGGCCGTCTGGCGCAGTCGGTGGTGGACCGCGGCCGCGGCCGCCTTCACCGCCGTGATCGGTACCGCGGTCGGGTTCTGGGTGGCCGGCAACCGGCAGGTGCAGGCCGCCCTGGGCACCGATCAGGAGATCCGCCGGCTGGTCGAGGTGGACTTCGCGAAGTACTACAGCGAGAACCCGGCCGCGAGTTTCGCCGCCCGGGTGTGGACGAACAACGCCTGGGTCGCCGCGCTCTGCATCGCCTTCGGGATCAGCGGGGTGGCGGTGGTCTGGCTGCTGTTCCAGAACGCGCTCAATGTCGGGCTGGTCGGTGGCCTGATGGCGGCGAACGACCGGCTCGGTGTGTTCTTCGGCCTGATCACCCCGCACGGTCTGTTGGAGCTGACCGCGGTGTTCGTCGCCGCCGGGGCCGGCCTACGGCTGTTCTGGGCCTGGGTCGATCCCGGTCCGCTACCCCGGTCACGGTCGTTGGCCCGCGAGGGACGCTCGATGCTGACGGTGGCGATGGGGCTCGTCGTCGTCCTGCTCGTCTCCGGCGCCGTCGAGGCCTTCGTCACCCCGGCCCCGCTGCCGACCTGGGCCCGGATCGGCATCGGCGCCGTGGTGTGGCTCGCGTTCCTCGGCTATGTCGGGTACTTCGGACGCCGCGCAGCGATGGCCGGTGAGACCGGCGACCTGCGCGCCGACCTGGTCGAGGACGTTGTCCCCGTCGCCGGCTGACCCCACCCCGCTCATGCTCCGCGGCTGAACACCTACCGCGGATGATATGCACCAATTGCCGGTTTCTGACTGTTCACCTGCGGAGCATGAGCGGGAGAGAGGGTCGGGCAGGGGGTCAGAGGCGGCCGGCGGCCTTGAGCTCGAGGTAGCGATCGGCCAGGCGTGGGGGCAGGTGTTCCGGCTCGCCCCAGACCACCTCTACTCCGAACCGGCGCAGCTCGGCGACGATCGCGTCCCGCTCGAGCAACGTGCGGGTGGCAGCGGCCGCGCCGTACACCTGGTAGGCGTCGGCCCGCCCCCCAGCCATCTCGGCCAGGGCCGGGTCGGTGACCGAGGCGAGCAGCACGAGGTGCCGGCTGGTCAGCTGGGAGAGCACAGGCAGCAGCCCCTCCTCGACCGCGGCCGAGTCCAGCGTGGTGAGCAGGACGACCAGCGCCCGCTGGGTGAGCCGGGCCCGCACCGCGCCGACGATCGTGGTCCAGTCGGCTTCCACCAGGTCGGCCTCGAGCGGGGCCATCGCGTCCACCAGTGCGGGCAGCAGCTCGTTGCGCGAGGCGCCCTCCACCCGGGCCCGAACCTGCCGGTCGACCGCCAGCAGGTCCACCCGGTCACCCGCCCGGGCGGCGAGGGCGGCCAGCAGCAGCGCGGCGTCCATCGCGGCATCCAGGCGCGGCTCGTCGCCGATCCGGGCCGCCGAGGTGCGCGAGGTGTCCAGCACGATCAGCACCCGCCGGTCCCGTTCCGGCCGCCAGGTGCGCACCACGACCTGCTGACGGCGAGCGGTGGCCCGCCAGTCGATCGAGCGGACGTCGTCCCCGATCACGTAGTCGCGTAGCGAGTCGAACTCCGTACCCTGCCCGCGGACCCGCAGGCTGGTCCGCCCGTCCAGCTCGCGCAGCCGGGACAGCTTGCTGGGCAGGTGTTTTCGCGAGTGGAACGGCGGCAGCACGCGCAGCCGTGCGGGCAGCGGCAGGGTCCGCTGGCGGGCGGCCAGGCCGAGCGGTCCGAGGCTGCGGACGGCCAGCGCCTCGCACCTGCGGTCGCCGCGGCGCACAGGTCGCAGGTCGGTCACCACCCGCCGACGTTCCCCGGGCGGCACCACCAACCGTTGCCGGGACGGGCGCGCGCCCGCCGAGGGCTGCCAGGTGTCCCGGACGACGCCGCGCAGCCGGCGTCGTCCGGTGTTGGTGACCAGGACGGCGGACGTGGTGGGCTGGCCCAGCCGCACCGAGCCGATCGGCTCGCGCTGCACCCTCACCTCATCGAGCCGGGCCGCGAGCAGCAGGTCCACGCCCACCGCGGCCAGGACCACGAGCACCCAGCCGAGCAGCGTCCCCCAGCCGGGGGCGAGCGCCACCGGCAGCACCCCGGCCAGGGTGAGCAGCGCGGTGCGACCGGTCAGCGCCATCGAGATCGTCCTCTCCCCGGGGGCCCCTGCACTCTCGCCACCCTCAGCGGGGCACCGGCACGGTGGCCAGCACGCTGTCCAGCACGCTGTCCACCGTGGTTCCTTCGAGCTCGGCCTCCGGCCGCAGCTGCACCCGATGCCGCAGGGTCGGGCGGGCCAGGGCCTTGACGTCGTCCGGGGTCACGTAGTCGCGCCCGCTCATCCATGCCCACGCCCGCGACGTGGCCAGCAGCGCGGTCGCCCCCCGCGGAGAGACGCCGAGGGACAGGGACGGCGCACCACGGGTGGCCCGGGCCAGATCGACGATGTAGCCCATCACCTCCGGTGTGGCGTTCACCGCCCGGACGGCGGCGTGCGCCGCGGCCAGCTGCGGCGGGCCGGCCACCGGCCGGACCCCGGCGGCCGCCAGGTCCCGCGGATCGAAGCCGGCGGCATGCCGCCCGAGCACCTCGAGCTCGACCTCGCGGGGCGGCAGCGGCATGGCCAGCTTGAGCAGGAACCGGTCCAGCTGCGCCTCGGGCAGCGGGTAGGTGCCCTCGTACTCGACCGGGTTCTGCGTCGCTGCGACCACGAACGGGGTCGGCAGCGGGCGCGGCGTGCCGTCGACGCTGACCTGCCGTTCCTCCATCGCCTCGAGCAGCGAGGCCTGGGTCTTCGGCGGGGTGCGGTTGATCTCGTCGGCGAGCAGCAGGTTGGTGAACACCGGGCCCGGCCGGAAGGAGAACTCTGCGGTCCGGGCGTCGTAGACCAGCGACCCGGTGACGTCGCCGGGCATCAGGTCGGGCGTGAACTGCACCCGGCTGGTGTGCAGGTCGAGGGCGGCTGCGAAGGCCCGCACCAGCAACGTCTTGGCCACCCCGGGGACGCCCTCGAGCAGTACGTGCCCTCGGCACAGCAGGGTGATCAGCAGGCCCGAGACCGCCGCGTCCTGCCCGACCACGGCCTTGGCCACCTCATGGCGCACCCGGGCGAGCGCCTCCCGCGCGGGCTCGGTGGTCATCTCGTCGTGGGTCATCGTCCGTCCTGACTGCTCGAAGGGGGCTGGGTGGTGGTGGGTCGGGTGCCGCCGACCTCGTGTTCGATCTCGTCGAGGGCACGGGCCAGCCGGACCAGGGCGGCGTCGTCGGCGGGCGCGGGCCCGAGCAAGGTGGCCCGGACCCCGGCCACGTTCCGTCCGGTGGCCTCGGCGATCCGGCCGGCGAGCTGGTGCGGAGAGCCGCCGACCGCTTCGAAGCGGCGTGCCAGACGGCGCACCGTGGCGGTGCGCAGGGTGGCTGCGGCGCGGTCGCGGGCCCCGGCCTGGCGGTAGAGCCGGGCGCGTCCCTCAGCGGTCTCGGCCGCCCGGACCACCACCGGCAGCGGCTCGGCGACGAGGCGGCCGAGCCGTCGCCCCCGCCACAGCACGACGACCAGGACGGTCAGGCCCAGCTGAACCGGCACCCAGCGCACCCACCGGGGGACCAGCTCGCTCAGGGCCGGAGCGTCGTCGGCCGCGAGCTCGGTGGGATTCGGCACGTACCACTGCACCGTGCCGCCGTGGCCGAGCAGGCGCAGGGCCAGCGCCGCGTTCCCGTCGCCGACCAGGTACTGGTTGCGCAGGATGTCGGTCTGACCGATCACGGTGACCCGGCGCTCGCCCTGGCGGACCACCACCACCGATCCGGCCACCGACCCGGCAACCGATCCGGCCGCCGACCCACCGTCCGACCCACCCTCCGACTCGGGATAGCAGATCGTTGCCGCCCCGCTGGTCTGCGCGGTCGGGGCGAGTCGGTAGACCCGGCCCCCGGCGCGGGCCGACCCGGCAGCCGTGGCGTCCGGGTCGGCGCAGCGGGGATCGGCCGACCGGGCCGGCCCGCCGCCGGCCGGGGCCAGCGGCAGCGAGAAGGTGTCCAGGGTCACGGCGTTCGGTTCGAGCAGAACGACGTCCAGGTCGCTGTCGGCGAGCTCGAGCAGGGTGTCGTACGGGGCCAGTCGGGGCTCGCTGACCAGCACGGGCCGGTCCAGGCTCAGGTCGGAGACGCTGCGGACCACCTCGACCGGCACGCCGTGGGCGGTGAGCACGCGGACCACCGCCCGGGCGCCCGACGGCGCAGCCGAGTCCGGGTCGAGATCTCCCTGGCCGCGAGGCAGTCCGAGGGCGCCGAGCACCGAGACCGTCACCAGCGCCAGAGCGATCAGGACCGGCCCACGCCAGGCGCGACGTCTCCGACGGGCCGAGGCGGGGCCGGGAGCCGCGCCCGCTGCCGGGGCGTTCGCCGGGGCGACGCTCATCCGAGCCTCCGGGTGCTCGGGGAACCGGCTGCCAGGGCCGCCGTCGAGACCCGGCCGGCCTGGATCGCCTCGTCCACGTCGCGCAGCCGGTGGGCCATGTCGGCGGTTGCCGCCCGACCGCCGTACCGGATCGCGTCGAAGGACCGGGCAGCACCGGCCAGGTCGCCGGCGAGCTGGGGCAGCGCCGGGGCGCTCTCCCGGGCCACCTCGCCCGCCGTGCGTCCCGGACGGGCGCTCAGCACGGTGCGTTCCTCCAGCGTGCGCCCGATGGCCCGGAAGCGCTCCAGGACCGCGCTCTCCCAGTCCTGCATCGCCTCGGCACGGGCGGCGGCGGCCCGGTGGTCGGCCGCGGTCAGCGCCGGCTCGCCGGTGAACACGGGGCGGACGTCGGTGCGCCGCAGCGCCCCCACGCCACCGGCCCGCCAGATCGCATAGCCCAGGACGGCCACCACGACGGCGGCGAGCAGACCGAGACCCAGCGCCCAGAAAGGGTTGTCCACCCCGGGCACCGAGGACAGCCATCGGCCGATGTGGTCCGCCAGCCACGCCAGGGCGCGGGCGATCAGGCCCGGTTCCTCGCGGCGGTACTCCCGGCGGGCCAGCTCCTCGGCGGCCCAGCGGCGGGCCTCATCCCGGCTCGGGTCCAGCACGACGCTGGTCAGCCCGGCTGGCCGAGAGCGCGCAGCAGCTGAACGTCCAGCCCCTCGGCCCGCATCCGGCGATCGATGTACAGCAGCGCGGTGACGGCCGCTGAGAAGGGTGTGAACACCGTCCCGGTGACCAGCTCGGCCAGGCCGTTCAGGGCCGCCCCGGCGATCAGGGTCCCAGTGCTGCCCGCGCCGGCCGAGACGATCGCGCCGGCGCCCTGCGTCAAGGGGACGGAGATCACCGAGCTCAGCACGCCGACCACGATCGAGGTGAGCACCAGGATGCCGAACAGCCGCCACCACGATCCGCGGCAGAGTCGCCAGGACCGGCGCAGCGCGGCGATGGGTCCCACGCCTTCGAGCAACAGGGCCGGGGCGGCCAGCGAGAGCGCGATCCCGAGGTAGACGGTGACCCCGATCACGATCACCAACCCGAGGATCACGCTGATCGCCACGGCGGCGCCGGTGGAGCCGGTGACCGCCGCGATCCCGAAGCCCAGGGCGACGACGACGGCGATGGTGACACCGAAGGCGACCAGCGGCATCAGGCCACTGAGCAGGCTCACCCCGAGCACGCCCCACAGCCGGGGCTTCACCCGCTGCCAGAGCACCGCGGGCGGCATCCGTCGGCCGAGCACCGCCTCGCTCACCGCCGTGACCAGCAGCGCGCTCAGCGCGGTGGAGGCCAGCCACTTCACGAGGGTGCTGAGCATCAGCCCGCCGAGCGCCGCCCCCAGCGGCGCGAACATCGTGGGGTCGAACTCCTCGCTCTGCGCCGCGCGCTCTCCGAGCTGGGCCAGGTCCAGGGTCTGGGCGAGGAAGTAGAACTGCGGGACCAGCCCGATCACCGCGACGATCACCATGACGATCGCCGAGATCCCCAGCATGGTGCGGGGGTTGGTCCGGATCGCCTGGAACGAGCCGTCGTAGATCTCGCCGAGACCGAGCGGGCGCAGCGGCACGATCCCCGGGCGGGGACGCCACCCGGTCGGCGGCCCGGCGCCGAACGGGGTGTTCGGGCCCGACGGGGGGCCGTAGCCGGGCGGGGCGCCGTAGCCGGGCGGGGTGCCGTACGCCGACGGGGGGCTGCCGGGCGGCGGCTGAGCCTGCCCCGGCGCGCCCCACTGCGGGGGCGCGCCCCACTCGGGCGAGCCACCCCCCTCGCCCGGTTCGGGCTGTTGCGTCACAGGAGGACCCCTTCTCCGCGGCGTTTCGGACCGTCACCGACCGTCGATGCGTACCGACGACCCGATTCTGCCTCTGATCTTGCCGGGTTGGTTCCCACCGCGTCCTCGCCGGTGCGTCGAGGGTGTCACCATGGGCCCCATGAGAGGACGTGTGCTGGTGGT
>Ga0209797_10001196_pt1 | contig 13030 bp, 9 predicted proteins | sample DOMMetBare3Fresh_2_FD_187472 | JGI IMG/M metagenome (GOLD analysis project Ga0209797, IMG submission 187472) | Wetland sediment microbial communities from St. Louis River estuary, USA, under dissolved organic matter induced mercury methylation -... | ecosystem: Environmental > Aquatic >... | reverse complement strand
ATCGACCTACTCGCTCCTGAAGGCTACGGCGAGATCATCGGCGGCGGCGAACGTGCCTCGAACCTCGATTACCTGGTAGAGCAGCTAAAACATCACGGACTCGACCAGGCGACCTTCGAATGGTATCTCGACCTCCGCCGCTACGGCAGCGTCCCGCACGCCGGCTTCGGCATGGGCATCGAACGCTGCACCGCCTGGATGGCCGGCATCGAACACGTCCGCGAGACGATTCCGTTTCCGAGGATGCTTTATAGGTTGAGGCCGTAAAGGTTATGTCGAAGAAATTTATCAGATGGGAAACACCCTTTACGGATATTAGGTGGCCGTCGGCTATTGTTATGACTGGGCCTAATCACCCAGACTATGAGTTGGCGGTCGTGGTTGCACCGCATGGAATAGATCGTTACCCCAAGTATATCGTCCATTTTGGTAACGTAGTAGCTTTTTCATGTATGGAAGAAATGCACTTCCCTGAACGTGATTTTGGCGAGGCCGAATGCGAAGAAGAAGGTTTGGCCGCCTATGAGTTTATCGACTCGGCGTGGCTCGAATCGTATCGCAAAGGAGAGTACTTTTTGTTCAATACTGATGGTGGAAATAAGGAACAACTCAGGCATTTCCTAATTGTTGGAGGCGACAACAACAACGAAATAATAACAAAGAATGTTCCCAAGATTCGTGAAGTTGAGGATTCGCGTGATCTCAAACGCATCGCCGAAGACGTCCTGCCCCAAATCGAAAAATTTCTCGAGTCTCCGGCAGAGAAGCGCCTGCGGCGAATGCGGGCGGGGGTGATTACTGCGGCAAGCGGCCTGGGAGCGACGCTGCTAGCTGGCCTGCTGCTTGCGGTGATCAGGAATCCTCAGGATCCGGATGCGATTCCACTGCTGATCTTCTTTGCCGGGTTGGGTGTGGTTGCTTTCACCATTGGTTTGGGACTTGTCTTGAATGGTTTATGGTTGACGCGTCTTCCCCAGGGCCTGGAAGATAAATCGCTGGAAGCGCGCACGCAAAATCTTCTGGACTCGGGATACGCGCCACCGCAGTTACGGCCAGGGGATGAGCGGCTTAATTTCCGCACCCCCACCACTTCCGATCTCGCTAAAGCCGATCTGCGCGGCTCGTCCGTCACCGAGCAGACTACGCATCACCTGAAACGAGAACCGTGAGATAAAAACGTTTAGAGTACCGCCTTCAGGCGGGCTTTCTTCCCCAATGCAATCCACCTGTCTGAATGTGAGGATATGCGGCCTGCCTCGCTCGTCCTGGTTGCGCCAATTTTATCTCCGAGCTTCTTAATCGAATATCGAATCGGGAAACGTTTTCGTAGTGCCTGACATTCTTTAGCAGATGGTATCGGGAGAACCATAAAGTTGCCGAACTTTTACAAGTGGCGTTAGCGGGAACTTTTCTATTGACACATACGGTTACGCAGACTTAGCCTTTCGCAGCTCATATATTTGTCCGGCGCCTCCGAACCTTCGATAACCACTGCTGCCAGTTCTTTCGTTCAGGATGAAGTCGATCTTGGAAGTGTCGGAAAAGCTGTCACAGGAATCGGTCTTTCGATTCCCCATTTTGAAGGAGTCTATCCATGGATCAAAAAGAATTTGACCGTCCCAACAAACCTACGGAGTGGACGCTAATGTTTTATTTCGCCAGCGACAATCCACTGGCGCCGGGAGTTATCTCGCAACTGAAAGCACTTAAGAACGCGGGGTATCATCGCGGCGTCAATGTTCTGGCGTATTTTGATCCTGAGGTTCGGGAAACACCGACGCACATCTTCGATGTTAACGCCATCGAGAAGATAGAGAGTGAGAAGCCACAAATCGGTTTTGCAAATGATCCTTTCGTCAGGAACTTGATGTACGACAAATTATGGGGAGACGAGCTTTCCCGTGACGGCAAGACCCCAATCAGGCAGTTGCTGATCCAGCAACTGGAAAAGAGGAACTTTAAATTCAATCCACGGAAGCCTCCAGCGTCAAACGACGACGGAAATGACGATCATGGCCGGGCAAGTGATGACAGGAGAACGCGGCCTCAATCGGGCCCGAAAGAGTCATTAGCCATGTTTTTGAACTTCTGTGCTGAGAAGTATCCGGCCGAGCACTATATGCTCTTCATTATTGGACACGGGCAGATCGTGGGCGATGATGTGTTTCTCTATGACGAGCACGCAGCCAAACATGCGGTGACTTTGACGGAACTGGGCGAGGAGCTCAAGAAGTTCAAAGCTCATGAAAATGTTCGCAAGGCGGAGTTTGATTTAGTGAGTTTTCATAGCTGCTCAATGAGCAGCGTGGAGATCACTTCGGAACTGAAGGGGACCGCAAAATTCATGTTGGCTTCACAAGGCACAGCGTTTGTGGGTAGTTGGCCCTATCTCTCGATATTGATCAGAATCTTCAATGATTTTGGGGAGCCTTCCCTGGATATCAAAGAAATGATCAAAAAGATGTTCTTCTACGTTCGCCACAATAGTACAGACTTTGTATTGGCCGGCTACTCGTTCGATCTTTGCCTTTGTGAGTTGGGAGAAGGCGGAGTGACGGCTGTTGAGAAGGCAATCAAAGATTTGGCCGCAGAGTTGAAAAGAGGTTTGGCTGAAGGAACTTCGCCGATTATCGCGGATGCCATTTTGCTGGCGCACTGGAGATCGCAGAGTTATTGGCAAGAGAATTACACTGATGTCTATGACTTCTGCTTTTGCCTTGAGCACTACTGTAATGAGCTGGGAAATAACGTCGGGAATATGGGATCTATTCAAACAGCTGCTGGTAAGGTAATGGACGCGCTGATAGCCGAGAGACCTGGAGACGACAAGTACGGTGAACGGTTAGTAACTATAGCGCAATTCGTCGGTCCGGGTTCCCAATATTCCCATGGCTTATCGGTTTTCTTTCCCTGGTCTGAGCCTCCGCAGGACCGGCCGATCATGTCCCAATACCCAGGTTACGCTTTTCAAGAGAAAACCGACTGGTTTGGTTTTCTCAAAGAATATTTCAGGAGCACCATGCGCAAGAGTCGCAGGGAGGAGTCTGATCCGAGAATTCCTGCCCCGCACCAGAGTCCTGCTGAGGCACTGCGCGAAGACATGGCTGCAATCATGTTTGGCGCCGCCGGCGGCGCGAGCGTCCCCGGAGCCCTCGACGATGACGACCCGCCACCAGTTAAGACTCGACCGACAGATCCCATGGGTAAAGTCAGTCCACGCGATCCGATGGGGGGTGACTGTGCTTGTGGATCCATAAAGAACTTTCCACACGACACTCGTCCGCGCCTGTTACGAGCAAGAAACGCACAGTTAGATAAGGATGGCCCAACCTTCTTCAGCTTTTAGTGAGGTCCGGTAGGAAAAGGGGCGGCATGACCGCCCTTTTTCTTTCATTTTCTCTCGCTATCAGAGTGAAAACATGCAGTACTCCACATTAATTCTTGTGGCACTCTTCCCATTTCTTATTCCAGTGGCTCTGGCGCAGCAGCAACCCGTGGGCGCCACGGAAGATACTACTCGACACGCTAACGATCTACTCAAACTTAGTGCCCAACAGAATTTCGAAAACCATGCGGTAGCACTGCAAACTGCACAACAGGCGCTAGTACTATGGCAAAGTGTGGGAGATAAAGGCGGAATCGCTCGCACTTATGACCAGATTGGTCGCTGTTACCTGGTGCAGAGCAAATTGCCAGACGCGACCAAAAACTACGAGCAGGCGCTCCAAATCTGGCAGGAGCTGAATAACAACAAACAGGTTGCTTCAACCTTAATAATGCTTGGATTTATTGAAGTCCGTAAGGGCGAATGGTCTGCTGCTATTTCCCTCCTTACCCAAGCCCAGAGTTTGCTGGAAGAAAATGACGCGAGCCAGCTTGGTCAAATCTCCGCAGCCTTAGCTGATATTTTCAATGAAAGCGGGTTACCGAAAGACGGGCTCATTCACACGCGCCGCGCACTCGAATACTACCGACGCACGCCTGACGAACGCGATGACAAGCGCATGATCCTCGATATCGGTAAGAGCTATTTTCTGCTGGGGAAGTACAGCGAAGCCTTGGCATATATCCAACAAGCGCTCGACAGCTTTGCCCCGGACAACCTTGATTCAGCCGACTGTCACGAATCCCTCGGTCGAGTCTACAGCGCCACCGGCCAACTCGATCTGGCGCTCGAACACTTGCAAGCTGCCATCCCCGTCTATGAACGAATCGGAAATCCCGCGGAAGCAGCGCGCGCCCGTGCTCTGGTCGGACAGGTCTATTATCAAATGGGACAGTTGGAGCGGGCGCGGCACACTTACCAGCAGGCGCTCTCAGCCTTTCAACGCCTGTCCGATCAGCTGAACGAATCGGCGCTTCATTACGCGCTTGGTCGCCTGGAATTGAAGCGTGGTAACTACGACGAGGCGGAACAGTATTTGCGCCATTCCATCGATGAAACAGAAAACATCCGCCGGATTCCTGCCAGCCGCGACCTAACGGCCGCCTTTTCTGCCACCGTGCACGACCGATATGCAGGTTATATCGAGTGCCTGATGCACAAGCATCAGATCAATCCCTCAAAAGGTTTTGACGTCCTCGCTCTCGAGACCAGTGAATTGGCGCGGGCGCGCTCGCTTGCCGAGTTTTTGCGGGATACGCAAATCACTGCGGTTGGAAACCTCGAGCCAGAGCTGGCAGCTCAGGAAAAAACAATACGGCAATCACAGCGGATTAAGGAGGACTATCGGGTTGCGTTGTTAGCGAGGAATTACAAGAAGGAGGAACTCGACGCTCTGGATGCGGATTTGCAGCGACTCGAAAAAGAGTACAAGCAAGTAAGCGACACCATCCGAGAACGTTATCCCTCGTTTGAACAGATTACGCGACCTACGGCGCTAACGCTCTCTCAAATCCAGGCGCAGGTGCTGCGGGACGATCAATCCATCCTGCTCGAATACAGCCTGGGTTTGGACCGCAGTTTCCTTTGGGCCGTGACGCGTACGCAGGTTTCGAGTTTTGAGCTGCCGGCACGCGCGGAAATTGAAGACCTTGCGCTTCAAGTCTACGGATCGCTTACGGCGTATCAGCCCAAGTCGGGCGAAACGCCGGCTCAGCGGAACGAGCGGGCCGCTTTATCTCTCACGCAGCTGCCCGGCCAACTCGCCGGGCTGAGCGAGATTTTGTTGCGGCCGGTCGCCGCCCAACTCGGAACGAAACGTTTGATAATCGTGGCAGACGGAGCCCTGCAATACATTCCCTTTCAAGCCCTTACCTTACGAACTCCAGGACGGGCCGGGCAAGGTTATGATACAGGTCGGGCTCTGCTTTGGGATCACGAAATCGTCAACGAACCTTCAGCGTCAACCCTAGCCCTGTTGATAAGCGGCTCTGCGCAGCGAGCACCCGCCAGCGGCACGGTGGCTGTACTGGCCGACCCTGTTTTCGCAGCGGATGATTCGCGCGTCAGGACGCAAGACCCTGGTTCAACTTTGGTCCCGTTAAAACCGCTGCACAATGGCGAACTCCTGGCGGCATTGCGGGATATGGATGAAGATCCTGCAGATCAGAATATTCCGCGCTTGCTGGAATCACGAGTAGAAGCCGATGCCATTATGTCCATTGTCCCCTGGCGCACGGGATTCAGAGCGACTGACTTTAATGCCAATCGCGAAATCGCTGCGAGGAATGATTTGGGGCAATATCGAATTGTGCATTTTGCGACCCACGCTTTCCTAAATAACAAACACCCACAGTTTTCAGGAATTGTGCTTTCGCTGGTGGATCAAAATGGACAGCCACAGGATGGCTTCCTGCGCTTACAGGACATCTACAACCTGAAACTCCCCGTTGATCTGGTAGTACTCAGCGCCTGCCAAACCGGGCTGGGCAAAGACGTCAAGGGCGAGGGCTTGATCGGGTTGACGCGCGGTTTTATGTATGCGGGGGCTTCGGGAGTAGTGGCGTCGCTGTGGAAAGTAGATGACGAAGCGACCGCGGCATTGATGAAACATTTTTACGCCGGGATGTTTGAGCAGGGCCTGTCCCCGGCGGCGGCGCTGCGTCAAGCGCAGCTTGCGGTGCGGCGCGAGAAACGCTGGCAGGAGCCCTATTACTGGGCTGGGTTCGTGATCCAGGGGCAATATGCCAACCAGAGACCGGCTGGTTTTCAACTAACTCCCGCGGTAAAGGTCACAGCTCTGGTTGGCGCGACGATGATTTTGTTCTTATCGGGATTTTTTGTGTTCTGGCGCAGACGTAGACGGAATCTTTAGGTACAATGCCGCGGACACAACTAACGCGGCTTCCGGTCTCGCTCGAAGGCTATACCTTCGCCAGAACGCCCCCATGAAGAAAGATTGGATCCTAACCCAGGAACTGTTCGACGAACTCTTGTCGTGGCTCAACGCTGATCGCGAACAAGCCGGACACGACTATGAAGCGATCCGCCGGCGACTCATCAAGCTCTTTACCTGCCGAAACTGTTACGAATCTGAGGATCTGGCCGACGAGACCATTAATCGCGTGGCCAATAAGATCGCCGAGATCAAGGACCACTTTGAGGGACCGCGGGCACCCTATTTTTACGCGGTAGCCAACAAGGTTCATCTCGAATACCTGAGACGAAAGCCCGAGCCCTTCTTGCCTCCTTTACGTCCGTCAGAAGACATTGAGCTGGAATATGCTTGTCTTGAGCAGTGCATGGAAAGGCAGACACCCTCGAATCGTAAGCTCGTGCTTGAATATTACCAGGGCGAGAAAAAAGCGAAGATTGATCATCGCCGGAGTTTGGCCGAAGGGTATGGAATAGCGCTAAATGCCCTGCGAATCAGGGCCCATCGAATCCGTGCCTCGCTCCAGGAATGCGTGGAGAACTGCCTAAGTCAGGCGACAGCATGAAATACCCCGAAGGAATCCGGCATTAAGTATAGGGACTGTTTCGCGGAAAGTGGCCACCCTTGAAAGCGGAAAACAAACAGCAGGAATCAATCATGCTTTACCTCCTGGGACTATTGCGGCCCGAGGACTCGACCTCTGTGGAAGAGCGGCTGGTGGCGGACAGCGAATTCTACGACGAAGTGCTGATTGCTGAAGACGAGTTGATTGACCAGTACCTGGCCGGTGAGCTTTCGGAGGTTGAGCGCGAGAGATTCGAAAACCACTTCTTGCTCGTTCCTGAGCGGCAAGGCAAAATGCGTTTCGGACGGGCTTTGAACAGGTATATCAGTGCCGCGGACCCATTGCCGGACGAGAATCCGGTTACCGAGGATGTAGCCGACGAGACTCGCCCGGTCCCCAAACCGCCACCGAAGCCCTGGTACTCAATATTCCTCCCCAGCCAAAATCCGGTCCTCTCGTATTCTTTGGCTGCCGCTGTCGTGATAATTGTCGCCGGTATATCCTGGTTGGCTTGGCAGAACTTTAGAAATCCGCCTCCAACCTCTGGCGAATTGCTCGCCGTGACGCTTAGGGCAGGAACCACACGCGGCGACGGGGATGTTCAACGGATTTCAATTCCACCTGGCACGAGCACGGTGCAACTGCGGCTCTCCCTAACGAAAAGTGACTACCCTAAGTACCGCGCCGTTGTATTGGGAGAGTCTCGATCGCCGGTTTTGATTATTAACAATCTGCAACCGCAGATTGCGTCGGGTGCACTCTTTGTCGGGATGAATGCTCCTGCCCACTCCCTGCCTCCAGGTGATTACCAGGTAAAGCTCAGCGGTCAACTCTCGAATGGCGAGTTTGAAGACCTGTCCAGCTATCGCTTCCGCGTCGGTCGTTAAGTGTCTGGCCTTCCGGTCAGATTTTCCCCTTATCCCGGTAACCATGAGTGCTTCTTGAGATTGGTTGACATTAAGTAAGAAGACCAGCGGGAGAAGCGCACATCACCCCTTGAGATCGATATCGAATTCTTTGATATCGGCGGGACGTTGGGGGATCTTGACGCGCCGGGGAGATTTCCCAATTCAGCAGTCCTTATATGTATCAATTCACTAACCGATAGCGTACCAAGGAATCATTGAAGGAGCATTGAAAAGCGCCCAAGTGAGGTTCCTGTCAAATTTTTGATCTCAACAATCCTAAGTGCATTTGAACCGTTGTTGGGCCTGCCAACAGATATTTCCTCGGAGCGCTCGCTCCCAAGAATAACTCTCAATGGCACGGGCCCTGGGATTGTGCCGAGTTTGTTTCCTGGTGCGTTTTTCAGGCCGGCGCAAGTCTGTACGGCTGCGATTCAAACAACGGAAACCCCGCGGGCGCGGATGCGTACACCGGATATTGGGCGAGAGATGCCGAGCAACGTGGAAGGAGAATAAGTCTGGCCGAAGCGGCCCGAACTCCAGGCGCGGCGATCTTGGGAATCCCGCGCGGTTCGGCGAATGGACACATAGTCCTGTCTGATGGAGCGGGTGGAACAATTGAAGCCATGTCGCCGGCTCAACGCGTGAGGCGCCACACCATAACTAACAGAAGATGGGACATGGGAATCCTGGTTCCTGGCATATCGTATGAAGTAAGCCAAGGTACTAACATCGCTGAATCACCCACTGTTTACCGGATTACGACGCCCTTCATGCGAGGCGATGCGGTTCAGAGGATTCAACAAGCACTATTGGAAGTCGGAATCGATCCAGGGCCTGTAGATGGCATTTTCGGCCCGAAGACAGAAGCAGCGGTGCTTGGATTTCAACTTGAGAAAGGACTGGTACCGGACGGCGAGGTCGGGCCTGAGACAGCTGGCGCACTTGGTATCGAAATCTAGGAACCGCTCGGGATCTCTGGGTGAAAAAGGTACAGAAACGAGAAGCTATTCGGTACAAGTCCTCCAATTAGTCTGAGCGCCCTGTTGGAATTTATCAGACGAATCGGTCACTCCGCATGTACTGTCGGGGCGTCGGCGTGGGGGACGAAGCAGCGGCGGCAGCGCGCTTCGTACATTCCTTCGCCGCCGACCGCCACGCGTTCTTCGGATTCAAAAGTCCGTTGCGTGTAGTTCGCGGGTTGGCCACACTTCATGCAGATGGCGTGCGTCTTGGTGATGTATTCGGCGATGGCCAGCAGTTGCGGCATCGGTTCCCAGGGCTTGCCCGTGTAATCCTGGTCCAGCCCCGCCACAATTACGCGCAGTCCACGACGGGCCAGTCCATTTACTACCCCCACCAGCTCGTTGTCGAAAAACTGCCCTTCATCGATGCCCACGACTTCGGTATCGGCCTCAACCAGGGCCTGGATGTCACCGGCGCTCAGCACGGCGGATGATTCGTGACGCATCTCTGAATGCGAGACGATGTGATTGTCAGAATAGCGCGAATCGATTTCCGGCTTAAAGACCTGGACCTTCTGGCGCGCGATCTTGGCGCGGCGCAGGCGTCGAATCAGCTCTTCTGACTTGCCCGAAAACATCGAGCCGGCAATGACTTCGATCCAACCGGCATTTGGGTGCAGGTGCACGGTTGGCTCGTGATCAGCTTGTGCGAAACGTTCTTCCATTATCTTCCTTATTGTCTCCGACAAACTGGAGTTTGTCGTTGTTATATCTCCGGAAACTAACTTTGCGAATAATCACCGCACCACCGAACATCCCTGGCGCTCATCAGCGACAAGCTGAAGCCTGTCGAACCCTCTAGTCATACATTTCCGGGTTATAGAACGGGGCAAAGGCAGCAATCAGCGCCAGTTCAAAGCTCAGCGAGCGGGTCACCAGATCCTTTGAGAGCACGCCCCAGGCGCCCTGGCGGCTGCGCACGTCGCGCGAGCCCGCGAATTCGTCGATCACAATACCCAATTCTCGTTTTCCTTCGATGACTCTGTTCTTGATTGCTTCGGGCACGGTGATCGAAGGCGTCGCGCCGAAGCTGCCGCGCTGGCCATCCGTGACATAGACCCAGCCGCGCAGGAAAGTATGCCATTCACTGTCGATGGAAATCGAATGAAAGCCCCCTTCCAAACCGAGATACAAATCCGCGCTCAGCTTTTCCCCGGCCAGCAGGTCGCGAACAACCAGCGCTCGTTCACGCGCCCCCGCCATTAGTTCCCAATCCGTCAGGGGCATCGCCGGCGCATTAATGGTCACCGAACGCGCTACCAGTTTCGCCTCGGCCCACGCCGGTGCAATGGTCGCCACCCGCGCGATAGCTCCCCGCACCGCCATGATTTTCGACGCGCGATCCGAACCGAGTGCGATCGTCCTAACTGTGATATTACTCGCGGACTGATGCAAATTAGTCACTTAGGTAGGTTTCTAAGAACGCCGTCAGGCTATTACAAAGCGCACGGGAGGTCAACTATCACCGGCCGGTGGGATGATGGGCGACTAGAATGGCTGGTACCAACTGCAACTTCCAGCCGTTCAAGCGTTCAGGATTCGATTCCACGCGTTTTTGATGAAGGAATCCCTCAAATCCTGACTTCCAATTCCGTATAGGCGTTCTTTGAATCGCGTTTGAAAGTCGAGACGGTGGGATCGGGCACATCCTGCTTGTCACTCCGCACGACGTTCTTCGATTTTTCGCGCAGCTTTTGCATCAACTTCTGGCGCGGGATAATCTCGGTCCACTTCTTGGTGGGACCAGTGCAAGCCATCGCCCAGAAGTTTTCGCCAAGCACCTTCTCTACGAACGTGATTGGAGTTGCATTATGACTGGCATGGTGGCCGATTTTATAGAAGGTCGTCTTCTCGAGCAGCTCTCGCCAACCCGAGTTCAAGGCCTCGTCCCAGGTACCCCACTGCGCATCTCCGGGGAAAAGTAAGTAAGCTTTGCCGATTTCGAACATGATCATCAGGCTGGTCCCGTTTACGGCCCCTTCGAGTCGTGCGGCCGCCGCGAATTCGTCGCTGGCGCCGGCCTCATCGACTGCGTGCATCGCTGGTGCAGTCATTGCCAAGTGCCGGTACGCAGGATTCGTATTGTATTTCGCGACACTTATCTTCCACTTCCGCTTAAACGGAGATTGCTGTGGGCCCGTTCGACTGCCGGCTGATCCCGCCAGGTGGTACATCTCCGACTCCTCTTCCATGCGGCTAATTACCTCAGCCTCACGCGAGGGTCCCATGACGTGCACTTTCAGTCCAGGCAGCGCCGTAGTTTCAAAGGTCTGCCCCCCGGCTTTTTCCGGAAGATAGCGGCGCCGGGCGAATTGGACATTGTCGGAAAACCCCTCGTGAAGGGTTTTCATGGCCTTGAAGTTGGTGAGATTGTTACTCGCAATCATCGCCGCTCGCTCAAGCTTCTCACTCTCTGCGGGAGAAAGGGCGAAACGCAATTTCCTGTTAGCAGCCGCCACAGTGTGGGAAGCGGACTTGCTTTGGGCTTCACGTATCTTCTTTGCTTGCTTGTCGGTGGGATGTTCTGTCCAGGGCATCCAGACCTCTCTCACTTCGACATTAGACCAGCTGGCATTTCCGAACCCGCAGACATGATCCTGATGGCGATGAGTAGCGATGACTACGTCGATGCGCGGCACACCATCGGGGTCAGTCACATCTTTGATGATGCGGGCTACCACGTCTTTAATGGGAGTGGGTTTGATGCTGGCGGTCAAGTGCACGCCGCAGTCCACCAGCACCTTTGTATGGCGGCCCTCGGGCGTAGGAAACTGCAGCAGGAACGAATCGCCAAAACCGACGTTGTACATGCGGATGATGGCACTCTTCTTCGATTGAGAACTCATATCCTGATCCTTTGGTGGAGTGCTGCGAAGCTCATTCGTTTGGTCATGCGGATGCCATAGCTACGTTGGTCGTACCAGGTGAATGAGGGATCATAATAGTCCGAACGCGTGACGAACTCCTCCTGCCTTTGGCGCCGGTCGTTTGCTTCGCGCAGTCGGTCTCTGCCCAGATTCTTTTGCGGCAGTGGCTTTGAGATCACGTAGCGCACACGGTCATCAGCGGAAAGCACCACAGTTGTACCGCCGCGGAAGGGAACGCCGCCGAAAGCATCGTTTTTGGCCGAATCGCCGTCAGTTTGAACAAATTGCAGGATGAGTTCCAAAAGAAGCTGGCCCTGAGAGCCTATGCGAAACGAAGGATGGAAGCCCATGGACTTGATTTCGTGTTTGGGATCGAGCCTAAGCAGCGAGGCGTTCCTTCCGGCCCACTCTGTGAAGCCCTTGGCGACTTTAGGATTGAAGCGATACGGCGGAAGCGTTGCGCATTGTTTGAAAGCCTCAGCATCCAGCAGCACCTGCTCGGTCATCCACTGCTTTAACCCGGCTGGGAAAACAACCGGTTCTTCCATTTGTTCCCAGAGGAGGGAACCTTCGGCCAGCGAAGTAACACCCTCGGGGTAGATACCGCGCATGCGGAAGGCTTCGATCATGGACGATCGTTCACAGAATTCATCTTCGGGTGAGATTTCTAGATCAGTTGTCACCAGAGCCCGAAGATAGTCACCGAAGGTTATGTCGACCGGAGGCAGGTAATCGAAGGCGCGTATGCACATGGTGAGTATGGATTGCGCGGCTTGCGATGATTCCTGGGCGATGCGGTTGATGAGGTCGGGGTGAAGATCTCCTTCAGGAAGACGCCCGGACCCGGCAGTGGCAATCCGAATCAGATCTTTGATGCGCCGCTGATAGGTCATGAAATAAGCATCAAAGACCGCCGCGACCAGGATAGATCCGCGGTCATGCGGCTCCGACGCGGTTTGATAGAGACTGGGGTCAGGTTTCTGTTGCTCGATGGCGGCGCGCAGCCCGCGGCCCTTGCCGGTTGAGTATCCGAACTGGCGGGCGAGTTCGATCAGCGGCGCGGAACTGCGCAGATCGGTTCTATAGTCCTGGATTAGCTTGCGCAGAATAGCCGGGAAAGAGAAGTGTTGAAAGATGGCGACGATATCCGAAAAGCCCTCGTGGAAGGCGGCCACATCGACATTCGTGGGTTCATTGAAGTAGAACCTGAGCCGGTCAACCATCGCATGGGTCATTTCGTGCGCCACGATGTCATGTGACAGACAGGTGTACACGTTTTGCCCGGGCAGATTCTCTCCCGGGTTTTTCCGGTCCGCCTGGAAGTAGCCGAAAAAGAGTGCCACCTCTTTCG
>Ga0209797_10001194_pt1 | contig 13031 bp, 7 predicted proteins | sample DOMMetBare3Fresh_2_FD_187472 | JGI IMG/M metagenome (GOLD analysis project Ga0209797, IMG submission 187472) | Wetland sediment microbial communities from St. Louis River estuary, USA, under dissolved organic matter induced mercury methylation -... | ecosystem: Environmental > Aquatic >... | reverse complement strand
AGCGCCCCGACCAGGCCGAGCGCGGCCTGCCGGGCGCCGTCTGCTGTACCACCAGCTTGGTAGACATAGGTCCCCGCACGGGCGGCCGTGAAGGTGTACGCCTTGGTTGCCCCGACGGCGATGCCCTGGGTGTCGTCCCCGAGGTCGTCGACCTGCGGCAGTGAGAGCGCCGTGACCTGTCCGGTCGGCAGCTCGTTGTGCAGCACCAGCCGGACGCGCTCTCCCTGGTTGACGGCCAGGGTCGGGCCGACCGGCCGGACCGGGTCGGTTCCCGCCCAGTCATTGGTCCCGGTGAAGCTCCAGAAGGTCACCGGGCTCGCGAGCCCGGGCAGCGGCAGCGGCTCGCTGGCGTGGGCCCACAGGTCGCACTGCCGGTCGATGCCGCTGGGGAGCCCGGTCGTCGTGCATCCCGCGGTGGACGGCGTCAGCACGGCGCCGCGGAGAGCCGCGGTCGCGGGCTGGGCGGCCCACAGGGTCGAGGACGCCAGTGCCACGCCGAGGACCAGCGCGCACCCCCGCCGAGGAATGGTCGCGAGAGGCATCGTCCTGCCGCCCTTCGTCTGCTGGCCGGTCACGGGGTGGCTCCAGGGCAGCCCGCGGGCGGGTCGATGCGGATGAGCGTCATCATCCCGCCGAACGCGGCGCCGAAGTTGGTCGCCTGCTGCAGCGCGTGGCTGTGCGCGACGTGGTAGTACTCGCCGCACTCGTTGCTCGAGGTCACACCTGCCGGAAGCTCTCCGGTGTGCCCGAGGTACGGGCTCTCGCTGAACCAGGTGTCGCCAGTGACGATCTGGTCCTGCAGTGGCGGCAGGTCCACCGGAATCTCGTTGGTGCCCGGTGCCCACTGCTCCTCGTCGGTCCAGAACAGCGTGGTGTCCGCGGTCTGGCCCGGGCCGATGTCCACCAGGAACTTCTCGAAGCTGATGTCGGTCGATCCGGTGACGAGGGGGTTGCCGTCGCGCCCGACGACTCGTTGGTCGTTGCCGTGCGGGTGGAAGGGGTAGGTCGCGCTGCTGACGTTCAGGTAGCGGATCAGGGCGGGCAGCGGGTGGCTGGCGTCTTTGGGCTTGATGTGGATCGTCGAGCCGTACGGCTGAGCCGGCAGCCAGGCGGCGTTGTTGGGCGCGATGGTGTCTGGCATCGACCGCCCGTTGATCAGGAAGTAGCGGGCGGCGTAGGCCCCCAGGTTGAAGCTGCGCCGACGCTCCACCGCGAGGTGCAGGACCGGGTCGATCTCCGACAGCAGGTGGAGGTACTCGTGCTGCGGGTCGAAGGCCGTGTCGGCCGAGGCGTAGGCGCGGGCGGGCTGCGGAGTGCCGGCCACGACGGGACGGACGACCAGCGCGCCGTAGAGGCCCATCTGGACCTGCTTGGCGACGTCAGTGCCGGACTCGTAGAGGAACGTGCCCGGACGGGACGCGGTGAACGAGTAGGTGACCGTGCCACCGCTGGCTGCCGCCGGCTTGACGAGTGAGGTGATCCGGCCGCCGGAGAGGACCGGCTGGGCGGGCTGCCCGTCCGCCTGCACTCCGGTCTGCCCCGGGAAGGCGATGGACACCGGCTCCCGCAGCAGGTTGCGCAGCGTGACGGTGACCGTGGCGCCTTGGTTGACGCACAGTGTGGGGCCGGGGAGCTGGAAGGCCCCGCTCGCCCCCGCGTAGCCCCACATGAAGATGCTGTTGCCGTCCGGAGTCAGGATGTAGCCGCTCGTCGCGGTCAACGTGAAGGAGTTGCTGGGCGAGGTCTCGCACTGCAGCCCTTCACTCGGAACCGCCTGCGCGGAGCCACCGGGGAGGCTGAGCAGGGCCAACAGCACGAGCAGGGCGGACACCAAGGCGGCGCGTCGCCGTCCGTGCCTGGACGTGGTCGTCATCACGGTCCTCCCTCGCCTCAGGCCGTCAGACCGTGGGCGGACGTGGGGGTACCGGCCGGGAACAGCCGCACCTCGGTCATCTGGCCGCCGTAGCCGGCGTCGCCACCGTTGTTGAGATAGGCGTAGTTGCGGTCGTAGAGCCGGAACGCCTGGTACGGCTTCCCCGAGTCGGGTGTCACCGTGCTCGGCATCGTGATGATCACGTCCCGGCTCTCGCCAGGCCCGATCTCGACGGTGTTCGTCTCGAAGCTGAGGTCCCGGCTGGTGTCGACCAGCGGGCTGGCGTCCTTGGCGATGACCCGCATCGGGATCCCGTCGAGTGTCATCGCGTGGTGCTGGTAACCCAGGTTGGCCAGCCGGAGCAGCACCCGCTCCGACACGTTCGCGGCGACGAGGGAGGACACCGGGTTGTAGCGCAGGTTCGCTCCGCTGTCCGACGTCTGGTCGGTGGTGAGCGGATCCGTCGACGGCTTGAGCGTGTCGGGGAAGGCCCGGCCGTTGAGCAGCCAGAAGCTGGGCTTGAAGTCCGTCCAGTCCGTCGTCTGGATGTGCGCGTCGCGATAGTGGCTCTCCACCCACAGCTCGGTGAGCATGAAGGCGAACTCCCGGTCGTAGGCGGTGCTTGCGGCGTCGTACGCGAACTTCTGGGTCGGGGTGTTGCGCAGTGGTCGGACGTACACGACGCCGGTCATGCCCATCTGGACGTGCTCCACGTCCTCGAAGTGGCAGTGGTACATGTAGGTGCCGGGCTCGTGCGGCCGGTAGTAGTACGTGAACTCCCGGCCGATCGGGACGGAGATCGACAGCTCCGGCACCCCGTCGAAGAGCGGGATCGCGTTGGTGAAGCCGTGCCAGTGGATCGTGTGGCCGTCGGTGAGGTCCGGCCGCACCGACAGGCCGAGGTTGCTCAGGGTGATCCGGACGGCGTTGCTGCGCTCCTCGAGGGTCGCGCCCGTGGTCGCTGCCGGGTCGTACTGGTCGAACCCCAGCACCGGTGCGCAGATCTGGGCCTTGCCCCGCTCGTTGACCACCAGGTTCGCGGGCACGCTCGTCACGTCGCGGAAACCGAAGACGTAGACGTCGTACCCGGGCGGGGCCAGCGGGTCGGGCCAGAACGGCGCCCGTGGGGTGGCGGCGGGCAGGCTCGCCCAGCCGTCGGTCGCGGCCAGGTGCAGCTGCTGTGTGGCGCTTCCCGTCGGCGCGGCCATCGGCAGTGCGACCGCCCGGGGCGGCGCCGCCACGGCCCGGGCGCCGCGGGCCAGCTCCTCCAGGGCCAGCCCGCCGGCGAGCAGCCCGAGGCCGCCCTTGATGAGGGTCCGTCGGTCCAAGGCCCGCGCGGGCTCGGGCCGGATCTCGTCGCTGGTCACGTCGGCTCCTCTGGGGTCGGCGGTCACGGGAGCTCGTCGGCGCCTGCGTCGAGGCGCTTGGTCGAGGTGGCGGGCAGCGAGTACCGCGTGTTGCCCTCGAAGTCGACGGTCGGTGCCGTCACGTTGCCCACGGTGCCTCCGTAGGCGCGCAGGGCGACTCCGGTGTTGAACGCCGCGGTGTTGTTGGCGTGCGGTAGAGCGGACGGCGCCAGGTGGTAGTTGCCGAGCAGGTCCGGCGGCAGGTTGCGCACCACGATCACCGACTGCCGGAACCCGGGGAAGGCCCGCAGGGTGGCGATGTCGACGGACACCGAGTAGGGGCTGACGAACGTCAGCGTCCGGCTCGCCGTTCCATCGGCGATCTTCACCACGTACGGAGCCGCTGCAGCCGTCGTCGCGTTGCTCGGGACGTCGGTGCCCGGGAGCGTCGGCCCGAACGGCGTGGTCTGCCCGGCGTTGGGCTGGGTCATCACGCCGTTGCGTGGCTGGAGGACGAAGGCAGCGCTGTCGGTTGACCCGACGTCCCAGAAGTTCTGGGGTGTCGGGTCACCGCTGACCCCGATTCCTGCGACGGTGACGCCGTTCCACGAGCCGGCCTTGTTCTCCCAGAAGATGTTGTTGAGCAGGACCGGGTTGCTGTAGGTCGGCGACCCAACCGGCAGGCTGGCCTGCAGCTGCACGCTGTTGCCCGCCGTGGAGAGGCCCGCGGGAGCCGCGGAACCGTCGCTGGTGATGGCGGTGGCCGTGGTGATGTTGCGGGCCACCGTGTTGTTGACCACCTGGACGTTCGTCGCGTCGTCGAGGGCGATCCCGCCGCCCTCATGGGTCGACAGGTTGTCCGCGATGACGTTGTTCTCGATCCGGACGAGCGCGTTGTTGACCTGAAGCAGGCGGATGCCTCCGCCGTCGTCGTTCGCGGTGTTGACGACGATCTCGTTGGCGCTCACCCGCAGCGGACCGGAGCCGGCCGACAGCGAGTTCGGGTTCGCCGGCAGCTCGCCGGCGATCATCACGCCGCCACCCTCGTCGTAGGACTCGTTGAACCAGATGCGGTTGTGGTCGATGACGCCGTTGGCGCTGAGCCCGTAGTGGCTGATCCCGCCGCCGTACTCGGCCGAGAAGTTGCCGCAGAGGTCGTTGCGCTCGACGGTGTAGCCAGTCGCGCCGGCAAAGATCCCGATGCCGCCGGCGAGGTTCGTTCCGCCGTTGTCGCGGATGGTGTTGTAGGCGATCGAGACGTTGTCGTTGTTGTTGTCGCCTGCGTAAGGCGTGCCGATCCGGATCCCGCCGCCGTACGAGCCACCGTTGGCGACGATGACGTTGTTGCTGACCCTCAGCGAGTCGGCGGCAGCGTGCACGTAGATGCCGCCGCCTTGGGTGACCAGCGCGCCAGGCGCGCCGACTCCGGTCGTCACGCCGCCGGTGACCGCGTTGATGTTGCCGGCCACGTTCTGCTGGAAAGCTCCGGTGATCCGGAATCCGTCGATCATCGCCCGCTGGAGTCCGGGCACCAACGTGCTGAAGCTGGTCGCGGCCGTGCTCCCGGCCAGGACCGTCACACTGGCTCCGTCGGGAACCGTCGCCGGCCCGGAGATGCCGGTCAGGCCGTCGACCAGCGCGTGCCAGGCCGCTCCCGAGGCGGCGTCGACGTCGAAGGCCTGCCCGTCGATCACCGACCCGCGGACCTCGGTGCCGTCGGGGTAGATGCCGCCTGGGCCGTACCCCTGCAGCTTGATCCTGGAGTGCAGGACGACGTTCTCCAGATAGGCGCCGCGGGGGTTGAAGGCCGTCTGAGCCCCGGGGTGGACCACGACCAGGTTGTTGCTCAGCCCGGAGGTCGTCGTGGACGCCTCGAGCGCCGCCTGGATGGTGGCGAACGGCTGGCCAGGCCCCACGTGCCGGATGGTCGGCGAGTAGACGAGCGCCCCGAGAACGTGGATGGTGACGGCGCTCGTCGTCCACTGCCCCGTGGCCCCGTTGCGGATGCGCAGCTGCCAAGGCCCGGGCGCGAACCCCAGTCCCGTCGAGGGCACGGTGAAGGAGACCGACCGGCCGTCGGCGCTCCACGTACTGCCGCTGGTGACGTTCGTGGGCGCGCCGGTCAGGGCAGACACCAGCTCGATACGGCTGTTGGCCGTGAGCGTGCCGAAGTTCCGACCGGTGACCGTCCGACGGCGGGCGGTGCCGGAGGCGGACGCGAGGACGACCGGGTCGCTGATGGCGAACACCTCCGGAGTCGCGGAACTCACGTCGCAGTTCACCGGCTGAGGGGTCGTGGACCCGGGCGTCAACGCGAGCACGCCGACCTGAGTGGGTGCGGTGTCGGTGACCGTGTACACGCCCGGGTAGGCCTGGAAGTTCGTCGCGATCGTGCGGTACCGGGGGTTGTGGTTCGGGTTGGCATGGCCCGGCTGACCGGGGTCGTTGCCGACGAACCGGTACATGCCCGCGCACGGTCCGGCCGGGGTCGGGCAGTTGAACGAGCTGGTCGACGGCTCGAGGGCCTCGTAGAACCCGTTGAAGTCGGTCTTGACGGTGTCGACCAGGCGACCACCGAAGTCGTACAGCCCGACCGGAACACCAGGCAGGCCCTGCGCCTCGCCGTAGTTGACGCTGCGCTTGTCCCAGGTCAGGCCGAGGTCGTTGATGACGATGCCCCAGAAGTGGGTGGGCAGCGGCACGGGGGTAAACAGGTAGAAGGTCGGGGCCACGGCCTGCTGGCCGCGCAGCGTCACCAGCTTGTCGGTGCACAGCGGGCGGTGCTGGCCGGCGAACGGGCTGCCCCCGCCGTCGATGAAGTTCGGGTTGGTGACGGCGACGGTCTGGTCGGCGCCGACACACGGGGCCACGAACCCGCCGGACTGGGTGGGCGGAGCCGGTGGCTCGCCCGCACCCGGCTGGGTCCCACCGGGTGGGTTGGTGGCGGGGTTCGTCGACACCGGGAAGTTCTGCTGCGGCAGATACAGGTCGCCGTCGAAGACGTTGACGTCCTGCTCCTTGGTCACCTGGTACAGCGGCTTGCCGCGGTAGTCGGTGACCGTTGCGTCGTTGAGGTCGACTGCGACGATGTAGTCGTCGGCCACCAAAGGCTGCGGGTCGTACCCGTAGTCCGCGAGCACCGCGTAGAGCGGTAGGTCGTTGTTGCCCGGCTGGCAGTCGGTCGGCAGCGGGCACTCCACCGGGTGCGCGGCGGCGTAGCCGGCGGGATAGCCGGGGTTGTCCGGGTCCCCCACCAGGTAGAGGTTCAGGGCGGAGTCGGCGAACCCGTAGTTGCCGTTGACCGTCTGTCCCCAGGCGCCGGGCGTGGTGTCCGAGGGCCGGGCCTGCCAGCCCATCATCGGGGCCTCGACGCACCGCTTGTTCGCGGCCAGTCCGTACGGTGCCAGCGCCTGCTGACCGACGAGCGGGGTGCCGTCCCACTGGCGGGCGGTACAGCCACGGCCGGGCTCCCACGTCTCGGAGGTGTACACGGTGGCCAGCTCGGGTCCACGCTGCTCGAGCCCACGGCTGTCGAGGATCGGGTCACCAGTGACCGGGTCGCGCAGCAGACCGTAGAGGTGGACCGGGATACCCGGGACGCCGGGCTGATAGGTCTCGGCGGCCGCGTCCTTCGGGTCCAGCTCGTTACGGGTGGTGTCGTAGGTGACGGTGCCGACGATGCCGCCGTTGGTACCGGGGTCGTACGGCTTGACCCCCCAGTCGACGCGACCGCCCAGTCCGAGCACCGGGCTGATGTTGATGTCGACGGCCGCTCCGACGAACGTCGTGGGCGCCGGGTCGTTCTCCGCCAGGACGGTGACGCCGGTGCCCGCGTAGCGGGTGTTGAAGTGCTCGAGCACGAGCTGCTTGGTCAGCGGGTACGCCTCGTCGATCTTGTAGTACCCAGAGGCGTTCGTGGTGACCGTGTTGGTGTACTGATCCATCAGCGCGTTGTCCCGCTCGCGCAGCGTGACCGCAGTTCCCGGGACACCTTGCTCGCCGGTGTCCTTGATGCCGTTGCCGTTGTCGTCGACGAAGACGTAGCCGTCGATGCGGGTGAACCAGCCGGCGAGGTACTTGGTCCCGACGTCGACGGTCTGTCCGTTGACCACGGTCACGTTGAAACTGAAGATGATGTAGTCCTGCGGCTCGTCCCAGTACGTCAGCTGGTAGGTGCCGTCGGGGACGTTCGGGATGTCGAAGGTGCCGTCTGTGGCGCCGCGTCCGGTGTAGACCATCTGGTCGCCGTTGCCGAGATCGGAGAGTGAGATCCACGGCCGAGAGATCGGCTTGCCAGCCTTGACCCCCGAGGTGCCGGGCTCACCTGGCAGGGTGATCCCACCGGTGCCGCCGACGTAGGTGAGGCCCTGCTTCACCAGGCCACGGACGTGCGCGGTCGGGCCAGCCGGCAGTGCCTTCGGCTCGACGTAGCCGAACTGGACGGCGGGCACCGGCTCGTTGCCGATCACCAGCTCGGTGTCGAAGCCGGTGTCACCCTCCATCACCCACACGTCGTGGTCGTGGGCACCCTCGAGGGTGGTCGTCTGTGCCCAGTCGGTCTTGCCTGCGGGCTTGCTGAGGGTGATCCCGTACCGGTTGCTCCCGAGGTTGGGGATCACGATGTCACCGGCGGCGTCACTCACGCAGGCACCGCCCGGGTTGGCGGCGTCGACGATCGGTGACCCGTCGAGGTCGAACAGCACGGGGCTGTCCGGGTTCCCCGCCGTCTGGTGCTCGTAGTTGGTGCACAACGGGTTGCCGAACCAGTCGGTCGTGACCTCGCCGAGGACGTCGGACAGGTGCGCGACGAACCCGTTCAGGTTGACCTGGCCACCCTGGCTGCCCGTCTCGGATCCCGCCTCGTAGGTGCCGTCGACGGGCGCGTTGTCGTGGAACACGCGCACCCGGACGGTGCCCAAGGGCAGTGGGTACGGCTGCAGAGCCACGGTTTCGAGGGGGCTCGCGTGGGGGATCGTGAAGTGCCCGCCGCCCAGCTTGTAGCCGTCGGCCAGCACCGAGATCAGGTATCGGCCCGCGGGCAGGGCGTCAGCGCCAGTCAGGCCGGTCGTGGCGTTGAGCTCGGTGCTGTCCCCCTGCGTCACGATCGGGACGTTGCCTGCCGTGCCGCGGATCGACGGCCACTGACAGTTCTCGGGGAAGGCAGCATCGCCGCCGCTCGGCAGGCAGCGTGCGAACGTGTCGTCCGGGTTGCCGACGTCCTCGGCGGTGATCAGCCACTGGTAGGTCGTCGTGGCGGGAATCGGCTGGTCGGCGACCAGCGTCCCCACCGACCGCGCGTTGGTGACCCGCAGCAGGAGGTCGCTGGTCGTGGCTGCCTGGGCCGGTGACGCGCCCACCACGGTCAGCGTGGGGAGCAGCGCTGCCAGGAGCGCGAGCACGGAGACCATCGATCCTGCCTTGCGGCTCGTCCTCGGGTGCTGTGTCATCGCCCGCACTTCCCCTCGCCCTCGATCCGGCGCCGCCACGAGGCGGCTGTCGGGTTCGGCCGGACGTTAGGGAGCGCAGATGGGGCAGGGGAAGGAAGATGACGCGGTCGTCATCCGCTCGTCATCCGCGGAAGGGGGTGACCTGACTGGTGACGGGGTCGGCCGGGACCGGGGCGGTCGCCTGGCCCGGGAGCCGCAGGAACAGCCGGGCCCCTCCTTCGGGGGCGTGGCCCACCCCGACGTCGCCACCGTGGGCGGTCGCGACAGCGCGGACCATGGCCAGGCCGAGACCGCTGCCCGCCGACCCACCCGGGGTGGTCCGGTGCCAATAGCGGTCGAAGACGTGCGGCGCGTCCGCAGGGGAGATGCCAGGGCCGGAGTCGGCCACCTCGATCAGCCAGCCCCCGGGCGTACGTCGGCCGGACACCCTGATCGTGTCGTCGGGTGAGGTGAACTTGACCGCGTTCTCCAACAGGGCGTCCAGTGCGGTCTCGAGCCAGTCAGGGTCGGCGACGATGACGCCGGACGAGTCGACGTCGAGCACCCAGTGCCGGTTGACGCTGGCGGCCCAGTTGCGGGCCACGCTCTCGACCAGGCGCGACACGTCGACGTCCTGCCCGGCGGGGATCTGGCCGGTGTCCAGCTCGGCGAGCGCCAGCAATCGCGACCCGAGCACGGCCATCCGGTCCAGCTGGTGGAGAACCACCTCGGTGTCCGAGACCTGCAGCGGGTCGGTCAGTCCGGCGGCGACGAGTTCGGTGTGGCCGCGGGCGATCGTCACCGGCGTCCGAATCGCGTGCGACGTGTCCCGCAGCAGCTCGCGCTCGCGCTGCAACGAGGCGGCCCGCTCATCGGCCATCCGACGTAGCTCCACGAGCGCGGCCTGACGGCGGCGGGCGTGCCAGACCATGGCCAGGAAAAGCAGCGGCATCAGCGGGACCTCCGCCATCTCCTCTGCGTGGATGTCGCCGCTGCGCCAGTGGGAGAAGAAGATGAGTCCGGTCGTCACGGTGACGGCACTGATGACCACGGCCGTCGGGCGAGGCGGCCAGACCCGGAATCCGTAGACGATCGTCAGGGCCACGAACAGGAAGTGATACGGGATGGTCTCCTGCCCGGGGAACTTCCACATGAGGGCGAGCATCGCCGTCGAGAACCCCGCCAGGGCGAGGTCGGTCCCGCGGCCGCCTCTGGTGGTGCCGTCCTCAGGCACTGCGAAGCGTGTAGCCCGCATTCCGGACCGTTCCGATCAGGTCGGCGCACAGCTTGGTACGGAGCCGGCGGATGTACACGTCGACCACGTTGGTGCCTGGGTCGAAGGAGTACCCCCAAACCTCCGAGAGCAGCTCCTCCCGCGTACAGACGGCGCCGGCGCGACTCATCAGGTAGGCGAGCAGGCTGCACTCGCGACGCGACAGCTGGACGGGCTGGCCGTCGACATGGAGCGTCTGCGTGCGCAGGTCGAGCCGCAGTCGTCCGGCGGTGAGCACGTTGCTCTCGTGTCCCTGAGGCAGGTGACGCAGCTGAAGGTGCACCCGGGCCAGCAGCTCGCGGATCGCAAACGGCTTCGGCAGGAAGTCGGCGGCGCCACCGTCCAGGCAGCGCACTCGGGTCGACACGTCTCCCAGGGCCGAGAGCACGATGATCGGCGATCCGTCGTCGCGGCAGGTCAGCGCGGCCAGGACGGACAGGCCGTCGACCCCTGGCATGAGCAGGTCGAGGATGATCAGGTCGTGGTGCCCGGTGGCCGCCACACGCAGGCCCTCGGCGCCGTCGGGCGACGCGGTCACCGTGTGGCCGTCGTTCTCCAGCGCCCGCCGCACGAACCGGACGATGCCCGGCTCGTCGTCGATCACCAGGATGTTCGCCATACCTACCCCCAGGGCCCCTTTGAGCATGGGAGTTTCACACTGTCCAGAGGCTTTGGGAAGTGTTTCCGATCATTCAGCGTTATCCGCGCCTTAGCGCGGGCCTAATGTGCACGGTGAGTTACTTCGGCGGCGCGCATGGTGATCAAATTCAGACATCGAGCGCAAACGAGACACCAGCCCGCTGGAAGCCCAGCCGCTCGTAGTAGGGCGCGACCATCCCGGGCGGTGTGACGATCCGCCGGAACCCCCGGTCCCGGAACAGTCCACTGCGCCGGTAGACGAACTCCCCCGGGGAGAAGTCGCGGAAGCGCGGCGTCACGTAGTCGAGCTCCACCTGGGCGATCCCGTCGCCGGCGTCGCGCACGATCACGACTCCGACGGTCTCGTTGCCGTGTTCGACGAGGAAAGCCGCGCGACCGTCGGCGGCGGCCGACTCCGGGAACGTGAAGTGCGGGAAGAACCGGCGGATGTCCTCGGCGTGCCCGGCGAGCACGTGCTGCAGGTAGGCGTCGTCCAGCCGGACCTCCAGCACCTGGTAGGCGGCCAGGTCGTGGCTGTCGGCCAGCAGCCGCCTGATGAACCACAGGTTGATGGCGCACAGCGCGGCGTTCATGGCGACCATCGGCCAGATGCCCAGCGCGGCGTTGAACGCCACCAGGATGGCGCTGGCCAGCAGGTTGAGCAGCCGGAAGCGCAGCACCCGGGCCTGCATCAGCGAGTAGATGAGCAACGCCGAGCCGACCCAGCCGAGCGCGTCCAACCAGGTCATCGCCGCAGCCTAGTGCGGCACCATGCCGTCGTCCCGCGCTGGACTACTCCGGGAGGTTGTGCCAGGCGCTGACCCGCACGGGGCAGTAGGTCGTCAGGCTGCCGAGGGGGATCTCCGTGCCGTTGCCCAGCTCGAGCCGTGGGTCTGAGAACGTCTTGGCGCTCTGACCCGGGCACGACTCGGGCGAGGTCGTCGCCTCCACGACCACCACGGCCGCGGTCCCGGCTCGGATGACGGCCGGCGTGCTCCCCAGACCCGGGTCGAAGAAGGTGCCACGCTCCGAGGGCAGCCCGACGGCTCGACCTGTGTGGTCGGAGATCTCGGGATACCCGGACAGCGTGCAGGGCTCTGGGCGGACCGTCGTCACGTAGACGAACCGGGCCAGCCGTCCCCCGGCTCCGTCGGTGTCCACCAGTCCGACGGGGTCGCGAAGCCCGTCGCGCGTGGCCGGCACGAGCGACGCGGGGTCGCAGGCCGGAGTCACGGCTGGCTTCCCCGGGCCGAACCGCCGGCAGGTCGCGCCGTCGACGGGGCAGGCCACGACCGAGCCGTCCGACAGGCCAAGGACCGCACGTCCGTCGGCGGCGAAGCGGGCGCCCGCTTGGAAGCCGGCCGGGATGTCGAGCTGTTGGTGGGGATCGGTCGAGCCGATCCGCACCACCTCGAGGGCGTCCGTGAGGCCCAGCGTCCCGTCGTCGCTGATCGCGACCAGCCCGCGCGTGTCACATCCGGTGACGGCCCGTCCCGAGGGGAGCTCGAGCACCCTGACGCAGCTGGGCGTCGTGCTGTCCTGGACCAGGACGCTGTCTGCGCTCTCGGCGACGTCCACGGCGATGCCCGAGGCGAGCGGCGGAAGCTCAAGCGGGTTGGCGTCCGGCGGCCAGAGGAGGACCTCCTTCGGCTGTCCCACGGCGAAGTCCGTGAGCACGATGCCGGAGTCGGCCCAGCCGACCACCGACAGCCCCGGCCGGGGCAGCGTGTGGCGGGAGAGCTCCTGGCCGCTGCGCGGGTCGAGGAGCAGCAGCGTGACTTCGGGCGCTGCCGTCGGCTCGGCTATCGTCGCGAAGCCGAGGACGAGCCTGCCTCCGTCGGGGGAGAGTGCGGATCCGCGCAGTTCTCCCTCGCCCACCGATGTGCCCGCGACCAGGAACCTGGCCTGGAAGTCCTCGGCTCCGGTGAAACCGGCGGAGTGCTCGACCGTGAGGAACTTGGACGTGTCGCCCGACATCACCGGGCGGTCGGCGTCGGCGCCGCGCGGGAGTCCGGCCACCCAGGCCGCCGCCTGCGCGTCCGTCAGCGGGGACGGGCGGGGCGAGCTGGTCGGCGACGCGCTCGGCGTGGCCGCCGGAGGTGCTTCGGTCGAGCGCGTGCTGAGGACCGCGGGCAGGGTGACGGCGGCTGCGGCCACCACCACGGCTGCGGCGACAGCGGCTACCGTGCGCCGCCGCCGGTCCGTCTGCGCCCGCCTGGCGACGGCGTCGGCGATGGCGCTGGCGTCGACCTGAGTGCGGCCCTGGACCGATGCGGTGAGCAGCTGGGCCACTCGGCCCTCCACCTCGGAGTCGTTCATCGGGTGCCTCCCTCGACCACGTCCTCAGCGTCGGGCTGGGCTTCGGCGTCCAGCAGGGCGCGGCGCAGGCTCGCCAGGGCGTCGTGCACCTGGCTCTTGATCGTGCCCACGGCGCAGCCCATGACCTCCGCGGTCTCCCTCTCGGTGAGGCCTTC
>Ga0209797_10001193_pt1 | contig 13032 bp, 8 predicted proteins | sample DOMMetBare3Fresh_2_FD_187472 | JGI IMG/M metagenome (GOLD analysis project Ga0209797, IMG submission 187472) | Wetland sediment microbial communities from St. Louis River estuary, USA, under dissolved organic matter induced mercury methylation -... | ecosystem: Environmental > Aquatic >... | reverse complement strand
GTTTCACGCTTAACTACCTGGCCCCGGCCGCCGTAGTTGTAGCGGCCCTGGCGCTCAAAGTCGTCGTAATACCAGGCGTAATCGCGATGTGGGTACCAGTAGTGATAGAAAGGGCTCTGGTAAACGAGGACTTCAACTGCGGCGTTACTGACCGCGCCACCAAAGTAGTAATCCGCCTGAATGTTAACTTCGACTTTCTCGCCGAGCCGGAAGGCTTTCTTCTTCCCATTCTCCTCAGGTGTCCTGACTGCCACTTTGAACTCCGGCAGCTTGTATTCTTCCAGTCTGAACAGCGTGGCGCTGCCGATGCTGTGGGCGCGACCCTGATCCCAGAACTGGATCCTGTATTCTCCGAGCGGCAACTGCTCGGTTAAGTCCAAAGAGCCCCAGGCGCTGCCGAACGTGTTGAGTGTCGCTTTGCCTTCGCTGACTTTGGCGCCGCGAGGATCGTTGATTTCGTATTCCACGACCTGGTTCGCCGGCGTGGTGTAAGCGCCGTTGTTCATCCGGCGCGCCAGGAATTTCCACTGGACATTTTCTTTGGGCCGGTAGGCTGGGCGATCCGTAAAGGCATAGATTCGCCAGGTTCCGCCTTCGGCTTCGCTGCCCCTGGCATTGCCGCTGGCGAAAGCCTGACGCTCGCCGCTCGCCGCGGCAGCAAAAAGGGAGTGATAACTGGTGTTACTGCCAAGCGGGAAGGGCGCCAGGCCGTCGCTGTTAGTCATCTGTACGTGGCGGCGCCAGCGCCAACGGTCCCGGGAGTAATAGCTCTCCCACAAAGCCACGTTCGCGTTGGCAACAGGAGCTCCCGTTATGGCGTTACAGAAATAGACCAGTGCCTGCCTGGCCGAGGCCTTGAGCACCAGCGAAACGTCAGTAACGAGGACCAGATCGCGCGCTGAGAGCGGGCCACTGCGAGCTTCAAGCAGGTAAGCGCCCACGGGCAACCGTCCTTCAATGCGTACTTCCTCGGTGATTGGTTTGTGATCGCCCTTACTGTCAAGCGCTTTGGACCATGCTCTGACTGCCGGCAATCCTGCCGTGGGCACCTTTTGCATCCAGCCCTCGCTGTCGCCTTCGCCATCTTCTTCCGCGATGTTTTTGGTAAAGCGCACGTCGCGCGTCAAAGCGATCTTGTAGAGGGTAAAATCGACGCGCTTCACGTTGCGCGCATTCAGGTTGAACTGGAGTTCGGAATCGGGCAGAAAAATATTCGAGACCCCGGCGCTGATGCTCGCTTCGGTGATGTTTCTGATTTGCTGCTGGGCCTGATCAAAGTATCTGGTCTCGCCCTTGACGAACTCCTTCGTCAACCGGCGATAGAGTTCCAGGGCCTTGTTGTAGTCGGGCTCCTGTTGCCATTGACCTTCATCCACCTGACGAATCGTGCCCGTGCTGTTCATCCACTCGGCGTAATAAAACAGCGCGTCATCGTACCAATCGGTTTGCCGGCCGCCCTGCAGGGCTGCTTCAAACTCTTCCGGCACACGCTGGCGCGACTCCCAATCGCCGCCCGCATAGCGCATGGTCATGGCGATCAGGTAATGCAGCTGCACTCTATCGCGGTCGGTGGCGCTGATCTTCAATGCGTCTTCCAGCACGTTGAGCGGGATGTAGTTACCAAAGTAGGTGTAGTAATAGTATTCGTTTTGCGTGGGCGGCTCGGCAGCCTTGAAAACGATTTTTAGGAAACGACCGCGCGCGCGATCAAGATCACGCTGGCCAGCCCACCAGTCGAGCGCTTGCTGGTAGTGCGGCCAGCCTGCGCCCCAGTTCGTGGCATTGCGCCGCGTCCAAAACAGGTCGGCGAGAGACTCGTGGGCTTCGGCCCAAACCAGGTCCCGCTCATCGACGGCGTCGTTGGTGCGGATTAGCTCTTCGAGTTGTTTTTGGGCCTGTTCAAATTTTGTGTTGTCGGCGGTCGCCGTGGCTGCCTCGGCTCGCCAGAGGGTGTCCGCGAGGCGAAATCCAACCCAGCGAGCCTCAGGGGCCGGCAGGTTGGTCCGGTTCACCTGGGCATAGATTTCATGGGCGCGAACATAAGTTCCCTGTTGATAGGCCCTTTCGGCATCGGCCTTCATCTGTGCGTAATCGGCCTGTTGGACCATCCCTTTGGGCCGGGCACCTGCGTGGGAGTCACCGGTTGAGTTCAGGATGAGGAGAAAGGCAAGCACTGCGATTGAGATAATTGTTTTCATAATCGTCCTGTCAGCGCCGGCCTGTCAGCAGGCGGTTTCCTGTTTTGTCAGCATCACCTGCCGCAACGGGCGGAGTTCCGGAATGTTTGTGACGGGGAAGTCGCTCATCGCAAAAAGGAGACTATTTAGAATCTCCACTCTCCGCTATTGAACGGCCCGCCATTCACGGACTTGCATCGCCTTTTGAAACAAAACGATTAGATCGCCCGTTTTAGACCAGGCATGTCATTCTCAAGCCCGTCTGCGGTAGGATAACGCAGCATGTCCAGATTGGAACGTTATGTGGGTCAGGTGCTGGATGAAAAATACCAGCTCGAGCGATTGCTCGGGCAGGGCGGCATGGGCGCCGTCTACCTCGCCACCCACCTCGGCACTGAACGTTATGTCGCCCTCAAGCTGATCACCCCCCAGTTCATGAGCAATGAAGAGTTTGTTGAACGCTTCAAGCGTGAGGCGCGCGCGGCCGGACGCTTGCGCCACCCTAACGTTGTCGACGTAACGGACTTTGGCTTCGCTCACGTGGGAACTGAACGGGTGGCCTACCTGGTGATGGAGTACCTGGATGGCTGCACGCTGGGCGACGTATTGAATGAAGAGAAGCGCCTGCCCCTTGACTGGGTGGTGGACATACTCGAGCAAGTCTGCTCGGCAGTCCATGAAGCCCACCTGCAGGGGATCGTGCACCGCGATCTGAAACCTGACAACATCTGGCTTGAGCCGAACCGGTTGGGCAGCTATCGCATCAAGGTGCTGGATTTTGGCATTGCCAAGCTGGCCGAAGGCGGCTCAGCGGCCGCAGCATCTAATGAGAGCGCTGCTACGCCCGGGCCAGCGGTCGCCGCGCTCCGCCCGCAATCACCTGCTGCGGCGGGGCCAGTTCGTGCAGGCGCGGATCTGGAAGTAGACACGCTTATTTATGATTCGGCCGATCTTGCTACTGCGCCGCACAGCTCCAAAGTTGTCGAAGTAGAGGAAGCTGTCATTCAGAACGTCGCTACGACCCGGCAGACGCAAATACGCGAAGGCCAGAACGCCGCTGAATTAACGGCGGCCCACACCGCTAAAGAGGCTGACGACACACAACACTTCGTTTTGGCGGTAGACGGTGAGCAGCCGACAGCAGCGGCGACGGGCGCGCGCTCCACCGGGGCCAGCGGCGATGGTGACCAGACATTGAGGATGGTAGCTGACACCGGACACCAGTCGCGCATCGGGCAGACAGTGTCAGCCGCAGCTACGGCGCAGGGCGCGGCGCTCACTCGCGCCGGCGCTATCATGGGCACGCCGCTTTACATGTCGCCGGAACAATGCCGCAGTGCAAAACTGGATGCGCGTTCTGATGTCTACAGTCTCGGTGTGATCGCTTATCAAATGCTTACCGGGGAACTGCCTTTCAAGGGCAATACTGCTGCAGTGATGGACGGGCACTTGCGAATGCTCCCGCCCGCTCTGCGCGAGCGAAATCCCAAAGTTCCCAAGCGCGCCGCCAAAGTCGTGATGTCCGCTTTGGCCAAGGATCCGGCAGCACGCCCGCAGACGGCTTTTGCCTTCGCCAGTTCGTTGCGCGCGCAGGCTGAGGGTGTGGGCTCAATGTACCGGCGCGCGTTTGCTCTTTACAGCGAATATTTTCCCAAGTTCCTGCGCCTCTCGCTGATCGCGCACCTGCCGGTCATCGTCTTCACCGTGATGCTGGTGGCGATGGACCTGTCTGAGAAATCACTGCGCGGGGGCAGCACGACCTCTAAAGTCCTCTTCATAGGCGGTTTTGTAGTGGTCAGCCTGCTGCAGGTCGTTTCCCACTTTCTGGCGAGCTCGGCCATCTCGGGGATGACTGCGGTGATCGTCACTCAGATATCAGTCGCGCCGCTGCGCCCGGTAGAACTGCGCACGGCCTTTGCACTGGTGAAGCGGCGCTGGCGTCCGTTCCTCAATACCAGTATTCGCCTGGCGCTACGGGTCATGCTGGGCTTTATTCTCTTCGTCATCCCTGGTTTTTTCGTGATGGTGCGTTACGCTCTTTGGGCGCCGGTGGTGCTGATGGAAGGACTCGAAAAAAAGGCTGCCAGGCAGCGGGCGCGTGAACTTGGGTCCCGTTCCTGGCGCACCGTAATCGCAGTCATTGCGCTGCAGTTTCTGATTCCCATGGTGATCAGCGCGCTGCTTGGCGCGGTGGTTGGATTTACAATGAAGAAAGGCGGTGGCGGCGCCAGTGTCAGCCTTACTTTGGGCAAGGTTTCCCAACATCTCGTGGGCCTGTCAAATATTCTGGTCGTGCCCCTGATGTCGATCGTGCCGGCGCTGCTTTATTTGAAGATGCGGCAATTGGGCGGCGAAACTCTGGCCTCCGCTTTGGAACAGATCGAAGAATCCCAAACCGACCGCAGCCAATGGCAACAACGAATGCGCTCGCGCCTGACGGTCACGCCACCGTCTGGACAAACACCGCGCAGCGGCGGATAAGCTTAAGACTCAAGCGACTACGAATCCGAAAACCGCGGCCGGCGACAGACGACTTCACTCCTCGCCATCAAAACACGTATAGCAGACTCTCTTGAACGCCTCGTAGCCCAGCAGTTCAATTTCAGGAGTCAGGTAAGCGGGCTTACGAGGCTCGTCACGCAGCAGGTCGGTACTCAGATATTTTTTGTTGTCGTCGGGAAACACAGTCGTAACGACTGCGTCCGGACCCATGTTGTTCTGGGTGATGAGAGCTCCGAGGAAATTTGCGCCCGACGAAATCCCCACACCGAGTCCGAGGCCCGCCGCCAGCTTCTGGGCCATCAGAATTGCGTCACCGTCGTGAACGCTAACTACCGGATCGAGACTGTCGAGCTCCAGAATTTTGGGAACGAATTCATCGGAAATGCCCTGGATGCGATGTTGGCCTACCTTATGTCCGGTGGAAAGTGTGGGAGACTCGGCGGGCTGAAGCGGATGCAGCTTGATGGCCGGGTTACGCTGGCGCAGAAAACTCCCGGCGCCCATGATGGTGCCGCCCGTGCCTACGCCGGCAACAAAAGCGTCCGGGCGGAGCGAATGAAAGTAAAGCTGCCACCAAATCTCAGGACCGGTCGTTTTTTCATGTGCTTCGGCGTTGGCTTCGTTTGCGAATTGGGCAGGCAGAAAAACATGCGGGTCAACCTCCGCCAATTCTTCAGTCATGTGAATGCTGCCCAGAAAGCCGCCCTGATCGCGCCGCACACGCACGATCCTGGCGCCGAGGCTCCTGATTAGGGCCACGCGTTCCTCGCTCATCCAGTCGGGCATGAAAATGACCACCGGATGGCCCAACGCTTTGCCGATGGCCGCGAAAGAGATCCCTGTGTTACCGCTGGTGGCCTCCACAATCGTATCGCCGGGTTGCAGGTGGTTTTCGCGGTAGGCCCGTTTGAGAATATGAAAGGCCATCCGGTCCTTAATGCTGCCGGTCATGTTGAGTTGTTCTGCTTTGGCGTAGATAACGCGTTCCTCGCCCCGAAAAGCGAAGCGAATACCAAGCAAAGGCGTGTTTCCGATCATGTGTCTCAGATGTTGGAAGCGTGCCGGTATGGTCCCGAGCGGGCCGGTTTCATGATCGGTGTTTGACTGTCTGGCTGGATTGGCGGTGTGGCTGTTGCTGGATAGTTTGTCCGCGCAAGCGAGAGCTTCAAGAGTATTCGGCATATTGAGTAGTTCCTCAGAATCTGGCGGCAGTGCGTCCGGCCGATGGCCTGGCAGCGAGATGCGGAGCAATACCCATTCCCTTCTCAAACCGGTCTGGAATCGCACTATTCCATTACCGCAAGGGGGCCCCCCTAATTCCCGATAGGGCAATCTTTCTCATACTAATTGGGAAACTTTCCTCAACTTTGCCGGCTGTTGGCGCCTTTAGCCAATAGAAACTTCAGAAATCTCCTCGGCACAGGCGTTGCACTTTCTATCCGCTGTATCGAGTCCTCGTGCCAGGAGGGAAGCCGTCTGGAAAAGGAGATCGTCATGAAAAGTTTGCTACTATTCCTTGCTATTCTATGCGCCCTGATGCTGAGCACCAGCTCGGCTCCTGGTGTTACAAGCGCCGCCAATGCCGCAAAGAAGGAGCGGGCAGTCGTGAAATTTATCGAGCCCGTCAAGCTCCTGGGTGTCAGCCTAAAAGGCCAATACCTGTTCGTACACGACGACCAGGCGATGGCGCGCGGCGAAGCCTGCACCTATATTTACAAAGGCGACGCGGAAATACCTGACAAACTGGTTATTTCGTTCCATTGCCAGCCCGCAGCCCACGCGGCGGTAGACAACTTTACCCTGCGAACGTTGAATGTTGCGCCAGGACAAATGGAATTAACTGAATTTCAGTTTGCAGGCAGCACGGAAACTCATCTGGTGCCTCTGCCGGTAAATTAGGCTGCAAAAGGTAAACTGGTTGGCAACAGTGCAGCCGTTTCAAAATGTCCTGGCACGGCAGGCAACCAGGCATAGTTCTCGCTGGGACCGCACGCATCCTGCGTGCTGAGGTTTGATCGTAACGTCGCGGCCATTGCAACTGAAGGCGCGGAACCAATTCAGCACGCCGGATGCGTGCGGTCCCAGGGCAATTTGCTGATGGGGAGTGGTAGCGCATACGGGACTCGAACCCGTGATCTCTGCCTTGAGAGGGCAGCGTGTTAACCAACTACACCAATGCGCCGCATTGGACTTTGGATTATAGGGAGCAGCACCGGGGTTCGCAAGTTTGACCAGACTTCGAGCTGATCATGCGGCAATCCACCCGGTGCTCTTCTTTTTTTGTGGGGCTCTTTATCTCTCTTGTGATAATTTGACCAGGCTCTTCCAGACCATTGCGGGGAAACCTCAGACTGAACAAGTATCGAGCCGGGAAAATCGAAATTTGTGCGCTCAACAATTTCGGGTTTAGCTCAGACTTAAGGTAAGCAGTTGCCGGCGAAGGCGTGTGCCCTGACCGGTCGATAAAGTTAAAGCAAGGGTTTCTTATCCAGGCTGAAGTCAGCCAACGATTAGCAGGCAGGATGCGTGCGGTCCCAGGTGGGTCCTCAGGAGGCGTGCCGAGTGAATATTGTCGTATTGCGGGAAACTCAGGCCGGAGAAGCGCGAGTAGCGCTCATGCCCGAGTCAGTAAAGAAGTTGGTTGGACTGAAAGCGTCCGTCCTGCTGGAAAGCGGCGCGGGCAGTGGAGCCGCACGATCAGATGATGAATACACCGCTGCGGGCGCCACAGTTTCCCCGGATCGAACGGCCCTGCTGCAGACTGCCGATGTGCTGGCGACTGTCAACCGGCCCCCGCTCGAAGTTCTCGCGGAACTCAGGCGTGGCGCTGTGGTAATTGGTTTCCTGCGTCCACTGGATGAGCCGGCCGCGTTGGCCCCGGCGCTCACGCAGGGGCTGACAACTTTCGCTATGGAACTGGTGCCGCGCATCACCCGGGCACAGTCGATGGACGCGCTTTCTTCAATGGCCACGGTCTCGGGATACAAGGCGGTGATTATCGCGGGCGAGCGCCTGCCACGTATGTTTCCAATGTTGATGACGGCGGCGGGAACCGTGCCGCCGGCGAAAGTGCTGGTTCTGGGTGCGGGGGTGGCCGGACTCCAGGCGATTGCCACGGCGCGGCGGCTGGGGGCCGTGGTCGAAGCTTACGATGTGCGCGCCGCAGCCGGTGAGCAGGTCCAGTCGTTGGGCGCTAACTTTCTCAAAGTCGATCTCGGAGGTCTGAAGACCGAAGATGCCGGCGGTTATGCCGTGGAATTATCCGAAGAAGCATTGGAACGCGGCCGCCAGTTGATTGAGGAGCATGCCCGGACCAGCGATGTAGTCATTACGACAGCACAAGTTCCCGGACGGCGCGCGCCACTGTTGTTGACTGAAGCGGCCGTCCAGGGCATGAAGTCCGGTTCAGTGATCGTCGATCTGGCGGGGGCGACCGGCGGCAACTGTGCGCTCAGCAAACCGGACCAGGCCGTTGAAATTAATGGCGTGTTGATTATTGCCCCGCTGAATTTGCCGGCCTCCGTACCAGTGCACGCCAGCCAGTTGTATTCCCGCAACATAACCGCCTTTCTTGCCCCGCTAATCAAAGACGGTGCGTTGCATATCGATATGAACGATGATGTCGTTGGGCCATCCTGCGTGACGCATGATGGCCACTGGGTGAACAGCCGGGTAGCGGCCGCGCAGGAAAAGCGGGACTGATCAGAAACTAATTGCACCAGTAAAGTTCATCACAGGAGTTCTAACAGCATCCTGACGTTGGGGGACCTTTCATGTCTTCGGTAACCTTAATCTCATCGCTTTACGTTTTTGCGCTTGCTGCCTTTCTCGGCTATCAGGTGATATCGCGCGTCCCGCCGCTACTCCATACACCTCTGATGTCCGCGACCAATGCCATCTCCGGTATTTCTCTGGTTGGTTCAATCGTGACCGCCGGCGCGCACTACAACACAGTCAGTACTGTGCTGGGTTTCATTGCCGTGGTCTGCTCGACAACGAACGTCGTGGGCGGTTTTGTCATTACCGATCGGATGCTGCGGATGTTTAAACGCAAACCGGCCCTGGAGAAAAAAGAGTAGGCAGGCCGGGCCGCAAACAGCAAGGGTGACTGGAACCAACCGCTGGGGAACTATAACTCAGGAACAAAAACCAAAGACTAATCACAGTGCAAACCTACTTCATCGAAATCAGCTATCTCCTGGCCTCGGTCCTTTTCATTCTGGGACTGAAAGGCCTGAGCCACCCGGAAACCGCCAAGCGCGGCATGCATCTGGCTGAGTTCGGCATGCTCATGGCCATCATTGGCACCCTGATGCATCACGAGATCGTCACCTTTACCTGGATCATTACCGGGCTGGTGATCGGTTCGCTTGTCGGCCTGGCCATGGGCGTCTGGGTGCCAATGACTGCGATGCCGCAGCGGACTGCGCTGTCGCACGCGTTCGGGGCCTTTGCGGCGGCGCTCGTCGGCATTTCAGAGTACTACCGCCTGGGAGGGCACCTCGACAAGATCACCATGGGCGCGCTGGGCTTTGAAGTAATGCTGGGCGCGCTTACCACCACCGGAAGCCTGCTGGCTTTTGCCAAGCTCCAGGGCATGGTGCGCGGCACGCCGCTCACCTTCAAAGGGCAGAACATTTTCAACATGCTCCTGCTCGCCACGACGATTGGGATCTTTATCTATCTGGTTGTTGTGCCCGGCTCGATGCCGCTTTTCTTTGCGATGGTCGGACTGGCGCTCGTTTTCGGACTGTTGCTGGTGATGCCGATTGGCGCGGCGGATATGCCGGTGGTGATGTCGCTGTTGAATTCATATGCGGGACTCGCTTCGGCGGCCACAGGCTTTGTGCTTTCCAACAACGTGCTGATCATTGCAGGCACCCTGGACGGTTTTTCCGGCTTCATTCTCTCGGTGTTGATGTGCCGCGCGATGAATCGCTCGATTACGAATGTGTTGTTCGGTGCTTTTGGTTCGGCGGCTGCCGCAACCGGAGAGCTGGAAGGCCAGCATGGCTCCATGCGGGAAGTTAACCTGGATGACGTTGCCGTGCAGCTTGCTTATGCCAAGCAGGTTGTGTTTGTGCCCGGTTATGGCATGGCCACTGCGCAGGCGCAGCATGCGGTAAAGGGACTGGCCGACACGCTGGAAAAACGTGGGGTCACCGTAAAGTACGGCATCCATCCGGTGGCCGGCCGTATGCCGGGACACATGAATGTATTGCTGGCGGAAGCTAACGTGCCCTATTCATCTTTGTACGAGCTGGAACAGATTAATCCGGAGTTTCCGGCCACCGACGTAGCGATCGTCATTGGCGCTAACGATGTCGTCAATCCAGACGCGCGTGATAATCCTTCGAGTCCTATCGCCGGTATGCCGATCATTGAAGTCGATCACGCAAAATCAGTGGTGGTGCTCAAGCGCGGTCAGGGCAAAGGCTTTTCCGGACTTGAAAATCCGCTCTTCTTCAAAGACGTCACAGGCATGCTGTACGGCGACGCAAAAGAGTCTCTGACGCGGTTAATGCAGGCAGTGCAGCAGTCGTGATTGTACCTGAGCTGCGCCTTTGAACTTCCTGAGTGCGCCCGCGCGAGTCCTGACGAGCGGCAGCTTGGAGCAAGCACCAAGCAAAACAGCAAGCCCGACGTTGGAAGCCCTGCATCTGCTAGAATCTTCCGGTTCAATTCATTCCCCAAGCCGCATTTGTCGGAGAAGATCATGAAACGACTGCTCGTCGTCTTTTTTTTGGCTGCCACGCTGGCGGTGCCGTTGCCCTGGACTCAGGCGCAACGGAAGCCGAAGGCAACTGTTGCTCCTGTTTCGCTTGCGAGCCAGCGAGGCGCGGACAAGATTTCCGCGGCGCAAATGCGCGACTATCTGACTTTCATCGCTGCGGACGAGATGGAGGGACGTGACACCCCCTCAAGAGGTTTGGATACAACAGCCAAATTCCTCGCCATGAACCTTTCGCGCTGGGGATTCAAACCGGCGGGCGACGAGGGCAGCTACCTGCAGCGCATTGCCCTGCGACAAGATCGCCTCGATGCGGCTCAAACCCGTGCGGACCTGAGTGGGCAAAGCCTGGTCGTCGGTGACGATTTCATTCCCTTGGCGAGTGCGGGCCAGGCCAGCGGCCCGCTCATATTTGCCGGTAACGGTTGGTTTGTTAAAGCAAAAAATATCGATGCTTATAAGGACATCGATGCCCGCGGCAAAATCGCGGTGATCTTTGCGACGCCAAATGCCCCGCCCCGTGGTGTACGCTTCAGCGATTTGCGTGGCAAGGCGGGCGAGGATTGGATGAATGCCGCTGAATATGCACGGCAGGTAGGCGTAGCGGGATTAATTTATGTGCCCGATTTTCAATACCTGGCGAACTGGGACCGCAATCGGCAACGGACCATGGAGCGCGGCGCCACGGTAGTCGAAAAGTTTCTAACCCAGGCCTCCTCTCCCGTTCCTTCCCTCGTCGTTTCACCAAAAGTGGCCAACGCCCTCTTTCAAAGTGAACGGCAAAGCGCGACTCAACTCTTTGAAAGATTCTATGGAAGCCCGGCGGAGGAACTGCCGGCGCCTTTCGCTTTGAGCAGCGAGAAGCGTTTCAGTTTGAATGTCGCCGTCAAAAAAGAAATGCTCTCCACCCAGAACGTTGTCGCTATCTGGGAAGGCAGCGATCCGGTCTTAAAGAATGAATATGTAGCCCTCGGAGCCCATTATGATCATGTGGGTATGGGTCTCCCCGTTAATGGCGATGCGATATACAACGGGGCCGACGATGACGGCTCAGGCACCACGGCACTACTGGCGATGGCGGAAGCTTTAAGCCACACTACAACGCGGCCAAAACGCTCTGCACTTTTCGTCTGGCACTGTGGTGAGGAGAAGGGATTATGGGGCTCGCGCTATTTCACCGAAAATCCCACGATTCCCCTGAACCAGATCGTAGCCCAGTTAAATATCGACATGATTGGCCGGAGTAGAAAAGAAGGGGACACAAATCCCCGGAACCGAAACCTGACCGGGCCCGATGCTGTCTATGTGATTGGCTCAACCATGATGAGTACCGAACTCGGGGAACTGTCGCAGACCGTGAACAAGACTTATCTCAACCTCGCTTTCGATCTGCGTTACGACGACCCGGCGGATCCGAACCGCTACTTCTTTCGCAGCGATCACATTAACTATGCGCGGAAAGGGATTCCGATCATCTTCTTCTTTGATGGCGAGCACGAGGACTATCATCAACTGGGCGACTCAGCCGACAAGATCGATTATCAAAAGATGGAGAAGGTGACGCGTACCGTCTACATGATGCTGTGGGAAGTCGCCAATCGCCCGTTGCGTCCAAAGGTCGATAAGCCTCTACCGGTACAGTTGCGCGAGGATTAGAGGATTGATTCTGCTACTCTTCGTCGGACCGGCGCTCTGCCACCAGCCGGCGGTAGGCTTCAGCGCGCGTCAGACCGAGAATCCGCGCGGCCTTTTTCAGCGCGGCGCGATGATCCAGGCCTTCGCCTTCCAGAGTTGCGACGAGCGCCGCGATGCTTGTTTCTGAATTGTCCCTTTCGGCTGCGCTTTCCGCGCCTGCGCGATCGATTAACAGAACAATTTCGCCGCGCACTCTCTCCGCAGATGCAAAATGCGTCGCTAGTTCCGGCAACGTGCCGCGCACAAATTCCTCATGGAGCTTAGTCATTTCCCTGGCTACCACTGCCGCACGCGCACCGAGGATTTCATAAGCATCTTTCAAAGTCGCGGCGATGCGGTGGGGCGCTTCATAGAAAATCAGAGTCGCCGGCAGGGAACGCAACTCTGCCAATCGCGTTCGTCGCGCGTTTGCCTTCGGGGGAAGGAAGCCCGCAAAGAAGAATTCGCCGGTCGGCAAACCCGACGCTACGAGGGCAGCAACCAGCGCGCTGGCGCCCGGTACGGGAATAACAGGCAGGGAGTTTGCTATCGCCAGTTGCACCAGGTGAAAGCCAGGGTCATTGATTCCCGGAGTCCCCGCATCGGAAACGATGGCAATGCTTGCCCCCTCCCTTAGGCGAGCGAGCAACTCCAGGGCTCGCTCGCGTTCGTTGTGCTCATGATAGCTAATGGTCGGCGTGTGAATGCCGAAATGCGCCAGCAGTTTGCTGGTGTGGCGTGTGTCCTCGCAGGCGATTAGCGCGACTTCCCTGAGGAGGCGGAGGGCCCGCCCAGTGATATCTTCCAGATTCCCGATGGGAGTGGAAACAATGTAGAGCGCGCCGCCTATGCTCATTCCTTGAAATTCCTAAGTACAACCTGTTCCGTCTCAGGCAAGCCAGAAGAGGACGCTCGCTTCACACCTGGCGTGTCAGCATCATTCATAGT
>Ga0209797_10001192_pt1 | contig 13037 bp, 13 predicted proteins | sample DOMMetBare3Fresh_2_FD_187472 | JGI IMG/M metagenome (GOLD analysis project Ga0209797, IMG submission 187472) | Wetland sediment microbial communities from St. Louis River estuary, USA, under dissolved organic matter induced mercury methylation -... | ecosystem: Environmental > Aquatic >... | reverse complement strand
TACTCGCTGGGCTCGGCCGACATGCTCGAGGTCCAGTGCGATCATGCATCCCGCACCTACACGGCGCCGATCCAGCTCAAGGCGAACAACGGCTTCCTGCTGATCGACGACCTGGGGCGCCAGCGAATCGAGCCGGCCGTGCTCTTCAACCGCTGGATCGTCCCGATGGACTCGCGGCAGGACTCCCTCACGACTGCCAAGGGACATCACTTCGAGGTGCCCTTCGATCTGGTGCTGGTGTTCTCGACCAACCTGCGGCCCGAGGATATCGCCGACGAGGCCTTCCTGCGGCGGCTCGGCTACAAGATCGAGTTCACGCCGATCGAGCCCGATCAATACAGGCGGATCTGGCGAGGGGTCTGCGCCGAACGCGCGATCGCCTTCGACCCGGTGCTCGTGAATCACGTGATCGACCAGTTGCATCGCAAGAGCCACATACCGCTGTTGCCCTGTCACCCGCGCGATCTGCTCGGCATGGCGCTCGATCGTATTGGTTACCTGGGACACGGCAAGCTGGACGAGGAGTCGCTGCGCTGGGCCTGGGACAGCTACTTCCTGCACAAGGGAGTCAATGAGTTCAGGCAGACGGAATCCAATCGGGGGTAGTGCCAATGTTCATGCGTAAAGGTCCGATACTGATTGTCTTCTCGTTGCTGCTGGCGGTAGCTGCCGCATGGGTCGCCAACCGATGGCTGGTCGCACAGGCCGCTTCGAAGGATTCCGGCCCAAGCACTGTTTCCGTCATGACGGCAGCGATCGGAATTCCGCTCGGCACGAAGATCGAGGCGCGCCATGTGGCGGCAATCCAGATGCTGAAAGATACCGCGCCTGACGGAGCATTCCAGACTGCCGAGGCGGTTGAAGGCAAGATCGCGCTGGCCGAGATCCTGGAAGGCGAGATCCTGCTGGCCGCGCGGTTCGCCGAGCAGGGCGGGGGCAGCACGCTGGCGGCGGTCGTCGGCGAGAACATGCGAGCGGTCAGCGTGCGCGTCAATGACGTCGTGGGAGTCGGCGGCTTCCTGCTGCCGGGCAACCGCGTGGACGTCGTCGCGGCTTACCGCGACGGCCAGGACACACTGTCCGAAACAGTGGTCCAGAACGTCAAGGTGCTGGCGATCGACCAGACTGCGTCCACCGACAAGAACGAGCCGGTCATCGTGCGCGCCGTGACGCTCGAGGTCACGCCCGCAGACGCGGAAAAACTGATCCTCGCCGAGCAGCGAGGCTCGATCCAGCTGGCGCTGCGCAACCCGCTGGATGAGAGCGTGAGCAAGAAAGCGCCAGCGCAGGTTGCGATTGTCGTGACCAAGCCGCCACCTCAGGTGCCCAGCGTCACGGTCATCCGCGGCACTGAGGTTGGCAAGGAAAATCCGAAGGGCGCAAGCCATTGAAGCCGCTAGGGAACATTGAACAGGAAACCCGGGGAGTACGGAAATGAGAATGCCATCCATCTTGTCGAAATTCACGATCGCCATGTCGACACTCGTCGTCCTGCTGAGCTCCGCGGGCGCCGCCAGTGTGGCGGGCGCGGAGGCGGCGGGATTCCAGACGCTGCCGACCGGCGCATCGATCGACATGTCGATACCGCTGTTCAAGTCGCGGGTCGTCGTCGTGGACCTTCCGACCTCGCGGGTGGCGGTCGGCAATCCGGATGTCGCGGACATCGTCGTGATTGGCGCCACGCAGATGTACGTGCTCGCCAAGGACATCGGCACCACCAACGTGCTGTTCTGGGGCCGCGACAATCGCCTGATCGGTTCCATCAATCTCGAGGTGGTTCATGACCTTGACGGATTGAAGACGAAACTGCATCAGCTGATGCCCGACGAGCCGATCGAGGTCTATTCGGCGCAGCGGTCGATCATCCTCAAAGGCCGCGCTTCGAACATCCTCGCTGCGAACGCCGCGGAGCGCGTTGCTCAGGGTTATCTCGCGCAGGTCCAGACGGCGAAGGAAACCAAGGAGTTCGAGCAAGGCTCGGCCTCCAAACGCGAGGACAAGTCGGTCGGCAGCATCATCAACCTGATCGAAATCGGCGGCTCGCAGCAGGTCATGCTGGAAGTCACGGTCGCAGAAATCGCGCGTACGGAACTCAAGCGCCTGAATGCGAACTTCAACGCCATTTCGAAGGGAGCGGATGGCGCCTTTGGTGGCGTCAACGGCGGCGCGACATTTCCGGATGCGCTGTTCGTGCCCGGCAATGTCCGGTTGCCGGCGCTTCCGGGCTCAGTGCCATGGGGTCCGGCCATCGACGAATTCGCCCCGAATACGCTGACCATCCCCAACCAGGGCCTGTTCGGGACCTTCATCAGCAAGAATTTCCTGTTCAATCTGGCCATCGATGCCGCAAAGGAAAAGGGCCTGGCAAAGATACTTGCGGAGCCTACCCTCACGACCCTGACCGGTCAGGAAGCGGAGTTCCTTTCCGGCGGCCAGTTCCCGATCCCGGTCAGCAATGGACTGAACGGCGTGACCATCGAGTTCAAGAAATTCGGCGTCGGCCTCAAGTTCCTGCCCGTTGTGCTGTCGGACGGGCGCATCAACCTGAAGATCAATGTCAGCGTCAGCGAGCTCGTCGACACGGGCAGCCTCGTTCTGCAGTCGCAGGGCGCATCACTTCGCACATTCGTACCGTCGCTCCGTGAGCGCAGCGCCAGTGCAACAGTTGAGCTCGGCGACGGGCAGTCGATGGGACTTGCCGGACTCATCGATGACAACCTGCGTGAGCTGGTCACGAAGTTCCCGGGCCTGGGCTCGGTGCCTGTCCTCGGCGCGCTGTTCCGCAGCAGCCAGTTCCAGAAAGGACAGACCGAGCTGGTCATCCTGGTCACCCCGCATCTCGCCAGACCCGTGGCGCCAGGCAGCGTCACCTTGCCGACGGACAAGTTCGTCGAGCCGAGCGACACGGACTTCTATTTCCTGGGACGCACCGAAGGGACCGCAAAGCCCGCCGTCGGGCACCAAGTGAACTGAACGAGGAATCACCATGACAATCAAGATCACCGTCGCGCTGACCGCAATGATTGGCGTCGCGGCCTGCGCCGATACTTCCACCATGACCGCGCCCAGCGCCACTGAGGCCGACTTCGGAAACTCCGTGCAGTCGCTGGTCAAGGCGCAGACTGCCGACCCGGCAACGCTGTCGAATCCGAGCACCGAGCCCGTGACCGGTGTCGATCCCGACTATGCGACTGGCGTCATCAAGGCAATGCGCGAGGGCGTTGCGAAACCTGTCGAGGTCAAGCAACCCATCGAGATCAATGTGGGTAACCGGTGAGGGGATCACCATGAAACCAATGCAGCGGCAGCAGCGCGGCATCGCCGCGGTCGTGGTTGTACTGAGCCTCCTTGCATTGCTTGCAATGGCGGGTCTGGCGCTCGATACCGGCCACGTGGTGCTGAACAAGTCGCGGCTCCAGAACACCGTTGACGCGGCGGCGCTTGCCGCCGCCAAGGTGCTCGACGCGAGCGGCTCGGAGGCGCAGGCGAGCGTGGCTGCCCGAAACGTGTTCGACCTGAACGCCGCGAACCAGCCGGAACTCAGCAGCGTGCTGAGCGGCGCCGACATCACGGTGCAGTATTCCAGCACCCTGAGTCCCTTCGTGCCCGGCAGCGCGCCCGCCAATTACGTGCGTGTGTTCGCCGACAATTTCACGATGTGGACAGGTTTCGCGTCGCTCGTCGGAGTCGGCGAGACCAAGACGGCGGCGACGGCAGTGGCGGGGCCTAGCGCGCCCATCGGTCCCGGGGAAGCCTGCGACCTCGTGCCGATGATGGTGTGCGGCGACCCTGCTGCGGGCGCGGCAAACAACTGGGGTTACACCGGCGACAATGTCACGCTGTTGAAAATTGCCTCCAATGCACCGTCCGGGATCGGTCCCGGAAACTTCCAGCTGGTTCGACTGGGAGGGCCGGGCAACAATATCGTGCGCCAGAATCTAGCTGGCGGCTACGGAAGCTGCCTGTCCCCGCTCAACAACGTCGAGACCCAGCCCGGCAACGGTGCTGGACCGACGGCGCAGGGCCTCAATACGCGCTTCGGCCAATACCAGGGCGCCGGCATGAACGCGACCGACTACCCGCCCGACAAGATCACCACGGAGCCGAACCCCACACTCGATGTCGCGGCCAATGGCACAACGGTCATCCTGCGTGGTCCCGGCAACCCGCCGGTTACGAGCATCAACCAGCTCAGTTTTTCCTATGACAACTATACAGCCAACATGGCAGCGGGCACTTACACCAATCCATCAGGCAAGGAAGAGCGTCGCGTGATGGCGGTGCCGATCGTCAATTGCTCAACCGTCGTGAACGGCCAAGGTACGCTGCCGGTCCTGGGCTTCGGCTGTTTCTTCCTTCTGCAGAAGGTCGTGCAGAAAGGTAATGAAAACTTCGTGTACAGTGAATTCATCGGAAAGTGTGCCGCCGGCGGCGCACCCGGGCCGGTTCCAGGACCGGTGGGCGGGCCCGGCATCTACAAGATCGTGCTGCACAACGACCCGGCGAGCCCCGACTCATGATGGCGTACCGGACATCATCGCGAGAGCTTCGCAGCCCGCGCCGGTCACAGGGAATTGCGGCAGTGGAATTTGTCCTCACGGCGCCGTTGCTGCTGCTGCTGCTGTTCGCCAGCGCCGAAATCGGGCGCGCGTTCGTGCAATACGCGACGCTTTCATACTCGATCCGAGAAACCGCACGCTTCGTTTCGGAAAACGCCATCAATGGCACGACCGGCGTCGTCAATGTGACTGGCGCGGTCACGACGCAGGCAAGGAACCTGGCGGTGTACGGCAATATCGCGGGGACCGGTAATGCCAGGCTGCCGAACTATCAGCCCAGCCAGGTGGCGGTAATCAATGCCGGCAACAACAATATCCGGGTGACTGCGACCTATCCCTACCAGTCGATGCTGGGTCCCGTCCTGCCGACATTTGGTACGGGCACGGGGACCATTTCGCAAACCTTCAACATGCAGATCGCCGTGACCATGCGGGCGATCTCCTGAGGATGCCATGAGTCCACGAACTCAACAGGGCACGACGACGGTAGAGTTTGCAATCGTTGGCGCGGTGCTGCTCACACTCATCTTTGCGGTCATCGAGTTCGGCCGCATCATGTTCACGCTGAACATGCTGGATGAAGGTGCGCGCCGGGCCGCGCGGGTGGCTGCTGTGTGCGCGGTCGGGGATGGGGCGGTATCCAACGCGGCTTTGTTCGTGGCGCTTCCAGGCTATTCGGCGTCAAACGTCATCACGGAATATCTGAACCAGGATGGAGCGCCGCTCGGCAATCCGGCCGGCGCCGATTACGGTTCGATCCGCTACGTTCGCGTGCGCATCGTGGGCGTGTCATTCCCGATCGCGATACCGTTCCTCACGCCGACCTTCGACGCGCCGGAGTTCTCCTCCACGTTGCCACGGGAAAGTCTCGGGGTGCCGAATTTTGGCGCTGCCCCGGCCTGCTGACGGAGTAGTGAATCGCATGACACATAAGCTACGAGTCCTGCTGGCAAGCCGCTCCAAGGAGGCACTCGGCCGGCTGAGCGCAAGCCTCGCGGGCGCGAAAAATGTGTCGTCCTCGACCCGTCTGATCAGCAATGGTCACACGGACCCGCTGTTTGACCTGCACCCGGCGCCCGACGTGCTGGTGCTGCGCTTCGAAGCCGGGAGCCTGGCAGAACTTGCAACGCTGGCCGAGTCGAGCCCGGACAGCAGGCCGCCGCTGATCGTGGTCGGACCACCCGGAAACTCTGAGGCCATGCGTCTCGCGGTGCGCAGCGGCGCGCGCGATTTTCTCGCTGAGCCGGTGAATCCCGAGGAGTTCATCGCGGTCCTGGAGCGTCTGCGACAGGAGCCACGACGTGCTCCGCATCAGGCTGCAAAGGCCGAAGTGACCGTAGTCCTCGGTGCGGCGGGTGGCGTCGGCACATCATTCATTGCCTGCAACCTGGCGCATGCGCTCGCGACCGACGCCGGCGCCCCGACGCTGCTGATCGATCTCGACGTCAATGCAGCGCCGCTGGCGAGTTTCCTGGACCTGAAACCCGAGCGGGGCCTGCCACAGGCGCTGGCCGAGGTCGAGTTCCTCGACCAGCATGCGCTTCAGGGCTACGTCACCAAGCATCGCAGCGGGCTGCACCTGATGGGTGCGCCCAGCAAGGCCCCGATCTTCGCCAGGGACATCGACGCCAATCGAGTCGCAGTCCTGATGGGCGTGGTCACCGAGCAGTATCGCTACGTGGTCGTCGACGGCTCGCACGCGCTGGATGATCTCAGCGTCACGACGCTTGGCATGGCCAAGACTGTCGTGCTGGTCGCGCAGCAGTCGGTCACGCAGCTGAAACAGGCGGCACGAATGATCCGCATGCTGCATGCCGATTTCGCGATCCCGGACAACCGCATCGCGGTACTCCTCAACAGGCACCTGAAGCGCTCGACGGTCACGGTAGATGATTTCCTGCGCACGCTCGCGCGTGAAAAAGTATCGGTCGTGCCAAATCAGTACCAGACCGTGCTTTCCAGCATCGATGGCGGGGTGCCGATCCTCGAATTCGATGCGGCATCCCCGGTCGCCAGGACAATCGTCGATCTGCAGCGCGAGATTCGCGGCGCACCGCCTGTCGAAAAGTCGAGTCTGCTGCGGCGCGCGCTTCCAATTTTTACAGGGGCTAACTGATGTCCAGACTGCTCAAGGAACGACAGGCTGCGGTGGCCGGCCCCGCCGCGAAGGGCGAAGCAGAGCAGGCGCGGCAGCTCAGCCCGACCGAGCGGGAGTGGAAGCAGCGCATTTATGAGCGCCTGCTGAAAGTGCTCGACCTTTCGTTGCTGGGATCGCTGGAAGAGGGGCCGGCACGCAGTCAGATCCGTGAGATCACCAACCGGCTGCTGCTGGAGGAATCGGCACCGCTCAGCCTGGCTCAGCGCCAGTTCGTGACGCGGCGCATCGAGGACGAAGTCATGGGCCACGGGCCGCTCGAGCCCTTGCTCGCGGACCCGACGATCTCCGATATCCTCGTCAACGGGCACGACCAGGTATACATCGAGCGGCGCGGCAAGCTCGAGCTGACGGAAGTTCGTTTCAACGACGATGCGCACCTGATGAACATCATCGACCGCATCGTCTCCGCGGTCGGTCGCCGCGTGGACGAATCCTCGCCGATGGTCGATGCGCGCCTGAAAGACGGCTCGCGCGTCAATGTGATCATACCGCCGCTGGCACTTGACGGCCCAATGCTGTCCATCCGGCGCTTCGCCATCGAATTGCTCAAGATGGAAGACCTGATACGACTCGGAACCATCAACGAGTCGCTGGGGCGCGTGCTCAATGGAATCGTGCAGGGGAGGCTTAACGTCGTCATCTCCGGTGGCACTGGCGCCGGCAAGACGACCCTGCTGAATATCCTTTCCGGATTCGTACCGGTTACGGAGCGTGTGGTCACCATCGAGGACTCGGCGGAATTGCAGTTGCAACAGCCGCACGTGGTTCGACTCGAAACGCGCCCGCCGAATATCGAGGGCAAGGGCGAGGTAGCGCAGAGAGACCTCGTGCGAAACGCCCTGCGCATGCGGCCGGAACGGATAATCGTCGGCGAAGTGCGCGGCGCCGAGGCGCTCGACATGCTACAAGCGATGAACACCGGCCACGACGGCTCACTGACGACCGTGCACGCGAATTCACCGCGCGATGCGCTCGGCCGAATCGAGACGATGGTGTCGATGACCGGCATTTCGTTCCCGATGAAAGCGCTGCGCGCGCAGATGGCTTCGGCGATCAACGTGGTGATCCAGGTCACCCGTGACGAGGACGGCCGCCGGCGCGTCACCAGCCTGCAGGAGATCCACGGCATGGAGGGCGACCTGATCACCATGTCGGAGATATTTGCGTTCGAGCGCACCGGCGTCGACAAGGAGGGCAACGTGCTTGGCAACCTCAAGCCGACGGGGGTCGTGCCGGGGTTCCAGCGTCGGCTCGCCCGGCGCGGCATTGACCTGCCAATCGCGCTGTTCTCGACCGACTCGGGCAAGCGCTAGGAGTCCCCATGACCAGTGGCCTGATCACCTTTGTTGCTTTGCTTGGCGCAGCGGTCTTCCTGCTGTCCCAGGTACTCATCGTGCCGGCGTTCGGTTCGGATGCTCGGACGCGCAAATTGCTGCGGCGCAAGCTCCGTGAGATCGACTCGGTGGACGCGCGTTCCGAGGTCGCCTCGCTGCTTCGGGCGAAGTATCTGAAGGACCTCTCACCGCTGGCACGGCGTCTCGAAGACACTCCGCAAATGGAGGCGCTCAGACGGATCATCGAGCAATCCGGTCGCACGATCCTGGCGCATCGCCTTGTGATGCTGGCCGTGCTCATCGCAGTCGGAGCTTTCGCCCTTGCAATGATCATCTTCGGCAATCCTCTCCTCGGGTTGATGGCGTTTGTCGCAGGGGCTGCCGCGCCATTCGTGTTCATCTTCCGCGCTCGCCGGGCACGCCTCGACAAATTCGAAGAGCAGCTGCCGGATGCGGTGGATGTGATGAAGCGGGCGCTCCGCGCGGGGCACCCGTTCAACGCCTGCATCAAGCTCGTGGCGGAGGACATGGAGGCACCCATCGCGCGCGAGTTCGAGTTGACTTTCGCCGACGTGAACTATGGCAACGACGTGCGCAGGGCACTGCTCGGCATGCTGCTGCGCGTGCCCAGCTCGAACCTGATGGCCGTCGTGACGGCCGTTCTGATCCAGAAGGAGACCGGCGGCAACCTCGCGGAGATCTTCGAGCGCATCTCGCAGGTGATCCGCAGCCGTTTTCGGTTCGGGCGCAAGGTGCGCACGCTCTCTGCTGAAGGCCGGCTGTCCGCGTGGATTCTGTCGCTGGTACCGATCATCCTGTTCGGCGTGCTCTGGATCACGACACCCGCCTACCTGCCGCCGCTTCTTGAGCACCCGACCGGGCAGAAGATGCTGATATTTGCTTTCATCATGATGGTCGTTGCCGTCTTCTGGATGCGCAAGATCATCCGTATCGATCTGTGATTCCATGGATACAATACTCGGTCTCTTCCAATCGCTGACTGCGGGCAACAAGGCCCAGTACCTCCTGTTCCTGCTGGCAACGGGAGCGACGGTATTCCTGTTTGCGCTCGGCATCTCGTTCCTGGTAATGGCCGCGACCGATCCTGTGCGTCGCCGCCTGAACCAGGTAGCCGAGGCACCAAAAATCCACGGCAAGTTCGCGACGCGTGTACTGAAGCTGCTGGAGCCCTTCAACAAATTTCTGCTGCCCTCAAAGGACAGCGAGCGGGGAAAGATCGAGCAGCGGCTGATGTTTGCCGGTCTCCGTTCAGCGAATGCGCTGCCGCTTTTCTATGCCCTGAAGACCGGCCTGGCGCTGCTGCTCCTGATTGGCGTAATCGTAGGGTCGGCGTGGCTGCCACAATGGTCCGCCACGAAACTGATGTTCGTGGCGATGCTGGCGGCATTTGCCGGCCTGATGCTGCCGAACTACATTCTCGACCACAAGGTGGAGCGGCGGCAGAAGCGATTGCGCGACGCCTTTCCCGATGCACTCGACATGCTCGTGGTGTGCGTCGAGGCGGGTCTTGGCCTGACCGCGGCGATCCAGAGGGTCGCGGAGGAACTGCGGTTCAGCCACCCCGAACTGGGCGCGGAATTCGCGCAGGTGACCGCCGAAATGCGCGCCGGCGTGGAGCGTGAGGCGGCCCTCAAGGGACTGGCGTCGCGCTCGGGCCTGGAGGACATTCGCGGCCTGGTGAGCCTGCTCATCCAGACCCTGAAATTTGGCACGAGTATCGGCGAGACCCTGCGGGTCTATGCAGAGGAGTTCCGGGACAAGCGCATGCAGCGTGCCGAGGAACTCGCGGCCAAGATCGGGACCAAGCTGATCTTTCCGCTGGTCTTCTGCCTGTTCCCGTCATTCTTCGTCGTCGCCATCGGGCCGGCGGTCATCCGCATCATCAGCGTGTTCCGATTCCTCGGAGACAATGTTGCAAATTGAGCGCGCAAGTCTCAGCGTCGGGCCTGGCCGTCCGCATGGAATCAACGCAGTCGGTGCGGGCTGGCCCGGGATGGTACTTCTGTGGGCGCTGCTGGCCGGCTGTGCGGGACTGCCTTCGCGGGTCCCGGTGTCCGAGACCAGGCAGGGCGACAAGAATGCGGCGAGCCAGCTCTACGCGGGCCAGCCGAGCGTCGTTCATGCCACCGAATTTCCGGTTGCTTCGGCCGCGGAAGGGATTCAGCGCGGCGATGAAGCCTGGCGCGCCGGCAAGCTCGACCTCGCGGTCTATCTCTACGTACAGGCACTGGCCTTCGATGCGAGTACCCCCGGGCCGTTCCTGAAAATCGGCGCAATCCACGAACAACTCGGCAAGCAGGCACTTGCCGAGAAGGCCTATGAGTTCGCGCTCGAACGCGAACCAAACAACGCAGCCACCTGCGAGCGGCTCGGCCTCCTGTACCTGCAATCGGCGAGGACCGATGAGGCAGCCGCGCTGTTCGAGCGTTCCGTTTCTCAGGAGCCGAATCGCTGGCGTTCACACAACGGTCTTGGAATCCTCGCGGACCGACAGAAGGACTATGCAGCAGCGATCGCGCATTACGACCGCGCGCTCCGGATCGAGCCGAAGGCCGCTCCGGTAATGAACAATCGCGGCTACTCGCGCTTCCTGGCGGGTGACCTGGTCGGCGCGGAGGCTGACCTGAAGGAGGCCATCCGGCTAGGCGCGCGCGAGGGCGCGTGGACCAACCTCGGCAAAGTTCAGGCCAGCCAGGCGCGGTATGACGACGCGCTCGAGAGCTTTCTGAAGGCAATGGACGTGCCTCACGCCTACAACCTGCTGGGCGAGGCGGCCATGGAGAGTGGTGATTACAGCCTGGCGCAGAAGTATTTCACGTCGGCGAACAACGCCTCGTCGCGGTACTTCGAGGAAGCGCAGAAGAACCTGAGCCTGGTGAACGAGCGGCTGGCGCAACCTGCCGAGCAGCGCATGATGGTGGTGCGCAGCGATTCGTTTGTCTACTCGAAGGGTATCGTCATCGGCATGGTCAGGCAGGGCCTGCAGGTTCCCGTGCTGACGGTTCAGGATGCCCATTCGCTGGTCAAGTTCCGGGATCTCTACGGCACCGACCTGGTTGGCTGGGTCTCATCCGCGGCTCTGGCGGAGCATCTCTAGGTGTTGTAGGCGCGCTCATCGTGCAGGGCCAGGTCGAGACCCTCGACTTCCTGCTCTCGGGTGACGCGAAGGCCAACGGTCTTGTCCAGAAGTTTAAGGATGATGAAGGTCGCGATGCCGCTGACAACGATGGTGAACAGCACGCTCTTTGCCTGCACCCAGACCTGCTGGATGATCGTTACGCCCTCGGCGAGTCCCGCGCCACCCAGTGACCCGGCGCAAACACCCGTGAGGATCGCGCCCACGATGCCGCCTACCGCGTGCACGCCGAAGACATCCAGCGAATCGTCATAACCGAGCGCGCGCTTCAGGCGCGCCGCCGCGAAGAAACAACATACGCCCGCAGCGACACCGATCAGTAGTGCACCAGCCGGCCCCGCCGTGCCGGAGGCCGGCGTTATTGCAACGAGCCCTGCGATTGCGCCAGTGACGATGCCGAGCGCGCTTGGCTTGCCGTGCATGGCCCATTCCGTGCCCATCCACGCAAGCGCGGCGGCTGCCGTCGCGATCTGCGTTACCAGCATCGCCATGCCGGCCACGCCATTGGCGGCGACAGCGCTGCCGGCATTGAAGCCAAACCAGCCCACCCACAGCAAGCAGCCACCGACCACCGTCAGCGGCAGGTTGTGCGGCGGCATCGCGGTGATTGGGTAGCCATTTCTCTTGCCCAGCACGATTGCCGAGACAAGCCCGGCGATCCCTGCGTTGATGTGCACGACCGTACCGCCCGCGAAATCCAGCACGCCCCAGTCCCATAGCAGTGCGCCAGCGCCGCTCCAGACCATGTGTGTGATCGGCAGATAGACTGCGGTGAACCAGAGCGCCGAGAATAGGAGCAGCGCCGAGAACTTCATCCGTTCGGCAAAGGCTCCGACGATCAGCGCCGGCGTGATGATCGCGAACGTCAGCTGGAAGCTTGCAAACACGGATTCCGGAATGCTTGCTACCAGAGAATCCACGCGAATGCCTGACAAGAATGCTTTGTCCAGGCCGCCGATGAAAGAGTGCAGGTTGACTTCGCCAGCAGTCATGCCGCTCGTGTCGAAGGCGAGGCTGTAGCCGTAGATCATCCACAACACGGACATCAGCGCCGCAATCGCGAAGCACTGCATCAATATCGACAGCGCATTCTTGACGCGGACCATGCCTGCGTAGAAGAGCGCGAGCCCCGGGATGGTCATCAGGAGCACGAGCGCGGTCGCCGTGAGCATCCACGCGGTGTCGCCACTGTCTGCCATGAATTCCTCCAGTGCGATGCACGAAATCTGCCGGCACCGGGCAGATTTGAAGGGGCCGCGCGCGGCCGGACGAAGGTAAGGTCAGTGGCTGGTTTGCAGAATGCGTGCCAGTCATGGCTTCCTTTGAAATCAACGGGTTGGGTACCACCAGGCGGCGCATTGGCGAGGCTCATGCTCCATGGCGGCGCAGGGCGAGCACGGCGCTGCCCGTTCATGGAGCATTGCTTGACGTAAACGTCGCCGGCCCCGAAGCTTTGGACAACCCGGAGTCCGCCCATGACCTTCGATCCGAAGTCCCTCGACGATCTCGCGCGCCGCCTCGCCGATGCCGTGCCACCGGGACTTGCAGCGCTCAAGAAAGACCTCGAGCAGAACTTCAAGGCCGTGCTGCAGAGCGGACTGACGAAACTCGATCTGGTGACACGCCAGGAATTCGACATCCAGTCCGGCGTGCTGCGCAGGAGCCGCGAACGGCTCGAAGAACTCGAGGCGCGCTTGGCCGCGCTCGAAGGCAAGAAGAAGTAGCTGATTCGCGTGGGGCGCGATGAGCCTCGCGACCATTCTCACCCGTGCACAGTTCGGGATCGACGCGCCGCTCGTGCGGGTTGAAGTGCATTGCGGCGCTGGGCT
>Ga0209797_10001189_pt1 | contig 13050 bp, 9 predicted proteins | sample DOMMetBare3Fresh_2_FD_187472 | JGI IMG/M metagenome (GOLD analysis project Ga0209797, IMG submission 187472) | Wetland sediment microbial communities from St. Louis River estuary, USA, under dissolved organic matter induced mercury methylation -... | ecosystem: Environmental > Aquatic >... | reverse complement strand
TTTCAATGAACATATGTATTCGCCATATCCATGTTTCAGAAACGTAGTTGAAACAGAAAAAGGTAAATGGCATATCAAAGGAATGGAGGGGAAGATACCGATGGTGTATTCGTTGAGAGCAGGAAAATAAACTGCTGTTGTAAAAAGAAACAGGGCCTGAAATTTTTGTCCAGAGACAACTACTTATCATCCCATCCGGATCGCTGGACGTCCTGCCATCCAACAAAACATTATCGGTTGGTAGAGTAATTAACTGGTCAAGCCCTGCAACTGCGATTGGTGGTTTGTTAGTTTTAACAGAACAGCCTTCACATGATGTTTCTTTTTTGCAAGAAACAAATAGTGCCAAACCAATCCATAAAAGAAAAACACATAGTCTCAGTACTGGTTTCATTTTATAGTTTTTTAAGGCGTCAACCTCCAGATTTTATTTGTTTGATAACCTTGGGCATAAGAATCTTGACCACCGGCGAAATAAACAAAATCGCCTACTGCAATAATACCAGGCCAACCCAATTCCTGGTCAAGGGTTACGGTAGCCCACGAATTGGTTAAAGCATTATACATATTACCATACTTTCCATACAGTATTAGCAACTTGTTATTTACTGACACCGCTGTCGGATATAGACCCCAAATATTTACATCCTCAACTGACCAAATATCTAATGAGTCATTATATATATCTACCTTATGAGAAGAAGGAGTAGTAAACCCTGTTAAACCACCTGCAAAAAAAGCTCTACTATTAATAGTAGCGGCAGCCAGTGAAGATCTTGCTTCGCTTAAACTTGCCGTTGACCATGTATTGGTTGTTGCATTATAAATATCAATACGATTTGATACAGGCCACCATCCAAAATAATCGCCTCCTGCAAATATTACTTTATCACCAGCAGTTGTAGCTGCTATACCGGTTCTAGCTTCACTCAAAGTTGCAGTTGACCAAGAGTTTGAAGAAATATCGTATATATCTACCTTATTGGAAACAACAACATTTTGAAAACCTAGGGATTTAATACCCCCTGCAAAAAACATTTTATTCCCATGCGAGGCTACCGCAAGGCCTGTTCTTGGCTCACTGAGTTGAATGATAGACCATGAGTTTGTCGAAGCATCGTATACATCTACTTTATCAGACCATGTACGATCAGAAGCATTTATTCCCCCTGCAAAAAAAACTTTGTTGCCCACCGTTACGGTGGACGTTCCTACATAATATCTGACTAATTCATGAATTGACCATGTATGAGTACTTGTATCATAAATATCAACCCTGGTTGATTCACTTAGACAAACCGATGCGATAGAATCACCATAATCACCTCCAGGTACAAAACAATCTTCACCATACATTCCTCCTGCAAAAAGTATTTTATTACCTGCTGCTCCTGTAACGATATTGTATCTGGCTTTGGAAAGAGTTTCAAAAAAAGTAAGGTGCAAATCAATATTGGTAGGCGGTGGCGGAGGCGGTGGTGGAGGCGGTGGTGGAGGCGGTGGTGGTGGGGAAACAACTGAAGAAACCGTTTTTTCTTTTTTACATCCTGTAAAACTAACCCACCCCATTAATGTAATTAAAGCCAAACTTTGAATTATTCTTTTCATCAACTTGAGGTTAATCTCCTGCCTTTGTAAAGACAAAGACCGGAGTGTTTAATGATAATAAGGTAAATACATTTTTTTAATCTTTCAAAAACTTCACTTTATCCAAAATATTTTCTGCTACTTTTTTTCCTTGTTCTGTACTCTTGTCTAAAGTGGCCCGGTAATGCAGCCCGCCATACAAACGGCTGTCGGATATTTCGTTACTCAATTGAGTAAAACTTGTATAACTGCGAGACGGATAGTTAAGATAATCGTAGGTGTGCAACGTGATATGGAAATCCTCGCCAAAGATTTTGCTCATCATGGTGAGAACAGCGCCACCTGTTGTGGAATGGCCTGAAGGAAATTCAGGGTGATTTGGTGTAGGAATATAAGTATTCCATACTGGATTTATGTATGCCCTGATATAAGTGATGGGGCGGATAGTGTTGAAAATATATTTATTGGTAAAGAGAACAATGCTGGCATCGTGCTGGGCCAAACCTACTTTTACATAAGTGAGGGCTGCCATATCCAGTGTTGGCTTTGTAATGTCCAGGGCCTCCGACATAAGCGCAACATAAGTACCACCAGGCGCATAACCAGGCACATCTTTAAAGTAATCGGCCATCGCTTTTTGTTCGGCTGTTAGGGTAAGAGATATATCATACACCTCTTTTACCATATTATAAAATGACGAACCGGGAACTGTGGAGAAAGGGGGCAGCGGCGCAAGCGTAGTGCCATTTGCAGAGCCCGGCACCAATAACCGACGTTGATATGCATAGGGGTTAACTATTGGAGTAGGCGATGTTGGCACCCAAAGACCCAGACCCACAGGAGGAACGTATGGTGGATTTACATTCGCAGAGCCATCAGTGATAGCCCACGCATAAACTCTTGTTGCTACTTCTTTTCCAAATACTCTGGAACGTTCCAAAGTTGCTGGATCCACTTCAGTGGCATAGATTGCCTGTAAACTGCTTTCAAGATTATTCATAGCGGTTTTGTTTGCTGCTGAAGTTGTTGGAAAAAGTCGTCTGTTCATTTCTGCAAGTGCAGCATTTGCACTTGCTGCCCAATGATATGCCTTGCCTGGCTCAGTCGATGGCATTTCAGGAAAATCCGTTAGCTGACCAGACAATGATTGATAAGCCGGCATGCCGGGAACTACTGATTCGTAAAGTGCAATACCGCAGTATGCCTGGCATCTGTCAGTGGCCTGACCTGCTGTACCAGTTGGCAGCGGCACTTTTTGCATTTGTAGTTGCATGTTGATCCAACTTACAACTACATCGGAAGAAAATGTTTTTGTTTGTTTTAAATGTCCATGACCGTTGTTGTTGTTAGATGCTGTTGCAATTTCTTCTTGTTGTGCGGGTTTATCAATTTGCCTCTGGCAGGAAAGAGTAAAAAACGAAATAGATACAATAAGTAAAGCTGCATATACAATTTGCCTTCTCATAATTTCAGTGTTTAATGTGAATGATTAGAATTACAATATCAAACCTATATCTTGGGGTAAGCCAATGCCAGTTACATTGAGTAATTGACAATAATGGGTGATAATTGAACGACCATAGTGAGTAAGTCTTTCATAAAAGATGCACTCAATGTCTGTTGGGCTGAAGTTTTTTAAGAAGCATTTCTTTCCTGCTGCGAGAAACATCCACAGTTGAGCCATCGCTCATAACGAGGTAACCGCCTTCGCCTTTGATGTATTTGTCTACCGCATTAAGATTTACCAGGAAGGAATGATGTACCCGGAGAAAAGAATATTCTTCGAGCATTTCTTCAATCTCTTTCAGCGTTCGGGAGGAAGTAAGTTTTTGTTTATTTTTCAGCATCAGTATGGTATAATTACTGTCCGAAGAGCAACTGATTATGGAATCAACTGATATTAATTGAAGACCTTCCATTGTAGGTATTGCAATTTTATTAATAGCAGCACCGGGATGGTTGAGTTTCTGTAAAAGAATTTCTATTTGTTGTGGAAATGGTCGTTGCGAACGTTGAATCGCTTTCTGTACAGCTTTTTGCAATTCTTCGCGGTCAATGGGTTTCAACAAATAATCCAAAGCGCTGAAACGAATGGCCTTAATGGCATATTGATCATAACTGGTTGTAAAGATCAGTTCAAAATTTATTTCAGGCAATCTTTCCAGCAATTCAAAACCATTCATCTTTGGCATTTCAATATCCAAAAAAACTAATTGAGGTTGATCTTTTTCTATCGCTTGTAAAGCAGTTGCCCCGTCATAACAAATATCAATCACTTTTACCTGCGGGCAATATCGCTCCAGCAAAGTTGCCAGACTTTCGCAGCAATACGGTTCATCATCTATTATAATGGCCTTGATCATTTTTGTTTTTTCAATCAATTTTTTACACTGCAAATTCTTCAATAGCCTCTCTTATACGGATCCTTAAAATCACCCTGGTACCTGTTGCATTCCCTTCTTTATCAAAAAGGTCTTCAATTTCAAGACCGGCTTTTTGTTCCAACCCCCGATTGATTAACGCCAGTCTTTCCCGGGTGATTTGCAGCCCCATGGACTTTTGCTTTTCTGCTGATTTGCTTTTTATTGCTGCTGCAGCTTCACGTCCTATACCATTATCAGCAATCGTACATAGCAACATATTATTTTCTTCACTGAGATCAATAGTAAGATGTCTTTCCCCTTCTTTATGCAACAAGCCATGCCAGATAGCATTTTCAGCAAAAGGCTGTAATAGCAGCGGGGGAATATAAATGGACGAAACATCTACATCATTTTTAAAACTAATAGTGTAATCAAACGTATTTTTAAAACGCAATCTTTCCAGGTCTAAATAAAGTTGTAGCATCTCCAGTTCTTCTTCCAGTATAATCACCGGTTCTTTTGACCGGTGCAGTACCATTCTCATTAACCTGGAAAATTTTGTCAGGTAATCGGAAGCTGACTCGGATTCATTTTTTAATATAAAACGATTAATAGAGCTAAGGCAATTAAAAATAAAATGCGGGTTCATCTGAGCACGGAGGGCCTGCATTTCCAGCCCTGTGGCTTGTTGTTGCAGCTCTGCTTTTCTTTTTTCACTTTCTATTTTTTGTAATTCCAGTTTATGCTCCAACCGCTGCTTTTCATTTCGGCGTTTAAGTGTAATGTTTCTGAATACGATTATTCCGATTATCAAAAAAACTCCAAGACTTGCTATAAGAATGTTTTTTAAGATCGAAACCTTTTCTATTTCTTTCTGTTTGAGTTTAACCTCCTGTTTCCCTATCAGGTTCTCACTTAAAAGCATCGATGCCTCATGTTTCTGGTTATTAAGTTCATTTTGGATCTGTACTAATGACAGCTTTCTCTTATATTCCTCTGTTGCTAATAAGTTGCTGGTCGATTTAAATAATTGATCGTAGTAATAGACCTTTGAATAAATTTTCTTTCTCTCATAAATTCTGGCTAATGTAGCTGCAGCATTTTTAATTTCATGCAATGCATGGATACTATCAGCTATTTGTAAGGCATGGAGGGCATAATGCAGGGCCTTATTATCATCATCCAATAGCAAATATGTATTACCTAGCTCAATCGCATTTTGTGACATTTGTATTTTATGCTGATTTGTTGATGCAGTATTAAAACCTCTGGTGAAATAAGGCAAAGCTTTTTCATACTGCTTTTGTGCAACATAAAGCCGTCCGTAAAATAAATTATCCCTGGCATCTTGATCGTTTAGAGGAATATGAATAAGTTTTTCTATCGCAAGAGCCGAGTCCAGTTTGTTCATTTGCAAAAAAGCATCCCCTCCAATTCTCAACGCCATTGGTAAGGGCCACGGAAGTTTGGTTTGACTTGTTGAACCGGGATAATACTTTCTTATTTTATCAACATAATCAATCGCAATTTCAGGTAACCCTGCAGCAAGGAATAAATTGGCAAGGCTGGTAAGAATCCAGGACCGAAGTATAATATCATCGAAGCGAAGTAGTATATCATCTTTTGTCACTTCGTTTAAAGCTTCCTGTCCTTTTTTGTAAGCTTCATTGTAATTACCAAGGTCATGATAACTATGCATGATATGAACTAATTGCCATGTGGCAGTGCTGCTATCATTTAACTCCAGACTAAGTTTCCGGGTAGTGTCAAAATAGGAAATAGCCGTTTTATTATCACCCAGACTCTGGAAGGCCTGACCTGTAAAACCATAATTTGAAATCATACCGTACATGTCCCCGCTTTCTATCAATAAAGGCAGCGCCTCGCGGAGGAACGGCAATGATTTGTTATAATGGTGATTCGATGATGCTTCAATCCCTTTGTTCAGCAATGCATTTCCAATTCCTTTACGATAATTGATTTTTCTTGACAAGACCATTGCTTCCTCTATATATTGTATCGTAGTACTGTCTGGTAATGTACCTGTGTTAAACATTATCCTTCTTGCAAGCAGATTCAGGGTATTGATCCTGGTAGTATCTTTTGCGGTAAGTAATACAGCTTTCAGGCTATCAATGTTGAGTGTCGCAACATAGCGTTGCGACAGACCATGAATGCTTACATTAATTAAGCAGACTATCAGGAAAAATTTTCTCACTACTGATATTATTTTATTACAGGTGTATTTTAATAACCCCCTGTCCCTACAAGGATGATATCAATTCCTTGTTAGATGTTCCAATATAAGTTTTTGCTTTAGTGAATAGAACTCACAATGAGCCGTTGACGGTTTTAAAGGATAATTCACCAAAGCCAGAATGGGTCAGAAGTCAAAAATGTATTACCATCTTAAAGATAATCCTTACTTATACTATAATACCAAAAGACTTTTATAAAAGCTGGTCATTTCTTCCTGCCCCAAACTATAAAATCTGTTTCCGCAATTATCTAAAAATTCCAGTTACCAGACTTCCGTGGCAACAAAGGTTTTGAAAGTGGTCGGGCAACAGCCTTCAGAAAAGACCAACACATTTAATCTTTCGGAAAGAGAAAAAGAAATTCTTTCATGTTTGGTAAAAGGAATGAGTTATAAATTAATTGCCAGTGCTTGCTTTATCAGTATCGATACAGTTCGGGGTCATATTCGAAATATTTATGAAAAGCTGCATGTACATTCAAAAGGCGAAGCCATTGCTGCGGCTATAAAGGATAGAATCGTTTAAGAAAAAAATCGAGCAAAGAAAGATATGTAGTTGGATATTTCACATTTTTTCTTAGAAAAAAATTTGCACATTGCTGCCTATTTCTTCACTAAGAAAATACAGTTTGCTCCGGATTCCTTTGAAACATTTCCCAGGATAACCGGGCTTCCATTCTTCCAGTATTTTGCAATATAATCTTGAGTGCCTGCTGTTTTTTCTTCATAACCTGCCACGTAAACATCATTTCCTGAAACAGCAATTGAAGTTGCATAAGCATCTTTTGTACCATCCGACACTTTTACAGGATTGCCATTTTTCCAATATTTAGCAACAGTTCTATATCGTGTCCCAAAATAGGTTTGGAATGGTTCGCCATCCGACTGAGATCCTGCCACATAGGCATCGCCTTCCGATACAAAAATGGATTTTACTGTACCACCAAGGGAAACTGGGTTTCCGTTTTTCCAGTATCGGGCCTCTAATGCTCCGCAAGCATAAACATCCTGTCCCTCAACAAAAATGGAATATGCTTCATCGGCCTTACTATCATAAAATGAGCCTTGGATAAGGTAAACAGGATTGCCATTCTTCCAATACAATGCTGATATACCGTACATATATGAGGGAGCACCAAATATATCATTAGGATCAGGTAAAATCACTTTTGTTATATTCTCTCCTCCGGCTACATAAACATCAGACCCGGAAATAAAGATGGAGTTGGCTATACTTGTTATTGAAGAAACGGGGTAGTTGTCTGTAGGTTGTACCGGACGTGTATTTTCGGGAAGATAAGTGGGTACGCCATTCTTCCAATACACAGCATGGACATTACCTCCAGGAATATATTCAACTCCAGCAACGTACACATCATTTCCTGAGACAGCAATAGAATTTGTCCAGCCAAGTTTTGAAGCGTCGCTAAGATTGACAGGAATTCCATTTTTCCAATATTTAGCGCCATCTCCATCACCTCCTGTTACATATACATCGCTGCCCATAACGGCAATAGAAGATGCATCTCCACAACCTGTAATTGTTACCGGGTTTCCGTTTTTCCAATATGTAGCGAAATAGTTGGTTCCATCAAATTCATATCCTGCCACATAAACATCAACCTCTGTATTCACAACTTCATGAGATATTTCCTTTTGACAGGAAAAAAAACCCAACACAATTAGAAGTATGAAATAATTTTTTTTCATTTGTTTATTATTTACTGAACGAAAAAAATATTTTCAATTTTGATTAAGCTCCACCAGCCATGCATCGCTTTTTGGACCTGGCCTGTTGCCCGTAGGAAAGCGACGGAATTTTTGGTTAGTGAAAGGGCCTCCATGAAACCCACTTAATTCATTAGAAGAAGTTATTCCTCCCAAAAAAAAGCCTCCATTATTTTTTTCAACTCCTCCCAGTATCATATCAAGTTTACTTCCACCAAAACTTTTTTTCCATTGTGTATTTCCGTTTGCATCTATCTTAACAACAAAGCCTTCAGGATTAATTCCATCTGCTAATAAAATTCCTACTCCTGCAAAACTTCCATCCTGAGTGGCTATAAGGTTAAATGCTGAAGAAGTATCTCCGGCTACACCGGTGAAGTTGTTCCAAATGATACTTCCATCAGATACATTTATTTTCCATGTCCATGTATTGAAATCTCCATTGTTGCCAACACAATCTCCATCTGTTGAATTGGCATGACCGGTAAGCACAAGATTACTATCCTGTGATATCACCGATGCATTACAATATTCGGAAGCCGATCCTCCGTATGTTTTATACCATATTGTATTAAATGTAACAGCATCAATTTTTGTTGCAAAACCTTCACCATGATTTTCCACACTATCAGCATTAGTTGTAGTATAGGCTACTGTGGATTTACTCCCGGTTACAAAAAGATCTCCTTTGATTTCATAAATATTGTATGCAGCATCATAAGCAGCATCACCAATGGTTTTTGATTTAATGATATCAAAAGTGCCTGGGTTAACTTTCACTAACCATCCATCATAGTCTCCATGATTACCTGAAACATCGCCATCATTGGAACTGGTTTCCCCAACAAATAAAATATTTCCATTTTTGTCAATCAATAATCCTTCGCTCATTCCCAGATCAAGCGTAGATTCTGATTTGCGGCCTCCATAACAGCGTTCTTTAATAAGTTGTCCGTTACTGTTTGTTTTTACCAACCATATATCATCGGTTCCCGGTGTGCCATGGTGATTGGATACTTGTTTATCATTTGAACCAGAAGTGCCAATGGCAATCAGGTCACCAGTTGCAGTTTCCATAATATTATAAAACACTTCGTCACGGCTGCCTCCATAAGTATTTTTCCAGATAATATTTCCTTTATCATCAGTCTTTATAAGAAAAGCATCAGCGCCACCGTTCTTAGCATCAAAGTCGCCATTGTGAGAATCAGTGAACCCACAGGAAAGAAAATTACCATCCCTGAGTTTTATAACATAAAAGGTATTGTCTTCTCCGGTTCCACCAATACATTTTAAGTGGTTGACTTGTGGGTCTTGCCAATTTTCAAATGGAGGCAGCAGGCTGAAAGATAAGATCAGGAAGCTGCTGAAAAATAAATCCTTCTTTTTCATGATTTAAAATTTATTGGTGATAAAAAAGTGAAGTGTGCATGTATGTTCAGTCGCAGACACACTTCATTCTAAGGTGGAAAACTTTATCCGTTTCTTAGTCTTTCAAAAATTTCACAGTGTTTAAAACATTCTGTGCCACTTTTGAACCAAGCCACCTGCTTTTATCACAAGTTGCCTGGTAATGAATTCCTGCATATACTCTGCTATTCGCCATCTCGATAGCCATATCATTAAATGAATTGTAGTGGCGTGCCGGCAGGTTTAAATAATCATACGTGTGATTATCAAATTGAAAATTTTCTCCAAATACATCAGTTAATGCACCGGCAACTGTTGCGCCGGTTACCGCATGCCCGGCCGGAAATTCCGGATGCCCCGGAGTATTGAACAATGCAAGCCATGCTGGCTGCCCCATCACACCGCGTATATAAGTAATGGGCCGTACAAGATTGACAGAATATTTCTGCGTAAAAAGAATTACCGTAGCATCATAAACAATTATTCCGGTCTTAACATAAGCAAGTGCAGCAACATCCAACATCACATCAGCTTTATTTATTACCTGCGAGAGTATAGCTACAAATTGTCCACCTCCGGGATAGCCTGGTGCATCACGATGATAAATAGCCATAGCAGTTTGTTCAGGTGTAAGAACCTGCGATCTGTCATACACATCTTTTACCATTTGATGAAAAGGTGATGAAGGATCAGTTGAATAGGATGGTGGCGCTTCAAGTGCAGTTCCGTTTGCAACACCGGGTACCATCAGGCGACGTTGATATGCATAGGGATTAACTGCTGCTGGAAAATTTGGAGCTGTGCTTTGCCACAAACCCGGACCAGGAGGTGGGACATAGGGCGGATTTACATTTGCTGAACCATCCGTAACAGCCCATGCAAATACTCTTGTAGCTACTTCTTTTCCAAAAGCGATTGAACGATCAAGCGTTGATGGATCTACTTCGTTTGCATAAACTGTTTTTAGTGCGTTTTCAAGATTATCAATATTGGTTTTATTTGTTGCGGAGGTGGCAGGAAATAATTTGCGATTCATTTCTGCAAGCGCAGCATTTGCTGATGCTGCCCAATGATATGCCTTGCCGGGTTCTGTCGATGGCATCACAGGAAAACTGTTCAATTGATTTTCTAATGATTGGTAAGCTGGCATACCAGGAACTACTGATTCATAGGCAGCAATTCCACAATAAGCCATTGCACGGTCGGCGCCTTGTGAACCAGTACCAGGAGCTAGTGGTACTCTTAACATGTCAAGCTGCATATTGAGCCAACGCATGACTACATCAGCAGAGAATGTTTTCGTTTGCTGTAAATGACCATTCTGATTGTTTGAGCTGGGAGAAGTTTGGATCTCCTCTTGTATTGCCGGCTTGTCAACATTCTTTTGACAGGAGAAAATCACGACTATCAAAACAACAGTGGCTAAAGAAATCTTTTTCATAATGTTATTTTTTGGTTTGATAATTAACGAAGAGCCAAATTAGCTTTGTCAACCAGCTACAATTTTTTATTTCGATTGATTGACCGATACTGCAAATAATTACCTGCACTTAGAGGTTTTATGACCATGAGTGTGGACGAGTGACATTCGTCGACATAAATTGAATAAATGTCTTCTTATTATTGATCCAATAAAATCGTAGAGTAACTTTAATATGGCAACTTTTATATAAACTGATAGAATTGTATTCAAATTGGCTTAATGACACTAAATCAATTTATATTTTCAAATAGACCTTCGCACCGGTTTACCCGCCACCTTGTATTCTGGGTTATTTACTGTTCTTATTTCTATTTGCAAAGTTTACCCCCGCGAAAGCTTGATGAATTTTTTATTGGCAGAACTTACTATATCGCTTTAATGAACTTGTGTTTTTTTGCCCCAGTCTTCATTGGAGCCGTTTATTTCTTTATCTATTTTTTGTTGCCCCAAACGCTCCGCAGAAAAAGATATATTCTGTTTTCTTTTTTGTTTTTGCTGACCTATGCAGTTGGCACCTTTATTAATTTTTTTACCGCAACAGTGTTTCTTTATTATACAGATTTTTTCCCGATGACATTTCAGAATAAATTTCAGATGGGCAATTACAATACCCGTTGGGGTATGATCATAGCAACTATTGCGCTTGGTATAAAGTTATCAAAAGACTGGTGGCTGCTGCAACAGGAAAACCTGGAAATATTGCGAAAAAAAACACGGACTGAAATTCAAATACAAAAAGCGCTGTTCCATCCGGACTTGTTTATAAGATCATTGAATACTATTTACACCACTATTCAATCCGGATCTGAAAAGGCCCCGGCGCTGATATTACATCTGTCTGATCTTCTCAGTTACTCAATTTACGAAAGCGACTCAAAACTTATTTCTTTGGAAAAAGAATTATCCGGATTACAGAATCTTATCGCATTAGAAAAGCAGCATAAAAAATATACAATTGAAATACTATCACCAACTGAAAAAGAAATTCAGGGCAACATGATTGCTCCGGGGGCGATTGTAAAACTGTTCGAGGAAAGCATTTCGTTGCTACATGACAGCGATGTTTTGCATAGCGAAATAACATTAGACATGGCTATTGCAAGCAACAATTTTAGTTTGAACCTGACATTTAACGGCTTGCCTGAAAAAGAACTTACAAGTTCAAAATGGTTGCTGCTAATTGAGAATACCGGAAATAAACTGGATGAGTTTAATAATAAACCAGATTATAAGGTTAAACTAACAACAGATAAAAACAGGATCTCAATTAAATTAGATCTGAAACTGACGCATTACTCAAATGAAATAAATGTTGCATCAAAAACAAAATCAACGGTTGCCGGATTATGACAATTCATGACTTCATATTTACAAATGAAAAGCCCGCCAAATACTATCGGCATATTGCTTTTTGGTTGGGACAATTCATTTTCTGGGGCTTTTGGGCTAGTATATTTTTTTCTCCTAAAACTTTTTGGGAACATATTCTCTTTTTTTTAAGAAATAGGCAATACTTCATTTTGGATATGAGTTATACTTATGTTATAGTGTATTATTTATCGCCGAAGTTTCTTTTAAGAAAACGGATCGCACATTTTTTTATGTTCGTTTCAATATTCACTGCGATTATATATATCTTATTTATTCTTTGCCGGTTTTGGATTAATGGCTTGTTTAATGAGTCAAGTGATAAGCAATTGCTGAATGCATGGTATATTTCTATGAATTTTATCATAAACGGACCACCTGTGATTTGTGTTATGTTTTTAACTTTAAAAATGTGTAAGAACTATTATATTAAAATGCAGGAAAAGTTAACTCTGGTACTGGAAAATACCAATGCTGAATTACAGTTACTCAAAGCCCAGGTTCATCCCCATTTTCTTTTTAATACCCTGAATAACATTTATTCTTTTGCGCTGAGCAAATCACCTAAGGCTGGTAATCTTGTTTTAAAATTGTCGGATACTCTCAGGTATATGATCACTGATTGCGAAGCGACACTGGTGCCGTTGGAAAAAGAATTAAAAATGATAGAAGATTATATCGGTCTTGAAAAAGTTCGCTACGGTAACCGCCTTAATCTATTGGTACAAATAGATGGAGACCCGGAAAATAAATTGATTGCACCTTTGCTGTTAATTCCTTTTGTAGAGAATTGTTTTAAACATGGAGCCAGTATTATGCGTGGACAGCAATGGATCAATCTTAAAATTGATATT
>Ga0209797_10001187_pt1 | contig 13062 bp, 11 predicted proteins | sample DOMMetBare3Fresh_2_FD_187472 | JGI IMG/M metagenome (GOLD analysis project Ga0209797, IMG submission 187472) | Wetland sediment microbial communities from St. Louis River estuary, USA, under dissolved organic matter induced mercury methylation -... | ecosystem: Environmental > Aquatic >... | reverse complement strand
AAGGTCATCATGCCCAAGGTGGCGATGAATGGGGGGATCTTCAGCCGGCTGATCATGACGCCGTTGACGAACCCAATGAACGCCCCCAGCGCGAGGCCGATGACCAGCACCAGGCCCACGGGCCACGGGTGCCCGCCGGCGTAGAGCCGGTCCATGGCGTCCGCGCTCTGCAGCAGGCTGGCGACGATGACGGCCACGAAGGCCACGATTGCCCCGGAGGAGAGGTCGATCCCTGCGGTGATGATGCACATGGTGACGCCCAGCGCGATGATGCCGATGACGCTGATCTGGCGCAGGACGTTCAGCAGGTTGGTGATCCGCAGGAACACCCCGCCGGAGAGGATGGCAATTCCGACCGCCAGCCCCAGGAAGATGAGCAGGATGCTGTACCGGCTCATGAACGCCAGGACGGGAGACTCCGTTCTCGTCGCGGTCCTCTCGCCTTCAATCACGGCAGGCCTCCCCGTTCAACGGCTCCCGCGCCCGGCGCCGGCGCCCCGCGGCACGCGTCAGTAGTAGCGCACTTCCCGATAGGTGCTGAGCGGCTCGCCCGTGCCCATGTGCAGGATCTTCTCCTGGGTCGCCTCGGCGCGGTCGATCTCCCCGACCTTCCGCCCTTCGTGCATCACCATGATCCTGTCCGACATCGCGAGGATCTCCGGCATCTCCGACGAGATGAGGATGATCGCCTTGCCGTCCTTCGCAAGGCCCGACATGATCTTGTAGATCTCGCTCTTCGTCGCGACGTCGATCCCGCGCGTGGGCTCGTCCATGATCAGCAGGGCGGGGACCGTGGCGAGCCACCGGGAGACGAGGACCTTCTGCTGGTTGCCGCCGCTGAGGAACATGACCAGCTGCTCGAGGCTCGGGGTCTTGATGCGGAGGGTGTCCACGGCATCCGTGCAGAGCTTCCGCAGGGCGCGGTGCTTGATGAAGAAGAGGCGCAGGTTGTTGCGAAGGCTGGTCATGATGATGTTGTCCTTCACCGACAGGTTCAAGTACAGGCCGCTCCGCTTCCTGTCCTCCGTCAGGAACGCGATGCCGAGACGGATGGCGTCGGAGGTGCTTTCGATCTTCACGGGCTTTCCGCGGATCTTCACGACGCCTGCCTGCTTGGGCGCCACGCCGAAGAGGGATTCCATCACCTCGGTCCTTCCGGCTCCGATCAGGCCGGCGACGCCGAGGATCTCTCCCTCGCGGACCGAGAAGCTGATGTCCTTGAAATACCCGTGACGCGTGAGCCCCTCTACCTCGAGAACCGGCGCTCCCAGGGTCGCGACCTCCTTCTGGAAGAACCGGTCGATGGTGCGGCCGACCATCATCTTGATCAGCTTCTCGCGCGTGAGGTTGACGCTGTCCTCGCTGCCGACGAGCTCGCCGTCCCGATACACCGTCACCACGTCCGTGATGGCGAAGACCTCGTCCATCTTGTGGGTGATGTAGATCACGGCGACGCCGCGCTCCTTCAGGCCCCTGATGATGGAGAACAGGTGCGCCACTTCCTGCTCCGTGAGCGCGGAGGTGGGCTCGTCCATGATGATCAGATCTGCCTTCCGCGAGACTGCCTCGGCGATCTCCACCTGCTGCATCTGGGCCACGCTGAGCTTGCCCATGATCTGGCGCGGGGTGAGGTTGATCTTCAGCTCCTCGAGTATTCCCTCCGCCGCCTCATCGATCGCCCGGTGGTCGATGAGGCCGAGCCGGTTCCTGATCTCGCGGCCGAGGAAGATGTTCTGCGCCACGGTCATGTAGGGAAGCGGGCTCATCTCCTGGTGGATCATGGAGATGCCCTGCGTGAGGGCGTCGTGCACGCTCTCGAAGCTGACCTGCCTTCCCCGCAGGGTGATGGTGCCCGCGTCGGGCCGATAGAGCCCGATGGCGATCTTCATGAGCGTGGACTTGCCGGCCCCGTTCTCGCCCATGACCCCGTGGACGGTCCCCGGGCGGACCGCGAGCCCGACGCCCTTCAAGGCATGCACGCCTGGAAAGGCCTTGTGGATGCCCTTCATTTCCAGGATGAACTCGCTCACGGCCCCATCCGCTCCCCGGCTGCGCACGTGGGGGATGAATCAGGACCGGGCCGGGCGCCCGGCCCTGCAGGGATGACCGCCTACTTCATGTACTTCTTGTGGTTGTCGAAGCTGACCGGCTCGAAGGGAATGGCCGTGAACACGGGCACACTCTGCTTGTTGATCAGCTTGAGGGCCGTCTGGACGGCGCCCCGACCCTGCGCCCCACCGTTCTGGAACACGGTCATGTCCAGGCGCTTGTCGGCGATGAACTTCAAGGCGTCCGAGGTCGCGTCGACTCCGGTCACCAGAACCTTGTCCTTCATCTTCTTCTCTTCCAGCACGAGCACGGCGCCGATGGCCATCTCGTCGTTGTTGGCGATGATGGCGTCGATCTTCACTCCGCTCGCCAGCCAGTTCTCGACCACCGTGACCGCATCGGGCCTCTGGAAGTTCGCCGTCTGCTCGCGCACGACCTTCATGCCCGGGTGCTTGGCGATGATGTCCTTGCTGCCCTTGGTCCGGCCGATCTGGGGGGCGCTTCCCATCGTGCCCATCAGGATCGCGACGCTGCCCTTTCCGCCCAGCTTCTTGGCCACGAACTCGGCTTCGAGGTTCCCGGCCACCTCCTCGGGAGAGGCGACGGCGACGACCTTGCCCGCCGCGAGGGCCGAGTCCTCGGGCTTGCGGTTGAAGTAGACGAGCGGGATCTTGGCGTCGAGGCAGAGCTTCGTGATCCGGGGCGCGATGGTCTGGTCGATGACGTGGATGAGAATCGCATCCACGCCCTGGGTGACGAAGTTCTCGATCTGCTTGATCTGCTCGTTCGGGTCGCGCTTTCCGTCCGCGGCGATGATCTCGACGTCGCTCTTCTTCGCCTCGCTGGTGAGCTGGTCCAGCGCGTAGCGCATGAACACGTCGTTGAAGTCCTCGATGGTGACCCCCATCTTGAGCTTTGCAGCGGCGGCCGGCGTCGGCCCGATCACGAGCGCAACCGCCGCGATGAGAAGAGCCTTCCTCATAGAGACCTCCTTGAACGGAATCGTCATGTTAGCCACGCAAGAACCTCGACCCGGCTCCACGTCCGATGGCTTATGCCAGGCAAACTCGGCTTCAACTGAATCAACAGCCCGTTGAACCGTGCCAAGCCTTGCACGGCGGTCGCACGCATCGCAAGTGGGGCGGGCGTCGGGGGCGCCTCGGCCGGGCGCCTGGGGGCAGCCCCAGCCGGGTCGTCCCGGCGACCTCGCCCTTCACTCGATCGTCGTCGAGGCAACTCGGATCGCGGCGGCGTTGGCGGCCCGGGCGTCTCGATCGGGCAGCCGAGGTCAGGTCCGGCAGGAGCGTCGGTGAGGCCTCCGAACACACGGTCTTGCTAGGCGGCCATCGCATGTGCTGGTATCTCCCGCGCGTGAGACGTGAAGGTGGGGACCCGAACGGCCGTTTCGAGGGAAGATGCGACCCGTTCGGCCTCCCCCGAGCGCGCCGCCGGAAAGGCGCAGGCAAGATGCGCGTGCACATCCTGGCCCAGGTCCGCGGCGAACGCGGCCCGAGCGGAGGAGCCGGCTCGCCATGACAGCGAACGGGCCCGCGGCGCGCGCGGATCCTGGGCAACTGCTCCGGATGTCCCGCATCGAGAAGTCCTTCTTCGGCGTGAAGGTGCTGAAGGGCGTCGACCTCGCGCTCGAGCGAGGGGAGGTCCACGTCCTGCTCGGCGAGAACGGTGCCGGCAAGTCGACGCTGATGAAGATCCTGTGCGGCGCCTACCGGGCCGACTCGGGCGCGCTCGAGGTCGCGGGTCGGGCCATCGACCTCGCCCGGCACGATCCCAAGAGCGCCGAAGACGCCGGCATCGTCACCGTCTACCAGCACTTCCACCTGCTCCCGCACCTCAGCGTCGCCGAGAACCTCGCCTTCGGCGGCTTCGTCCGCGAGCGGGGGTTGATCCGCTGGCGCGTGGTCGAGGCCCGCGCCCGGGAGGCCCTGGCGCGGGTGGACCTGGACGTCGACCCGAGGACTCGCGTGGGGGAGCTGCCCGTCTCGCAGAAGCAGCTGCTCGAGATCGCGATAGCGCTCTCCAAGAACGCCCGCATCCTCGTCATGGACGAGCCGACGGCGGCGCTCAGCCGGAAGGAGACCGAGCGACTGTTCAGGACCATCGCCGACGTCAAGGGGCGCGGGGTGGGGATCTTCTACATCTCGCACAAGCTCGAGGAAGTGAAGCAGGTGGGCGATCGCATCACCGTGCTGCGCGACGGCGTGACCGTGGCCACCCTCGACGCGAAGAGCGCCGACCTCTCGCAGGTGATCGCGCTCATGATCGGCAAGGACCTGACGCGCCGAGGGCGGGAGCCGAGGACGGCCGCGGGCGGCACGGCCCTCGAGGTCCGGGGCCTGGCCAGCCCTACCTTCCCCTCGCCCGTAAGCCTGACGGTGAGGAAGGGCGAGATCCTCGGGGTCACCGGCTTGGTCGGCTCCGGGAAGACCGAGCTGGCACGCGCGCTCTTCGGCATCGACCCGGCGCAGGCGGGGACGTTCCTGCTGGATGGGCGGCCGGTGCGCGTGGACTCGCCTCGCACGGCGGTGGCCCTGGGCATCGGCTACCTGCCGGAAGACCGGGACGTCGATGGCCTGTGCCTCAACATGGGCGTGAAGGAGAACGTCTCGCTGGTGCTCCTCTCGAAGCTCGGCGGGCCCTTCTTCAGCATCCCGGCGGAGCGGCGCACCGCGAGCGAGCTGGTCTCCTCCATCGGACTCAAGATCGCCGGCCTGTCGCAGCAGGTGAAGTACCTCTCCGGCGGCAACAAGCAGAAGGTCGTGTTCGGGAAGTGGCTCACCGGGGGCTGCCGGCTGCTCATCCTCGACGAGCCCACCATGGGCATCGACGTCGGCGCGCGCGGCGACATCTACGACCTCATCCGTCGCTTCGTCGACCGCGAGGAGCGGGCCGTTCTCTTCATCTCCAGCGACGTGGACGAGATCCTGGAGGTCTCGGACCGGATCCTGGTGATGGCCGGGCGCGAGATCGTGGCCGAGCTCGATCCGAAGACGACCGGCAAGGGGGAGATCCTGCAGCACGCGAGCCGGCTCCACCCGGGCAGAGGGGCGACATGACGGAGGTCCAGCAGGCCGGGATCCGCCCGGCGGCGCGCGCGGGTGTGGGGCTGCGGACCTTCTCTCGCAACCAGGCCGTGTCCATGCTCGCGATCCTGGCCGTCCTCTGGATCGCCCTCGGCTTCCTCTCGCCCTTCTTCTTCACCGTCGACAACCTCTTCGAGATCACGCTCCAGACGGCGGTCATCGCCGTCATCGGCGCCGGGATGACCTTCGTGATCATCTCGGGCGGCATCGACCTCTCCGTGGGATCGGTGTTCGCCTGCTCGGCCATCGTGGGCGGAATGCTGTTCTCCGCCACCCAGAGCCTGGCCCTCGCCCTGGCGGCCACGGCGGCCACCGGCGGCCTCTTCGGGATCGCGAACGGGATCTTGATCACCGTGCTGCGGGTGCCGCCCTTCATCGGCACCCTGGGCATGATGGGCGTCGCCCGCGGCCTGGCCCTCATCCTGGTGAACGGCGTGCCCATCTACGGGCTGGAGCCCTACAAGTTCCTGGGGCAGGGCAAGCTCTTCGACGTGATCCCGGTCCCCACCGTGATCGCGCTGGTGGTCTTCGCAGTCTGCTTCGCGGTCCTCAACTACACGCGCTTCGGCCGCTTCACCTACGCCACCGGCAGCAACGCGGAGGCGGCCCGGCTGTCGGGCGTGAACGTGAGGCGCGTCCAGATCGGGATCTACTGCATCTGCGGCCTGCTGACGGGCGTGGCCTCCATCATCGAGGCCGGACGCCTGGGCATCGTCCAGCCCGCCGGTGGTAACGGCTACGAGCTGCTCGCCATCGGTGCCGTCATCATCGGCGGGGCCAGCACCTTCGGCGGGGAGGGCAGCATCCTCGCCACGCTCATCGGGGCCGTCATCGTCACCACCATCCGCAACGGCCTCAACATCCTCGGAGTGAACGCATTCTGGCAGTACGTGGTGAACGGGATCGTCATCATCGGCGCGGTGGCGGCGGACCAGTTCCGCCGGCGGCGCTGAGATGCCATGACCACCCGCGACGGAGCGGGATAACGCAGCACGGCAAAGGAGGAGGAGACCCATGAAGCTCGGATGCTTCGCGTTGTTGGCAGCCCTGGTGGTCGGCCACGCTGGCCCGGCCTCCGCGGCGGAGAGCAAGACCATCGTCTTCATCCCGAAGTCGACGTCGGCGACGTTCTACCTGTTCCTCGTCAAGGGCGCACAGGACAAGGCCAAGGAGCTCGGCTACACCATCGACTACCTGGGCCCGGCCACCGAGGCGGACGTGGCCGCCCAGGTCGACTTCGTCCGGACCATCGTCAAGCGCAAGCCCGCCGGCATCCTGCTGGCGGCCCTCGACTCCAAGGCGCTCATCCCGCCGGTGGAGGAGGCCATGAAGGCGGGCGTGCCGGTGGCCATGGTGGACTCGGGCATCGACAGCGACGCGCCGGTGGCCAGCGTCATCACCGATCAGGTGAAGGGCGGGCTGATGGCCGGCGAGGCCATGGCCAAGCTGCTCGGCGGAAAGGGCCTGGTCGCGGACCACGGAATCCAGGCCGGGTCGGTGAGCGCGGGCCGCAGCAAGGGGTTCCAGGAGGCCATCGCCAGGCACCCCGGGATGAAGGCGCTGGCCACCAAGTGGACCGACGCCGACACCGCCAAGTCGATGAACATCACCTCGGACGAGCTCACCGGCAACCCCGACCTGGCCGGCATCTTCAACGCCTGCGCCGCCTCGGTCGGCGACGCCCAGGCGGTGAAGGCCAGGAAGCTGAACGGAAAGGTGAAGATCGTCGCCTTCGACCCCAGCCCCGAGGTCCTGCCGCTCTTCGACGAGGGCACCATCAGCGCCATCATCGCCCAGGACCCCTACCAGATGGGCTACCAGGGCGTGGCCGCCATCGACGCGTTCAGGAAGGGCAAGCCCATCACCGACAAGAAGGTGCTCCTGCCGCCCGTGCTCATCACGCCCGAGAACGTGAAGTCGCCCGCGGTGCAAAAGCTCCTGCAGACTCCGGAGAAGTTCAAGAAGTAGCGCGGCGCCGGGCCGCCGGGATCCCTCTCCCGTCCGCGCGGGAGGGGGATCCCGCACGCGCGAGCGCGGGGAGCCAGGGCATGGCCAGGATCGTGAACGTCGGGATGGTCGGGCACGGGTTCATGGCACGCGCCCACTCCCATGCGTACCGCACCGTCGAGCCATTCTTCGACCTCGACCACCAGCCCGTCCTGAAGGCGGTCTGCGGCCGCGACGAGCCGGCGGTGCGCGCCTTCGCGGCGCGGTGGGGCTACCAGGCGGTCGAGACCGACTGGCGCCGGCTGGTCGAGCGCGACGACGTCGACCTCGTGGACATCTGCGCGCCGAACGACCTCCACTGTGCCGTCGCCCTGGCGGCGCTGGCGGCCGGGAAGATGGTCCTGTGCGAGAAGCCGCTCGCGATGAGCGCGGAGGAGGGGCTCCGGATGGTGGAGGCGGCCGACGCCGCCGGGGCCGCCACCATGGTCTGGTACAACTACCGCCGCGTGCCGGCGGTGGCGCTCGCGAGGCGCTTCGTCGAGGAGGGCCGCCTGGGGCGGACCTTCCACTACCGGGCCAAGTTCCTGCAGGACTGGACCATCTCGGCCGAGGTGCCGCAGGGCGGTGCGGGACTGTGGCGGCTCGACGTGCGGGCCGCGGGCTCCGGCGTGACCGGCGACCTGCTCGCCCACTGCATCGACACCGCGCTCTGGCTCAACGGTCCCGTGAGGAGCGTCTCGGCCATGACCGAGACCTTCGTGAAGGAGCGCAAGCACGTCCTCACCGGACGGATGGAGCCGGTCGGCATCGACGACGCGTGCGCCTTCCTGGCCCGATTCGAGAACGGGTCCCTCGGTACCTTCGAGTCCACGCGCTACGCTCGAGGGCACAAGGCGCTCTACACCTTCGAGGTCAACGGCGAGCACGGGTCCATCGCCTGGGACCTGCACGACCTGCACCGGCTGCAGTGGTTCGATCACCGGGACCAGGGCGTGACGCGGGGCTGGCGCTCCATCCACGTCACCGACGCCGAGCACCCCTACATGAAGCACTGGTGGGTCCCCGGCCTCGCGGTCGGCTACGAGGCCTCCTTCGTGCATCAGCTGGCCGACTTCTTCCAGGGCCTCTCGCGCGGCGAGCCGGCGGCCCCGACGTTCCGGGACGCGCTCGAGACCCAGCTGGTCTGCGACGCGGTGCTGAAGAGTGCCCGCGCCGGGAGCTGGGAAGAGGTGCAGCGTCGCGGTGGGGGCGCGCCGCCGCATCACCTCGCGCCGGCGCCCATGAAGAAGGTGTAGCGGAACACGCCGTCCGGTCGGCTTCCATTCAGACGGGAGTGCCTCGACCCAGGCCCCCGTCCTCGGCGAGCGGCGCTACGAGGCACAGGCCCGGGCTTCGGGGAGCGCCTCGCCCGTTCACTCCTTGTACTCCGCCGCGAACATGTGCTCCATCCCCTTCAGCGTGGCGGGCGTGGCGACGCGGCCGGGCACGAGGAAATCCCTCCCGGGTCCTGGCCGGCGGCGATCATCCCCAGCACCTTCACCAGCTCGACGACGGGACCATCTTCAGATAGGCGACCGCGTAGCCATTGATGACCCCCGCCGAGGGCCACATCGGCGGGTGCTCGATCGTTCAGGCGGAGTCGCTGGCTGCGTGACCGCTGGCTCTCGCCGGCGACCGCTGCGGCACTACTCCATTCTGCGGAGAATCCAGCCGACGGCCACGAACCACGCAGCAAAGACCATGTGACAGACCAGTGTCGGAATGGGCCCAATGAGATAGGGATATGCACCAACGAAGTCGAACACCGCCGTGGCGAAGCCGAAATAGGCAACCGGCGCTCCATACGCGCTGCGCCGCATGGCTAGACTGAGCACAAGTGTTGCGACCGCCATCAGCTCGTCGGTCGCGTGCAAGCCGCCGTAGAAGACCGCCACGATGAGCTCGGCGACCGCCGGGTCGGCGACACGAATGCCATAGACGGGAAAGACCAGGCGCCCATGAACGATATCCAGCATGGCCAGGACCGGTGCCACGATGCCGATGATTCCGCAGCCCAAGACCGCCTTGGTGCGATGGGCACCAGCCAGGCTGGAATAGAGGGCGACGGCCGCCGGAACCAATGACATCACCGCGAAGAAGAGCGCTTCGTTGGCCAGCGAAAGCACCAATGTGTGGGATTTGACCCACGCGATGATCTCTGCGCCATCCGTGGGTGGCGGGCCCGCCATGAATTCGAGAAACGCCCTGGACAAGAACAGCAGGCCGCTGCTGATGAGCGCCCAGCCACCGAGCGCGTAGAGCCTTTTCTCTTGCGACATGAACGCCTCCCGGCGTTTCTCGGCGCGACTACAGGGCCGTTCGCACGCGACAGTAGCGCGGGTGACCCGAAGCGGCCAGCCGCACCTGGTAGTTCCGCGATTCGGCCGCTGCCAAGGGCGATTCCAGGGGTCGACTCGCCCCGCGCCTCGACGCCCGCGGCGGGCTCACCCCCATCCCCGGCTGGAGGCGCCTGGGAACCCGGCGTCGCGGCGGAGGTGTTCCTCGCCGCGGCGCTGCCGGCGTCCGAGAAGGCGGTGGCCGGCTCTACCCCGCAATCCCACTTGCCGTTTCGGCAAGTCGGCGCCGTGGACTCGATGTCATGAGTCGAGTCGCTTCGCCGTGCTCGAGAGAGCGTCCATGCCCTCTCGCAGTTCAGGCCAGTCGACACCGCCGTCCACGAGAAGCTGGAGGCTCTCCCAGCATGTGGTTGCCTGCCAAGCTGCCGTACACCAGTGCGTCCCTTCCTCGATCAGACTCCTGAACTGGTCTCGTTGCCCAAGGTACAGACGGATCTCCGCCAGGTCGAAGAAGGACCAAGGCGCGTCGTGCGGGGGGCTGTCTGCCACCTGAAGTGACAGCCGCCTCTCCGCTCGCTCGAGATGCAACCGCTTGGTCTCGTCCAGCTGAAGTCTTCCCGCTACGCGCGCTTCGAGCTTGAGCGCATTCAGCAGTGGATAGGGGTTTCCGCCGGACGCTTCCACGGACCGCCCGTACAGCTCGAGAGATTCCGCGTAGCGCTGCTCCCGCTTCAGAATCCCGCCAAGCGACGCAAGGGCATCGAAGTCGGTGGGGCTCAACTCGATTGCGCGCCGAAGCGAAGCCTCGCCGTTGGGTACCCCTGCAGGCCGGCCTTGCTTCCGCCAGAGCCTGTTCTCGACCACTCCCTGCTCACGGTATGCCTCTGAGGATCCTGGACGCGCTCTGACAGTGGTCATCGTGGAGTCCCCTTTGACGAAGCGTCCTCGATTGCCTTGGCCAGCCCTGCCTGCGTCCAGGGGATGGGACTCACTCCCAATTCCTTCAATGCCTGCGGCAAATCCGGTGGCACCGAGCCGGAATAGACTGCAACGACGCCCTTGCCGAGGCGAACGCTCTCGCGCACTTCCCAATCGACCCACTTGCTCGCTGGGGTGTTCTCGGACACATACACCAGGGTGACGGACGACCGGTTGATCCGCTCGCGGATTCCAGCCTTGACGTACTCGGCTTTCTCGCTGTCGAATGGCTCGGAGAGCGACCAGTCGTTGAACTCGATATGGGAGTCCTCGTTCTTCGCCTGCCCTCGAAGCAGGTTCACCTGCTGGACGTCTTCGTGCGCGAAACTAATGAAGACGTTCCGCTTCTCAGGCTTGTCTCTAGAGGGCATTTCTCGCTCGGAGTTCCACGTTTCCTGCGGTGGACAGGCCAGCAAGCCGCGAGCCAGCGGGCCACGGGGTACCCGATCCCCGCGCCGGGACTGGAGAACCGGAGCTCCTGGCGGCGGACCGGGCTCCGGGCGGACCTGTTGCCCACCGCCACAGCGTGCGAATCAGCCGGCTGAAGCTGCCGAAAGCCACAGGTTCGAGTCCTGTCTCTTCCCAGCACTTGCGGCGAAAGGAGCGATCGCGAACGTAGCGACCCCGATGAGCTTGGCCCACGGCGAGGGGAAAGCTTACCCTGTCAGGTAGGTAAGGCGACAGGCACTTCGCTGCCTGCGCTCTGAAAAGACCTGGGACTACCATCCCTCTGTCTCTCAGAGCCCCGACGCTCTACCTGCGGTTGAGCGCCGGTTCGTTCCTCCCGGCGCTCCTCCTTTCCCTTGGCTACGAGGTCGAGCGGTTCGTCGGAGGCAGTCCGTCCGCGGCGTTCAGGGTCGTCCTTCCGCCCCGCCCATCACCCCAGGAGACGTTCATGCAAGCCATCGTTCAAGACGCCTATGGATCAGCCGACGTGTTGCAGCTCAAGGAGATCGACCGGCCGCAGGTCGGCGCGGATGAAGTGCTCCTTCGCGTTCACGCGGCCGGGGTCGACTTCGGCGTGTGGCATCTGATGGCGGGCTTTCCGTACGCGATACGACTCGTCATGGGGGTGCGCAAGCCCAGGAACCCCGTTCGCGGCATGGAGGTCGCCGGGGTCGTCGAAGCGATTGGAACGAACGTGACCGCGTTCAAGCCGGGTGACGAGGTGTTCGGGGTCGGTGAGGGCTCGTTCGCCGAGTACGCCCGCGCGTCGCAGACCAAGCTGCTGCACAAGCCGTCGAACCTCACCTTCGAGCAGGCGGCGGTGGTGCCTATTTCTGCGACAACGGCGCTGGTGGGGCTTCGCGCGGCGAAGGTCGAGGCAGGACAGAAAGTGTTGGTCATCGGCGCCGGCGGCGGCGTGGGCTCGTATGCGGTGCAGCTCGCGCGCTCGATGGGGGCCGAGGTGACGGGCGTGTGCAGCACCTCGAAGCTGGACTTCGTGCGTTCGATCGGCGCGACGCACGCCATCGACTACACGCGCGAAGACTTCGCCGCCGGCACCCGGAAATACGACGCGATCATCGACCTCGCGGGCAGCCGCTCGGTTTCCCACTTGCGACGTGCGCTCACGCCGACGGGCGCGCTGGTGATCCTCGGTGGTGAAGGTGGCGGCCGATGGTTGGGCATGGGTCGTCAACTGTGGTCGCAGATCGTGGGGCTCTTCAGTCGTCAGAAGTTCCGCTCGCCCATGGCGTTGGTGAACCAGAAAGACCTGGGCGTCCTCAAGGAGATCATCGAGGCGGGAAAGGTCACGCCGATCATCGACCGCAGCTATCCGCTGAGCGAGGTGCCGGCCGCGGTCCGCGTGATGGCGGAAGGGCACTCGCGCGGGAAGTCCGTGATCAAGGTGCGCTGAGCTACCGGAGCTCGTGAACATCCCGGTGTCGTCAGCCCAGGGGTGCGAACGACAGGTGCAGGGCTTTGCCCTCGAGCCTGGCGCGCAGGTTTCCGCCGCACGGCGGCTACATCGCACCCTTGGCGGTGATCGTCATGTGCTCTTTGCAGATCGTGCGGACGGTCCCCTCTGGGAACCCCCTCATGACCTGCACGACGAACGTCATCGTCCCCTCCATGCCCGCGAACTTGCCGGTCGCGGCAAGAATCTTGCCGGTCCCGTTCTGCATGCCAGGGCGTTGCGGGTCGTCAACCGCCGACATCTCCCAAACAACCTTGTCGCCGTCCTTGTCGGTGTGGGTCTCGTACCCACGGACCTTCGCGCCGTTCTTGTCAACGAAGATGACGAGCGCGATGTGGGTCGCGAGGTTGTGGAACGGGCCCTTGCCCGTGTCGTCGATCCGGATACCCATCAGCTCCTGGCTTCCGACGAAGTGCTCCTGGTCCACTTGATTCCACTTCAGGGTGACGACCGAGCCATAGTTGACGCCAGAGGAGACGATCTTCGTCTGGGCAAGCGCGCGCCCCGGGGCGAGCACGGCAAAGACACCAACGACCGACAGTGTAAGCCACCTGATGATCCACCCAGCGTGGGTTCTCATACAGCACCTCCGTCCGAGAGCGCCTTCACCCTTGCGCTATCCGATTCATCGTGGACCCCGCGTCCGAGGTAGGTAGCGGCGATTTTGGGGCACCTCCAATGGATGTAGATCCGCGCCGACACCTCGAATTCGTGCACCTGGCAACCACCG
>Ga0209797_10001185_pt1 | contig 13076 bp, 12 predicted proteins | sample DOMMetBare3Fresh_2_FD_187472 | JGI IMG/M metagenome (GOLD analysis project Ga0209797, IMG submission 187472) | Wetland sediment microbial communities from St. Louis River estuary, USA, under dissolved organic matter induced mercury methylation -... | ecosystem: Environmental > Aquatic >... | reverse complement strand
GGTAAATTTTATGATGGTAACTATTCTGGTCTAATGGGTGTTGGGTTTGGCAATTCTATGCATACAGATGTATTAAAAGCCTGGAAAAATCCTGGGGATATTACCAATGTACCTAGATTAGATATTAACCAAACCAATGCCAGGTTTAATGCAGCTTCTGACAGATGGTTAATTGATGCCAGCTATGTAAATGTCAGAAGTGTTTCCGTTTCTTACAATGTTCCAAAAACGCTGACCGCCAAATTAAAAATTGAAAGTTTACGATTTTTTGTGGGTGGAGAGAATGTATATATATTCTCAAAACGTAAGGGACTAAACCCCGCTGAAAGTTTTAACGGAACTAACAGTCCTGTTTATATACCTAACAGACTTGTTAATTTTGGATTTAATATGAATTTTTAATAAAAACCATAATTAATAAATATGAAAAAGATATTAATGCCAATATTTGCTTTGATTTTTTTGGCAAGTTGTAAAAAGGAGTTTCTTAATACATCGCCTACAACTGCTGTCGCTGAAACCGATGTATTTACTACTACTGCCAATGGAGAAGCTGTTATAAATGGTATATACAGGTATCTGTATAGTAGATTTGATAATCAAAATACTCCGGGACAAGGTGGCGTTATGCTAATGTTGGATTTTATGGGTGAAGATTTAACGCAGGCTGTTGCCAACTGGTATACACCAGGTAATGGTACTGGAGGCTGGATTAATCAGAAGAATCCAGACAACTCATATGTGGCTTATCCCTTCCGTATGTATTACCGCTGCATAGGTAATGCTAATTCAATTATTGAAAACGTTGATAACTCAACAGGTAGTGTTGGAGATAAAAACCGTTTAAAAGCGGAAGCTCTTGCTATGAGAGCCTGGTCTTATTTTAACCTGGTGCAGATATTCGGTAAAAGGTATGATGCTACTATCTCTGACAACTCTCAATTAGGGGTATCTTTAGTATTATCATCCACTGCTACAAAATTGCCAAGAGCTACTGTGCAACAAGTTTATACGCAAATAAACAAAGACCTGACAGATGCAGTGGCCGCATTTAACGCAGCTTCAGCACCAAGAAACAAATCCCACCTTTCATTAAGAGCCGCTTACGCCATTTGGGCCAGGGTAGCTTTAGTACAGCAAAACTGGGTAAAGGCTGCTGAATATGCCAATCAGGTAATTACTTTAGGTGGTTTTTCTTTAATGAGTAATACACAATATCAGGCAGGGTTCAATGACCTGTCTAATCCAGAATGGATTTGGGGTGCATTTGTACAAGACGACCAGGGAGATACTTTTGGTTCTTATCTAGCCCAAATTTCTTATAACGGTAATACTACTTATATAAGAGGTGTTCCTAAAAGGATAAATATTACTTTGTACAATCTAATTACAAATACCGATGTAAGAAAAAAGATGTGGGAACCATCTCCAAATACTACTAATTTCCCTCTTCCATCAACTGCGTTTACACGACAGCCTTATATGAGCAGAAAATTTTCTATACGAAACTTACCTACTATTGGTGATGTTCCTTATATAAGATTAGCTGAAGTGTATTTAATTTTAGCTGAAGCCTATGCAAGAATTCCAGGTAGAGAAACTGATGCCAGAAATGCTTTGTTTACCTTAGCGGTTAACAGGGATCCAAGCTATACATTAAGTACAAATACAGGTCAGGCATTAATTGATGAAATATTAGTGCAAAGAAGAGTAGAGCTTTGGGCAGAAGGTCACAGATGGTTTGATTTAAAAAGAATGAATATGCCACTTGATAGAACTGTTGTTCCAAATTATGTTCCTGCTTCTGCTGGTGGTGTTATGCAGGTACCTGCTCCATCTGCCAGTGAATTGTGGCAGTTCTTAATTCCAACGTTTGAAATGCAGGCAAATCCCAATGCAGTTCAAAATCCATAATAATAGTTTCATAGTAATAAGCAATAAAAAAAACTCCGGAATTTGTCCGGAGTTTTTTTTATTGTTATTTGCAACTACTTTTATTTTAGTACTTCTTCTAATTTCTTTTCCAATCCCTCACCACGCAATGACTCCGCAATAATTTTTCCGGAAGGATCCAGTAATAAATTATACGGGATGCCTTCTATTTTATACAAAGGAACCAATGGGCTGTTCCAATACAATAAATCACTTACATGTGTCCACGTCAGGTTATCATTCATGATGGCTTTCATCCATTCATCTTTTTGCCCGGGCCTGTCAAATGAAACACCGAGGATGGTGAAATTTTTATCCTTGAATTTATTATACGCCTTTACCACATTTGGGTTTTCCAATCTACAGGGTTTGCACCAGCTGGCCCAGAAATCAACCAATACATATTTGCCACGGAAAGAACTTAATTTGATTTCTTTCCCGTTTGGATCGGGCAAACTAAAGTCTGGTGCTTCCTTACCAATCCATCCCTGCAACGTAGCCTGAATAGCTGCCAATCCTTTATGCATAGGGAATTTTGTTACAGCATCATCCACTGCTTTTTGTACTTCTTCTTTTGTTAAAGGCTCCAGGCCATAACCAGGGTTACTGGCAGTGCTCTGGTAATAGCCAAGGACAAACATACTTAATGCAGGATTTTTGCTATCTCTCAGTGCAGCAGTAGTCATATTTTTAATTTCTGCACCCAACAACATGGTGTTCATTTCCAATCCTCTTAATACGCTGTCTGCTGTATTTATTTTACTCAGGCTATCTGCTTTTTTAGAATTAAAATAAATTGACTGCAACCGGTTATTAAAATTAACCATGTACTCTTTCATCTGACTGCTGGCAGGCGAACCTGTAACATCATAACTTTCAGCATACGATGCGTTTTCTTTATTGAATTTTGCATTCAATGTTATTTTTTCTGCATCGTTAATGACTGAAGCAAGCGGATAATTGTTCTGATCCAACCGAATGTTGTAAACCCTTGCGTCTGCAGAACCTGTTTTCAGTTCATATTTACCGGCATTATCCAGCACGGCAGAATCAACAACAATCCGTTGCATCGTCGTCATGGGTATTTCTTCCAGGTAAATAATTTTAGCCGGGTTGTTTGAAATAGTTCCGCTAACCACAAACTTCTTTACTGCTGTTTTTTTGCTTTCACATGAACTGATTAAAGCCACAGCTGCTATCACAATTACTACTCTTTTCATTTTTATATTTTTCTTTATTTTTTTAATTTTTCGAGAAGAAGATCATTGGCCACTTTCGGATCGGCCTTACCTTTTGACTGCTTCATTACTTCGCCTACAAATAAAGACAGCAATCCCTTTTTACCTTTTTTATACTCCGATACCTTGTCAGCAAATTTCTCTAATACACTGTCAACAATTGGTCCGATTGCAGACAAATCAGATTGCTGAACCAGGTTTAATTCTGTTGCAATAAGTTCAGGTGATTTTGCAGATTCTTTCAATAGCTGTGCAAACAGCTTTGCAGATGCAGCAGAAAAGCTCACTTTACCGGAATCAACAAGGCTGATTAAAGCTGCTATTTGTTGCGGTGGTATTGGAAATTCTTCAATCTCTTTATTGTTCTCGTTGAGCCATGATTTGACAGGCCCCAGCATCCAATTGGCAACAGCTTTATAATTAGTGGTGTTAGAAATTACTTTCTCAAAATAATCTGCAAATGATTTTTCATCAGTTAAAACAGAAGCATCATATTCCGAAAGATGCATTTCAGTTGTATACCTCTTTATTCTTTCTTCCGGTAGTGCCGGAATTGTGCTTTTTATATTTTGGATGAATTCATCCTGAAGATGAAACGGAGTGAGATCCGGTTCTGCAAAATACCTGTAATCATCTGCATCTTCTTTATCCCTGATTGCAAAAGTGGTTCCATTATTCGCATCAAAGCTTCTTGTCTGCTGATGAATAACACCACCTGCTTCGAGAATTTCAACCAATCTTTTTGCTTCCAGCTCAATGGCTCTCTTTACATTCCGGATGGAGTTGAGGTTCTTCACTTCTACTTTGGTGCCTAACTGTTTGTCACCGATTTTACGCACAGAAATATTGGCATCACAGCGAAGGCTGCCTTCTTCCATATTGCCATCGCATATTTCCAGGTAACGGACCAATCTCCTGATTTCAGTTACATAAGCAAATGCTTCTTCACTGCTTCCGATTTCGGGTTCTGTTACAATTTCTATTAATGGTGTACCGGCTCTGTTATAATCGATGCAGGTATTATTATCATCCACATCATGGAGGCTCTTACCGGCATCTTCTTCCATATGAATCCGGTTCAACCTGATATTTTTTTCGCCAGCGGCAGTTTTGATTTTTACAAAACCCCCTTTGCAAATAGGTGTGGTATGTTGTGATACCTGGTAACCTTTTGGCAGATCGGGATAGAAATAATTTTTACGGGCAAAATAATTTTGTTTTACAATTTCACAATGGCAGGCCAGTCCCATCTTTATGGCATACTCAATTGCTTTTGTATTCATTTTGGGCAACGTACCGGGATGTCCCAGCGTAATCGGGCTTACATGAGTATTCGGCTCTTCACCAAAAACAATACTGTCGCCACAGAATAATTTACTATGAGTACGTAATTGGGCATGTACTTCGAGACCCACCACTATTTCGTATCCTTTTAAGTCTGACATGATTTTGAAAGTTGCAAAGATACCCTAAACAGGCCTACCAGAGGGACTTTAAGTATGTATGGAAGTCATAAAAAATAACAAAAGCCGGATAGTAATATATCCGGCTTTTAGAAACTTTGCCAATTTGACCAATATTGCAGCTCTTTATAAATCCGCTGTTTTTATCTTTTTGGGCATTCTTACTTCGATGTTCTGTGTTTTACCACTTCTCTGTAATTTAATCATCACAGAATTTTTCTCTTTACTGTCTTTAATTATTTTAGTGATTTCATCTGTATTGTTTACAGCTTTGCCATCTACTTCTGTAATAATATCGTCCTCTTTAATTCCGGATTTACCGGCATTGCTTTCTTCATCTACATCAATAACTTTTACGCCTTTGCCATCTTCCGTATCCTGAACAGATAATCCAAGTCTCGGACCACCGCCAGACCATGACCAGTTATGGCCAGGTGCGCCGGGCATTCCCGGTATTGCCATAATACGTGGTAATTCCCTTTCAAAATCTAATCCTTCCATATTAAAATTGCCTTTCAAATCGATATCAAAATCCTCCCCGCCATTTGATTTGCCCATGAAATTCATTCCTTTCCACTTTGTAAGCTCGGCTGTGGTCTTTTGTTCTTTTTTATTCCTGAGATAAGTAACTGTTACTTTATCGCCCGGCTTGTGCTGTTGAATGATTTTAGAAAGCTCATCCGGATCCTGAATTTTTTTATCATCAATTTTTGTGATAACGTCATTTTCTTTAAGCCCGGCTTTTTCAGCTGCACTTTCTTTTGTTATTTCCTGTATTTCTATTCCGCCTTCAACTTTTTGGGTAACCACACCCAGCATAGCCTTGTTTTCATCCATTTTGAAGTAGCGAATATTTTCTTCTTCACCACCTTTTGGTGCCCATAGCATTGCATCGGGATCTTTTACTTTTTTAATTTTAATATTGACGTTCCCGTTTTTCTCTTTATACTCATCAAGCGGTTTACCATTTACTGTCACTTTATCACCATCCACTACTACAACCATTTTCTCTTCACCACCGCCATTGCGGGTGATAATAACTTCCTGAACCTCTTTTTTATCTTTATTGTCTTTCACAATAACTTCTTTTTCTATTACTTTTTTTTCTTCGTTCTGTGCAAGCAATGATGTTGTAAAAAACAAACTACTTACGAAAAGAAATGCTGACATTTTAAAGAATGACTGTTTCATAAATTATTATTTTAATTATCTACGTTAACCTTCGTAGGTCAAATATAAAGACAAAATACGAAATACGAAGTGTTTCGGAAATGTTAAAAAGAGTAAGATTGTTCGTAGGTAAAATCAGGTGATGAGTGGATTTACTGCTTCATAAGTTCTGGCGGGGTGTCCATCAACGAATTCATCCCCAATGTAAACCATTCCGCATTTTTCAAGAACCCGAAGTGAGGCTGTATTTCCGGGCATTGCTCTGCCAACTATTCGTTTATACTTCAGTACTTCAAACCCATATTTTAAACAAGCAAAGGCCGCCTCCGTAGCAAACCCTTTGCCCCAGGCCTGCTTTTTAAAACGATACCCAAGATCAATTTCTGCTCTTTCCGGCCTTGTTTTCAAACCACACCAGCCAATAAACGCTAAGCCTGGTTTTACCAGTACGGCCCACCGGCCATGATTATATAATTCGTATTGAGGTAAAATAACTGTTTCGAGAACTTGTTTTGCATGAGCCAGATTCCAGATCGGGTCTCCCGTATATCGGGTGACATCCGGATCGTTATTCAAATCGTAAATAAGCTGCGCATCTTCAATTGTAAAAGTTCGTAAAATTAACCGCTGTGTTTCGATGATACTATTTATCATATGATGACTCCAGTATTTTTACTAACCACTTAATGGTATATGATAATTCAATTAAAAGATGAAATTTGCCGGTATTCAATAATCAGAATTTCTTCTATGGCTTATATCATTACTGGTGTTTTAGCAATAATATGTATTGGTGTTATCATATTAGTAATCCGGGTATACAACGAAAACCAAAAAATGGGTCCTGAAAAAGGAGACTATTTCAGTGATGAGGATGATTATCCGCTGAGACCTTAATTACGTTAAAAGATTCTTTACTGTTTCAATCACCTTTTTTAAATTACTTATATCCTGTCCGCCTGCAGTTGCTAACGTTTTTTGCCCGCCGCCGCCCCCTTTGATTAACGGGGCAATCAGCTCTTTAATAATTTTAGCAGCATCCAGATTTTTTGCTGCCACTACGGTTTCGGAAATTCCAACCGCTACAAAAGGTTTGCCACCAATATTTACAGCCAGCACCGCAACATGATCCCGCAGGTGATTCTTTAAATCAAAACATAATTTTTTCAATGCATCTGCATTTGACACTTCAATAATATCACCAATAAAATTTACACCATTAATGATTTCATCTTTCTGCAACAGTTCATTCCTGATAACAACCAATTGCCTTGCTTCCATGGATTCCAAATGCTTTTTTAATTCGGCATTCTCGGCCTGAAGACTCTCTACTGCCTTTTGAACATCCTTTGGATTTTTCAATAATTCATTTATTTTATTAAGCGACCCAATCATTTCATCAATATAGTCCTCAGCCTGTTTACCACATACAGCCTCCACCCGGCGAACACCTGCAGCTACTGCTGACTCACTGATAAGTTTGAATAATCCCAATTCGCCTGTAGCGCCAATATGTGTGCCTCCGCATAACTCTACAGAATAGTTTGGATCAATAATTACTACTCGTACTACATCTCCATATTTTTCACCAAACAAAGCCATGGCTCCCAGCTTCATTGCTTCATCCTTTGGCAATTGCTTGATGACAACCGGAATATTTTCTCTTATTTTTTCATTCACCAGAGCTTCTACTTTGGCAATTTCTTCGTCTGTTACTTTGGCAAAATGAGAAAAGTCGAATCGAAGATGTTCTTCATTTACCAATGACCCCTTTTGTGCCACATGTGTTCCCAATACTTTTCTTAGTGCTGCATGAAGCAGGTGAGTAGCTGAGTGATGCAGTTCTGTATTTTTTCTTTTTGCACTATCTACTTTAGCCAGTACCTGTCCGGATAAATCCGCAGGGATGCTTTCTGCAAAATGGATAATTAAATCATTATCCTTCCTGGTATCAACAATAGTAAATTCTTCTTTATTAATTATTAATTGTCCCCTATCACCTACCTGTCCACCACTTTCTGCATAGAAAGGGGTTGTATCTAATACAATCTGGTATAATTCTTTGCCTTTGGCTTTTACTTTTCTGTATTTTAAAATGGAAGCTTTGGATTCCAATGAATCATAACCAACAAACTTATTAGACCCTTCTTTCAATACAATCCAATCTTCTGCATCAATGGTACCTGCTGCACGGCTCCGGTCTTTCTGCATTTTCATTTCTGCTTCAAAGCCGGCTTCATCAACCGACATATTATTTTCAGCTGCTATTAACCTTGTAAGGTCAATCGGGAATCCGAATGTATCGTAAAGTTCAAAAGTATCTTTACCGGTAATTATTTTGTCAGATACATTGGCAATAATATCATCTATGCGTTTTAATCCCTTGTCCAATGTTCTTAAAAAAGCTTCTTCTTCTTCTTTTACTACTTTGGATACAAAATCAACCTGCTTTTGTAATTCAGGAAATACATTTTCAAATTGCTTTGCTAATACAGGAACCAATTGTGTCAGCAATGGTTTTTTATAATCCAGGTAGGAATAATAATACCGAACAGCTCTTCTCAATATCCGTCGTATAACATATCCGGCTCCGGTATTGGAAGGCAACTGTCCATCTGCAATGGTAAAACTGATAGCACGGAGATGGTCAGCTACTACCCTGAATGCAATACTTTGCTTATCATCGGTTGCCTTATAGGTTTTATTTACAATCTTTCCGGTTGCATCTATTGTACCGGAAAAAATATCTGTATCGTAATTGGAAGTTTTGCCCTGCAATACTCTCACCAACCTCTCTAATCCCATTCCTGTGTCTACATGCGTTGCGGGTAATGGTTCCAGGCTGCCATCTTTTTTACGGTTGTATTGAATGAATACATTGTTCCATATTTCGATTACCTGTGGGTGATCTTTATTCACCAGCATGTGGCCGGGAATTTTATTTCTTTCATCATCCGGGCGGAGGTCCACATGTATCTCACTGCATGGTCCACACGGGCCGGTATCACCCATTTCCCAGAAATTATCTTTTTTATTACCAAATACAATTTGTGTATCAGGGTTTGGCAACAACTTTTTCCATTTAGCCAGCGCAATGGTAGAAGCAGGTAATTTTTCTTTTTCATCGCCTTCAAAAACGGACGCATATAACCGCCCGGGAGCAATTTTATAAATTTTTGTAAGAAGTTCCCAGCTCCACTCAATGGCTTCGTCTTTAAAATAATCACCAAAACTCCAGTTGCCCAGCATCTCAAACATAGTATGATGATAAGTATCTACTCCTACTTCTTCCAGATCATTATGCTTGCCACTTACTCTCAGGCATTTTTGTGTATCAGCCACCCGGGAATACGGCGCTTTTTTATTTCCGAGAAAATAGTCTTTGAACTGGTTCATTCCTGCATTGGTGAACATAAGAGTAGGATCGTCTTTAACCACAATGGGAGCCGAAGGCACAATATGATGCCCTTTGGAGTGAAAGAAATCCATAAAAGCCTGTCTTATTTCTGCACTCGTCATCATAAAGTAAAAAGTGAAAAGTGAAAAGTGAATGGGTTTTTAAAAGACACCGGAAAAGTAAAGGTCTCTGTTCTATTGCTGAATAGCGATACTACTGTACAAGTGTGCGACCCCGCCCACTTCACACAAGGCCATCCGGCGGGGCATGCAGCAAGGGACGCTGATAGTAGTACTACTGGTGGTAACATAAGCATTTATTTCTCTTTTTTCCCTTATTATCAATCGGATAAGTTGGGTTGATTTTTGCCATATATCGGGCTATATTTGTCAGCCCCTTTAAAGCTGCAAAGGTAAAAGATTCAGACGGCATTTGTAATTCGTAAAAGGGTTAAGGTCAGGTAAATGAAGAAGATAAAGTATTATTATAATACCAATACGCTTCGCTACGAAAAGCTTGAAACTCCGCTGCGGGTAAAGCTGTTGCGGATTTTTGGTTTTATAGCAGCAGCCCTGGTTACTGCCGGCCTTATTTCATATGTTGCTTTTCAGTTTATCGGCTCTCCAAAAGAAAGAATCCTGGAGCAACAGAACAGGGCCCTGAATGATAATTATAAAGAACTGGATCAGGAACTATCATCTATACAACAGCAGATGAAGGAGCTTGAAAAAAGGGATAATGATGTATACCGGGCCATTTTTGAAGCCAACCCTATACCCGACAGTGCAAGAGCAAAAGAACTGGAGAAAAAACTGGAAATTGCGGAAGTTGAAAAAATAAAAGATTACCAGTTAGTAACCTCGATAACCAATTCAATAAATAACTTATCCAGCCGGATTGTTGCCCAGAAAAAATCGTACGAGGAAGTACAGGAGCTTATAAAAAATAAAGAAAAATTATTATCTCACACACCGGCCATTCAGCCGGTAAGCAATAAGGATCTTAACAGAGTTGCCTCTGGTTTTGGCTATCGGATTGATCCGGTATATAAGACTGTTAAATTGCATGCGGGCCTTGACTTTTCGGCACCACAGGGTACACCTATTTATGCGACAGCAGATGGCACAGTAACTATTGCAGGAAGCACCGGAAACGGCTATGGTAACCATGTTGTTATTAATCATGGCTATGGCTATGAAACTTTATACGGCCATATGGTAAGAGTAAAAGCACGGAACGGGCAAAATGTAAAAAGAGGTGAAGTAATAGGATGGGTAGGCAGCACGGGGAAATCTACCGGCCCACACTGCCATTATGAAGTACACAAAAACGGTGAAAAAATTGACCCGATTTATTTCTTCTATAACGATCTTACTCCTGAGCAATTTGATTTGTTGCTGAAAAAAGCTGCAGCCAGTAACCAGAGTTTTGATTAAGTAATAAACAAATGCTTCAAGCTCTACGGGTTGCGACTTCTATTTGCAAGAGTAGATTAATTGACCTAAAAGGTACTTTTCCACACAGCTGGCAATCTGTTCGTATCCGCTCAGGGCTTTGCTATCTTTACAGTATTATTATGTCAAAACAACTTTCACAAACAACATTTGATTTTGCAGCTGCCGATGAATCTGAAAATAGTCAGATTACAAATGCTGCCATAGCAATTAATGAAACAGCTACAACTGAAAAAAAGGAAATTGCAGAAATAAATAAAGTTGCTGAAGATACACATACGATCCCTGCACCATCAGCTGCGGGAAAGAGAGGAAGGCGTTCATTAAAAGAGATTGATCTTAAATCTGATCTCATTCAGATTCCGGATGATGAAATTCTTTTTAAAAAACAATACTATTCGATAGGTGAAGTAGCAAAAATGTTTCGTGAAAACCAGTCATTGATAAGATACTGGGAAACTGAGTTTGATATACTCGAACCCCGGAAAAACAGGAAGGGTGACAGGTTTTTCAGACCTGTTGATATTAAGAATCTTGTTCTTATTTATGATCTTCTCCGTCGCCGCAAGTTTACGATTGAAGGCGCTAAAGATTACCTGAAAAAAAATAAAAAGGCTGAAGAAAAATTTGCCCTCATACAGTCATTACAAAAAATAAAGGGCTTTTTTCTTGAGCTTAAAGCAAATCTTTGAGCCTGTTATTGCAACTTTAACAAACTTCCTTTCATCTTTTGGCTGTACCATTTTACATTTGTCTTAATTTAATAAGTACTTATGAAAAAGTATCTCCTTGCGTCGTTATTTCTTATTGCTTTATCTAATATCGCCCTGGGACAGGATCAATACCAGGTTCTTACAGAGCGACCAAATGAAAAATCATTAAAAGGTATTATTTCCCGCGGCATACTGGAGCAGGATACTTCATTTAAATGGTATGCCTCTAATTTTAAAGCATATTCTCCTAATACCGATGCGGTAACAGCCTTGAAAAAGTATGCTGATTCCATTCAATTGCTTGTATTTATGGGCACCTGGTGCGAAGATTCTCATTTTATCATTCCGAAGTTTTTTGCACTGACTGATGCTGCAGGATTTTCTGAAAACAGAATTACATTAATAGGTGTTGACAGAAATAAAACAACCCTCAGTCACCTTTCTGAAGCCCTACATATTAAAAACGTTCCAACTATAATTGTATTGAAAGACGGGAAAGAATATGGCCGTGTGGTGGAATATGGAAAATATGGAATGTTTGACAAGGAACTGGGAGAGATTATCAACTCTATCAACAAGCTGTAATTGATATTTACCGGAATGAATAAATATAAATACAGTCATCTTTTCCTGAACAACCTTTCATTAATGCATACAGCCGTGAAGAACTGAAGTCAAAAGCTTTGCACTTTGTCAGCTGCTCAGGCATTTTCCATTCATCGTACATGAATGCACTGATTTCGTACCGGAATAATGTATCCGACCTGGAACCAAAAATATATTTGCCTGCCACTTTGAGATTTTGCCAGCGTTGAATCATAATATTATTCTTCAGCGAACCGAAGTAATCAAACACATAAACGCCTAATAGCGAGTCGTAGATATAAACGTACCTGTTTTCATCAAAAATTTTAATAGGAGATGGTGCCTGCCCTAGTAATAACCTGAAGTCTGGAGTTTCCTGTAACAACTTACCATCTTCATCAATCTTTTTTAATTTGTTTTCGAGGTCATCGTAAAGCCAGATTTTATTATCATAAGACTGACTCACAGCCCTTGCCTGAAATATATTCTGTTTCCGAAGGTCAATACTATTCCTTGCATTTAAAAACCGGTCCAGGATAACGATGGTGGCAAAATCTTTATAATACAATACTACTTTCAATGGATTGGACACATCAATCAGCGTTGCCTTCCCGAATTTTTTTACATCATTATATATAGCCACCGAATCGCCTTTTGAATCATATTTTTTCAACTGGTTACGGCTATTTAGAATATAAATATTATCCAGATTATCTACAGCAAAATCTACAATATCACCGGTAATTTTTTTCAGGAGCAGAAATGATGAATCACTTTGTGCTATGCCCGGTGCGGTGAGCAAAAGTAAAGCTGTTAAGATGTATACCAGTTTCTTCATGATTGTCTTATTATCTTTTCTTCTTTCCCTTTGTATGATGTTAGCTGCAATTTTTCTCCTTCAAAAACAGCATACGTAAAAAAATGAATCCAGTCGCCGAGGTTTATGTAACGGCTGCCAGATGACAGACGATAATCAATGGGAAGATGTCTATGCCCAAACACAAAAAAGTCAATGTTTTTTTGCTTTAGCACTTCATTACAGTAAATAATGAGCCATTCTTTGTCTTTTCCCAGGAAAGTTTCTTCAGTAGCGCCGGTTTGTGCCCTGCTTCGCCTGCTGAGGT
>Ga0209797_10001184_pt1 | contig 13084 bp, 22 predicted proteins | sample DOMMetBare3Fresh_2_FD_187472 | JGI IMG/M metagenome (GOLD analysis project Ga0209797, IMG submission 187472) | Wetland sediment microbial communities from St. Louis River estuary, USA, under dissolved organic matter induced mercury methylation -... | ecosystem: Environmental > Aquatic >... | reverse complement strand
ACATAGTTCCCCGTCAGGGGATCGACGCTGATGTCGGAGGGCTCCATGTTCGTCCACCCGTTGCTGCCGATCACGCCGGCGAGGGGGACGGTGAGCCGCGACAGCCGCGTGCCGCTGTCGCTCTGCAGACTCCAGCGGTAGATGACGAGCGCATCGCGGAGGTCCTTGTCGTCGACGTGCTTGCATGCCAGCAGCAGGGAGTTGATCGCCGGATCGAAGGCGACACCCTCGAACTCGCACTGCTGTTTCAGCCCGGTATCGTGCACCTTGTAGGCGACGTGCGCGCCGTCCGCGCCTTCGCGGAACTCGTAGAGCTTGCCGTTGCTGGCGAGCATGAACAGCTCGTCGTTGGCGACCGTTATCCCTTCGAAATCGGCTTTGAGCAATTCGTTGCCGAGGGCAAACCGCTTCACCAGCACGCCACGCCGGTAGTCGATTTCCCAGACCACGCCGAGTTCATCACCATGCACCAGCAGCCGGCCGTCGCTCGTCAGCGCGAGTCCCGAAATCTCCTGCAGCGCGTGCGGCAGCACCCACCGGGCCAGCGGCGTCGCTCGCCCGCTACTGCTATCATGGTTCGCCAGGGCCTGAACCAGGCGGGCGCTGCGCGCGACCGCGGTCGGGCTGCCCAGCACCGAGGGCAGATCATCCTGTGAGGCCTGGCACGCCGCTCCCACGAACACAGCGAAGGACAGCAGGGCCGCACGTCGGGCCCCGCTCATGCCGGCTGCTCCTGCGCTTTGCGCTCCTGCCGAAGCTCGCCGGCCTCTTTCGCGAGAGCGTCCCCAATCTCCACGTCGGCTCCGGCTATCACACCATCGCCATTCGCGCGAATCGCCGTCAGTATCGCATCGCGACTCACCGACTTGCGGGTACGGACGATATAGTAGAGCTCTGACGGCTTGCCCGCGTTGGTCACTACCTCGTCGAGCTTCCAGCGCTTGGTGACCCGGTCGAGCGCCGTCTCGACCTGCTCCTGTGCTTCAGCGAGCTTGCCCGTCGTGACCGTGACGATCGCATCGAACCGCGGCTTCTTGCCGTTGGTCCCGAGCAGAGCTTTCACCCGTGCAAACCGGTCGGCGAGCGCCTCCACCTTCGTGGGCGTGAGCGCGAGGACCAGGTCGCGATCGGGTACGGTGTTGCCGCCCTTGTCCTTGCCCGCGAGATCGCCGAGCGGCTCCGCCCAGAGGGAACCGGCGGTGGGTTCGAGCACGGTTCGGCCGAAGTCAAACCGCCAGATCAGCACCATGAGGAAGTTGAACAGCATGGAGAGCAGCAGTGCCACCATGATCACCTGGACGCCGGCCGCAAAGCCGACCGCGATGGCCAGGAAGATGAACACCACATCGCGCGCATCGCTCAGGTTGGTACGGAAGCGTACCGCAGCGACGACCCCGCCTAGACTGAATGCCAGCGCGAGACTGTTGCGCACGATCAGCACGATGCCGGCGACGATCAGTGGCAACACGATCAGGACCTGCACGATAGACTGATTGTGGCCCTCTCCCTTGCGAGCCGACATGTACACCCAGGTGACCGGCAGCATGAGAGCGAGCGTGCTCAAGAAGACGAATGTGGTGCTGAGGGCGAACGTGAAGCGCGACAGGCCGTCCCCAGGCGTCGTCTGCACCTGGCCTGCCTCGAGCCCGTCCTGCAGCAGCAGCGGGGTCTTGGACAGCTGCTCGAGGCGCTCGCCCGATAACAGGCCGTCGAGAACGGGGAAGAAGTGAAAGAGCACCAGGCCGCAAATGGCGAGCACCGCATAGTACGCGGCGAGCCGCCGGAGTGGCTTCGAGGAGCCAAGAGTGAGTGCATTGATCAACCGCGCGAAGATGCCCATAGAATGCGCCTGCCGGTGAAAGACCGCGTGCTCATGTCGAACAGCCGAGGGCGGTGGGTGAGCGAATCAGCGGCCGCCGGGCCTTGCGTGACCTGCCATTCCAACCAGTGCGCCGACACGGCTCCCATGAGTGCGAAACCCCACCATGCCGCAACTACTTCACCTGCAACGCCCGGAATACATCAATCACGAGGGGGGCGCGGCACCCGAGCGATGACGAGATGCACCTCCGCCCCGTAGCGACCTCCCACGACGGCCGGCAGTGACTGGGCGCCTTCATCGACGCGTATGATGGAGATATCGACGGGGGGGGTGGCAGAGCGTCCAGGGGATGCCAAGCCGCGTGATGTGGTTCGTCGCGTCGACCATCGCGGGCGCAGGGCGCCACGTCGGTCTCCGGAGAATCATACCGGGGTGGTGGGTGAGCGCCTATCCATCCGTCGGCTGAGCTCGGAGCTAGTCCGAAGTGTGTACCGCATGCCCCAGGGAGCATTGGGTGATGGGGATCCCGCAGACCGGGCGGTGGTGGAGGAATCGGAGGGGATGTTGGGAGTGGCCCAGGGCGCAGTGGACAGGCGACTGGCGGAGGAGGGGAGCCGGACCCGGCGAAGCGCGAGGCCGGCGCGGTCTGCGGACACAGCAGGGCGAATGTGGGAGAAGCCCGCGGCCAACTCCGGTGCCCGAACTACAAGGTCAGAATCCGCGGCCCGTCTTTGAGGATCGCGACCGTGTGCTCGAAGTGGGCGGAGAGGCTGCCGTCGGCCGTGACCACGGTCCACTTGTCCGGCAGCGTCTTGGTCGCGTAATGGCCAGCGGTGATCATCGGCTCGATCGCAATGGTCATCCCCTCGAGCAGCCGGGGGCCGCGCTTGGGCTGGCCATGGTTGGGCACCTGAGGCTCCTCGTGGAACTGGGTTCCGATGCCGTGACCCACCAGTTCCCGCACCACGCCGAAGCCCGCGGCCTCGGCCAGCTGCTGGACGGCATGCCCGATGTCCCCGACGTGGTTGCCCACCCGCGCCTGCTCGATCCCGGCCGCCAGACACTCCTGGGTCACCCGCAGGAGGCGCTCCGTCTCGGGCGCGACCTCCCCCACCGGCACTGTGGTGGCGGAATCGGCATGGAGCCCGTCGAGCTGCACGCCCACGTCGATGCTCACGATGTTCCCCTCCCGCAGCACTCGCTTCGCGTTGGGGATGCCGTGGACGATCTCCTCGTTGATCGAGGTGCAGAGGGTCTTGGGGAAGCCGTATAGGCCCTTGAAGGAGGGCCGGGCTCCGGGATGGCTGCGAATGAACTCTTCGGCGAGCGTATCGAGATCCAGGGTGCTCATCCCCGGCCGGACCGACCGGCGCATGAGCGCGAGGGTTTCCCCCACGATGTGCCCGGCATGGGCCATCGTCTCGATTTCGCGGGGTGACTTGAGCGTGATCATGGCAGCCCTCGGTGAACCGCCGGCCGCGAACGGCCGGCGTGTCCCTCCTACCGGCCGAGGATGGTCTTCACGGCCGCGGCGATTTCGGGGACACCGCCCACGGCCTGGATGACGTGAACGCCCCCGCGCTCGCGGTACCACTCCAGCACTGGAGCGGTCTGCTGCCGGTACGCGGTGAGCCGGGTGGCCACGGCCTTCGGATCGTCGTCAGCGCGGCCTTCGATGGTACGCCGCTTCTCGATGCGGGCCAGGATCTCGGCATCGGTGACGTCGAAGAACAGCACGCAGTCCATCTTGCGCCCCAGCTCGCCCAGCAGCCTGGTTACCCCCTCGGCCTGCGGCACGGTCCGGACGACGCCGTCGAAGATCACCCCGTTGCGGGCCTCCGGCTTGTCCAGCTCCTCGCGGACGACGCCCATGATGATCTCGTCGTTGACGAGCTGCCCCGACTCCATGACCGCCTTGGCCTTGAGACCGACCGGGGTTCCACGCTTGACGGCGTCCCGGAGCAGGTCTCCAGTCGCGAACTTCGGGATGCCAAGGCGGTCGGCGAGCAGGGCACCCTGCGTGCCCTTGCCGGCGCCCGGAGGGCCGAGGAGAAGAATGTCCATGTGATTTCCTGGAATTCGGGACTGCTCCAAACGGTGAGGAGTAAGGAGCGAGGAAGCCAGCGGCCCCCCTCCTTACTCCTCGATTCACTCCTCCAGCCGTCAGGCTTACATGAAGCGCTGCTGCCGACCCCGGAACTTGATCCGACCCGCCTTCATGAAGCTGTCGTACTTCCGAAGCGTCAGGTGCTGCTGGATCTGGGCGATGGTATCGAGGAGCACGCCAACGACGATGAGCACCGAGGTGCCGCCGAACTGCTGCTGGAACCCGAGCTGCTTGGTCATGGTCACCGGGATGATCGCGATCAGGGCAAGGAACAGCGCCCCGGGCAGCGTCACCCGAGCCAGCACATTGTCGATGTAGTCCGCGGTACTCGCGCCCGGCTTCACGCCGGGGATGAAACCGCCCTGCTTCTTCAGATTCTCCGCGAGGTCCACCGAATTGAAGATGATGGACGTGTAGAAGTAGCTGAACAGCAGGATCAGGATGCCGAAGCTCAGATCGTACGGCAGCTCGCCCGGCGTGAAGAAGTCGGCGACGCTGCGCATGAACTCGTTCTGGGTGAAGCTCGCGAGGGTGCCCGGGACAATGATGATCGTCTGCGCGAACACGATCGGCATCACGCCGGCAGTGATGAGCCGGATGGGGATGAAGGTCTTCTGCCCCTGGGTCATCCGGCCGCGGCCCATGACCTTCCGCGGAATCTGCACCGGGATGCGCCGCGCAGCGAGCGACATCGCCGTCACACCGGCGACCACTGCGAGCAGGATGAGGCCGAACAGCAGGATCTTCGGGAGGGTGAGGATACCCTCCTTCCAGAAGCCTGCCATGTTGACGAGTCCAGGCCAGAGGCGGTCGAGAATCGAGAAGGTGATGAGCAGACTCATCCCGTTCCCGATGCCGCGCTCAGTGATCTGCTCGCCGAGCCACATGACGAAGATTGCTCCGGTCGTCAGGACGACGACCATCGCAAGCCGGGTCCAGAAGGTCGGCACTGGCACCGCGCCGGGAATGCTCTCGGTGAACACCGCAAAGGTGTACACCTGGGTCACCGCGATGATCACAGTGATATAGCGGGTCCACTGGGTCAGCTTCTTCTTGCCCTCCTCGTCCTTCTGCATCTTGCCGATCGAGGGCACGATACCGCCCGCGAGCTGGAAGATGATCGAGGCCGAGATGTAGGGCATGATGCCCAGCGCGAACACCGTGGCGCGGGAGAGGCCGCCGCCGAGGGTGTCGTACAGGCCGAAAAACCCGGCGGCCGCCGAGTTCCTGATGAAGTCGGTGACCGCCTGGACGTTGACGCCGGGGGCGAAGATGTGTGCGCCGATCCGGTAGATGACCAGGGCCAGGATCGTGAATCCGATCTTCCGCTGGAGTTCCGGATCCATCCCGAAACTGGGTCGGGCGGCGGCGGTCATTCGGCGCTGATCTTCCCGCCCGCCTGCTCGATCTTCTCGCGGGCCGAGGCGGAGAACGTCACGCCCTGCACGGTATAGGCGCGATCCGCGGCGCCGGTCCCGAGCAGCTTCACCGGCACGTTCCGCTTGGAGATGATGCCGGCGGCGTGGAGGGTGTCGGGATTCACCTCGGTGGCGCTGAGCCGCGCGAGGTCCTTCAGGTTGACCGGCTGGGCCGTGACCTTGAAGGGATTGGTGAAGCCGCGCTTGGGCAGGCGCCGGTACATCGGCATCTGCCCGCCTTCGAAGCCGGGGTTGGTCTCACCCGCCTGGCGCGCCTTGTGACCCTTGTGACCGCGACCGGAGGTCTTGCCCTTGCCGGAGCCGGGGCCGCGCCCCACGCGCATCTTGGGCTTGCTCGCCCCGCGAGCCGGCCGAAGATTCGAGAGCGTGACCGGCGTGTTCTTCTCCGCCATTTACTTCTCCTGAGCCGGCGCCACCTCGACGAGGTGGCGCACCTTGAACAGCATGCCGCGGACGGACGCGTTGTTGGGGAGCTCCGACACCGACTGGTGGTGCTTGAGTCCCAGCGCCTTGAGCGTCCGGTTCATGGTCTCCGAGTGACCGATGCCGGAGCGGATCTGCTTGACCAGCAGCCGCTTCGCGGTGTCTTCCGCGGGGATGGTCGCCGCGTGATACGCCGGGCCCTGACGCCCGACGACAGGATTACGTCCCATGGATCAAACCTCCTGCGGGGCGCGGTAGGCCAGCTGATCCACCTCGATGCCGCGCTCGCGTGCCACCTGCCGGACCGTCACCAGCTGCGCCAGCCCATCCATGGTGGCGCGCACCATGTTGTGCGGGTTGTTGGAGCCCAGGCTCTTGGTCAGGATGTCCGTGATTCCGGCGCACGCCAGCACGGCGCGGACCGAACCGCCGGCGATGATTCCGGTGCCGCTCGCTGCGGGCTTAAGGAGTACCTTGCCTGCCCCGTGCGAACCGAGCACCTCGTGCGGGATCGTGGCGCCGACCCGCGGCACCTCGACCATCTTCCGCTTGGCCGCTTCGACTGCCTTGCGGACCGCCTCGGAGACTTCGTTCGCCTTGCCGGTCGCGATGCCGACCTTGCCCTTGCCGTCGCCGATGGCGACGAGGGCGTTGAACGAGAACCGGCGGCCACCCTTCACGACCTTGGCGACGCGGTTGATCGCGACCACGGTCTCGATGAACTCGCTGTGCTCGCGCTCGCCGCGGTCGCCGCGCTTGCCGCCGCGGCCATCGCCACCGCGCCCGCGACCGCCGCCACCCTGGCCGCCGCGTCCGCCGCGTCCGCGACCACGATCACCGCCGGCCGGGGCGCCTTCGGCGCCGGGAGGAGTCACGCCCTGTTCGTCTGCCATGTCAGAACTCCAGTCCGCCTTCGCGCGCGCCGTCAGCGACGGCCTTCACGCGTCCGTGATACCGGTAGCCAGCCCGGTCGAATACCACCTTGGTGAACCCGGCAGCCTTGGCCTTGGCGGCGAGCGCCTTGCCCATGCCCTTGGCCTTGCCCACCTTGCCCGCGCCATCCACCGTCACGCCTTCCGACGCGTCGCTGATGCCGAGCAGGCAGACACCGCGGCTGTCATCGACGAGCTGCGCGTAGATGTGCTTCAGCGAACGGAACACCGCGAGACGCGGCCGCTCCGGGGTGCCGGCGACCTTCTTGCGCACCCGCAGATGCCGACGGGCACGGAGCTCATGCCGCCCGGACGGCGACTTGACTGCACGCATGGTTACTTGGCTCCTGTCTTGCCAGCCTTGCGGCGGACCACTTCACCCTGATAGCGGACACCTTTGCCCTTGTATGGCTCGGGCTTGCGGAGGTTGCGGAGCTCCGCGGCCACCTGCCCGACCATCTCCTTGTCCGCGCCTTCGATCTTCACGATGGTGTTGTTGTCCACCGTGAACTTGATCCCGGCCGGCGCCTTGTAATGCACCGGATGGGAGAAGCCGAGGGCGAGCTGCAGCCCCGTCGGCTTGGCTTCGGCCTTGTAGCCGACGCCCTGGATCTCGAGGACCTTGAGGAAGCCCTTGGCCACCCCGTCCACCATGTTCTGGAGCAGGCTGCGGGTCAGTCCGTGGAGCGCCTTGTGCTTGGGCTCGTCGGAGGGGCGGGTCACGAGGACCTGGTCGCCCTGAATCGCAATCCGCATCTCCGCATGGAAGGTGCGGGAGAGCTCACCCTTGGGACCCTTCACGGACAGCGTCTGTCCGTTCTGGGTCACGGTGATTCCCTTCGGGACCACCACCGGCCGTTTACCGATACGCGACATGCTCGCCTCTTACCAGACGACGGCGAGAAGCTCGCCGCCCAGGTTCGCCGACCGCGCGTCGCGGTCGCTCATCAGCCCCTTGGGCGTCGACACGATCGCCATGCCGAGGCCGTTCTTGATCCGGGGGATCTCGATCGACTTGACGTAGCGCCGGAGGCCCGGGGAGGAGACTCGGCGGAGCTCGCGGATGACCGGCTGGTCCCCATGATACTTGAGGTACAGCCGCAGCACGCCGCGGGCGCCGTCATCGAGGATCTTGTAATCCGCGATGTAGTGATTGTCGCGCAGCAGCCGCGCGAGCTCGCTCTTCAGCTTGCTCACCGGAATGTCCACACGCTTGTGGCCGGCTGCGCACGCGTTGCGGATGCGGGTCAGCATATCCGCGACGGGATCTGTCATGCTCATCGTTGTGGCTCCCCTACCAGCTGGCCTTGCGGACACCGGGGATTTCGCCCCGGAGCGCCATGTCGCGGAAACAGATACGGCACAGGCCGAACTTCCGCAGGACGGCGCGGCTCCGGCCGCAGCGCTGACAGCGCCGCACGGCCCGGACCTTGAACTTCGGCGTGCGCTTGGCCCGCTCGATCCAGCAAGTCTTTGCCATCGTCTCTCCCTTAGGCCACGGCCAGCGGCGTTTCGCCGCGGAAGGGCCAGCCAAACTCCCGGAGCAGCGCCATCGCCAGGTCATCCCGACCGGCGGTGGTCACCAGCGTGATGTCCATCCCGTGGATCTGCTCGACCTTGTCGAAGTCGATCTCCGCGAAGATCATCTGCTCCTTGATTCCCAGCGTATAGTTCCCGCGCCCATCGAAGCTCTTGTTCGGCAGCCCCTTGAAGTCGCGGACCCGGGGCACCGACACGTTGATGAACCGGTCGAGGAACTCGTACATCCGGGCATTGCGCAGGGTCACCGCCACCCCGATCGGCAGGCCTTCGCGGAGGCCGAAATTCGCGATCGCCTTCTTGGCCCGGCGGACCGTCGGCTTCTGCCCGCTGATGATCGCGAGTTCATCGACCACCCCGTCGATCAGCTTCGGATTCTTGGCGCCCTCGCCCATGCCGACGTTCAGCACGATCTTCACGAGGCGCGGCACCTGGTGCACGTTGGTCAGGCCGAACTGCTTCGTCAGGTTCGCCCGGATCACGGTGTCGTAGTACGTCTTGAGGCGGGGCACGCCCTCGACGGACTTCGGCGCCGGATCGGTCGCGAGCGCCGCGGCCTTCTCCTTGTCGCGCTTGCTCCCCTTCGGCGCTTCCGCCTTGGGAGTCTTCGGGGCCTTCGCGGCCTTGTCCTGGGTCTCGGCCATCGTCAGCGGTTCCTTGGAATGGACTGGCCCGACTTCACGGAGATCCGCTCCAGCGTCCCGTCGGCGTCCTTCTGCCGGCGGATGCGGGTCGGCTCGCCCGACTTCGGATCAATGAGCATCACCTTCGAGTGATGGATCGGCGCCTCGCGCTCGATGATGCCGCCCTGAGCGTTCTGCGTCGGGCGCTGGTGCTTCTTGATGATGTTCACACCCTCGATCGCCACCCGGCCCGTCTTCAGGTAGACGCGGAGCACCTTCCCCCGCTTCCCCTTGTCCTCCCCCGAGACCACCTGGACGGTGTCCCCGCTGGTGATGTGCAGGAGCTGACGGACCGGCGGCAGGTGCCGGATGCGCTTCGCCTTCTTGTAGACCAGCGGCTTCATGTTACAGAACCTCCGGCGCGAGCGAGACGATCTTCATGTACCGCTTCTCGCGCAGCTCGCGCGCCACCGGCCCGAAGATTCGGGTCGCCCGGGGCTCGCCCTGGTCATTGATCAGGACCACCGCGTTCTCGTCGAACCGGATGTAGGAGCCGTCCTTGCGGCGGGTCTCCTTCACGGTGCGCACGATGACCGCCTTGGCCACATCGCCCTTCTTCACCTGGCCGGTCGGGATCGCGTCCTTGATGGCCACGACCACCTTGTCACCGACACCGGCGTAGCGCCGGCGGCTGCCACCGAGCACCCGGATCACCAGCGCCCGGCGGGCGCCCGAGTTGTCGGCGACCTTGACGATCGATTCCTGTTGGATCACTTGGCACGCTCCACGATTTCGATCACGCGCCACCGGACCGTCTTGGCTACCGGCCGGGTCTCCATGATGCGCACGGTGTCGCCGATCTTGGCACCGTGCTCCTCATCCCGCGCATGGACCTTGGTTGAGCGGGTGATCTGCTTGCCGTACGCGGCATGCGCGAACCGCCTGGTCATCGTGACCGTGACCGTCTTGGTCATCTTGTCGCTGGTCACGACCCCCGTGCGGGTCTTGCGCTGCTTGCGGGGCGCCTTCGTCGTTTCGGTCATGGTCTCGTTCTCGCCGTCCGGTTACTTCGCCAGCTCGCGGGCGCGCAGCATCGTGTACAGACGCGCGATGTCGCGGCGCAGGGCGCGGAACCGCATCGGGTTCTCCAGCGCCTCGGTCGCGGAGCGGAACCGGAGACGGAACCGCTCCTCGGTCAGCTCGGCCAGCTTGGCCTTCAGATCGTCCACCGACATCTCGGTGAGCTCACTCGCCTTCATCGCTCAATCCTCCTGGCGGTGGATGAACCGGGTCCGCACCGGCAGCTTCGCGGACGCCAGCGCCAGCGCCTTCTTGGCCAGCTCTTCGGTCACACCTTCCACCTCGAAGATGATCCGGCCCGGGCGCACCACCGCCACCCATCCCTCCGGATTGCCCTTGCCCTTCCCCATGCGGGTCTCGGCGGGCTTCTTCGTGATCGGCTTGTCCGGGAAGATCCGGATCCAGACCTTGCCGCCACGCTTCATCTCGCGGGTCAGGGCGACACGCGCGGCCTCGATCTGCCGGTTGCTTACCCACCCCGGCTCCAGGGTCATCAGGGCGAACTCGCCGAAGGAGACGCTGCTCCCGCGGATCGCGGTGCCCTTGGTCCGACCCTTGAAGGTCTTCCGGAACTTGACGCGCTTCGGTGCCAGCATCGGTCAGTTCCCCGTGCTGTAGGTTCGGCCGGTGACGTCTTCGACGACTTCACCCTTGAAGATCCACACCTTGATGCCGATCGTGCCGTAGGTCGTCTTCGCCGTGCTGGTGGCGTAGTCGATGTCCGCGCGCAGCGTGTGCAGCGGTACCCGGCCCTCCCGGTACGACTCGGTCCGCGCGATTTCGGCGCCACCCAGGCGGCCGCCGGCGCGCACCTTGATGCCCTGCGCCCCCATGCGCATCGCGCTCTGCACCGCCCGCTTCATCGCGCGGCGGAACGAGATGCGCTGCATCAGCTGGTGCGAGATGTTGTCGGCGACCAGCTGGGCCGAGACTTCCGGCCGCTTGATCTCCTCGACATTGATCGCGGCTTCCTTGCCGGTCAGCTGTGCCAGCTCGTCGCGCAGCTTGTCGACCTCGGCGCCCCGCTTGCCGATCACCACGCCCGGCCGTCCGGTGTGCACCGTCACGGTCACCTTGCCCGGCTTCCGCTCGATGTCGATGAGCGCGATCGCCGCGTGCCCGAGACGCGCCTTGAGATACTTCCGGATCAGCTCATCCTCTTTCAGGAGAGCTGGCATTTCCTTAGTCGCGAACCACCGGGACGACCACGGCTTGACGATGCCGAGGCGGAACCCGATCGGATGGGTTTTCTGACCCATTACTTGCTCTCCTTCGTACCGACGTGGATCTCCACGTGCGACGTGCGCTTCTTGATCGGCACCCCGCGGCCCTGCGCGGCCGGCTGGAAGCGCTTGAGCGGCGTGCCCATGTTGATGATCGCCTTGGTCACCACCAGATCATCGATGTCGAGGCTCTCGTTGGCCGAGAGCGCCGCCTGCTCGGCGTTCGCCACGGCGGAGCGCAGCGTCTTCTCGATCTGCTTGGCCGCGTACTTCTTGTTGAACTTGAGGATGGCGTAGGCCTCGCTCACGTTCTTGCCGCGGATGAGATCGACGACGAGCCGCATCTTCCGGGACGACTGGCGCGCATGGCGCTGGATCGCACGGGCTTCCATGATCACTCCGCCTTGGCCTTCTTGTCCGCCACGAGCTTGCCGCTGTGCCCGCGGAACAGCCGGGTTGGGGCGAACTCGCCGAGCTTGTGGCCGACCATGTTCTCGGTCACGTACACCGGGACGAACTTGTTCCCGTTGTGCACCGCAAAGGTGTGTCCCACGAACTCGGGCAGGATCGTGCTCGCCCGGCTCCAGGTCTTGACCACTTTCTTTTCGCTCCGGGCATTCATCGCCTGGACCTTGTCCAGCAGCGATGCCAGGACGAACGGGCCCTTCTTGATGCTACGCGACATCAGCCGTTGCCTCCGGTGGCCTTGCCGCGGCGCCGTCCGCGGACAATGAACTGGTTCGACGCCTTCTTGCGGTGGCGGGTCTTCCGGCCCTCCGGCTTGCCCCACGGGCTCACCGGCGGACGACCGCCAGACGTCTTCCCCTCACCGCCACCCAGCGGGTGGTCGACGGGGTTCTTCGCGACGCCGCGAACCCGGCCCTTGCGGCCCAACCAGCGGGTCTTGCCGGCCTTGCCACGCGACAGCAACTCGTGCTCTGCGTTGCCGACTTCGCCCAGCGTCGCCATGCACTTGGCGTGCACCCGGCGCATTTCGGTCGAGCGCAGCCGGATCGTGACGTAGTCGCCTTCCTTCGCGACCACCTGGACCCCGGCCCCGGCCGTGCGCGCCATCTGGCCGCCCTTGCCGATCTTCAGCTCGACGTTGTGCACCGTTTCGCCCAAGGGCACTTCGCCGATCGGAATCGCGTTGCCCACCCGCGGATCGACGCCCGGCCCGGACAGCACCGTGTCGCCCACGTTGAGACCCTTCGGATGCAGGATGTAGCGCTTCTCGCCGTCGGCGTAGAACACCAGCGCGATCCTGGCGCTGCGGTTCGGATCGTATTCGATCGCCGCGATCTTGCCCGGCACGCCGAACTTGTTCCGCTTCCAGTCGATCTTGCGGTACATCTGCTTGTGGCCGCCACTGATGTACCGCATCGTGACATGGCCCTGGTTGTTCCGCCCGCCCGACTTCCGGAGCGGCTCCAGCAGGCTCTTCTCCGGCGTGGACTTCGTGATCTCGGCGAAATCCGAGACCGAGCGGAACCGCGTGCCGGGCGTGACCGGCTTGAATTGACGGATGCCCATATCAGCCCTCGAACACGGGAAGCGTGTCCCCGTCCTTCAGGGTGACGATCGCCTTCTTCCACCGGGCGGTCAGACCCTTGGTCTTGCCCCGGACGACCGAGTTGCGCCGCATCTGCATGGTCCGCACGGCGGTCACCGTCACCCCGAACAGCGACTCCAGCGCCTCACGGATCTGGTGCTTGTTCGCCGACGGGTGCACCTCAAACGCATATTCCTTCCGCACCTGGTAGGCAGCCGAGGACTTCTCGGTCACCACCGGGCGTACGATCGTCTCATGCAGCGCGGGCATCTACTTGCCCCCCTTCTTCTTGGGCGCGGCCTTCTTGGCGGCCGGCTTCTTGGGCGCGGCCTTCTTGGCGGCCG
>Ga0209797_10001182_pt1 | contig 13104 bp, 12 predicted proteins | sample DOMMetBare3Fresh_2_FD_187472 | JGI IMG/M metagenome (GOLD analysis project Ga0209797, IMG submission 187472) | Wetland sediment microbial communities from St. Louis River estuary, USA, under dissolved organic matter induced mercury methylation -... | ecosystem: Environmental > Aquatic >... | reverse complement strand
GGTGGAGGGGTAGCCGCCGCGCGCGATGTAGGCGGCGTGGGCGACGGCGTCGATGTCGTCGGTGGTGACGCCAGGACGGACCTCCCGCCCCGCCTCGGAGAGGACCTCCGCGGCGGCGCGGCAGGCGCGCCGCATGCGGGCGAGGCGGACCTCCGGATCGGCCTCTCTCGGGACGGCGCGCGGGCGGCCCGACGCGGCGTAGTCGGGGCGCGGGATGTGGGGCGGCACCTCGCGCCGCGGCGAGATCGCGCCCGGCCGGACGGCGCCCGGACGCGCCGCGCCCGGCAGCCCGCCCTCGCGAGCGTCGGCGTCGCTGTGGCACCTCTTGTACTTCTTCCCGCTGCCGCACCAGCACGGCGCGTTGGGACCGAGCGCCCGCGTCATGACCCCGAGTCTATGCCGCCCGGGCCGGAGCGCAATGCGGCGCGCGGAGAGACCGGCCGTTATGAAGCCCGCCCGGCCGGGAGCGCCCGCCCGGCCGGGCCATGATCCGGCCCGCCCTGCGCCCCCTTCTCGCCGCCCTGGCCCTCGCCGCCTGCTCGGTGAGCGAGCGCGCCGCCCGCCGCAACGCCGGCGCCGAGTGCATCGACTGCCACCGTCCCGGGGGCAAGGACCCCGACCACCTCTTCACGGCCGGCGGCACCGTCTACGGGTTTCCCACCGCCGCCGCCGACGGGGGCGTGGGGGGCGTCGAGATCGTCATCACCGACGCCCGCGGAAGGGTGGTGCGCCTCACGTCCAACGACGTCGGCAACTTCTGGACCGACGCGCGGCTCGACTTCCCGGTGGCGGTGCGGGCCCGCCGGCCCGGCGCGGACGGCGGCACCGACCCGGCCTCGCCGTCCTGCCTCTCCGGAAGGTGCAACCAGTGCCATACCGTGCCCGCCTCTGGCAGCGCCCGGGGCCGGATCGCAGCGGCGCCGTAGAGCGCCCGGCAGGCTCCGTAGAGGGGATGACACCGGCGTCGGGGCCCGATGTATGATGCGCCTCCACCCGCGCCACCGGCACCCAGCGGCCGCCGCCGTTCCTCTTCCCGAGGTCCCGCACATGCCCGCTACCCAGGTCTCCGAGCTCGCTCCCCCCACCCGGCTCCTCCTCGGGCCGGGCCCGAGCATGGTCCACCCGCGCGTGTACCGCGCCATGACGACCCCGCTCCTCGGACACCTCGACCCCAAGTTCCTGGAGATCATGAACGAGGTGCAGGCACAGCTCCGCGCGGCCTTCCAGACCGAGAACCGGTTCACCATCGCCGTCTCCGGCACCGGCTCCGCCGGCATGGAGGCGGCGCTCGTGAACGTCATCGAGCCCGGCGACACCGTCGTCGTCGGCGTCGCCGGCGTCTTCGGGTCGCGCATGGCCGACATCGTGGGGCGCTGCGGCGGGAAGCTCGTGAAGCTCGAGGTGCCCTGGGGACAGGTGTTCCCGAAGGCCGCCATCGAGGAGGCGCTGAAGAAGAACGCCCCGGTCAAGGCGGTGTGCCTCGTGCACGCCGAGACCTCGACCGGCGCGGACCAGCCCATCGCCGGCCTCGGGAGGCTCTGCCACGACCACGGCGCGCTCCTCGTCGTGGACACGGTGACCTCCCTCGGCGGCGTCCCGGTGACGGTGGACGCCTGGGAGGCCGACGCCGTCTACTCGGGCACGCAGAAGTGCCTCTCCTGCCCGCCCGGGCTCGCCCCGCTGACCCTCTCCCAGCGCGCCCTCGACGCCGTGAAGGCGCGCAAGACCAAGGTGCAGAGCTGGTACCTCGACTGCGGGATGATCGCGGACTACTGGGCCGAGGGGAAGCGCGTGTACCACCACACCGCGCCCATCACCATGGTGTACGCCATCCGCGAGGCGCTGCGCCTCGTCCTCGAGGAGGGGCTCGAGGCCCGCTTCGCCCGCCATCGCCGCAACAGCGCCGCCCTCCTGGCGGGCGTCGCCGCGCTCGGCTCGAGGCCGCAGGCGCAGGAGGGGCACCGGCTCCCGTCCCTCAACTGCATCACCGTCCCCGAGGGCGTGGACGAGGGCGCGGTCCGCAAGTTCCTGCTCGCCGAGCGCGACATCGAGATCGGCGGCGGCCTCGGGCCCCTCGCCGGCAAGGTATGGCGCATCGGGCTCATGGGGGAGTCGTCGCGGCAGGAGAACGTCCTCGCCGTCCTCGCCGCGCTGGAGCAGGCGCTCGCGAAGCAGGGCAAGAAGGTCCAGCCCGGCGTGGCCGTTTCCGCGGCGCTGCAGTCCTACGCCGCGACCTGAGGCGCGGCCGGGAGGAGCGCATGGGCGCGACGGCGCAGATCGCCGAGCTGGCGAGGCGGATGGCCGCCGTGGTCGGCGCGCGCAATTGCGTCTCCGACCCCTCCGAGCTCATCACCTACGAGTGCGACGGCCTCACCCACGACCGCGTCCACCCCGACCTGGTGGTGCTGCCCGGCTCGACCGCCGAGGTGGTCGAGGTGGTGAAGCTCGCCCGCGCGGCGGGCCGGCCCATCGTCCCGCGCGGCTCCGGCACCGGCCTTTCCGGCGGCGCCCGGCCCGTGCCCGGCTGCGTCGTGGTCGGGCTCACCCGCATGCGGCGCATCCTCGAGGTGAACCTGGACGACGGCTGGGTGCGCGTCGAGCCCGGCGTCATCAACCTCGACGTCTCCCGCGCCGTGAGCGGGGCCGGCTGGTACTACGCGCCCGACCCCTCCTCGCAGGGGGTGTGCTCTATCGGCGGCAACGTGGCGGAGAACTCCGGCGGCGCCCACTGCCTCAAGTACGGCTTCACCGTGAACCACGTCCTCGGCGCGAGGCTCGTCTGCGCCGACGGGGCGGTGGTGGACCTCGGCGGCCGCGCGCCCGACGCCCCCGGCTACGACCTCCTCGCCGCGCTGGTCGGCAGCGAGGGGATGGTCGGCATCGTCACCGAGGTCACGCTGAAGCTCCTGCGAAAGCCCGAGGCCACCCGGACCTTCCTCGCCATCTTCCCCTCCACCGACGAGGGCGGGAACGCGGTGTCGGGCATCATCGCCGCCGGCATCCTTCCCGCCGCCATCGAGATGATGGACTCCCTCGCCATCCGGGCCGCCAAGGCGGCGACCGGCCTCGGCTGGCCCGAGACCTGCGTCCTGCTCATGGATGCCGACGGGCCGGTGGCGGAGGTGGAGCACGTCTCGGCCCGCGCCATCGAGATCGCGCGGTCCTGCGGCGCCACCGAGATCCGCGTTCCCCGGGACGAGGCCGAGCGCCAGCTCATGTGGAAGGGGCGCAAGTCGGCCTTCGCGGCGGTGGGGCGCATCAGCCCCAACTACATGGTCGAGGACGGGGTCATCCCCCGCTCGGAGATCGCCCGGGTGCTGCGGGAGATCGAGGCGATGGCCAAGGCGGTGGGCCTGCGGGTCGCGAACGTCTTCCACGCCGGCGACGGGAACCTCCACCCGCTGGTCCTCTACGACGCCCGCGTCCCCGGCGAGGAGGAGCGGGCCGCCAGGCTCGGCGGGGACATCCTCCGGATGTGCGTCCGCTACGGCGGCTCCATCACCGGCGAGCACGGCGTCGGCGCCGAGAAGGCGGCGTTCATGGCGGACATGTTCGGCCCGGACGACCTCGAGACGATGCAGCAGGTCCGCTGCGCCTTCGACGGCGACGCGATGTTCAACCCCGGCAAGGTCTTTCCGTCGACGCGGCTCTGCGGCGAGAAGCCCGGCCCCTACCGGCCCCATCCCGCCGAGATCTCGGGCCAGGCGGAGCGCTGGTGACGGCGGCGAGGCGCCCCGGGACCGAGGCGGACGCCGTCCTGGGCGCCGTCCCCCGGCTCGTCTTCGCGCCCGCCACGGTCGACGAGGCCGCCGAGTCGGTGCGGGAGTGCGCCCGCGACGGGCACTCCCTCGCCTTCGTCGGCGGCGGCACCGACCTCGGCCTCGGGGCGCCGCCGTCGCGCCTCGACGCCGTCCTCCGCACCGAAGGGCTCTCGCGCGTGGTGGAGCACGCCCCCTCGGACCAGATCGTCTCCGTCGAGGCGGGCCTCTCGCTCTCGGCGCTGCAGCGCACCCTCGCCGGCCACGGCCAGCGGCTCGCCCTCGACCCTCCGTTCCCCGGGCGCGCCACCGCCGGCGGCATCGTGGCCGCCAACGCCTTCGGGCCGCTGCGGGCGCGGTACGGCGCGGTGCGCGACCTCGTCATCGGCGTCTCCATCGTCCGGGCGGACGGCACGGTGGCGCGGGGCGGCGGAAAGGTGGTGAAGAACGTCGCCGGCTTCGACCTGCCGCGCCTCATGGTTGGGTCGCTCGGGACGCTGGGCCTCGTCGCCACCGTGAACTTCCGGCTCCACCCGCTGCCCGAGGCTCGGGCGACGCTCCTCTTTCCCGGCCTCACCGCCGCGGCGGCCCGGTCGCTCCTCGTCGAGGCGCGCTCGGCCCAGCTCGAGCCCGCCGCGGCCGCGGCGCTCGCATCCGGCGGCGCGCTCGAACTCGGCGTCCGCTTCGAGGGGTTCGCCCCGGGCGTGAAGCAGCAGGGGGACCGGCTGCTCGACCTGGCGGGCAAGGCAGGGGTGACCGCCGAGCGGCTCGACGAGGCCACGGCGGGCGCCTTCTGGGAGCGGCACGACCGGCTTCGCGAGTCGGGCACCTTCCGCGCCCGGATCTCGGCCCCGCCGTCGGCGCTCCCGGCAGTGGCGCGCGACGCGGTGGCCCCGCTGCTCTCGGCCCTGGCGGGAGGCGGCGCGGCCCTCTACCCCACGCTCGGCCTCGGCTTCGTCTGCGGCGATCCCGCCTCCGGCCCGGCGACGGCCGCCGCGGTGGAACGGGCCCGCGTCGCGCTCGTGGCGCTCGGCGGCGCGCTGGTCCTCGCCGCGGCGCCGGCGGACGTCCGCGCGGCGGCGGACGCCTGGGGAGCGCCCCCGGCCGCGCTGGCCCTGATGCGGAGCCTCAAGGACCGGCTCGACCCGGAGCGGCGCCTCGCCCCCGGGCGCTTCGCGGGAGGCCTGTAGGGACATGCCCGAGCGCCGCCCCATCGACGACTGCGTCCACTGCGGCTTCTGCCTGCCGGTGTGCCCGACCTGGGTGGCCTGGGGCGAGGAGATGGACTCGCCGCGCGGCCGCATCGACCTGGCGCGCGCCGTCGCCGACGGCGCCGTGGCCTTCGACGCCGCGGTGGTGAGCCACTTCGACCGGTGCCTCGGCTGCATGGCCTGCCTCCCGGCCTGCCCGTCCGGCGTGCGCTACGACGTCATCGTCCAGGAGGCGCGCGCCCGCATCGAGCGGGAGTACCCGCGGCGGCCCATCGACCGGCTGCGCCGGCGGGTCGTCTTCGCCCTCTTCCCCTACCCGGCCCGGCTCAGGGTGATGGCGGCGCTGCTCTGGCTCTACGCGAGGACCGGGCTGCAGTGGCTCGTCAGGAAGACCGGACTCCTGCGCCTCCTGTCGCCGTGGCTCGCCCAGCTCGACGGGCTCGCGCCGGAGGTGACGCTGCACCACCTCACCGCGACGCTCCCGCCGTTCACTCCGGCGCGCGGCGCGCGCCGCGCGAGGGTGGGCCTCGTCGCCGGGTGCGTGCAGAAGGTCTTCTTCCCGGGCGTGAACGAGGCCACCCTCCGCGTCCTCGCCGCCGAGGGGTGCGAGGTGGTGGTCCCCGAGGGCCAGGGCTGCTGCGGCGCGCTCTCCGTGCACGCCGGGCGCGAGGACGAGGCCCGCCGCATGACGCGCGCCCTCATCGAGCGCTTCGAGTCGGCCGGCGTGGACCAGGTCGTCCTGAACGCCGCCGGGTGTGGCTCGCACCTCAAGGACTGCCGCGCCCTCTTCGCCGGCGACCCGTTCGCGGACCGCGCCGCCGCCTTCTCCGCCAAGGTGAAGGACGTGCTCGAGTTCCTCGCGTCGCTTCCGCCGCTCGCCGAGCGCCATCGCATCGAGGCGCGCGTCGCCTACCACTCCCCTTGCCACCTCGGCCACGCGCAGGGCGTCGTCGAGCAGCCGCGCAGGCTCCTGCGGGCCATCCCCGGCCTGGAGCTCTGCGAGATCCCCGAGTCCGAGCACTGCTGCGGCTCGGCCGGCGTCTACAACCTCGTCGAGGCGGAGGCGGCGAACGAGATCGGGACGCGCAAGGTGCAGAACGTCCTGTCCACGAAGGCCGGCCTGGTGGCGAGCGCCAACCCGGGCTGCACGCTCCACATGCAGCATCTGCTCCGGGAGCGGGGCCTCTCCATCCAGGCGGCCCACCCCATCGAGATCCTCGACGCCTCGATCCGGGGCGATGCGAGGGCCCTCCCGGGGGCGCCGCGCGCGACCGGCGAGGGTGGCTGAACCGGCGCTCGCGATTCGTGCGAGGGCCTCGAGGCGCCGGAGGAGGGGCGGGGGACGAGCCCCCGCCCTACGGCGAGGCGCTCCGGCGCTCCCGGCGGGCCACGGCGACGGTGCTCGCCTGCGGACCCTCGTCGCCCGGCTCCTCGGCGAAGCGCACGGCGCTGCCCACGCGCAGGCGGCGGAAGGCCCCCTCGAGGACGCTCTTCTCGTTGAAGTAGACCTCCCGTCCGTCGGGCGTCGCGAGGAACCCGTACCCTTCGTCGGGGAAGAGCCTCGCCACCTTCGCCCGCGCCGGCTCGGCGTGGGCCTTCACCCGCGCGTCGAGGCGGCGGACGTGGTCCTGAAGCTGCCGCCGGGCCTCGCGGAAGGCGGCATTCACGGCGGCGTAGAGGTCCTCGTGGGAACGGGTCTTCGCCGGGTCGCGCCCCACCACCAGCCTCTCGCCGGGCACCTGCAGCTCCACCCGCACCCGGTAGTGCTTGCCGTGGCGGTGGTGCCGGCCGGGCGCCTCCAGCGTGACGTCGCAGCCGGTGATGCGGTCGAAGTACCGCTCCAGCCGTCCGGCCTTCTCCCGGATCGTCGCCGAGACGGCGTCGGAGGGACTCATGTGGTGAAAGGCGATCTTCACCGGTGTCTGCATGGCGACCTCCGTCGCGCGCTACTTCCTCTCGAGCGGCCGGACCACCAGGACCGCGCAGTGCGCCTCGCGGATCACCCGCTCGGCGACCGACCCGATGACCAGGTGGCGAAAGCCGGTGCGGCCATGCGTGCCCATCACCACGAGGTCGTAGCCGCCCTCCCTGGCGAAGGCGGCGATCTCCCGCCCCGGCACGCCCGAGACCACGGCCTGCCCGACCGCCGGGGCGCCGAGCCGCTCCGCTTCCAGCTTCCAGCCGCCGAGCTTGCGCTCCAGCTCCTCGGCCGTGGCCTTGAACAGTTCGGGCATCGGCACCTGCAGCTCGCCGGCCACGGCCGCGGCGGGCTCGAACACGTGCAGCACGGTCAGCCCCGCGGCATGGCGCCGCGCCAGGTCGGCCGCCTCCTCCAGAGCAACCCGGGACGGTTCCGAGAAATCGACCGGGCAGCAGATCTTGGTCCACTGAGCCATGGGCTACCTCCTTCCGTTCTCCATCCCCTCGCGCGCTCGGCGGCGGGCGCCCTCAGGCGCCGACCGCGATCCGGTTCACCACGTCGTCCACGCCGAAGATGCACCAGGCGTCCTGCTCGGCCATCTCCCGCTCGGGCTCGGACGGCACGACGCCGCCGAGCGTCACCACCGACCGGTACGCGCCCACCTGGATGCGACCGGCGTCGACGAGCGGATCCTTCTCCAGCGCGACCCGCACCGCGTCGCAGATCTCGCCGTCGTCGTCCGGTTCCGGCGGCACCACCTCGAGCCCGTTCACGACGTCCCGCGTGCCGGGTACCCACCAGGCGAGAACGCCGGCGAGGCGCTTGTGGGCGAGGCCGGGCGCCTCCCCGTCCAGCGTGGCGACGCCGTCGTCCACCGACACCGTGATCGACCCCGCGGCGCCGTCCGGCTCCCGCAGCGGCCGGACCTGCCGGCCCGAGCGCACCCGCACGGCGCACCGCGCCAGCGCAGGCTCGAAGAGCAGCGCGTCGCCGACGTGGTCGCGGATCTCGGCGTCGCCCATCCGGCGCGCCGGCGCCACGCGGAGCCGGTCCACCACGTTCCGCACCCCCTTCACCGCCGCCGCGCGCTCCAGCGCCAGCTTCTTCGCGGCCACGGTACCCAGCTCGCCCTCCATGGTGAGGGCGCCGTCCTCGAAGGCCAGCGCGATGGGGTGGTGGCCGAGGTCGATGCGCGGCTCGGCGCCGAGCGCCGCGCGCACCTTCTCGCGGATGCCGATCCTGTGGCTCATCGTCCCTCCTCCGGGCCCTCTCGTTTCAACTTAGGGAGCGCGGCGAGCGTGGGAACCGCGCCAAAGGGGCTCCTCCCATGTGGGGCGTGGACCGCCTCGCCGCCGGGCGGCGCGAGAGGCGGGCCATGAGGTCGGCGAGCGGCAGCGTGTTGAGCACGTCGCCCTTCTCGAGCCACCCGCGGCGCGCCACCCACACTCCGAAGCGCAGGTTGGCGAGGTGGGTGGCGAGGTGGGCGTCGGAGGAGATGGCCACCGGCACGCCCGCCTCCTTGGCGAGGCGGCAGCCGCGGTCGGTGAGGTCGAGGCGGCCGGGCATGGCGTTCACCTCGAGGGCCACCCCCTGCTCCCGCGCCACCTCCAGCACCTTCTCCAGATCCAGCGCGTAGGCGTCCCGCTTGCCGATCTCGCGGCCGCTGGGGTGGCCCAGCACGTGTACGACGCCGGAGCGAAGGGCCTTGGCGATCCGCGCGGTCATCCTCTCGGCAGGGTCGCCGAAGTGCGAGTGCACGCTCGCCACCACCAGGTCCAGGCGGGCGAGATCCTCCACCGGGAGGTCGAGGTCGCCCGAGGGCAGGATGTCCACCTCGATCCCGGCGAGGAGCCGGGGCTTGCCCCGGAGCTCCCGGTCGAGGGCGCGCACGGCCGCGGCCTGCTCGGCGAGCCGGGCGGCGTCGAGCCCCAGCGGGCGGGAGCGGGAGTGGTCGGTGACGGCGAGGTAGCGGCGGCCCAGGCGCCGCGCCGCCTCCGCCAGCTCGCGCAGGCCGGAGCGGGCGTCGCTCGAGGCGGTCGAGTGGACGTGCAGGTCGCCGAGGACGTCCTCCTCCTCGACGAGGCGCGGCAGCTTCCCGCGCTCGGCGGCCTCGATCTCGCCGGCGCCCTCGCGCAGCTCGGGCGGAATGAACGGGAGGCCCACCGCCCGGAAGATCTCCTCCTCGGTGGCGCCGCCGAGCCGCCGGCCCTTCCGGTCGAAGACCCCGTACTCGGAGAGCTTCAGCCCCATCCTGGCGGCGCGGGTCCGCAGCGCGATGTTGTGCGATTTCGATCCCGTGAAGTAGTGGAGCGCGGCGCCGAACGACTCGGGCGGCACCACCCGGAGGTCCGCCTGGACGCCGGACTCGAGCCGGACCGAGGCGCGGGTCGGCCCCTGCGCCAGGACCTCGGCCACGCCGGCGCCGGACACGAAGGCGCGCATGGCGGGGCCGGCGTCGGCAGCGGCGACGAGTACGTCGAGGTCTCCCACCGTCTCCTTGCGGCGGCGCAGGCTCCCCGCCGCCTCGGCCCGCGCCACGCCCGGAACCTTGGCGAGGCGCGCCACCAGGGCTTCCGCCCAGCCGATGGCCCGGTGGAGCGGCGTCCGGCCCGCCCGGGCGCGGTGGCGCAGGATGGCCTGGAGGATGGCCGCCGCCCGCTTCTCGCCCATGCGCGGCGCCTCGAGGATCCGGCCGGTGCGGCAGGCTTCCTCGAGGGCATCGAGGTCCTCGATGCCGAGTCCCTTCCAGGCGGCGGCCGCGGTCTTCGGGCCCACCCCCTCGACGCGGAGCATCTCCAGGACGCCCGGCGGCACCAGCGCCGCGAGCCGGTCGTGCTCGCGGCTGTGGCCGGTCTCGAGCAGCTCGGCGATCTTGCCGGCGATGCCGCTCCCGATCCCGGGCAGCTCCTCCAGCTGGCCGTGGCGCCACACCTCCGAGATGGGGCCGGGATGCACGTCCACGAGCTGGGCCGCCTGCCGGTAGGCGCGGACCTTGAAGGCGTTTCCGCCGGTCAGCTCCAGGACGTCCGCGATCTCGGAGAGGGCGCGGGCGATGTCGGCGTTCTCCACGCCCTGAACGTAGGCATGGCGCGAGGTTTCGCCGCCGGCCTCGTCGGGTACCGCGAGCCCCGTCCGGGCTACCGCGCCCCGCCGTCCCGCGCGCCGCCCTGGACCTTCACGCGGTAGAAGCGCCGCACGCCCAGCGAGTCCCTGGCGCTGCAGAGCGTCGCGCCCGGCGCGAGCCCCTTCAGCCCCACGGCATCCTTCATGTCCACGGCGGCGACGACGGACGGGTCGTCGCAGATGACGTTGTAGACCGGGCAGGGACAGATGCTAGCGACCTCGCCGACCCGGAGGTCGAGCGCCACCTCGTGCGGGAGGCCGCCGTCCTCTGCGGCAGCGCTGGCGGTGGCCAGGGCGGCGAAGGTCGCGGCGGCGAGGCGGCGCAGTTCCATACCGACATTCTAGCCTGCGCTCCCGGAGCGCGTCGCCCCCGGGGCCTGGCCCGGACGACGGCGAGGGACCCGGGGTCAGCGGACGAGGTCGCCGCGGACGCCGACCGTGACCTCCACGAGCGGGATGGACTTGCCCGAGAGCGCGAGGGCCTCTCGCGCCGCCCAGGCGATCCCGCCGCAGCAGGGCACCTCCATCTTCACCACGGTGACGCTGCGGATCTCGGAGCGCCGGAAGAGCTCGGCGAGCTTCTCCACGTAGAAGCGATTGTCGTCGAGCTTGGGGCAGCCGACCACCACCCGCCGGCCCTCGAGGAAGTCCTCGTGGAAGCGGGCGTAGGCGAAGGGCACGCAGTCGGCGGCGACGAGGAGGTCGGCGCCCTGGAAGTACGGCGCCGAGGTGGAGACGAGGTGGAGCTGGACCGGCCACTGGCCGAGGCGGCTGCCGCCCGCGGGGGCCGGGCCCGCGGCGGCGGCCGGCGACGACGGCAGGACCGACAGGCCGCGGGGCCGCGCCGCCGAAGGAACGGCCGGACGGGAGGGAGCGAACTCCATCATCCGCGAGCCGGGACAGCCCGATGCGGCCTGCGGCCTACCGTGCAGCGAGGGGACGACCGAGAGCGACGGGCGCGTCGGCGCGCCGGCCTTCGAGAGATGGGCCGCCACCGCCGCCTCGTCGAACGCCGCGGCCTCGCGCTCGACGACGCGGATGGCGCCCTGCGGGCACTCACCCAGGCAGGCGCCGAGCCCGTCGCACAGCACGTCGGCCGACAACCTCGCCTTGCCGTTCACGAGCGCGATGGCTCCCTCGGCGCAGGAGGGGATGCAGTCCCCGCAGCCATCGCACTTCGCCTCGTCGATCTCGACGATCTTTCGGATCATGGAGGTTCGGTTACTGCCACGAAGGGAGGAGGGATGTCCAGGGGGGACCGCCTCCACCCCGCTCTTCCCTGGTAGGTTCTCGGGCATGGCGCGCATCGCCGTCCTCGGCATCGGCAACGTCCTCATGGGCGACGACGCGGCCGGACCGCACGTCGTGAAGGTCCTCGAGGCGGCTTACGCCTTCCCGGCCGACGTGGCGGTGATCGAGGCGGGCACGCCGGGCCTCGATCTCACCGTCTTCCTGCACGACGTGGAGACGCTCCTCGTCGTCGACTCGGTCCACGCCCAGGCCCCGCCGGGAGCGATCCGGATCTACGACCGGGCGAAGCTCCTCGAGCGCTCGCCGGCCCTCGCCATGAGCCCGCACGAGCCCGGCCTGCGCGAGGCCCTCCTCACCATGGACTTCCACGGTACCGGCCCGCGCGACGTCTGGCTCGTGGGCGTCGTCCCCGGCCGGGTGGCGACCGGAGTCGGGCTCACGCCGGAGGTCCGCGCCGCCATCCCCCGGCTCGTCGCGGAGGTGGTGTCGAGGCTCGGCGCCCTCGGCGCCGCCCCGCGCGACAGGGTTCCACCGGGTGTTCCCGACCTCTGGTGGGAGCGGCGGCCGGAGCGGAGCTGACCGGACGGTCGGCCCGGGCGCGGTGGTGCACGCTGGAGACGAGGCCGGCGGAGAGGCCGACCGGCGGGGCGGCGAGCCGGTGATGGATCGCGACCGTGCCGAGGTACGGGGCCGGCAGCGTCCAGCGACTCCGGCGGCGGGCGGGTCGGTTTTCCGGTACATTCTCCCACCGTCATCGAGGGCGGCCGATGCGCATCGCGATTCCGAAGGAGACGGCGGAGCGGGAACGGCGGGTGGCCCTCGTGCCCGAGGGCGCGGCTCGCCTCGTCCGTTCCGGGCTCGAGGTCGCGGTGGAGAGCGGGGCGGGCGCCGGCGCCGGGTTTCCCGACGCGCAGTACCTGGCGGCCGGCGCCTCGGTCGTCGACGGCCCCGCCGCGGCTCTCTCGGGCGCCGGCCTCGTCCTCAAGGTCCGGCGCCCCACCGCCGAGGAGGCCGCCCTGCTCCCGGAGGGCTCGACGCTCGTCGGGCTGCTCCAGCCCGCCGCGCCCGGCGACCTCCTCGCCCTGCTCGCGCGGCGCGGGGTGAGCGCGCTCGCCATGGAGCTCGTCCCGCGCATCACCCGCGCGCAGTCCATGGACGTCCTCTCCTCCCAGGCCACCGTCGCCGGCTACAAGGCGGTGCTCGTCGGCGCCGCCGCGCTCTCGAAGATCCTGCCCATGCTCACCACCGCCGCCGGCACGCTCGCGCCCGCCAAGGCCTTCGTCCTCGGCGCGGGCGTGGCCGGCCTCCAGGCCATCGCCACCGCCCGGCGGCTCGGGGCGGTGGTCTCGGCCTTCGACGTGCGCCCGGCGGTGAAGGAGCAGGTCCAGTCCCTCGGAGCCGTCTTCGTCGACGCGCCGGTCTCGGCCGAGGGAGCCGGCGGCTACGCACGCGAGCTGGAGGAGGAGCAGCGCCGCGGCGTGCTCGAGGTGGTCGGCCGCCACGCCGCCGGGATGGATCTCGTGATCTCGACCGCCCAGGTTCCGGGGAGACCCGCGCCGCGCCTTCTCGCCGCCGAGGCGGTTCGATCCATGCGGCCCGGCTCCGTCGTCGTGGACCTCGCCGCCGAGACCGGCGGCAACTGCGAGCTGACGCGACCCGGCGAGACCGTCGACGCTGGCGGCGTGACCGTCATGGGCCCGCTCGACCTCGCCGCCTCCGTTCCGCTCCACGCGAGCCAGATGTACTCGCGCAACCTGGAGGCGCTGCTCGCGCACCTCGTGAAGAACGGGAAGCTGACGCTCGACCTCGCCGACGAGATCACCGGTGCCATGGCCGTGGT
>Ga0209797_10001181_pt1 | contig 13123 bp, 11 predicted proteins | sample DOMMetBare3Fresh_2_FD_187472 | JGI IMG/M metagenome (GOLD analysis project Ga0209797, IMG submission 187472) | Wetland sediment microbial communities from St. Louis River estuary, USA, under dissolved organic matter induced mercury methylation -... | ecosystem: Environmental > Aquatic >... | reverse complement strand
ATCGCGAGCGCCACCTCGACACGGAGCGAGGCGGGCAGCCTGCTCTTGCCGCCGGCGCGGAAGGGGACGACAGTCGTCGCAGTCACTCCGCGGAGGGTATCCGGGCCGTCTCGAACGGCGTGGCACACGAACGAGCACCGGCCCGCGGAGACGGTGCCCGTCGCGACGAACCGCGGGCGGGTGTCTCCCATGGGTGTCTCCCTGGGGGAGACACCCTTTGTGACGGGAGTGCAACTTCTCGTCCACAGTGCCTCGTCCGCTGCCCGCCCGGCTGCGAGCGTGGAGTCCGTCTCGGGCGTCTCGCGACGGCACCGTGAGACGCACGACGGTGCCCGCGCTTGGCTCTGCGTGCGTGCGGGTCAGCGGCGTGGCGAGCTCGGGCCGGGCGGACGGGCAGGGACGGGCCAGGTTGCCGTCAGGCAGCGTGACTGGAGCTGCTGCCGGCGCCCGGACCGGAGGTGGCCCATTCGTGCACCTCGAACCAGTGCGTGCCCACGAGCGCGGCGGCGACCTCGGGGTCGGTGTGCTGCGCGTTGTAGACGTGGTGCTCCAGGTCGCAGCACATCTCCACATCGCCGAGCGACGAGTGCGAGACCTTCGAGAGCACGTCGAATGGCAGATGGGCATCCGCGACGCTGATGTGCTTGAACTGGAGCTCGGGCGTCAGCTCCATCAGCTCCGGCCAGTCGGGGCACGTCTTGTAGCTCATCGGATCTCCTGTTTCGCGCCTGCCGTCCACGTTCCTTCGAGGCGCACGAGGGCACGCCCCTCTCCATCCGGGTAGACGAGAAAGCCGAGCGCATCGTCGAGTTGGTGCAGAGTCCGGCCGTCAGCGCCGACGAGGCCGAGACGCAGCTGGAAGCGTCCGAAGGCGAACGGCGGCTCCGGCACCTCGAAGCGAACCTCGAGCCGGCCGGGCTCCGCCGGCCAGCCGACATCGTCGGTGGCAAGCGTGTTCTCGGCGACGAGCAGGCCGCCGTTGTCACGCAGCTCCAGCCGTAGCGTCGGCGCCGGCAGCCGCTCGTGGGCGTCGATCGCGACCTCGAGCACCAGCGGCTCGCCTGCAAGGAACTGCTCGCGGGGCTCACCGGCCGCCGTCACGAGCCGCGCCCTCGCGATCTCCGCCTCGCCGCTCCCCCACTCCCGCAGCCCCACGGAGCGCTCCGCAGGGTCGAGGTCGTCGGCGAGGAGGCGCCGGTAGCGGACGATCGCCTCGTGCGTGGGCCCGTCGTAGGCCTTCCCTCCGTACGAGAGCAGCACCGAGCGCTCGCACAGGCGCTCGACGGCCGACGCGTCGTGGGAGACGAACAGGATCGTGCCGCCGCGGTGCTTGAACTCCGCGATCACGCCGAAGCACTTGCGCTGGAAGTTCTCGTCGCCGACCGCGAACACCTCGTCCAGCAGCAGGATGTCCGCCTCCAGGAACGCGGCGATGGCGAAGCCGAGACGCATGGCCATCCCGGACGAGTAGGTGCGCACCGGGCGGTCGATGGCGTGCTCGAGCTCGGCGAAGGCGACGATCTCGTCGAAACGCTCCCGGATCTCTGCGCGGCGCAGCCCCTGGATGGAGCCGTTTAGGAACACGTTCTCGCGACCCGTGAAGTCCGGGTGGAAGCCTGCGCCGAGCTCGAGCAGGGACCCGACCCGGCCCGCCACCTGGACGCTGCCGCGGGTCGGCTGGATGATCCCGGCCAGCACGCGCAGCAAGGTCGACTTGCCCGAGCCGTTGCGGCCGACGAGCCCGACCGCCTCACCCGCTCCGACCTCGAGTGACACGTCTCGCAACGCCCACACGTCCTCACCTCCCGTGCGGCCGCGCGCGACGAGCAGCTCCTTGAGCGTGCGGGTCTCGCGCGCATGCACGCGGAAGCGGCGCGAGACGGTGTCGGCCACGATCGTCCCGGGCGTCACTCGAGCTCCTTACGCGTGCCTACGGCTCTCATGCCGGCACCGGGGCCGCGGAGCGCTCGCGGACGAGTGCTGCCAGCCGTGTGAGCGTGTCCGGGTCGACGGAGGGGAAGACGCCGTGGCCGAGGTTGAAGATGTGCCCGGGCCGGCCCCCGGCGCGAGCGAGCACGTCGAGCGCCTCCGCCTCGACACGCTCCCAGGGGGCGAGCAGGACGGCGGGGTCGAGGTTCCCCTGCACGGCGCGGTCGGGCACCCGGGCCCAGCCCGCGTCGAGCGGGACGCGCCAGTCGAGCCCGATCACGTCGCCGCCCGCGGCCGCCATCTCCTCGAGCAGCGTCGCGGTACCCGTGCCGAAGTGGATCGTGGGGCAGTCGACGGCCGCGAGGACGCGGGACGAGTACGGTGCCACGAACTCCCGGTAATGACCGGGCGACAGCGCACCGACCCACGAGTCGAACAGCTGGATCACATCCGCTCCGGCGCGCACCTTGGCGCCGACGTACGCAGCGAACGTGTCGGCGAGCTTGGTCATCAGGCCGTGCCACACCTCCGGCTCGGAGAGCATGAGCTTCTTCGTGACGGCGAAATCACGGCTCGGCTTCCCCTCGACGAGATAACCCGCGACGGTGAAAGGCCCGCCGCAGAAGCCGACAACGGCCTGGTCCGACCGCAGCGCCGCCCGGACGAGCCGAACCGCCTCGAGCACCGGCGCAAAGGCCTCCTCCGCGTCGGGGATGCGCAGCGCCTCGACGTCGGCCCGGGTGCGCACGGGCGCGTCGATCACCGGCCCCACGCCCTCGACGAGCCGCACGTCGACGCCCATGCCGAGCACCGGGGTCATGATGTCGGCGAACATCACGGCGGCGTCGACGTCGTGCCTGCGCACGGGCTGCAGGGTCACTTCCGCACACAGCTCCGGAGTGCCCGCCACCTCGAAGAACGCGTGCCGCTCGCGGATCGCCCGGTACTCCGGGAGCGAACGCCCCGCCTGGCGCATGAACCACACGGGCGTGCGCTCGACCTGCTCGCGCCGGGCGGCGCGCACGAGAAGCGGCTCGCTCACGAGGCTAGAGTAGCCCTACCGTGCAGCGCGTCGGCGAGCACTCCGTCCCGAGCGGGCCGCTCGCTCCACGCTGGCTCGCCTGGTCACTCGCAACGCCCCGGGCCGGGGTGCTCGGCAGCGCGTGCCTGACGGTCGAGAACGCAGGCTCGGCAACGTGGCGCTCGCGCGGACGGGACGGCGTACAGGTCGCCTACCACTGGCTCGATCCGCTCGGCAACCCGATCGTCTGGGACGGCATCCGGACGGCGCTTCCGCACCCGGTCGCTCCAGGCGAGACGGTCGAGCTGGAGGTGCCGGTGCTGGCGCCGCGGCCGCCCGGGCCCTACCGGCTCGCGTTCGACCTGATCGAGGAGCACCGCTTTTGGTTCGCGGAGATCGGCTGCATCCCGCTCGACGCCCCTGTGGACGTGGCCCCGCGTATCGCCGAGCGCCGGCTCGGCGTCGTCGTCCACGGCGGCTCCGACGCCGACACGGCCATAGCGCTCGCGAGCCAGGACGAGCCCATCGTCGTCGAGGACGCTGTCGCTACGGCCCACCTCGTCGCGGGCGCCCGGCCCGCGACGGACTGGGCGCGCCGGCTGCTGGACGCCCACGAGGAGGGCTGGGCCGCGGTCGGCGGGGCGATCGACACCGGCGGGAGGCCGGGCAGATTGGCGCCCTGGCAGCCCGGCGGAGGCCGCAACCCCCGCTTCGGGAGGCCGCTGTTGCTGCCGTCACTGCTCGCGGGCCTCGAGCCGAGTGAGCACGAGGGCCTGCCCGCCTACGCCGGCAACGACGCCCTCTTCGACGGACGAGCCGTGGTCAGACTTCCGCGGCGATCCGGTCGTCGACCCGCCTGAACACGAGCGCGCCGAGCGCCAGCGCAACCCCCGTCTCGACGGCGAAGTAGGCGAAGTCACCGGCCGCGGGCAGCTCCCCGAAGAACAGCGGTGCACGGATCGAGAGGATGGCCGGCGTGAGCGGGTTTGCCCAGTGGATCAGGTCGAGCAGCCAGGGGTGCGTCTGCGCCACCGGCAGGCCTTCGAGCCCGTAGAGCACCGGCGTGAGGAAGAAGAGCGGCAGCAGGACTGCGGCAATCACGAACTCGACGTCGCGGAACACGGCGTTCGCGGCGGCCACGGCCAGCGACAGGCCCCCGACGAAGAGGACGAAGAGCGCACCGAGCGGCAGAGCCAGCCACGCCCAATCGCGGCTCTCCGGCAGCACGGCAAGGCAGCAGACGAGCACGATGCCGAGCATCACCGCGAAGGCGACCACCTGTGTGGCGACGATGGACAGCGGCACGAGCTGTCGCGGGAACCGCACCTTGCGAATCAGGTTGGCGTTCTCGAGCAGGCTGCGCGCCGCCGACTGCAGCGACGTGGCGAAGAACACCCAGGGGGGCAAGCCGCAGAGCAGGAACAGCCAGTAGTGGTCGACCGTGGTCGCCGGTGCCGCCTTCCAGAGCACGGAGAAGACGACGAGGTACACGAGCATGAGCAGCACGGGCAACGCGAGCGTCCACGCGAGCCCGAGGACGGAGCCCTTGTACTTCGCGCGCAGGTCGCGGCGGAAGAGGCTGCCGAACAGCTCGCGGTAGCGGTAGAGGTCGGCGTAGACACTCATCGGCGGATTGTAGGGCCGTGCCCGTCGCGCACTGTGTGAGGGCGGGCGACGGCCCGACGCACTACCCTATGCGCGTGAGTGCGGCCGTCACGATCGCCGCTCTGCCCGTCGCGTACCTCGTCCTCGCCGCGCTCTTGCGCTCGCAGCTCGGGGAGCGGCTGCTGGCGGTTCCCACCGGCGAGCGCTGGCACGACCGGCCGACGCCGCTGTTCGGCGGCGTGGGCATCTTCGCCGGCCTGCTCGCCGGCGTCCTCGTCGCCGTGCTCGCCGGCGCCGTCGAGCCGACCAGCGAGCTCGCGGGGATCGCCGCGGGCTGCGCGCTGCTGTTCGTCGCCGGACTGATCGACGACGCCCGCCGCCTCCAGCCGCTCGTGAAGCTCGCCGCACAGTTCGGAGCCGCTGCGATCGTGATCGCCGCCGGCCTGCGCGTGGAGCTCTTCTCGAACGACGTGGTGGCGGTCGTGGTGGCGGTCGTCTGGCTCGTCGGCATCACGAATGCGTTCAACCTGCTCGACAACATGGACGGCCTCGCAGCGACGCTCGCAACGATCGCCGCGGCCTACTTCGCGGTCGACGCGGCGACGGTGCACGAGAACGACCTCGTCCTCGTCCTCGCGCTCTCGCTCGGCTTCGCGTGTCTCGGCTTCCTGCCGTTCAACCTGCGGCTCGGCCGCAACGCCGAGGTGTTCATGGGGGACTCGGGCAGCCAGGTGCTCGGGTTCGCCCTCGCGAGCCTCGGGCTCGCGGCCAGCTGGACGGCCGCCGGCACGACGGTCGCAACCGTGTTGCTGCCCCTGATCGTGCTCGCCATCCCGATCCTGGACACGACGCTCGTCACGGTGGCCCGCCTGGTCGAGCGACGGCCGGTGACCCAGGGAGGCAAGGATCACACGTCACACAGGCTCGTCTACTACGGGCTCTCCGAGCGAGAGGCGGTGGCCCTGCTCGCAACCGTCGCCGTCGCGCTCGGCGGCACGGGACTCGCCTACAACGTGCTCGACAACGGCCGTGTCACCGCCGTCGGCGTGCTCGTCAGCGTCGTCCTGCTCGTCCAGTTCGGCAACTTCCTCACTGAGCTGCGAGAGCGATCCTCGGTGGACGGAGAGCGCCCCTCGCTCCTGCGGGCACTCCTCGAGCCGAGGCGGTTGACGGAGATCGTGATCGACTTCGTGCTCATGTGCGGCTCCTTCCTCGCCGCCTACGTGTTCGTCCTCGACGGCTTCGGCAGTCCGGTCGAGCGCGCGGCCTTCCTCGGCGCCCTGCCGGTCGTGCTGGGCACGCGCTACCTGTTCTTCGTGCTCGGCGGCATCTACCGGCGGGTGTGGCGCTACGCGACGACGACCGACGAGCTCGTGATCGCGGGGGCGTGCGGGTTGTCGGCGCCCGCCTCCTGGGTCATCGTCGACCTGATCAAGGGATCGACCGGGTTCCCCGTGACCGTCTACCTGCTGGACGCCGTCTTCTGCACCCTGCTCGTCGGCGGCACGCGGCTGGGCTTTCGCCTCTGGGTGGAGGACGGCGAGAGAAGAAGCCGCGGGGCCGAGATCGACCGCGTGCTGATCGTCGGCGCCGGGCGGTCCGGTCGCAGCCTCGCCCGCGAGGTGCGCGAGACACCCGGCCGGCGCGTCGTCGGCTTCGTAGACGACAATCCCGCCATCCAGGGACGTCGGATCGCGGGCACGCGCGTGCTCGGCCCGCTGCGCGACGCGTCCAGGATCGTCGGGCAGACGTCCCCGACCGAGGTGCTGGTGACGATCGTCGAGGCGCCCGACGACCGCCTCCAGGCGGTGATCGCGGCCTGCGAGGAGGCGCGGGTACCCTGCCGGCTGATGCACCGCAGGATCGAGTCGGTCTCTCTCGCCACCGGGACCTCGACCGAGTGAGCACAGCCACGGCGGGGGCGCTGCGGCACCCGTCGCTCCGGATCGTCGGGCTTCTGCTCGTGTTCGCCGCGTCGGCCGGCGTGGCCCTCTGGCAGGCCTCGAACCACGTTTCGCCGACGATCTTCACCGACGAGCTCGAGATGACGACGCTCGCGCGCTCGATCGCCGACACCGGACAGGCGACCCTACGCGGCCAGGCGAAGGGGATCGCGCCGCTCGGCGCCTATCTCAGCGCACCGCTCTGGTGGGTGGACGACGTGCCAACCGCGTATTCCCTGATCAAGGGGCTGGGCGCGATCCTGATGGCGACCGCTGTCTTCCCCGCCTACTTGCTCGCCCGACTGGCCGTGCGGCCTGCCTGGGCGCTCTTCGCCGCGGCCGGCACCGGCCTCGCGCCCGCGCTCGCCTACGCGCCCATCCTCGTCAAGGAGCCGACCGCCTATCCCGCCGCCACGCTGGCGCTGTTCCTGATCGCACGTTGGGTGGCAACACCACGCCGGGCCGAGTTCCTGCTGGCCACGGCAGCGTGCGCGGTCGGGTACGCGGCCAAGGACCAGCTGGTGCTCCTGTTCGCCGTGCTCGGCCTGGCCGCGGCAGCGGTGCTGTGGAAGTCGGGGCGCGCCCGGTCGTTCCGGGACGACTGGACACGGAGCGACTGGGTCGGCGCAGTCGTGCTCATCCTGGGGGCGGCCGTCGTCGGCGGAGCCGTCGCCGCGCACCGCTCCCAGACGTGGTACGTCGCGACGACCTTCTACCAGGATCGGATGCTCGACTACGGGCTGTGGGCTGCAGGCGCGCTCACGATCGGGGTCGGGATCGTGCCGGTCGTAGCCGGGCTCGCCTCGCTCGTGCAGCCGAAGGGCGAGGAGCGCCGGGATGGTGTGGAGGCGCTCGCGGTCGTCACCGTCGCCTCGATTGCGTGTTTCGGCTTCTACACCGCGATCAAGGCGGCGTATCTGTCGACCATCTTCGCGACGCTCACGCTCGAGCGGAACCTCATCTTCCTGGTGCCGCTGCTGTTCGCGGGCACCGCCCTCTTCTGCGAGCGCGGCGGCGGGCGCTGGTGGGCAGTGGTGGCAGCCGGGTGTCTCGCCCTGTACCTCGTGCGCGCGCCCCCATACTCGCTCGAGCAGTACCCGAACTACGAGGCGCACGGGCTCGCGATCGCCGCCTTCGCGAATCGCATCCTCAAGTGGCCGGCGGACACGATCGAGCACGTGCTCGTCGCACTGACCGTCGCGACGACTGGTGTCCTCGCCTTCGCGTGGCGCCTGCGCGGGAGCCGAGCGGGGCTCGCCGTGCTCGCGACCCTCGCCGCCGCAACGCTCGCCTGGACGACGACGACCGAGGTGTACGCAGCCCACGGGGAGAGCCTCTTCGCCGAGCGTCTCTACGGCACGCTGCCGAAGCCCGCGAACTGGCTCGATCGTGCGACGGACACTCGCCCGGTCGTTTTCCTCGGGCGAGCCGTCGCCGATCCCAATCCGATCCATCTGCTTGAGTTCTGGAACAGGTCGGTGAAGGGCGTCTGGTCGCTCGACGGGTCGGCGCCGGGGCCGGGCGCGACCGTGACACCGGACCTCCAGAGCCCGGACGGCACGCTGACTCCTCCTGGGGCGGACTACGTCCTCACCGTTCCCGTCGTCGACGTGCTGGGGGAGCAGCAGGGCGGACTGGTCGGCGGCTACCGCTTGTTGCGCCTTCCGAACCGGCAGCTCCGCCTGCGCAGCGCGCAGACGGGGATCTTCCCGGACGGCTGGATGGGCAGCCGGGCGAGCTACGCGTACTACGACGTCGCGCCGGGCAGCCGAGGGGTCGCCCACGTGCTCCTGTCTCGGAAGGGGTGGTGCGGCAAGGACAAGCGCGGCAGCGTCCTCGTGCGGCTGGGGATGCTCGCGGTGGGCGAGAACGGCCAGCCGACGCTCGGGAACGTCCTGCAGGAACGGTCGTGGGTGATCCACTCGTGCCAGGAGCGAGAGTTCGTCCTGCCGGCGCCCTCGAGCCCATGGCTCGTCGAGGTGACGATCGACCCGACCTTCTCGCCCGCCGAGCTCGATCCGGCCCTCTCCGACCCGCGCCAGCTCGGCGCCGTCGTGGGCTTCAGCTACGAGCCACGTCCCTGACGGCACGTCCGTGCCCGAGCAGCGCCTCGGGGTGCTTGCGCGCGAAGCGGGCCATGCCGCGCAGGTGCCACAGCGTGTGCCGGGAGAGGAAGCTGCGGTCGATCACTGCCGCGTACGCGTGGTGCACGACCGCGTCGGGCACGTACCAGCGCTCCCAGCCGGCCCTCATCGCCCGGTAGCAGAGGTCGATGTCCTCGACGTAGTGCCGGTAACCCGCGTCCCAGCCGCCGATCTCCTCCAGCAGGGAGCGCCGCTGCAGGAGAAAGGCACCGAGCATCCAGTCGGCCTGCACCGGCTCGGCCGGACGCTCGTCGAGGAGGTAGTGGTCGCGCTGTCGCTCGTAGGGCGGGTAGAGGCGGCGCAGGGGCGTCCTCCGGACCAGCGTCCCCGCCACGGTCGGGAAGCGGCGTCGCGACGGCTGCCAGGTGCCGTCGGGCCAGAGAAGCTGCGGCCCGGCGATGCCGCAGCGCGGCCGACCCTCCATCCACGACACGAGAGCTGCGACGGCGCCGGGCTGAGCGATCGCGTCGGGATTCGCGCAAAGCACGAACCCGCCCGTAGTCGCGGCGATGCCGACGTTGACGTTCGCCGCGAGCCGGAGCGGACGCGAGTTCTCGATCACCCGCACGCCGGCGGGAAGAGCGCCGACCGATCCCCGCACGTTCGCGATCACGACGAGCTCGTCCACCTGCGGCGCGAGACAGGGCAGCGACCGCTCGAGCTCCGCGGCGTGCCCGTGCGAGACCACGATCGCCGACACGCTCATCGGGCGAGCGCCTCCCGGTAGGCGGCGACCGCACACTCGGCCGAGGCGCGCCAGGTGAAGGCGCGGGCACGCTGGAGGCCGGCCGCCACCAGCCGGTCCCGCTCGGTGAGAGCCCGGCGGATCCCGTCGGCGATTTCTGTCTCCTCGACGACGACCGCCGCGTCTCCCGCCACCTCCAGCAGGGCCTCGTCCGGCACCGTCACGACCGGTGTGCCGCTCGCCATCGCCTCGAGCACGGGCAGGCCGAACCCCTCGTAGCTCGACGCCTGCACCAGGCAGGCCGCTCCCCGGTAGAGCGCGGCAAGCTCCTCGATCTCCACGTAACCGCGAAGCGTGGCTCCTCCCGCCCGGAGCTCGGCGGCGAGCGTCGGATCCTTCGCAGGCCCCACGACGACGAGCGGCAGTCCCACAGCCTGCGCGGCCGCGAGCGCAACCTGCTGGTTCTTGCGTACCTGGATGGCGCCGACACTGAGCACGTAGTCGCGGCTGCCTGGGTCACCGGGGCGAAAGGCCGGGTCGACCCCGTTCGGCGTCACGACGACCGCTGCAGGAGCAAGCCCGTAGAGCTCGACCAGGTCGCGCTTCGACCGCTCCGAGACGGTCAGCACCCGCGCTGCCCCGCGAGCGGCCCGGGGAACGAGCCGGCGGAAGACGATCCGGTCCCAGCGGCCCATCAGCTCCGGGTGTCGCTCGAAGGAGAGATCGTGGATCGTCACGACCGCAGGGCAGGGGCAGCGAAGCGGAAGCGCGTACTGCGTGTGCACGAGCGAGGCGCCGAGCCGGCGCAGTAGCCGCGGCAGTGTCCACGACATGCGGAGCTCGCGGCTCGAGGTCGCGAGCTCGATCGCCTCGACGCCGGGTGGCACGAGGTCGGGCCGGCGGGTCGTCGCCGCGATTCGCAGCCGCGCAGCGGCAGCGAGCGGCGGGAGCTCGCGCAACAGGTTGAGCACGTAGGTCTCGTCTCCGGTGCGCCGCCGGCCGAGAACGTCCGCATCGACGATCACGAGCGGCAGGCTCACGCGAGCTCCCGCCAGAGCGCCTCGACGGCGTCCGCAGCCCGGTCCCAGGTGAAGGCTCCGGCCCGCTCGAGGCCGAGTGCGACGAGCTCGTCGCGACGACGGCTCGCTTCGGCGATCCCGGCTGCGATCGACACGGGCTCGAGCGGGTCGACCAGCACCGCGGCACCGCCCGCGATCTCCTCCGTGGCGCCGCCGCGACTCGTCACGACCGGCGTGCCGCAGGCCATGGCCTCCAGCACCGGGAGCCCGAAGCCCTCGTAGAGGGACGGGAAGACGAGGCAGCGCGCACCCCGGAGCAACGCGGCGAGCTCCTCGTCGCCCGGACGTCCGACCCAGCCGGGAACCTCGACTCCACCCCACCCGGGTGCGCCGACGACGCGCAGCTCGACGCCCGCGAGCTCGGCCGCCTGGACGGCGCGGCCGAGGTTCTTGCGCGGCTCGAGGGTCCCGACGGCGAGCACGTACGAGCCGTCCGCAGCGGGGCCGTCGGGTGTGAAGACGGGGTCGACGCCGTTCGGTACGATCCGCACCCGCTCGACCGGGACGGCGAGCAGGTCGGCGAGCTCGTCCCGCGTGAACGCGGAGACCACCGCGACGGCATCGGCGGCACGAACGCTCGCGCGCAGCGCCAGCTGACCCGTCCGCCGGTGCCAGGCCGGGAACGTCTTCGGATACCGCAGCAGGGCGAGGTCGTGCACGGTGACGACCACGGGCGGGCGGGAGCGCAGTGGGCCGCGCATCGTGGTGCAGTGCAGGACGTCGAGCTCACGCGCCGAGCGGGCGATGCCGAACGGGTACCAGGCCGCGTCGCGGGCAACGGTCGCGGCGCGGCCCCGGCCGCCGAAGGAGAGCCGGCGAAGCTCCAGTCCCGGCCTGCCCGCCAGCGCGCCGAGCAGCCCGCGGACGTGGCGCGCCGTCCCGGCACCCGTCTGCACGAGCGGAGCGACGTCGAAGCCGACCTTCACCGCGCCTCCTCGTAGCCCCTGAGCATGGCTTCGCCCGTCGCACGCCAGGTGAAGCGTGCAGCGTGCGCGAGCCCACCCGTGACGCGCTGCGCGCCCTGCGCGATCGCCTCCTCGATCGCGGCCGCGATCACGGCGGGGTCGTCGGGGTCGGCGCGGAAAGCGATGCCGCCGCTCGCTTCGTCGAGCGACGCGTGCGCCGACGCGACGACGGGCGTGCCGCAGGCCATCGCCTCGACGATCGGCATGCCGAACCCCTCGAAGCGAGACGGATACACGGCAGCGACGGCGCCGCGGTACAGCGCGGCCAGCTCGGCGTCGGACACGAAGCCGAGCCTGCGGACGCGGGGATCGTCGAGGACCGGCTGCTGTCCCCAGCCCTCGCCTCCGACGACTGCGAGCAACAGGTCACCGCCGATGGCGCGATGTGCCCTTGCGAGCGCCTGGAGGTTCTTGCGCGGCTCCAGGGTGGCGACCGTGAGCAGGTAGGGAGCGCCGAGGTCGGCGACCGCGCCATCCGGCGTGAAGACGGGCTTCACGCCCGGCGGCGCCACCCGGATCCTCTCCGGTTCGACACCCAGCAGCTCGGTCACCTCGCGCCCGGTGAAGGCGGAGTTGACGAAGATCACGTCACAGGTTCTGGCCGTATTCGCGTACTTGCGCCCGTGCATCGCCCGGGTGCGCTTGGTCGTCCACTCGGGGAAGCGAACGGGTACGAGGTCGTGGATCGTGGTGGCGCGCACGCCGGCGCGCTGCGGCGGGTACATCCAGTCGGTGAAGTGGAGCACGTCCAGGTAGCCCACGAGGCGCTCGGCCGCCGGGTGGCCGGCCATGCTCCACACGGTCCTGGCCAGATGCGAAGCGGGGAGCGGCCACAGCCGGAGCTCGACGTCAATGCCGGCGAGCGCAGCCCGGATGCGCCCCGGTCCGCGCAGGCTCGTCGGCGCAAAACCCACGATCTCGTGCTCACCGGCGGCGGCCTGGAGCAGCCCCTGCAGGGAACCGCGGATGTAGTTGCCCACACCCGTCGCGGGGTGCGACAGGGGACTGACGTCGAAGGCGATCCTCACGATGCCCGGCGCTCGTAGGCGAACGCCGTGAAGTGGGTGCCGAGCCGGCGGTTGTCCGTACTGCCGGGGAGCACCTCGCTCGGAACCGCCGTCGGCGCCACCGTGAAGCGGGCGACGCAGACGCCGTCACGCGGGCTGACGGGGACGGTGAGCCGAACCACCCGATTCGGCGGCACGCGCACGGACTCGCCCGTCGCGGCCGTGACCGTCTGCGGCTCGGGGAACAGGGTCGCGTCGCCGGAGAGCGAGACGGTGAGCGTTCCGCCACGGCACCGCCGGCGGGCCCACGTCACGACGGGGCCCGACCAGCGATCGTCGTCGATGCCGGTCACCTTTGTGGAGGCGAGAACGAGCGGGCCTTCGACCTGCCACACGGTCATGCCGAGGCCGAGGTCGCGCGCGACCGCCTTCCCCTCGGGCTCGACCGACCCGTCCGCGAGGAGGTAGCCGGGGACGAGGGGCGAGCCGTCGGCGAGGCGCACCACGCCGTCGCGCCTGCCGACCGAGACGGGTATCTCACCGACACCGCCCGGCGTCGGTCCCGCGGTGAGGTAGACCCGCCCCACCGAGCGGTTGAAGAACTCATTCTCGTTCACGGTGAACCGATCGGCGCGACCGGTGTACAGCACGGCGACATCGGCACCGCTCGGCACCGCCGCGTCGATCCAGTCGCGCGGGGCAGCTCGGATCCCCTGGAAGAGAGCGCCGGCTCCCGCCTGCCTGA
>Ga0209797_10001180_pt1 | contig 13133 bp, 10 predicted proteins | sample DOMMetBare3Fresh_2_FD_187472 | JGI IMG/M metagenome (GOLD analysis project Ga0209797, IMG submission 187472) | Wetland sediment microbial communities from St. Louis River estuary, USA, under dissolved organic matter induced mercury methylation -... | ecosystem: Environmental > Aquatic >... | reverse complement strand
CCACATGTGGATAACGGGGGCAATCCACAGATGTGTGTGAGTGACCGACAGCCCCTGCAGTTCGGCGAAGCGCTCCCGGCCGTAATGTGGAAAAGTTGCCTGGCTCAGGCGTTTCGATTCGACAGTACGGGTTCGGCCTTGATCACCTTCTGACCGCCTGATCTGAGTCCGAGGGGGCTCGTCTGAAGCAGGTGCAAGGTGGTGGAAGGCGGGTCTTGGCGGGTCCCAATCGCTGACTAGAAGCCCTCTTGTGGGCGGGTGCCTGGACTCCCCCCGGGCTGTTGGCAGGCGCTGAACTTTCCGGGGTGCGATCACTCAGGAGTGTCCGGGTGGGGCGCCCTGGCACTGATTGAGGATCGGGGCATCAGGGTGCCGGGCGGTACCGCCGCAAATGCAGCTCTGGCTGTGCCTTCTCCGGCCTCTCCCGCACGATTATTCTCCCCTCCGTCGATTGCCCCCTGGAAACGCCTGCCCGAGGAGCCCGTGCCCGACTCCACCATCCGCCGAACGAAGATCGTCGCCACCCTTGGTCCGGCCTGGTCCCGGCCGGACCAGATGCACGCCCTCTTCGATGCCGGCGTCAACGTCGTCCGTGTCAACGCATCGCACGGCACGCCCGAGATTCGGCGGGAGTGGGTCAGGCTGATACAGCAGGTCCGGGCGGAGCGGAAGGACGCGATCGCGATCCTTCTGGATCTCCAAGGCCCCCGCATCCGGGTGGGTGCCCTCGCTCAGCCGATCCGGCTGGTCCCCGGGCAGCAGGTGGTCTTCGCACCAGAGGCGGTGGTCACCCCGGGCGAGATCTCGACGACCTACGACGCGATTGCCCGCGATGTGCACCCGGGTGCCCGGATTCTGCTGGACGACGGGCTGATCGCGGTCCGTGTCAACGACATCCAAGGCGAACGGGTCATCGGGACGGTTGAATACGGCGGAGAGCTCAAGTCCAACAAGGGCATGAACCTTCCCGGTATCGACGTAAGCGCCCCGGCGCTCACTGAGAAGGACAAGGAGGACGTCATCGAGGGGGTTGCTCTCGGTGTCGACTACATCGCATTGTCGTTCGTCCGTAAGTCCGCGGATCTCGACGGATTGCGCCGTCTGGTCCCCAAGAGCATCAAGCTCATCGCCAAGATCGAAAAGGACACTGCGCTCCGCGATCTCTGCGGCATTCTCGAGGCATCGGACGCCATCATGGTCGCCCGCGGCGACCTGGGCGTGGAGCTGCCGTTCGAAGAGGTGCCATTGGTGCAGAAGCGGATCATCCGGGAGGCCAACCTCCACGGCAAGCCCGTGATCACCGCGACGCAGATGTTGGAGTCGATGGTGCATGCACCGGTGCCCACCCGGGCAGAGGCCTCCGACGTGGCGAATGCGATTCTCGACGGCACCGACGCCGTCATGCTCTCCGCCGAAACCGCCGTGGGTACCTACCCGCTCGAGGCGGTGCGCGCGATGGACCGGATCGCGCGGGAGATGGAATCCCATCGACAGGGCCGGAGCCCGGCCTTCGATGCCGCGGTGGGTCGGCGGGCCGATGGGGACGACACCCGGCATCCCCGCCCGGGCTCCAGCATTCCGGCCCGCACCGAGGATGCGATCGGCGTGGCAGTGTGCGCTGCGTCGGAGCTGCTGCACGTCCCCTTCATTTTGTGCTTTACGAGCAGCGGCTTCACGGCGCGCAAGGTGGCCACCTACCGCCCGACGGTGCCGATCGTGGCCGCGACCCCCGAAGTCGAGACCTACCGGCAGCTTTCGCTGGTATGGGGTGTGCTACCCATCCAGACGGCCCACTCCACCGACTACGACTCGCTGCTCAGTCAGGCGCGATCCCAGATCCTGAGCCGGGGACTGGCACGGCCGGGCGAGCGGGTCGTCGTCACCGCGGGCGTGCCGTTCGATGTGCCCGGGACGACCAATCTGCTCAAGATCGAGGCGTTGTAGCTGGCAGCGGCAGCGACATGAAACTCACCTTTCTCGGCACCGGCACCAGCTTCGGTGTCCCCCAGATCGGCTGCACCTGCGCCGTCTGCCAATCGACCGATCCGCGAGACCGGCGAACCCGCTCCGGCGCGATCATCGAAGCGGGCGGGAAGACCATTCTCCTCGACACTCCACCGGAACTGCGTCTGCAGCTGCTCGCGGCCCGGGTCGGACAGGTGGACGCTGTCCTCTACACCCACGAACACGCCGATCACGTCAACGGGATCGACGATCTCCGGATCTTCTCGGTGCGCCAGCGCGGGCCGTTGCCCTGTTACGGGCCGGCTGAGACACTCGACCGAATCCGGAGCGGTTTTCGCTATATCTTCGACCACGAGGTGCGCGCCTTCGAGGGCACCTCGAAGCCGCAACTGGCGATGCATCCCATCGAGCCGGGGGCGGTGATGTCGATCGCGGGGATTTCGGTGCTGCCGCTCGCGTTCGCTCATGGCTACCTGCGGGTGTTCGGCTACCGCTTCGGACCGATCGCCTACATCACCGATGTGAAGGTGGTCCCGGAATCGGTGCGTTCGCAGCTCACCGACCTCAAGGTGCTGGTGCTCAACTCCCTCTGGTGGCGGCCGCACCCGACGCACCTCTCCATCGGCGAGGCGATCGAGACCGCGCAGGCGATTGGCGCCGAACGCACCTTCCTCACGCATCTCACCCACGAAACCGGGCACGCGGAGCTGCTGGCTCAGCTCCCGTCCGGTGTCGCACCGGCATACGACGGGCTCACGATCGAGGTCACGGAATGAAGCTTCACTACGGGCGAATGTTCAGCGACCGGCTGGATGGTGTTCACGGGTTGTCCCGCCCTCGACTGGTCGAACTGGCGCGCCAGTTCGGTGAGGTGCAGGCGGAGGTGCGGCGCCGGCGGGGACAGGGCGAATATGGCTTCTACAGGCTCGGAGACCAGGCCAGTGCCGTGCAGCAGATCCGGGGCTTTGCCGAAGGCGTGGGCCAAGCCTTCGATCATGTGCTCGTCCTGGGGATCGGCGGCTCGGCCCTTGGCATGAAGGCCCTCCTGAACGCCCTCAAGCGCCCGGGCTGGAACGAGCTGGACGACGAAGGCCGCGACTTCTTCCCGCGGCTCACGGTGCTCGACAACGTGGATCCCACTTCCGTGGCGGAGGCCCTGCGGCGGATCGATCCGCGCCGGGCGCTGGTGAACGTCATCAGCAAGTCAGGGGGGACCGCCGAGACCATGGCCCAGTACCTCGTCATCCGGCAATGGCTGGAGCAGGCACTTGGTCCCGCGGCGACGCGGCATCTGGTCTTCACCACCGATCCCAAGCGCGGCGCGCTTCGCGAGATCGCGAGCCGGGAGGGGATCGCCGCTCTGGAGGTTCCGCCGGACGTGGGCGGCCGGTTCAGCGTACTTTCCCCTGTGGGCCTGCTGCCGGCCGCATTGGTGGGGATCGATATCGAGGGCTTGCTCGCCGGGGCCAGACAGGCCGTCGCCCGGGCCGAGCCCGCCGATCTGCTGCAGAACCCCGCGGCGCTGTGGGCGGCGCTGCACTGGTCGGCCGACACCACCCTCGGGGCGCGTGTGCATGTGCTGATGCCGTACAGCGACCGCCTGCGGGAGTTTGCGGAGTGGTTCCGGCAGCTCTGGGCCGAGAGTCTCGGCAAGGCGCGGGACCGCCGGGGCCAGGAAGTCCACGTGGGCCCTACACCGCTCGGGGCAGTGGGACCCACCGATCAGCACAGCCAGGTCCAGCTCTTCATGGAGGGGCCGTACGACAAGGTCGTCACCTTCATGGAGGTCGATCGATTCGCCGAGGATGTGACCATCCCGGCGCTACCGAATCTGCCGCCGGACCTGGCCTATCTGCCCGGTCATACGCTGGCCGAGCTCTTGCGGGCAGAGTGTCAGGCGACGTCGGCCGCGCTGGCGCGAATGGGCAGGATGAACTGCTCGCTGCGCCTCCCGGAGCTGTCGGCGGCCGCGCTCGGTGAAGCCATCATGTTCTTCCAGCTCGCTACCGGGTACGCCGGCGTCTGGTACGGCGTGGATCCGTTCGATCAGCCCGGAGTGGAGCTGGGCAAGCAGTTGACCTATGCCGCCATGGGTCGCCCCGGGTTCACCGGCGAAGCGCTCGGTGTCCCGTCCGGCGACGTGGTCTAGTCCGTCTCACCCATTTCGCTCTCAGGTTCCCTATGGTCTCGTGTTTCGAGCGTCGTGCCGTTCTTATAGTCGCCCTGGCTGCCACCGGCATGTTGCTCCCCTCGGATGCAGAGGCGCAAGCCGTGCTTCGGCCCGGCGTGACGGCCAAAGGGGAGCTGAAATCCGGCGACCTCAAGCTGGACGATGATACCTACGCCGACCTCTGGCGATTCACCGGTACCCGGGGTCAGCAGGTCCGGATCACCATGCGGGCGCCCTCCTTCGATGCCTATCTCCAGCTCGGCTACTACAACGAGAAGGGGGAGTGGGCGAGTGTGGACTCGGACGACGACGGGGCAGGGGGCACGGACGCCAAGATCGAGCTCGTGCTGCCGCGAGACGCCGAATTTACCGTGCGCGCCAACACCCTCAAGGTGGGTGAGACCGGCGCCTACTCGCTCCTGCTGGAGAGCGGCGGCGTGAGCGCCCCGGCGCCGAGTGCGCCGCCGAGTGGCTCGTCGAACGCGGTGACCTCGACGTCCCCGGGGGCACGCATGCCGCTGGTGCTCGGCCAATGGCTCAGCGGGACTCTCGGAATGGGTGACGACACGCTCTCGGATGGCAGCTTCGCGGACATCTGGGTCTATCAGGGGCGCCGCGGGGAGACGCTTACGATGGTGCAGAAGTCGGACGCGGTTGATTCCTACCTCACGTTCGGACCGGTCGTGAGTGGGCGGTGGAGCTGGGCCGAGGCGGACAACAACAGCGCCGGTGGCAAGGACTCGAAGCTGGTGGTCACACTGAATTCCGATGGCGAATACTGGGTGCGCCCCAACGCGCTGTTCAGCGGCAAGGGTCCCTACACGCTGTTCGTGACCAGCAGCCGCGGGGATCAATCAGTCGGCGCCGCACCGGCGGCGGCGCCGAGTGGCGCGCCCATGCCCGCCGTTGGTTCGGTGGGACCGCTGCAGCAGGGACTGACCCCGGGGGTCGCGGCGCCGCAGGGCGCGCCTCCCTCCGGTGCCGCTCCCGCGGGTGCGGCGCCGTCCGCCGGCCGGATGCCCGAGATCCAGATGGGGCAGACGATCCGCGGACGGCTTGCGGCCGGTGACGCGCTCAGCTTCGACACGACCTACATCGACACCTACGTCTACCGCGGGAAGCGGGGCGAGCGGATCAACATCATCATGATGTCGCCCGATTTCGGCAGCTACCTGCTGTTCGGAAGGGAGCCGTCCGGGGGCGCTCGCTTCAGTTCGTTGGAGCATGTCGGCGCCGGCGCCGGGCGAGAGGCGAAGATCACGGTGACCGTGCCTGACGACGGCACCTACTGGATTCAGGCGAATGAATTCAAACCCAGCGAAGGCTCGTATGTGCTCACCATCGAGCCGGCGCGCTAGCGGCCTCGCCGCGGGTCGCCTACATTTTCAGCATCGTTCCGCAACTTCCAAGAGGACAGTAACTTATGGCTGACCACCGCGCCCAGCTCGTCGCCCTGTTTGGCGGCGCCGTCGTCCAGAGCGGCGATGCCGTGAAGGTCGCCGATCCCAGCCGGCTTCAGGGGGACGCTACCGACCGTCTCGTCTGGCAGGCGGTGTTCGGTGGCCCGGCCGATCGTGACGCCGCGCGGTGGCTGCTATGGGAGATCGGGCAGGCGGTCGGAGCCCGCCCGCAGTCCATCGCCCCCATCTACTTTGCACGGGGGCGGGGCGAGTGCGGCGGGTTCACGGTGCCGGCCATCAATGTCCGGATGATGGCCTACGACACCGCGCGCGCGATCTTCCGGGCCGCCAAGGCCCGGCACGCCGGCGCGATCCTGATCGAAATCGCCCGGTCGGAGATCGCCTACACCGATCAGCGGCCGGCGGAATACGTGTCGGTGATCATCGGCGCGGCGCTCAGGGAAGGCTACTTCCTGCCGCTGTTCATTCAGGGCGACCACTGCCAGGTCAACGCCAAGAAGTATCAGGTCGATCCGAAGGCCGAAGTCGCAGAGGTCAAGAAGCTGATCGCTGAAGAGGTCGGGGCCGGGTTCTACAACATCGATGTAGATACCTCCACGCTGGTGGACCTGTCCAAGCCCACCCTGCTCGAGCAGCAGCGGCTGAACTTCGAGCATGCCGCGGAGATCACCCACTTCATCCGCGAGCGGGAGCCGCAGGGGATCTCGGTTTCCGTCGGGGCCGAGATCGGCGAGGTGGGACACAAGAACAGCACGGTGGAGGAACTGCGGGCGTTCATGGACGGCTACACCGCCTCGCTCAAGCGGTACGGAGCCATCGAGGGGATTTCGAAGATCTCGGTCCAGACCGGCACCAGCCACGGTGGCGTGGTGCTGCCGGATGGCAGCATCGCCAAGGTGAAGCTGGATCTCGATGCACTGGCGGCCCTCTCGAAGGCCGCGCGCGAGGAGTATGGCATGTCAGGTGCCGTCCAGCATGGTGCGAGCACCCTGCCTCCGGACGCCTTCGGCAATTTTGCCAGGCTGGAGACGGCGGAGATCCACCTCGCGACCAATTTCCAGAGCCTGGTCTTCGATCATCCGGCGCTGCCGGCGGAGTTGCGGACGCGGATGTACGACTGGCTCGACGTGAACGCCGAGAGCGAGAAGAAGGCGGGCGACACCTCGGAGCAGTTCTACTACAAGGCGCGGAAGAAGGCGATCGGACCGTTCAAGAAGGAGGTCTGGGGATTGCCCGCGGAGGCGCGTGCCAAGATCGCGGGCGATCTGGAGAAGACGTTCGGCTTTCTGTTTGACCAGCTAAAGGTCGAGGGCACGGCGACGCTGGTGACGAAGTATATCAAGGCCTCCTACCAGTCCCACAGCTCGCTTGAGCGCGCGCTGGTGACCGCGGTGGACGACGCCGAAGCAGGGGAGTGATTATGGCTAGAGACGACGAGCGGGACGTCGTGTACATCGAGCGCGAGGGCGGTTCCCTCAAGCCGATTCTCTTCGGTGCGCTGCTGGGTGTGGCGGTGGGTCTCCTGTTCGCGCCGCAGAGCGGCTCGGAGACCCGCCGGGCGCTGAAGCGCCGGCTGCGCAAGGCGCGGGCCCTCGCCGAGGAGAAGGTGGGCGAACTCTCGGAAAAGATCACCGGGGAATGGCGGAAGCCCGAGGCGAGCAGCCGGGAGGACGAGCGCGAGGAGGCGCGCAGCGATCTGGAGCGCCGGCTGGCGGAGGCGCGTGCCAGGCGCCGGAAACCCGCGCCGGATGACGAGGACGACGACGAGGAGCCGGTCGCCTGACCGGAGGGATCCTCCTCAGCCGCCTCAAGGGGCTCCGGGCGTTCGGTTGGCGGACACTGGTGCAGGCGGACCGCCACAACCTCCCCTTCCTCGCCAGCGCGCTCACCTTCGACGCGCTGCTGGCGGCGATCCCGTTCCTGCTGCTGGTGCTGATCGCGCTGACGCATGTCGCGCACCTTTCGCCCCGCTCCAGCGCGCAGGATCTCCAGCAGCTCTTCCAGCGACTGGTACCGCCGTCCGGCAGTGACGGGGAAGGTCCCTTTGCGGCGGTCGAGAAGTTCCTGCTCGGTCTCACCCGCGCGCGCGGCACGGTCTCACTCTTCGCCATTCCGCTCTTCATCTGGTTCGCCACCCGGCTCTTCGCCTCGATTCGCACCTCGCTCACCCTCGTCTACGATGTTCCTCGCCGCGGCACGGGGCAGCATTTCGTGATCGGCTATCTCCTCGGCAAGTTGCGCGACGCGATGATGGTCGTCCTGACGGTTGCGCTCATCATCGCCAACGCGGTGCTCAGCGGCGGGCTCAAGATCGTCGATGCCCGCGGCAGGGACCTGATCGCGGCTGTCCCGGCGCTCGGGTTCTTCGTGAGCGGGCTGGGATACCTGGTGACGCAGGTCGTCGCCTTCGCGTTCTCGGTCTCGCTGTTCTATGTGGTCTACCGCCACGCCTCGCCGCGGCGCCTGCCGCGCCGGGCGGCGTTCGCGGGTTCCCTGTTCACCGCGGTGCTCTTCGAATTCGCCAAGCGGGCCTTCGCCTGGTACCTGCACAACCTGGCGGCGGTGAACCGCTTCTCGGCGGACGCCAACATCGGCGCGGTCATCCTGTTCGTGCTCTGGCTCTACTACACGGCACTGGTCTTCCTGATTGGCGCAGTCGTCGCGGAGACCTGGGATCTGTGGCATCGGCAGCGGGGGGTCGGCGGGCTCCGTCCGGTCCAGCTGGCTGGTAGCTGACCGCGCCCGGGCGCGGTATACTCTGGCCTGACACCCTGGCGATCACCGTCGCCACGGGCCAGATCTCTGCTCCGCCCAATCACTCACGTTCTGCCAGCCGGGTCTCGCCCATGCGCCTGCTTGCGACGCTGCTGCTCCTTCCGACGCTGCTCCAGGCCCAGGAATTCGATTTCTACGCGCGTGGGCCCTACCGGCCGCAGGTGCCCCGGCCCGAGTCGATGCTCGGCTACACGGTGGGCGCGCAGCAGACCATGTACTACCAGCAGCAGCAGGTGCTGGATCGCCTGATCGAGGCGGCCCCGGACCGGGTCCGCACCGAGGTCATCGGCCGGACGGCGGAAGGAAAGGTCATGCGCCTGCTGATCATCTCCTCGCCGGCGAACCTGGCGCGTCTCGACGAGATCCGCGCCAGCCTGGCCCTGCTGGCCGACCCCCGGAAGACCAGCACCGACCAGGCGCGGGCGCTCGCGGAGCGGACACCGGTGACCGTCCTGCTCACCCACTCGGTGCACGGCAACGAGCCGGCCGGTTTCGAAGCGGCGATGCAGACGGCCTACCAACTGCTCGCCTCAGACGAGCCGGCGACCCAGGAGGTCCTCCAGAACGTCGTGGTCCTCATCAATCCGTCGCAGAACCCGGATGGCCACGAGCGGTTCGCGGCCTGGTCCAATTCGATCGCCGTCGGGAGCGACGATCCCCTCGCGGTGGAGCAGACCGAGCCCTGGGCCATCTGGGGCCGGTACAACCACTATCGCTTCGACATGAACCGCGATCTGCTGGCGCAGTCGCAGAACGAGTCGAAGGCGATCGCGTCGGTCTATGTCCGCTGGCACCCGCAGGTGGTGGCGGACCTCCACAGCACGACCTCGCAGTACTTCTTTCCTCCCGTGGCAGATGCTCACAACGCGAACCTCCCCGCCAAGACCTACGAGTGGTTCGAGCGGTTCGGGAAGAGCAACGGACAGGCCTTCGATCGTTTCGGCTGGCAGTACTACGTGCGGGACGTCTTCGACTTCTTCTACCCGGGCTACATCGACATGTGGCCGTCGATGCGCGGCGGGGTCGGAATGACCTTCGAGACCGACGGCGGTCCCGAGCTCAAGAAGCGGAAGGACGATGGCAGCTATGTGACGTTCGAGATGGCGATCGCGCATCACTATACCGCGTCGATGGCTACCCTGGAGTACGCGGCGAAGCACCGCGCCGAACGGCTGCGGGATTTCCACGAGTTTCATGCCACCGGCATGAGTGAGGCGAAGAAGCGGCCGATGCGCCGGGTGCTGTTCAGCGCCGCCGATCCCGGCCGGGCGATGTGGCTGGCCAGGCGGCTCGCCGGTGAGGAAATCGAGGTAAGCCGCCTGACGCAGGCCTACGCCCCGCTTCGGGCGACATCCTATCTTGGCGGTTCCGCCGTGGCGAAGCGGAGCTTTCCGGCGGGGACCTATCTCGTCGATCTGGCGCAGCCCGAGGCCCGCCTGGCCACCACGATGCTGGAGCCCCGGGCGGCCTGGGACTCAGCGTTCGTGCGTCGGCAGTTCGCGGCGTTCCAGCGGAACCAGCGGCGTGGCGCCGAGGAGAACAAGGAAGGCTACGAGTTCTACGACGTGACCGCCTGGTCACTGCCCCTCGCGCTCGGGCTCGATGCCTGGTGGACCGACGATACCACCCGCGTCGCGGGGGAACGGATTGGTGCCACTGATTCACTGGCGGTCCCACCGGGCCCGAGCCGGGCCCAGTCGGCGTACCTCTTTGGGAATGAGACCGAGGCCGGCACCAGACTCGCGATGCGCCTGCTTCGCGAAGGCTTCCGGGTGAGCGTCGCGACCCGCCCGGTCACCGCCGACGGCGCGAGCTACCCGCGGGGCACGTTCGTTGTCCGGCTGCAGCGAAACCCTGACGCGATCCACGAGCGCATCGTGGCCCTCGCCCGGGAGACCGGGGCGCGGGTGACCGCCGTCGGGTCCGCGTTTCCCGACTCCGGGCAGTTCGGGATCGGGAGCGAGACTGTCGTCGCCGTCCGCGCGCCGCACATTCTGCTGGCGGCCGGCGAAGGGATCGAACAGACGGCGTTCGGGTCGGTGTGGTTCTACTTCGACCGCGAACTCGGCATCCCGGTGACTCCCGTCAATCTGTCCAGCATCGGGAGCGCGAATCTGGGGGACTACAATGTCCTCATCATCCCGTCAGGGTCTGCCGGGCGGCTGTGGGAGGAGCTCGGTGAGACGGGCGCGACCAAGCTCAGGAGTTGGGTCGAGTCAGGCGGCGCGGTGATCGGGTTTGGCGGGGCGGCCGAGCTCCTGGGACGGAAGGAAGTCGCACTTACCACCGTGAAGGAACTCGCGGGCGATTCCGTCGCCGTCAAGGACACATCGCTGACCGACGCGATGCGCCCCGGCCCGCCGCTCGTGTCGCCGAGCGCCACGGGGGGCAACACGCCGGAGCAGGTGCCCGGAGCGATCTTCCGTGCGACACTCGACCGCACCCACTGGCTCACCTACGGGTACGCCCGCGATCAGTTGCCGGTCTTCCTCGAGAGCAGCAGCTTCCTCAAACCGTCCGAAAAGGGCGCCAATCCGGTGGTGTTCACCGGCAGCGATCTGACCCTCGCCGGGTTCACCTGGCCGAACAATACCGAGAAGCTGCTGCGAAACTCGGTCTGGGCGGCGGTGGAGACGGTCGGCAGCGGAAGCGTCGTGCTCTTCGCGGAGAATCCCGTCTACCGCGGCTTCTGGCGCGGGCCGGCCAAGCTGCTCACCAACGCCGTGCTGTTCGCGCCGGGGCGGTGACCACGCCGCTGACGCTGGTCGTCCTTGCTGCGGGGCTGGGCAGCCGTTACGGCGGCCTCAAACAACTCGACCCGCTCGGCCCGGGCGGCGCCACGCTCATGGACTACTCGGTCTATGATGCGTGGCGCGCGGGGTTCACCCGAGCGGTCTTCGTCATTCGCCCCGAGATCGCGGCGGGATTCGCCGAGTTGATCGGCGACCGATACCTCTCCCGCCTGCAGGTCACGACCGCACACCAGCGGCTGGACGCCCTGCCCGGCGGCATCGCATTGCCTGGCGGCCGTACGCGGCCATGGGGGACCACCCAGGCCGTCCTTGCCGCCGCCCCCCAGTTGCAGGGCCCATTCGCCGTGCTGAACGCCGACGATTTCTACGGCCGACAGTCGCTGCGGGCAGTCGCCGAGTTTCTGCGACGGTCTCCACTCGATAGTCACCATCACTCGGTCGTCGGATACCGGCTCGGTGCCACGGCGAGTCCCGCCGGCGGCGTGAATCGGGCGCTGCTGGAACAGGCCGCGGACGGGCGCCTTTTCCGGATCACCGAGCTTCGCGAACTGACCCGGACCGCCGACGGGAATTTCGTGACCGGTGGTGGCCTCAGCCCGAGATCCGTTTCGGCAGACGCCCTGGTGTCGATGAACCTGTGGGGATTCACGCCCGCGATCCTCCCGGTGCTTGCCCGGGCCTTCGAGGAGTTCCTCGCGACCGGTCCCGGCGAACGGGACGAATCCTACCTCCCCGACGCCGTCCAGGTGTCGGTGGCCCGCGGGCAAGCCACGGTCGAGGTGCTCCCAACCCCAGATCGGTGGTGCGGGGTGACCTACCCCGAGGACCGGCCGTGGGTTGGCGCGGCGCTATGGTCCCTCGTGGAGCAGGGTCTCTATCCGGAGTCGCTGTGGCCATAACGGAAGCAGAGGCCTGGGCTGCTCTTGATGCGTTCGGTCTGCGGGTCGTGAGTCTGCACCCGATGGACATCGGTCACATCAACGCATCGTGGCGGGCCGCCACCACGACCGGGGACGCCTATCTCCTGCAGCGCCTGAATCCGGACGTCTTTCCGGATGGGGAAGCGGTGCTGCGGAACCTCGGCCTCGTGACGTCTCACCTGGCGAGAAAGGTTCGTCACCTTTCCGATGCGGAGCGGCGAGCGCTCAGGATGCTGACGCGGCCGGATGGGTCGCTCGGATGGCGGGCTTCGGACGGCGCCTGGTGGCGGGTGTTCCATTTCATTGCGCGGTCGCGGACTTGCCTCCACGCCGTCACGGTGCAGGAGGCCCACGAGGTCGGGCGTGCCTACGGGCTGTTTCAGCAGATGCTCAGCGACTACGACGGGCCCGCGCTGACCGAGACCCTTCCCGGATTCCACGACACCGAGCGGCGGCTTAGCGCGCTGGAGCGGACCGCGGCCAAGGACCCGGCCGGACGCGCGGCGTCGGTGGGCGCCGAGCTGGACTTCGTTCGTGTCAGGCAGGCGTATGCCGCAGTACTTCCGCCGCTCCTGGCGAGCGGAGCGCTGCCGCAGCGGATCGTCCACAATGACGCCAAGGCCGCCAACGTCCTCCTCGACGCAGCGACGGGTGAGGCCCTGGCGGTCGTCGACCTGGACACCGTCATGCCAGGCACGGTGCTGTACGACGTGGGCGATCTCTTCCGGTCCGTGGCGAGTCCGACCGATGAAGACGAGCGTGACCTCGCGCGGGTCGGCGTGAGGCCCCCCCTGATCGCCGCACTCGCCGGTGGGTTTCTCGGTGCCTGCGGCGCAGGGCTGACTGTGGCGGAGCGCGGCAATGTCGTCTTTGCCGGACTGCTGATCACGTACGAGCAGGGCGTTCGCTTCCTCACCGATCATGTGGCGGGCGACACCTACTACCGCACCAGCCGCCCCGGTCAGAACCTCGATCGTGCCCGGGCACAATTCCGGCTGCTCGAAAGCCTGGAGTCCGAACGCTTGGCGCTCGAGGCGATGGTCGATCGTACCCTGCGGATGAGTCACGCATGAAGATCTCGCTGTGTCTGGCGCTGTTCGCCATCGGCCCGCTGCAGGCCCAGGAGCCG
>Ga0209797_10001178_pt1 | contig 13139 bp, 13 predicted proteins | sample DOMMetBare3Fresh_2_FD_187472 | JGI IMG/M metagenome (GOLD analysis project Ga0209797, IMG submission 187472) | Wetland sediment microbial communities from St. Louis River estuary, USA, under dissolved organic matter induced mercury methylation -... | ecosystem: Environmental > Aquatic >... | reverse complement strand
CCGGTGTGAGGAGGTTCATCCAGCGGGCCGTCGTCTCGACGTCCCACTCGTACGTCACGGCGGTGGCGCCGTCGGCGCGGAAGAAGCGCCAGCGACCGGTCCCGGCGAGCTCGCCGCTCGCAACCCCCTCCATGAGGACGTGCCGCTCCACGCGCGTCGACCGCATCTCGAAGGTGAGGTCGTACGGCAGGCGGGAGCGAAAGCTGAAGCGGGAGACTCCGCCCACGCCGTCGGGGCCCCGCGGGACGAGCTCGTCCGACCGTTGCACACCAGGCCACCAGGCGGGCCAGGCGCAGGTGTCGTAGATCGCGTCCCAGACCGGCTCGATCGGCGCGTCGAGCACCCACGTCGTCGTGAAGCGGTAGCGGGCCACGACCCCTATTCGGCTTCGGAGCGGCGACGGTTCGCCGGCGCGAGCCTGGCGAGGCATTCCGCCAGTCCCTCCCGCCAGTGCGGCAGCTCCGGAGCCCCCTTCTCGCTCCTGAGGATCGAGACGGCGGGCCGTGGAGCCTTCGCCCCGAACTCGGCCGAGCTGATCCGCCGGACGCGACATGACAGGCCCGCCTGCTCGAAGATCGCCTCCGCGAAGTCGGCCCACGTGCAATCGCCCGCAGCCGCGACATGCCAAACGCCGTAGGGCAGCCTCACGACCTCCTGGGTGGCCCGGGCGAGGTGCCCCACGTAGGTGGGGCAGCCGCGCTGGTCGTCCACGACGGCGACCTCGTCGCGCTCGGCGCCGAGGCGCAGCATCGTCCGCACGAAGTTGTGACCGGTCGGGCCGAACAGCCAGGAGGAGCGGACGATCCACGCGCGCTCGCCCGCAGCCGCCTCTCCGTGCAGCTTCGTGCGGCCGTAGGCGGAGAGGGGGTTCGGGCCGTCAGACTCCAGGTACGGGGACCCTTTGCGACCGTCGAAGACGTAGTCGCTCGAGAAGGCGACGAGCGGGGCGCCCAGCTCGGCCGCGTGCGACGTGCCGCCGACATTGACTGCCGCGGCGCCCTGCGGATCGTCCTCGGCGCCGTCGACGTTCGTCCACGCGGCCGCATGCAGCACCAGGTCGACCGGCCCGAGCCCGGCAGGTGGGGGGAGCGCGACGTCCCAGTCCTCACGGCCCAACGCCAGGACGTCGTCGGCCGCGAACGCCTCCTGCAGCGCCCGGCCCAGCTGGCCGGCGGCGCCGGTGATCAGGATGCGTCGCGGGCGGACAGGATCGGTGTCGTCGTGCTCCACAGGTGCGCCACGCGCGGGTCGTTCCACGGGATCCCGTGCTCGTCCGGGTCGGCAGGGTCGTACTCCTCGGTCACGTGGTAGCAGAAGAGAAGATCGGTCAATGCCTCGAAGCCGTGCGCATGACGACCCGGGATGTAGAGGGCGACGAGGTTGTCGTCGCCGATGTCCTCGCTGAACGTCTCGCCGGTGCCGCGGTCGAGCACGACGACCCGGGCCGTCCCCTGCAGGCACGCGAAGAGGTCGTCCTGACCCCGTTCGTGGAAGTGCAGTCCCCGGATCACGCCCCGACGCGACAACGACACGTTCGTCTGGCGCGTCGGCTTCGGCAGCAGGCTCTCGCGCCGCAGCTCGCAGAACCAGCCGCGCTCGTCCTCGAAGCGCCGCAGGGGGATCCGGACGATGCCGTCGACCATCAGGGCTTGTTGACGCCGGTCTCGTCGATCGTGCGCCCGATCTCCGCGAGGTGCTGCCAGTGCTTGCCCGCGTCCTCCCACCAGCCGCGCACCCGTGCGACCGCGAGCTCGCCGCGCTGCGCGTACCAGCGGTTCACGTCCGTGATCTCGAGCTCGCCGCGGCTCGACGGCTCGAGCCGCTCGATCACGTCGAACACGTCGGGCGGATAGCAGTAGAGCCCCACGACGGCGTCGTTCGTGGGCGGGGCGTCGTAGCGCAGGTCGACGACACCGGCCTTCTCGGCGAGGTCGACCACACGGCCCTCGTCGTCGTAGACGACGACACCGAAGTTCTCCGGATCTGGCACGTCCTTGACGAACACCTGGGCGCCCGCACCCTCGCTCCCCCACGCCGCGATCTCCTCGGCATGCGAGAACTCGAAGATGTTGTCGCCGAGCACGACGACGAGCGGCTCGCCGGCGGCGAAATCGCGGGCCATCCCCACCACCTGCGCGATCCCGCCCGGTCGTGTCTGCACCTTGTAGGTGAGATCGAGCTCCAGCAGCCGCTCTTCGCTGCCGCGCACGGACAGGTGGCCGTCCCCCAGCAGGTCGATCATCTGGCCGGCGTGCCCCTTGCCGGTGACGACGAGCACCTCGCGCACCCCGGCGAGCTGCAGCAGCTGCAGCGGGTAGTAGACCATCGGCCAGTGGCCCACCGGCAACAGGTGCTTGTTGGTGACCCGCGTGAGCTCTCCGAGGCGCGTCGCCTCACCGCCCGCGCAGACCAGTCCCTTCATGGCCCGGATCGTAGTGCGTCGGGACCGGGCGCGTCCCGTACCCGCAGGCGAGGCACGCTTCGCCCGCTACACGGCGTGGCTCGCGTCCGGGGCCGGATCTGCGAGCGGCGAGCGCTCGAGCAGCCAGAAGGCCAGCTCGACGGACGGCCCGATCCCGAAGGCGAACGCCAGCGTGCCGATGCCGACCGTGCCACCGAGCGCGAACCCCGCCACCGTGACGGCCACCTCGAGCCCCGCTCGCACCACCCCGAGGCGGATCCCCGTCCGCCGTGTCAGCACGAGCATCAGCGAGTCGCGGGGGCCGGCGCCCAGGCCGGCGCCGATGTAGAAGCCGGAGCCGACGCCGATCACGAGGATGCCCGCCACCATGAGCGCGATCCGCACTCCCAGGGCCTGGTCCGAGAGCCCCGCCACCGCCCCGACCTCCAGCAGGCCGTCCACGAAGAGGCCGATCAGGACCGCGTTCGACACGGTGCCCGGACCGATCCTGGCGCCGAGGGCCCAGGCGACCACGAGCACGACGAGGGCAATCGCGACGTTCGCCATGCCGAACGACAGCGGCGTCCGTTCCGCCACGCCCTGGTTGAGGACGTCCCACGGCGAGAGGCCGAGCTCGGACTCGAGCAGCAGCACGATCCCGAGCGCGAACAGGAACAGGCCCGTCACCAGCGAGCCGGCGCGGGTGACCGTATTGCCGCGCACGAGCGGTGGAGCGAGCACTCGCGCAGCGTATGGGTTTGGCCCTGCGGGAGGTCGAGGAGCTCCGCGCTAGCGTGCGGTGGTGCCCAGGGCCTGCCTGTGCTCCTCGAGCGGGGAAGGGCGCACGCGGAGCACTTTCGCCACCCCCTCCGGCAGCCACCAGTTGTAGTGGCCGAACAGCTTCATGGCGGAAGGGACGAGCAGCGAGCGGACGAGTGTGACGTCGATCAGGATGGCGGCGGCGAGACCGAAGCCGAACTGCTGCAGGCCGACGATCGAGCCGGCCACGAAGCCCATGAAGGCGGCGAACATGATCAGGCCCGCCGCCGTGACGAGCCGGCCCGTCTTCTCGAGCCCCACCACCACCGCCTGCTCGTTCGACGCTCCCGCATCCCATTCCTCGCGCATGCGGCTGACGAGGAACACCTCGTAGTCCATCGAGAGCCCGAACAGCATGGCGAAGAGCATCACCGGGATCCAGCCCTCGATCTGGTCGTAGGAGATGAGGCCGAGCGGCTCACCCCAGCCCCATTTGAAGACGACGACGAGCAGGCCGTAGGCGGCGCCGATGGAGAGGCAGTTGAGGACGATCGCCTTGAGCGGCAGGAGCAGGGAGCGGAAGGCCCGTACGAGCAGCACGTAGGTGGCGAGCAGCACCGCGACGACGAGCCACGGGAACCAGCTGTAGGTCAGGGTGAGGAAGTCCTTGCCTCCGGGCGGGCCGCCGCCGGCGACGACCTCTGCCGCGGCGGGAAACGCGGCGGCCGGCACGATCTCGTGACGCAGCCGGTCGACGAAGTCGAGGCTCTCCGGCTTGCCGTAGTCGCTCTTGCCGATCACCTGGATGTTGAGGTAGCGCCCGCTCGCGTCGACGTGCTGGGCGTCGCCTGCGGCGAAGTCGACGCGTGCGACCTGCGGGTCGGCTGCAAGCCCGGCACGCAGGCGGCCGACAGCAGCCACGACTGCCGGATCCCGGGCACCGCTGGCACTGCCCGTGTCGACGACCACGGCCGTAGGAGCAGTGGCGCCCGCGCCGACGGCCGCCGCGAGGACGTCGAGCCCCTGAACCGCCTCGAGCCTCTTGGGGATGCCCTCGTTCGAGCCGGGGCCGAGCTGGAGTGCGAAGACCGGCGCAGCGAGGAGGAGCAAGAGGGCTGTCGTGCCGATCGCCACGGGCCAGGGCCGGCGCATGATCCAGTGAGCGAGCTTGGCCCAGAAGCCGTGCTCGTGGTCTGCCCGGCGCTCCATCACCCGCTTCGGCAGCAGGCGCACCCGCTCGAGACGCCTGCCGACGAGCGACAGCACGGCGGGCAGGAACGTCATTGCCGCGACCACCGAGACGGTGGGGATGATCAGCCCGCCGACGCCGAAGCCGCGCATGAACGGCAGCGGCATGAACAGGAGCAGCGCCAGCCCGATCGCCACCGCCGTCCCCGAGAAGACGACGGCCCGGCCGGACGTGTTCATCGTCGTCACGATCGCGTCGTCCGTGGCGCTGCCTTTCCGTAGCTCCTCGCGGAAGCGGTAGACCATCAGCAGCGAGTAGTCGATGGCGATCCCCAGCCCGATCAGCGAGACGAGGTTCGTCAGGTACGTGGTCAGCTCCATGAAGTTCGCGAAGATCCAGATGATCCCGAGCGTCGTCGGGATCGTCACGAGCGAGAACGCGAACGGGAGCAGGAACGAGAGCGTGCCGAACGTGAAGATCAGGATCACGAGGGCGATCGGGATCGCGATGAAGAGCTCGCCCTTCTTCAGGTCCTCGGAGAAGACCGGGTCGAGATCGTGCTCCGTGGCCGCCTGGCCGGTCAGGTACGTGGTCGCGCCGGGGATCGTGCCGACCGCTGCCCGCATCTCGCTCGTGTGCCCCTTGGCATCCGCCGGTTCCAGGTCGGACACGATCTGCGCCGCAACCACCGAGTCGCCCAGCGGCTGGACGGACACGAGCCGGCCGGTCGGCAGCTTGGCCGCAGCCCTGGCAGCGGCCGCCTCGACGCGCGGTACGAGCGACGTGGCTGCGCCGGCGTCCGTGGCGACGACGAGCGTGAACGAGCCGGTGGAGCGCTGCCCGAAATGCTCCTGCAGGATCTGCTCGGCCTTCTGCGTGTCGGTTCCCGGCAGGGTGAACCTGTTCGTCAGCAGGTCGGAGAGCTTCGACGACGCGAGCCCGGCGGTGACAAACACGGCCACCCAGGCAGCGAGCACGAGCCAGCGGTGACGAAGCACCAGGCGGGTCCAGCGTTCCACGACACCTCTCTTCCGTCCAGCAGGAGCCCGTCGATCGTAACAACGCCGGCGCGCGGGCCGGCCCGCCGATCACCGCTCCGCGACGGTTACGGGACGCGCCGGGCGCGGCGGGCCGCAGCCTTGCGCGCATGCACTGCGGGCACGGCCCGCACGGCCGCGACCCACACGTACGCGAGCCCTGCGAGCAGCGCGCTCGCAACGAGCGACAATCGCTTGATCCGACGCATTGGTTGACCCACATCGTAGGCGCCCCGCGGGCGGCATACTGGTGGAGAACAGAAAACGAGGAAAGGACGGCCTGCGATGGCCAAGACCAAGACCGGCAAGGTCGCTCCCACCGTGGAGACGTTGAAGCCGTATCTCGACCGCGCGCTCAACGACCCGGAGTTCCGTGACGACCTGAAGGAGGCGCTCGGCGCCGCCCGGAAGCTCTACGGGCCGCTCGTGAAGGAGAACGGTGGCATCGCCCAGTCGGCGTCGAAGCTCGCCACCGACGCAAAGGTGCAGGAGAATCTCCGGCGGGCGTTCGAGGACTTCGGCAAGGCGGCCGACACGCTGAAGGGCAAGAAGCGGAAGGGGCACAAGGGACGCAAGGCGATGCTGCTCGCCGGCCTCGTTGCCGGCGCCCTGTACAACCCGTGGACGGGCCAGGGCACGCGCCAGTGGCTGCTCGACAAGATCGCGGGGGACGACGACCTGCAGCCGCTGGAGGGCTTCGAGGTCGACGTGCCGTCTGCCGACCGGGCAGCGGACGAGGCCGTGGACGACGCGGCCGCCGCCGACGGCGCGTAGAGAGCGGTTCGTCCTACCTGTCCTGCGCGGGCCGGGTGCCTCCGGGTGCCCGGCCCGACAGCGCCTGTGCCAGCGCGCCGGGCACGAGACCGCTCGCTCGCGAGATGTCGTTCGACTCGAGCAGGATCGCTCCGGCGGGCGGAGCGACACCGACGCCGCCGCGCGACCCGCCGACCGGTAGGTACACACGTCCGGCGGCGAAGGAGATGTCCTGCGCCCGCCCCCAGGAGAGGAGGAACGGGTAGGGGGCCACGACCCCGTGGTAGCCGAGCGCAAGCATGGAGACGGGGTGGATCTCGAAATGCAGGTGCACCGGCGAGTACTCCGCGTCGCCCGTCTTGCCCATGAAGCCGATCACGTCGCCGGCCTTCACCTGGCGCCCGTTGACGGCCAGAGGTGAGTACGCGGAAAGGTGGGCGTAGTAGAACTCGTTGCCCTCCCGGTCGCGCAACCAGACACGCCAGCCGCCGATGTCGTTCCAGCCGACGGAGAAGACGGTGCCGTCTGCCACCGCGAGCAGCGGTGTCCCGAGCGGGGCGAAGATGTCCTCGCCGTGATGCCAGCCTTCATCGACGTCGGCGCGCGGGGCTCCGAACGTGTCGCCAAACGACGCGGGCCCGTAGACCGGGAACACGTAGCCGCCCGAGGTGAGCCGGGCAGACACCTCGGGAGCGGGGCGAACGAGCTCGGCTGGAGCGCCGGGGATGATCTTGCCCGGCTCCTTCGGTGCCGAGGCCGGCACCGAAGGGCGCGGAGACGGGCGTTTCGCGGGTGCGGCAGCCGGCCTGGCAGGCTGCGGCGGCTCCGCCCCGGCAGCGGCGGCGGCAGCGGTGGTGACACCGAGCTCGATCACGCTGCCAGCCGTGAGGCCGCCGTGGTCGGCGAGCAGCTTGACGCGGAGCGCCGTCACCGTCGAGCGGGCAGAGCGCGGCGGCTCCAGCGTCGACTCGACGGTCGAGGCGAGGATGTCGAGCAGGCCCCAGTCCGCGAGGGGGATCTGCGTGTTCGCCGACGGCGTGATCAGCTGCCCCAGAACGGTCAGCCCCGTCAGGCTCGAGGCGGACACGTCGGAGGACGCGTTTGCCGCCCCGGCCGCAGCCGTGGCCCGCGCACTCACCGACTCGACGGTGATCTCGCCGCCGAAGAGCGTGACGGCCAGGAGCCCGGCGATGCTCTGCGCGCTCGAGGAGACGCCCGGCTGGGCTGCCACGGCGGCGGTTCCCGACCCGAGGCGCACAATGGAGCCGTCCTCCGGATAGGCCCACCCGCTGACACTGTCGTCCAGCGCCGGCGGCGCAGAGACGGCCAGCGCCACCTGCTCCGGCTGGCCCGGTTGGGACACGCGCGCGACGATCGCGGTTCCACGCGCATCGGGCTCCGACGGTGCGGCGACGGCGATCGCGGCGACGGCGATCGCGAGCACGAGCAGCGCGGGCAAAAGGGCGCGTCTCACGTCGCCCCAGGGTAGCGGCGACGGAGGTGGAGGGTACGCCAGCCGAGCTGAGCCGCGACGGCGAGCAGCAGCAACCCGAACAGGCGCCTGAGCGCGTGCTCCGGGAGCCCTGTGGCGATGTGCACCCCGGCTTCGACCCCCGCGATCGATGCCACTCCCACGACCAGCGCGGGCCGGAGCTTCATGTTGCCGTACCGGGTCTGCCGCCAGATGCCGACGGCGGCCGTCGGCACGATCGCGAGCAGCGACGTCGCGGCGGCTTCCACCTGCCCCAGACCGAGTGCGACGAGTGCCGGCACGAAGAGAATCCCCCCGCCGACGCCGAACAGCCCGGACAGCACGCCTGCGGCCAGGCCGAGGGCCACCCCGAGGACGATGGTCGTGGTAGTCAACCGACCAGCAGCCAGACGCCGATCGCTGCGACGAGGCACGCGAACGCGAGCATGAAAGCCGCGCTGGAGAGGCGGCGCTGCAACGACGCGCCCGCCAGCGCCCCCGCCATCGCCGGCAAGCCGACGAGCGCCGCATACCCTACGTCGACCTTGCCCCGCAGCGCGTACAGGACGACGCCCGCGAATGCCGTGATCACGATCGCACCGAGGGAGACGGCCGAGGCTTCCTTGGCGGCGAAGCCGGCGACCATGATCAGCAGCGGCACGATCACGATGCCGCCCCCGACCCCGAACAGCGAGCTGAACACGCCTGCGACGAGCCCGATCAGGACGAGGCGCACGACCGTATCCTAGAGGCGGGTGCAGATCGCCGACCTCCTTCGTGCAGTCGCCGCCGAGCCGGCCGCGACGGCGCTCCTGCTCGACGTCGACGGGACACTCGCCCCGATCGTGCAACGGCCCGGCGATGCATCCGTGCCGGCGGCTACGCGCAGCGAGCTCCAGCGGCTCCACGGCCGATACGGGCTCGTCGCCTGCGTGAGTGGGCGACCCGGCGTAGAGGCCCGCCGTGTCGTCGGCGTGCCCGAGCTGACCTACGTCGGCGAGCACGGGCTCGAGCTCGTTTCCGAGGCTCAGGCGTGGTCCTCGCGCATCGCCGCCTTCGCGAACGGGGTCGCGCGCGAGGCCGAGCGCAAGCCGCTCACCGTCTCCTTCCATTTTCGTCGCGACGCAGACGAGGAGTCGGCCGTGCGGGAGCTCGAGGGTGTCGCCGAGCGGGCACGTGCAGCCGGCCTGCGGCCGCGGTGGGGGCGCAAAGTCCTCGAGGTGCGACCTCCGGTCGACGCCGACAAGGGGACGGCCGTTCGGGCCCTGCTCGCGCGGGCGCAGTTGCGCCGCGCCCTCTACGCGGGAGACGACGCGACCGACCTGGACGGCTTTGCCGCGCTCGACGGCCTCGAGCTGGGCGTGCGGCTCGCCGTTGCCTCGGACGAGAGCCCGCCGGGGCTCCGCGAGGCGGCCGACGTCGTCGTCCGTGACCCCGCGGAGCTGCTCGAGGTGCTGCGGGAGCTGTAGCCGTTACGCCGCCGCGGGAGCGGTCGCGCCCTCCTCTTGAGGCACGAGATCACTGCGGCGGACGGCGAAGACCGAGACGAGCACGCCTACGAGGCCGATCGCCGCACCGAGCCAGAACGCAGCCCGGTAGCCGTCGACGAACGCCTGCGGCGACGCGATTCCGTCGGCGAGCCGGTTGTCCGCGACGGACGTCGCGACCGTCGAGAGGATCGCGATGCCCAGGGCGCCTCCGATCTGCTGCGAGGTGTTGATCAGGCCCGAGGCGAGGCCGGCGTCCTCCTGCGTCGTGCCCGCGACCGCGGCGATCGTGATCGGCACGAAGCAGAACGGCATGCCGAGGCCGATGATCAGGAAGCCCGGGAAGAGGTCGACCCAGTAGGAGCCTCCGACCGACACCTGCGTGAAGTAGACGAGGCCGCCGGTGAGCAGCGCCATCCCGAAGACGAGCGCCGGCTTGACGCCCACCCGGTTCACCGCCATCGCCGCGACGTTCGCCCAGAGGACGGCCGTGCCGGCGACCGCCAGGTAGGCGACGCCCGTCTTCATGGCGGAATAGCCGAGCACCTGCTGCATGTACAGGGTGAGCATCAGGAACATCGCGAACAGCGCCGTCCCCAGGATGAGACCGGCGATGTTCGCCGCCGTGCGGGTGCGCGAGCGCCAGATCGCGAACGGCATCAACGGCTCGCGGGCGCGGGACTCCCAGGCGAGGAAGCCGAGGAGGAGGACGACGGCCACGGCGAACAGCGAGACGATACGGGCCGAGCCCCAGCCCCAGTTCTGGCCCTGCGTGATCCCGAGCACGAGCAGCACGAGCCCTGACGTGACCAGGAAGGCGCCCATGGCGTCGAAGCTCGACGCCTTCTCGTCGCGGCTCTCGCTGAGCCAGAGCGGGGCGAGGAGGAGGGCGGCGGCGCCGATGGGGACGTTCACGAGGAAGATCCATTCCCAGCTGAGCAGGTCGGTGAGGATCCCCCCGAGCAGCACGCCTGCCGCGGCTCCGAAGCCGCCGACAGCGCCCCAGGCGCCGAGCGCGACGTTGCGCTCACGGCCCTCGGCGAACGTGCGCGTCAGGATCGAGAGGGCGGCCGGCGAGAGCGTGGCTGCGCCCAGCCCCTGCAGCGCCCTGGCGCCGATCAGCGATCCCTCGCTCCAGGCGAAGCCGCAGAGTAGGGAGCCGACCGTGAAGAGGGCGAGGCCGACCATGAAGATCCGGCGCCGGCCGAGCAGGTCGCCGACCCGCCCGCCGAGAAGGAGGAAGCCCCCGAACACCAGCGAGTAGGCGGAGATCACCCACTGCAGGTTCTCCTGGGAGAAGCCGAGATCGACCTGGATCGAGGGGAGGGCCACGTTGACGATCGCGATGTCGAGCACCACCATGAACTGCACGACGCACAGGAGCGCCAGCGCCAGCCACTTCGTCCTTGCCGAGGGAGCCATTCGTCTCGTCCTTTCGTCCGCTTCTCCGAGAAGCGGAACAGTAGCGTGGTCACTTGCGATTTGCAAGACACTACTGGCAGATTGCAACTTTCAGGTCTAGACTGGGGTGCGAATGGCCAAGAGCTACCACCAGTACTGCCCGATCGCACACGCGCTCGACCTCGTCGGCGACCGCTGGTCGCTCCTCGTCGTCCGTGAGCTGCAGCACGGCCCCCTCCGGTACGGCGACCTGCTCGAGCGGCTCGGCGGCTGCAGCACGAACATGCTCGCAGCACGATTGAAGGACCTCGAGACGGGCGGGGTCGTCCACAAGCGGCGGCTGCCCCCTCCGGCCGCGGCCACCACCGTGTACGAGCTGAGCGAGAGCGGGGTCGCCCTGCGCCCGGTGCTCGCGTCGCTCGCACGCTGGGGCGCCCGCACGCTCGGGCCTCCCGACGAGAAGGCCGATCTCACCCCGGGCTGGCTCGAACGCGCCCTCAGGACGGCGGTCGCGCCGACCGCTCCGGACGCCCGCGTCGCGTTCCAGTGCGGGGACGAGACAGCGTCGCTGCTGGAAGGCTCGGTGCTCCCGGGCCTGCGTGCCGAAGCGGCTGCAACCGTGACGTGCGACGCGGCCGGCTTCTACCACCTGCTCGTGCACGGCGAGCTCGACGGTGTCAGCGTCGCGGGCGACACACACGCCGTCGAGCGCCTCGTCGCGGCTACCGCCCCGACGCCGTAGCTTCCCGACGGAGAACGTCCCAGGCGAGACGAACGTCGTCCTCGGTCGTCCGCGCGTTCCCGATCGCGAGTCGCAGCACGAAGCGCCCGTCCAGCTTCGTGTGCGAGAGGAAGATCTCCCCCGTGTCGTTGACCCGGTTCATCAGTGCCTCGTTCTCCTCGTCACTGCCCACGCGGCGGAAGCAGACGAGCGAGAAGGAGCGAGGCGCGCACAGCTCCCATCCAGGCTCGTCTCGAACCCAGCGCTCGAACTCGCCCGCGAGGCGCACATGCTCGCGGATCACCGCCTGCAGGCCCTCACGCCCGTAGCACCGCAGCACCGCCCACAGCTTGAGGGCCCGGAAGCGACGGCCGAGCGGGGACGCGAACTCGCTCAGGCTGACCACGTCCTCGCTCACCCGCAGGTACTCCGGCACGAGGCTGAAGGCCCGCCGCAGATCATCGGGACGGCGTGTCCAGAACGCCGCGCAGTCCATCGGCGTGAACAACCACTTGTGCGGGTTGACGCCGATCGAGTCCGCGCGCTCCCACCCGGCGAACGGGCCCCGGAGCTCGGGGCACACGGCGGCCGAGCCGGCGTACGCCGCGTCGACGTGAAGCCACGCTCCCGCAGCCTCGGCGAGGTCGGCGATCGCCGAGACGGGGTCGACCGCGGCCGACGAGGTCGTGCCGACCGTCGCCACGACCGCGCAGGCGTCGGAGAGGTCGACGAGGTCGGAGCGCATCGCGAAGGCCCCGTCCCCCGGCACGGTCCGCACTTCCAGCTCGAGCAGCCGGGCCGCTTTCGTCGTCGACGAGTGCGTGTGCTCGGAGCAAACGACGACGCGCCGGCCCGCCCCGGCGGCGCGCGCTGCCACGAGCGCCGTGATCAGGCCGGACGAGGCGGTGTCCTCGATGTGGCCGTGCAGGCCCTCCGGCAGCCCGAGCAGCTGCCGCAGCCAGTCCAGCGTCACCTCCTCGAGCTCCTGCAGCGCGGGCGACGCGCGCCAGAGGATGCCGACCTGGTTGAGACCGGCGATCAGCAGCTCGGCCAGGATCCCGGGCTCGGCCGCGGTCGTGGCGAAGTAGGCGAAGTAGCGTGGGCTCTGCCAGTGCGTGATCCCCGCCATCAGCACCTCGTCGAGGTCGCGCAGCACGTGGGCAAAGGGCTCTGGACCGTCGGGCGGGGAAACGGGCAGCGAAGCCCGGATCTCGCCCGGCTCGGCCCGCGACAGCACGGGGTACTCGCGCACCCGCTCGAGGTACGAGGCCACCCAGTCCAGGGCGGCGGCGCCGTCGTCGCGGAACGTGCTCACCGCGGCATCCTGGCGATCATGGGCCAGGTGCGGGTGTTCAGCACCTGATCCTTCGTCAGCCAGGCCCGCCTGGCCTGTCCGATGCCGAACTCCGCGTAGCCGAGCGCACCCACTGAGTGAGCGTCGGTCGACACGGGGACGCGGACGCCCGCCTCGCCCGCCAGGCGGGCATGCACATCGCGCATGTCGAGTCGATCCGGCTGGGCGTTGATCTCGAGCGCCGTCCCCGTCTCGGCCGCGCGGGCCACGACACGCTCCACGTCGACCTCGGCCCCGCGCCTGCGCGAGAGGCGGCGCCCCGTAAGGTGGCCGATGCAGTCGACGTGCGGGCTGTCGATCGCGGCGAGGATCCGCTCGGTCGGGTTGCGGTCGAACGACGTGTGCAGCGACGCGACCACCCAGTCGAGCTGCGCGAGGTCATCGTCCGCCACGTCGAGCTCGCCGTTGGCACGGATGTTCGCCTCGATCCCGCGCAGCACCCGAAACGGCTTCACGAGGCGGTTCACGGCGTCGATCTCCTCCCACTGGACGTACAGGCGCCCTTCCCGCAGATAGTGCGAGTGGTCGGTGAGGCACAGGAACGAGTAACCACGGGCCCGTGCTCC
>Ga0209797_10001177_pt1 | contig 13140 bp, 10 predicted proteins | sample DOMMetBare3Fresh_2_FD_187472 | JGI IMG/M metagenome (GOLD analysis project Ga0209797, IMG submission 187472) | Wetland sediment microbial communities from St. Louis River estuary, USA, under dissolved organic matter induced mercury methylation -... | ecosystem: Environmental > Aquatic >... | reverse complement strand
ACCTAAACTTTTGTAAAATTGGCGAGAAAAGACAATTATAGAGTTGATAAAATCGATTTAGTGCCGAAAACCAAGGCCAAATCACCTTAAGATTTTGTGGGGTGAAACTCCCAGTCGTGCGTCTAGCAAGATAAAAAAGTTCAAAAATAGGGCGGGCTACGCCCAAATTCACGCCTGTGGACAAGAAGGAGCCGACTCCCTTGGGTGAAGCAGGAAGCAGACCCTTCAGGAGCAATCTTGATTGAATGGTAAAATTTAGATAAGTTTTACAAAGTTTTGTGTGGCAGATAAAAAGAATATTAAATTTAGCTGCGTAGCGGCTTAATCCAAGATGACCAGAGAAATGGGTACAAGCCCCGCCCTTCTAGGGCGGCTTTCAATTCCTTGCTTTCTATGTTATCATAGCATTTGATGCCAACAATTTTAGTATCAAAAGTGTTTGTCTACGAATTTAAAGTTAATCCTAAACCCCTCCAAATATCTGCCATTAACGAAGCAATTCGGACATCTCAATTCGTCCGAAATAAGATCCTTCGTTTTTGGATAGATAATCGGGGTGTGGGAAAAACTGAAATGTTCAGACATAACACGCTACTGAGAAAAGAGTTCAAGTTTGTTGAAGATTTAAACTCTCACGCTTGCCAAACTGCCGTCGAGCGAGTTTTAAAAGCGGTCAATCGTTTTTACGACAACTGCAAGAAGCAAGTCAAAGGCAAGAAAGGGTATCCCAAATTCAAGAAAAATACTCGCTCGGTTGAATACAAAGTCTCAGGCTGGAAGTTGTCAGATAAGAGAAAGCATATTACCTTCACAGACAAGAAAGGGATCGGCACTCTCAAGCTGATCGGCTCTAGAGATTTGAACTTTTATTCAATCGACCAAATCAAGCGCGTGAGAATTGTGCGTCGTGCCGATGGCTATTACGTGCAATTCTCAGTCCAGTTAGACCCTAGAGATCCGGTCAAACCTTTAACCCCTAGTCAAAAGGCTGTAGGTATCGACTTAGGAATTAAGTATTTTCTAGCTGATTCAGCCGGAAATATTGTTCCCAATCCACAGTTTTATCGACAGGGAGAGAGAAGTTTAAACCGTCTCAATCGCTTAAAGTCTAAAAAATTCCGCGCCGGAAAACCCCAGTCTCGAAATTATCAAAAGGCTAGAATTAGATCGGCTTTGAAACATTTAAAAGTAAGTCGGCAGCGAGAAGAGTTTTGCAAGAGAGTTGCACTCCGTTATATCCAATCTAACGATTTGGTCGCCTATGAAGATTTAAACGTTAAAGGCATGGTAAGAAATCGACATCTAGCTAAGTCGATAAGTGATGCAGGATGGTCTACTTTTCGCCGTTGGTTGGAGTATTTTGGCTATAAATATGGAAAGATAACTATTGCAGTATCTCCTCATAACACCAGTCAAAATTGTTCTAACTGTGGTAAAAAAGTCCAGAAATCTCTATCTACTCGAACCCATGTTTGTCCGCATTGTGGATTTGTTGCCGATAGAGATGTCAACGCCGGAATCAACATTTTGCAGAAGGGACTAAGTACCGTAGGGCATACGGAATCTTTAAAGCTTGGGGAGTTCAATCCTCTGGCTTCGTTGGAGCAATCCTGCGAGGTTAAGATTGGACTGTGAACCAAGAATCCCCGCCCTTCTAGGGCGGTGGAGTGTCAACGACTGAACTACTTGCTTTCCAATTCTTCCAACCGCCGCCGATCCGATCTAAGTTCGTTTTGGATGGTTTGGAAATAATCAAATAATCTATCATCAACTTCATTAACTTTTCAGGGCCCATCTGTAAATATGGGTATTAGTATTACCAGTGCTACCAATTTTTACAATCTTATAAATGGTGTTCAGGATCCTGCACCAGCTACACCAGCAGGTGATGCATTGCAGTATGTTCGTTTGGTTGCACAACAATCAAATCAATATGCAGCTCGTATTGTTGCTGCGGCCAATAATGTTCCAATACAAGGTACTTATCCCCCACCCAATACCAATACACTTGCTGATCAATTAAAAATTGTAGCAAGATTAATTAAAGGAGGATTAAAAACCAGGGTATACATGGTTAGCATGGGCGGTTTTGATACACATTCTCTTCAAACAAATTCAACAGATACCTCAATAGGTACACATGCAACGTTAATGCAACGATTAAGTGATGCCATTAAAGCTTTCCAGGATGATATAAAAGGATTAGGTGTTGAAGACAGAGTATTAGGAATGACATTCTCTGAATTTGGACGGCGAATAAAATCCAATGCCAGTGTAGGCACCGATCATGGTGCTGCTGCTCCTTTGTTTGTTTTTGGAAGTAAAGTAAATCCCGGCATAACTGGTGTAAACCCAACTATACCTGTAAGTACTACAGTGAATGATAATATTCCGATGCAATATGATTTCAGGAGTGTATACTCAACCATTTTACAAAACTGGTTTTGTGTTGATCAAACAACGCTTCAATCTATAATGTTGCAGAACTTTCAACAGCTGGGGTTATGTGCAAGTGGCAATTGTGTAACTACGGATGTGAACGATATAAGAAACGCTGGTGTTTCATTAATATCAAATTATCCAAATCCGTTTACACAATCAACAACCATCAGTTTTACAACGAAAGGAGGGCATACTCTTGTTCAAATCATAGATACATTAGGAAGAGTGATCAGCACTCCGGTTGACAGAGATTATACTCCGGGAAATTATAAAATCAGTTTTGATTCTTATGGGTTACCAACCGGTGTTTATTATATGCGTTTCCAGAATGGAATAATACAACAGGTAAAAGGCATGTTAAAAGCCAGGTAATAAGTGTAAAGTTTTTTTTGAAAGAAGAGCACTTGGATTTACATTTGCAACATTGTTTCAAAAAGAATTATGCATAAAGTAATCTTCATTTTTTTTATAAGCTTTTGTTTTTTTCAAGTTCAGGCTCAAACAAAGACTGCATCTTTAAAGGGATTGGTTTTAAATACTATTACCCAGGAAGCATTACCCGGTGCTTCGGTTTATATTCCAGATATACGCAGAGGAACTATTGCCGATGAAAAGGGGTTGTTTCAAATAAAAAATATTCCGTTAGGTAATCATTTAATAGAAATCTCTTTCAGTGGCTTTAGCAGTATTGTTGAAACAATTTTTATTACCGGAGAAACAGATCTTACGTTTAATTTAAAGCCAACAATAGCAGAAAATAATGAAGTAGTAGTTACGGGTGTTTCAACAGCAACCTCATTAAAAAAAATGACAACTCCTGTTGTTGTTATGCGTAAGCAGGAATTTTTACAAACGAGTTCATCAAACATCATTGAAGCATTAACAAAAAAACCCGGTATCAGCCAAATGGGAACTGGTCCTGCTGTAAGTAAACCTGTAATACGGGGTTTAGGTTATAACAGGGTTGTAGTAATTAACGATGGATTAAGGCAGGAGGGCCAGCAATGGGGCGATGAACATGGAATTGAAGTAGATGAATACAGTATACAGAAAGTGGAGATTTTAAAAGGCCCGGCATCATTAATGTATGGATCTGATGCAATAGCCGGTGTAATTAATTTTATAACCAATGCACCCATTTCAGAAGGAAATATAAAAGCAAATCTGTTTTCCAACTATCAAACAAATAATCAACAACGAGGCTTTTTTGGAAATGTAGCAGGTAATAAAAACGGGTTTTCATTTAATGTTTATGGATCATTAAAGGCAGCCGGTGATTATGAGAATAAATATGACGGGAAGGTTTTTAATTCAAAATTTAATGAAAAAAATACCGGTGGTTTTATTGGGTTGAATAAAAAGTGGGGGTATAGTCATTTAGTGTTCAGTTCATTTAATCAGCGGCTTGGTTTAGTTGAAGGAGAAAGAGATGATTTAGGGCGGTTTATTAAATATGGCGGAACGAGTCTTGAAGATGTAGTAACAGATGCTGATTTTAAATCCATCAATCCATTTATTCCTTTTCAGCATATTGTACATCAGAAACTGGTGAGTGATAACAGCTTTTATTTAAAAACAGGAAAGTTGAATATAAATGCAGGTGTACAACGAAATCAACGGATGGAATTTGGCAATGCAGAAGATGAAAAAGAAAAGAGCTTGTATTTTGATTTAAAAACAATCAACTATAACATACAATACCATTTAAATTCTTTTCATGAGTGGAAGTTATCGTTTGGTTTTAGCGGAATGAATCAACAAAATTTAAACAAGGGAGTAGAAGCCATCATACCAGAATATCGTTTAAACGATGCAGGTGCTTTTGTATTTACTCAAAAGAAATGGAAGCAATTAAATTTAAGTGGCGGCATCCGTTTTGATTACAGGCATATAAACAGTTCTGAATTGATAGAGGGGACTGATGTAAAGTTTAATGCATTTAAAAAGAACTATTCAAACGTTTCGGGTAGTGCAGGGTTTACTTATGAATTTCCGAAAGGATTATTATTACGTTTTAACCTGGCCAGAGGTTTCAGGGCACCTAACATGGCAGAGCTTGCCAGTAATGGTGCTCACGAAGGAACAAACCGTTATGAAGTTGGAAATAATAGTTTGTTATCAGAAAATAGTTTTCAGGTTGATGCCGGTGTAGAACTTAATACAGAACATCTTTCATTTGGTGTTTCCTTGTTTAATAACAGCATAAAAAATTATATCTACTTTACCAAAACACCTTCACAAAATGGTGCAGATTCAATTGTAATTGTTGACGGTGAAGAGTTTTATTTATTTCGCTTTGATCAGCAAAATGCAAATCTTTATGGTTTGGAATTATCAATAGATATTCATCCTCATCCGTTAGATTGGCTTCATTTTGAAAACTCATTTTCTTTTGTAAGAGGATTGCTTGCAAAACCTGTAGAGGATAACAGAAATATTCCTTTTATTCCGGCGGCAAGATTGCTAAGTGAATTACGATTTGATTTGTTTCTTAAGAAAAAAGGTCAACTGCAAAACAGTTATTTTAAAATTGAGTTTGATCAGAATTTCAGCCAAATGCATGCATTTACATCATTTAATACAGAGACAACTACTCCTGCATACTCATTATTTAATGCCGGTATGGGAACTGATTATTTAAGAAAGGGTAAAACAATATGCAGTTTCTACCTGGTAGTTACAAATATTTTTAATGTTGCATATCAAAGTCATCTTAACCGTTTAAAGTATACAGCTGAAAACCCGGCAACATCACGAACCGGAATTTTTAACATGGGCAGGAATGTAAGTTTTAAATTGAATATTCCCTTAAGTTCAGTATGGAAATAAGCAACAAACTAATAAAAGCTTCTTTCATTGTTGCTTTCAATTTGTAATTTCATAAAATGGAACTATCAATTAACACACCTGCATTATTATTTCCTGCCATTACCTTATTAATGCTGGCTTATACCAATCGGTTTTTAGCCTTAGCCAGTTTGGTAAGAAGATTGCACATTGAATACAATCAGCAGGAGCAAAGTTCCATGCTTCAAAAACAGATCAACAATTTGCATGTACGAATCAGGTTAATACGAAACATGCAGGCATTGGGGGTATTGAGTTTTTTGCTCTGTGTAATTTGTATGTATTTAATATTCCGTAGTTATCACCTCGCTGCAAATTGGGTTTTTGCTGCAAGTTTATTAAGCCTGCTTATATCGTTAATATTTTCATTAATGGAAATATTTTTAAGTACAAGAGCAATTGATCTTGAACTGAGTGATATGGAATTGGGAAAACAAAACCTCCTGCGGAGAATGCTTGATACTGATGAAGAAGAAGCGTAGCAACTAATTATCGAAAGTTTGCGGAGCAGTGGTTTCATAATCTTCATCATAGTGTACAAAGAAATACAGATAGATAGTGCGGCTGAGGCGCATAATCCATGGCTGCAGCATTAAAAGTAAAAGTGAATTTAAACCCAACCACCAGAATACTCTGTTATCATTAATTGAAACACCAATTAATACCCACCAGGCAACAAAAGTGGCTACTGAAATAGCCACAGTTAAGGCATAGCTCACATAACCGGTACCATACCAAAAGCCCGGTTCCATATCATATTTCTGTTTGCAAACATCACAGGTATCATGCATATCAAACGTATGCTTGAAATTGTAAGCACTGTAATTTTTAAACAGTTTTCCCCTTCTGCAACGGGGGCAGTTCATATTTAAAATACTCAGAAAATAATTGGGCCGCTGCTTGACTGAAGGCATTGAATAAATTTCCGCAAATGTACTTGCAAATTGAGTTGCTCAAAGTGATTTCTATCACTTTGTTTTAATGAATTATGATTGTAGTACAGATTGCACTTTCTTGCGCTCACCAATTTGCTGACGCCATAATGCATAATAAAGTCCTTTTTCTTCAAGCAATGCACTATGCGATCCTGTTTCAACAATTTCACCGCCCTCCAGTACATAAATCCGATCGGCATGCATAATGGTCGATAAACGATGGGCAATTAAAATGGTAATCTGGTTTCGTTGCAATGAAATATCACGAATGGTTGATGTAATTTCTTCTTCTGTAATTGAATCAAGCGAAGAAGTAGCTTCATCAAAAATTAACAAGTGCGGATCACGCAATAGAGCACGTGCAATTGACAAGCGTTGTTTTTCACCTCCGCTTAATTTTAAACCTCCTTCACCTATCATGGTATCTAACCCGTTTTCTGCTCTTGAAAGTAATCGTTGACAACTTGCTTTATTTAATGCTTCAATAAGGTCATCTTCCTTTGCATCTGGTTTAACGAACATTAAATTTTCTTTAATGGTACCGCTAAACAATTGTGTATCCTGTGTTACAAAACCTATTTGATTGCGCAGGTCTTCAAAATTGATGGAGTTTTCATCCATACCATTATATAAAATGCTTCCTTCCTGTGGCCTGTATAAACCTACCAATAATTTCATGAGTGTTGTTTTTCCGCTGCCTGATGGACCAACAAATGCAACGGTTTCGCCAATATTTACATTAAAACTGATATTGGTAATTGCATTTTGTGATGCTGTTTGATGTTTAAAAGAAACATTTTTATACTGAAGATTTTTTATTGAGCCAAGGTGCAACGGATTTGCAGGAACAGATTCAGGTTTCTTTTGCATGAGCACATTAAAATTATTTAATGAAGCCTGTGCTTCACGGTAAGCAAGTAAAATGTTTCCTATTTCCTGCAAAGGCCCAAAAACAAAAAATGAAAATATCTGCATGGTAACCAATTGTCCGGCATCCATTTCATTTCTAAAGATGAGATACATTAAGATGAATAAGATCACCTGCCTTAATGTGTTTACAAATGTCCCCTGTAAAAAACTGATGCTGCGTATGCGTTTTACTTTGGTTAATTCCAACCCGAGTATTTTATAAGTATTCTTGTTTAACCTTCCAACTTCCTGTTCAGTTAATCCCAAACTTTTTACCAATTCAATATTTCTCAATGATTCTGTTGTTGATCCTGCCAATGCAGTTGTTTGACCAACAATAACCTTTTGAATAGATTTTATTTTTTTACTCAGCAAGTTGGTGATAATGGTTAACAGTGTAATACCAACTAAATAAGCAAGGGGAACATACCAGCTGATATAAAGTGCGGCGTAAACAAAAACAAATCCAATACCAATTAAAATTCCAAGAAGTACATTAATACAATAAGTAACAAATTTTTCAACATCGGTTCTTACTTTGGTTAAAATGCTCAGTGTTTCACCGCTTCGCTGATCTTCAAACTCCTGGTAAGGAAGTTTCATGGCATGTTTTAATCCATCAGTAAAAACTTTTGCACCAAATTTCTGAATGATCACACTTAAAAAATAATCCTGAAAGTTTTTAGCAATACGGCTGATCATTGCAACTGTGATGGAAAAGATCAGTATCCAGAATACACCCAATTCCCAATAATTTTTCCCGTTTCTTACAATATTTGCATTCTGCCACCAGAAATGTTGATCCGTCATGGTAGTGGAGGTTCTGAAACTTTCTTTATAATCAGCAGAAAGATTAATGAGTTTACCCAGTAAAATGGGATCCATCAAAGAAAAGCCCATGTTAATGGCAGCCAGAACCATGGTTAAAATAACCAGTCCTTTATAAGGAGTAAAATATTTTACAAGTAATTTCATAAACAGTTAGATAAAAGAAGATTCAAATTCAAAAGTGTATCCAGTTTTAAAAATAAGACAAGTTTGCAGTAATTCATGCTATTGTTGATGTAAACATGTGCTTGTTTGTTTTTTTATGACAGATTACTGCTGAATTTCTATAATTGGCAGGGTTGTATTTAAAGCGTGGTATTAAAAAAAGTAGGTTCTTTGGCAACGATTAATTTTAAAAACTAACAAAGGTTTATATTTAATCAGCAAATAATTTCTTTCATGAAAATAACGGGTATCACAATTATAAGAAATGCAGTGCTTAATGATTTTCCTGTTGTAGAGGCAATTACATCTATACTTCCTGTAGTAGATGAAATGATTGTGAGTATTGATAAGGGAGATGATGATACTGATGGTTTAATCAAATCCATTCAATCAAAAAAAATAAAAATAGTTTACAGTACATGGGATATGAACTTACGTAAGGGAGGTGAAGTATATGCTATTGAAACCAATAAAGTGATGCAACAGGTTTCTGCAGATACAGATTGGATTTTTTATATACAGGCCGATGAAGTGATACATGAAAAATATCATGAGGTAATAAGACAAACTGCAGAAAAATATTCAACTAATTCAAAAGTGGATGGCTTACTTTTTAAATACTTGCATTTTTACGGAACCTATGATTATGTTGGAGATAGCAGGAAGTGGTATATGTATGAAGTAAGGATGATAAAAAATTATCCGGAGATAAAATCATATAAAGATGCCCAGGGATTCAGAAAAGGTGAACAGAAAATTAATGTAGTGCCGGTGGCTGCAGAAGTATATCATTACGGCTGGGTAAAAAGCCCTGTGCAAATGAAACAGAAATTAAATCATGTTTCCAGGTTCTGGAATGAAGATGAAGAGTTGGCTGCAAAAAAAACAAATGAATCGGATGTGTTTGATTTTAATGATTTCGATTCTTTACGCAGGTTTACAGGAACACATCCTATAGTTATGCAAAAAAGAATTGAAAGCCACAATTGGAAATTTGAACTGGATATTCAAAAAAAGAAGTTTTCAATAAAGGAAGGACTGTTATACTTCATTGAAAAACTAACAGGGAAACGTCTCTTTACATTTAAAAATTACCGGATTATTAAAACAGTTTAAACCATCGTTTTATTTTTTCTTTTCTTAAAACTGAAGAAGGTGGTTCATTTAATATACCACGGAAAGGCTGGCCTTTCATTATAAAATAGTTGTTGAAAGCAGAATTGCTGATGCCCCATTTTAAAAGAAATTGTTTTCTGCCATTATTTTTTTTAATGCGCCCGGTAGATTTTGTTTGAAAATGATACACAAAACTTTTGCCCACACCTTTGTAATATCTGCATCCAACCTGCCAGAGCTTCATTGCTAAATCATCATCACTGGCCATGCCCGGACTGAAGTCGATACTAAAACCACCAATGATATTCCAGTATTTTTTTGAAATAACACAAGGCGGCCACGATGATCCGCTCCAGTCTTTCTTTTGAAATCCGTTCAATGCATTTAATAAATCGGTTTCTTTAAAAGATGAAACATCTGTTCCAAAGTCTGCAACAACAACTGCCGCATTACCCGTATCAATCGGTTCAATCATGGTTGCGGATAACATAAAATTATCCGTTTTTATTTCTTCAATTTCCTTTGCTAAATAAGTATCCCATCCGGGACAGCAATACATATCATCATTCATATAAACGATGTAATCTTTTTCAGCAAATGCAGCAGCCATATTTACTGCAATACAAATGCCGGCATTCGATGGAGTATAAGAGTAAGTAAGTCCTTGTTCTTTCGCCCATTCAAGTGTGCCATCATTCCCTTCATTGATGTGCAAAATGATCTGATTATTGTAACCTGAATTTTTACGAATACTTTCAACACATAGTTTTACATAAGCATAATTATTCCATGTGGGAATGATGATTGAAAACATAAATGCAATATTAATGAACCTTTTTTTATTAACCTGCCCAACCCTCTCTGTCTAAACTTCTGTATTGAATAGCTTCTGCAAGATGTTCAATTTTTATATCATCACTTTGTGCAAGATCAGCAATAGTACGGCTTACTTTTAAAATACGATCATAAGCCCGGGCACTTAAATTCAATTTGTCCATAGCAGCTTTCAATAATGTTTGCCCTGCCTGTGAAATTGCACAAATTTCTTTCAGTTGTTTACTGCTCATTTGTGCATTGGCATATACACCATCATCTGCTTTATAACGTTCGGCCTGTATTTCTCTTGCAATCATTACCCGTTCACGAATAACAGCACTTGATTCACTGTTTTCAACTCTTGATAGTTCACTGAACGGTACTGGTGTTACTTCAACATGTAAATCTATACGGTCGAGTAACGGCCCTGAAATTTTATTGAGATATTTCTGTACAGCACCGGGTGGACAGGTACATTCTTTTTCAGGATGATTATAAAAACCACAAGGGCATGGATTCATTGATGCGAGCAACATAAATGATGCAGGAAAATCAATGGCCACTTTTGCTCTTGAAATGGTAACTCTTCGTTCTTCCATTGGTTGGCGCATCACTTCCAGTACAGTTCTTTTAAACTCAGGCAACTCATCTAAAAACAAAACACCATTATGTGCTAATGAAATTTCTCCCGGTTGTGGATTGGTACCGCCGCCTACCAATGCAACATCACTGATGGTATGATGTGGTGAACGAAACGGACGTTTTGAAATTAATGTAGAATTCTCCGGTAACTTACCGGCCACACTATGAATCTTTGTTGTTTCCAATGCTTCCTGTAAACTCAATGGCGGCAATATAGTTGGTAAACGCTTTGCCAGCATGGTTTTACCGGCACCGGGCGGACCAATTAAAATAGCGTTATGGCTTCCTGCTGCTGCAATTTCTAAAGCCCGTTTAATATTGCTTTGTCCTTTCACATCAGTAAAATCAAAATCAAAATTGTATTGTGCATTAAAAAATTCTTCTCTTGTATTTACAACAACAGGTTTTAATGATGATTCATCTTTAAAGAAGTTGATGACATCATTGATATGTTCAACTCCATAAACATACAGGTTGTTTACCATGCCTGCTTCCTTAGCATTTTGTTTGGGAACAATTAACCCTTTGAAATTTTCTTTGCGTGCCTGTATGGCAATGGGCAATGCACCTTTAATGGGTTGAATGCTTCCGTCTAAACTCAACTCACCCATAATTACATAATCACTCAATCTTTCCGGGTTGTCAATTTGTTCAGTTGCACCTAGGATGCCAATAGCTATTGAAAGATCAAATGCAGTACCTGTTTTTTTAATATCGGCAGGAGCAAGATTTACAACTACTTTGGTACGTGGAAAATAATGGCCTGTTGTTTTAAGAGCGCTTTCAATGCGTTGTTCACTTTCTTTTACCGCATTATCGGGCAGGCCAACCATAAAAAATTTTTGGCCGCTGCTCACATTTACTTCTACCGTAATGGTAATGGCATTTACTCCGTATACAGCGCTTCCAAAGGTTTTAACCAACATGAATTTGAAGTGTGAAATTTAAAAAGACAAGTTAATAAGAATTTGGGAGATCAACAGATTCGTACTTTATTAAGAATTGTTCAGGTTAGTTGGAAAATAAATTGATGGGTGCATCAAAACCATAAGGCTTCATGACCAAGCCATACCTGCCATATCAGAGTGATAAAAGCAAGCAGAGAGTATAGAATTTTTCTTGTAAAAAACCTGATGGCTTTCTTGTTTGGCTTAAAGCCTAGGCGCTCAAAAAAATCTGAGAAAAAAGTACTGCCATCTTCTTCCGAAACACCGTGCTGTGAAAGAAGCAAACATCTCCCATATATAATATGTTGTACTACAGTTAGTGCAAGAATAGGTACAGCAATTTGCCAACTAATAAGAAATGGTATAAAGAATGCGCCAAAAGTAAGAACCCCATGAAGAATAAAGATTGTTTCTTTTTTGATTTTATGATAGTTCATCCGGATATATATATTAAAATTACCTAAACACGTCAATTAAAATTAAACAAGTAACTATAAAATATTTAATGAATTCTGTAAATAATTAGTAAACCACTTTCCATTTGAATCTATTATATATAATTTACTTTTCTACCTCCGCAGATTCACTATTCTCCCTTTTCCAATAGCAGCCGGTAGAACAGTAAGTGAATCATTATTTAATAGCAGCACTCTGCCTTCCGGTTTCATATCCCACATGGTGCCGGTAAAAAAAACATTGATGCCATCATGTATGTTTGATTGTACAGCCCGTTTACCCATGCTGTATTTTACCCATGCATCTCCTTCTGCTATTTTTTTATAATCAGTTGTATCTACATCAACAGGTGCTTTAAAACCATTATATCCTTTCCACGGCGCAAGCCAGATGCTATCTGTATCAGCAAGTGATGGAACAACAATAAAATCAACTTTATTTGTAATGGTTCTATACGTTTCAGGATACCAACTATCAGCACAAATAAGTACAGCCATTCTGCTTGCCTTTGTTTCAAAGATGGGCTGCTGTTCTGCTTTGCCACTTTGTGTAAAACCTTGTTCACTATCAATAGGAAATATTTTTTTCACTAATGGCAAAATGATTTTTCCATCATTGCCAAATACAACAGAGGTATTGAAAATCTCGGCTCCGGTTTTAATTTCTAAATTTCCTACTTTGTTTACTGATGCATCAGGCAGTACAATGGAGCCGGCAACAATGGTACAGTTGTAATCTTTAGCAAGTGTTGAAAAGATTTGCTGATACTGTTCAGCCATTTGTTTTGCCTTCATGTGAAAAATGGCATATTTGGTTTTGTCTTTTGCCGGCGATTGAATATAGCTGAATAGAAATTTAAACATGTTGGATGTAACCAAGGTTGCCATGGCATCGTTGATGTTTGTTTGCTGATAGATTTTTTCTTTTTCATTGGCAGCAACCAGCCAGGTTCCGATATATTCAGGAAGTACCACAACCGATTTTTCTGTTAACTTATTTTCTCTTTTCAATTGTTCAAAATAAAAACGGAGAGTAGT
>Ga0209797_10001175_pt1 | contig 13148 bp, 14 predicted proteins | sample DOMMetBare3Fresh_2_FD_187472 | JGI IMG/M metagenome (GOLD analysis project Ga0209797, IMG submission 187472) | Wetland sediment microbial communities from St. Louis River estuary, USA, under dissolved organic matter induced mercury methylation -... | ecosystem: Environmental > Aquatic >... | reverse complement strand
GCGACTCGAACCCCGGACGAGGTGGCGGATGCGATTCTCGAAGTGGCACGCACTCGGTAACAGCTACCTCGTCGTCGAGCGCGGCGAGGCCGGCGAGCTGACACCGGAGCGCGTGCGCAGGCTGTGCGACGCTGACACGGGTATCGGGGCCGACGGGGTGCTCGAGGTGGTCGCGCGCTCGGCGACGCGGGCCGAGATCGTGATCTGGAACCCGGACGGGACGATCGCGGAGATGTCGGGCAACGGCGTCCGCATCGCCGCCCGCTGGCTCTCAGAGGAGTCCGGGTCGAGCGAGGTGACGATCGTGACCGCCGGCCGCGAGACCGTCGCGACGATGCTGGGAGGGCTCGAAGCCCGCATGGACGTCGGTGATGTCGTCGTTGGCGCGCCCGAGACGCTCGACATCGGCGAGCGCGTGGAGCTCGTGACGGCGTCTGTCGGCAACCCGCACGCGGTGCTCCGGCTGCAGGCGCCCACGCGCGACGACCTGCTGCGGCTAGGGCCGGCGGTCGAGACGCACGCTCGGTTTCCCGAACGAACGAACGTGCAGCTGATCCGCGTTGCGGGCCGGCACGACCTCGAGGTGCTCGTCTGGGAGCGCGGGGCGGGGGAAACGCGCTCGTCCGGGTCGTCGTCGGTCGCTGCGGCAGCCGTGGCCGTGGCGCAAGGCTGGTGTGACAGCCCCGTCACCGTGCACCTGCCGGGAGGCGAGCTGCTCGTCGAGCTCGACGGCACGCGGGCGATCCTGACGGGCCCCGCCGAGCGAATCTGCGAAGGCGAGACAGACCTCTAGAAATTCCCTGCAAACGGCCTACGATCCGAGCATGGGCAGGATGGCGGTTGTGGCTGTGTCGGCTGCGCTCCTGGCGGTGGGCGTCGCCCACGCCGCCGGCGATCGCGCGGTCGTCGCCGGCACGGTCGCCGTGCACGTCGCCGACGACTGGGCCCGCGTCACTCCGGCAGCGGGCGCAGAGACCGATCCGCGCACCGTGCTCGTGGTCGGGACACGCGGCGTCGCTGCGCGTGCGTCCGAGTGCCAGGTTGCCGCCTACCGGATCCCCGCAGACGGCGCAGCCGTCGTCGTGCTCGGTTGGCGGGGCATCGCACCGGACGCGCTGCCTCGAGACCGCGGCCAGCTGCTCGCGATGCGATTGAGGCGACCGCTGTTCGAGTGCTTCGACGGCCGGGGCGCGATGGCGCAGATCGTGATCAGAGGCCGCGCATACCAGGTCAACGTCCTGGTCGGAGATCGTGCCACGCGTGAAACGGTGGCCGACGCACTCGCAGTCGCACGCTCGTTCGCGGCCGCATCGCCGTAGAGCACGGCCGCGGCTCGGCCCCGGAGACACGGCCAGCGGGGCGTTTCGCGTACGGGCGGGGCCCCCGCCGGCTGCTCAGACGGCGATCTCGAACTCGCGGAGAACGGCGTTGAGGGACGTCTTCAGATCGGTGGAGGCGCTGCGCTCTCCGACGATCAGCGCGCACTGCAATCCGTAGGTGCCCGCGGCGAACTCCTTCTGGCGGACGCCGGGCAGCACCACCTTTCGCGCCGGCACCTCGCCGCGGTACTCGACGGGCTGCGGGCCGGTGACGTCGATGATCGGGATCGAGGCGGAGAGCACGACGTTCGGCGCGATCACGGCGCCCTCGCCGATCCGCACGCCCTCCACGATCACCGCCCGGGAGCCGATGAAGGCGCCGTCCTCGACGATAACCGGAGCTGCCTGAGGGGGCTCGAGCACTCCGCCGATCCCCACACCGCCCGCCAGGTGGACGTCCGCGCCGATCTGCGCACAGGACCCGACCGTGGCCCAGGTGTCCACCATCGTGCGCGGGCCGACCCACGCCCCGATGTTGACGTAGCCCGGCATCAGCACGACCCCCTCCGAGAGGAACGATCCGTAGCGGGCCACGCCCGGGGGCACGACTCTCACACCGCGGTCCGCGTAGTCCGATTTGACGGGGATCTTGTCGAGGAAGTGGAGCCCCCCGGCCTCCATCGGCTCGACCTTGCGCAACCGGAAGTAGAGGAGGATCGCCTTCTTCACCCACTCGTTCACGTGCCAGTCGGCGCCGTCGGGCTCGGCGACCCGGATCTCGCCCGCGTCGAGCCGGCGGATCGTCTCCTCGACGGCGTCGGCGTCGAGCGTGCCCGTGTCCCAGCTCTCGGTGACCGCGCTTGCGAGGCTCATGCGAGACCATCCTGCAGGATCTCGACGGCGCGCGCGCATTCCTCCTCCGAGGGCACGAGCGCGAACCGCACGTAGCCTTCGCCGGACGGGCCGAGGAAGGAGCCGGGCGCGACGAGCACGCCGAGCTCGAGCAGCCGCGTCGCGTAGCCCTCGGAGGTCTCGCCCCGAGGGACGGCCACCCAGAGGTACATGGTCGCGGGGCCCCCCGCGTCGCTGAGCCCCACGTCCTCGAAGAGCTCCAGGAAGAGCCCTCGCTTGCGCGCATACGTCGCGCGTGCGCGCTCGACGTGCTCTTCGTCGCCCCACGCGACGACAGACGCGCGCTGGACGAACTCCTGTGGGGCCGTGCCGACGTTCGGACGGTACTGCCGCAGCGCGGCGATCAGCTCGGGGTCGCCGGCCACGAAGCCGGAACGGAAGCCCGTCATCGACGACCGCTTCGAGAGGGTGTTGAACGCGACGAGCCCGGTCCAGTCGGGAAGCTGCAGCGCCGACACCGGCGGCTCGTCGAACCAGAGCTCGGTGTACGCCTCGTCCGAGGCGAGCACGAACCCATGCTCGCGGGCCAGGGCGGCGACGTGCTCGTAGAAGGAGAGCGGCGCCGTCACGCCGGTCGGGTTGTTGGGGTAGTTGACCCAGAACAGCGCCGTCCGCTGCCAGTCGGACACGGGCACCGCGTCCAGATCAGGGAGGAAGCCGTTCCGCTCGAGCAGCGGCAAGGCGACGACGCGCGCCCCGGCGAACTGGGCCCCGCGCTCCGGTACCGGGTAGCCGGGCTCGGTCACCACCACGGTGTCGCGCCCTCCCGGGAGATCGAGCACGACCTGGGCGAACGAGAAGATCGCCTCCTTCGAGCCCAGGGTGGGGATCACATGCCGGCCGGGGTCGACCTCCACATGGAAGCGCCGGCCCAGCCACCGTGCGACCGCTTCGCGCAACTCGGGCAGCCCCACCGCGGCGGGATAGCCCATCCGTTCCCTGACACCCTGCTTCAGCGCCTCGATGATGCGCGGGTCGGTCGGCTCACGCGGGTCGCCCATGCCGAAGTCGATCACCTCGAGGCCACGCGCGCGGCGCTCGGCGGCAGCCTGGTTGAGGCGGACGAACGGGTACGTCGACTGGGCGCGCAGGATCGGGGAAACGGGCACGACCGGACGCTATCCCGCGAAGAGGCGGTGGAGGGTCGTGTAGGCGTGCACGAGGCCGTCGATCTCGACGAGCTCGTCGCGGCGGTGCGCATGACGAGGGTGCCCCGGGCCGAAGTTCACCGCGTCGAGACCGACCCGGGTGAAGTCGGCGACGTTCGTCCAGGCCTGCTTGGGCTCGATGCCTCTCGCCCCGGCTTCGAGCAGCGCCGCGACGATCGGCGAGCCCGTTGCCACCCGTCCCGACGGGGCGGTGCCGAGGATCGTCAGCTCCGCCCCGGCGGGCACGATCTCGCGGAGGTGCTCGATCGCGGCGGCCTCGTCGCGGTCGGGGGCGAAGCGGAAGTTGAGATGCGCGACGGCGCGATCGGGGATGACGTTGTCGGCCAGGCCCGCATTCAGGCGCGTCACGGACAGCACCTCCCAGAAGGTGAGCCCGCCGACGACGGCTTCCCGCCGCTCGTGGGCGATCACCGGCGCGAGCCCCTCGACGGCGCGCTCGATGGCGTTCTCGGCCAGCCAGGGGCGGGCCGAGTGCCCGCTCGTGCCGTGGAACGTCAGCGTCGCGTTGGCGTTGCCGAGGCAGCCGGCGTGAACGGCACCGTCCGTGGGCTCGAGCAGGATGACGAGCGCCGCCTCGTGCACGAGGCGAGAGCGCTCGAACAGCTCCGGCAGCGGGTTCCATTCCTGCGGTAGCTCCTCCTTGCCGAAGACGAGGAGCGCCAGGTCGTAGCGGCCCGCGGGCTGCCCGGCGAGGTCGCGTACGAGCTCGAGCGCAACCGCCAAACCGCCCTTCATGTCGGTGGCGCCGAGGCCGTGCACCGCGCCGGCCTCGATCCTGCCGGGCAGGTTGTCCTGTGCGGGCACCGTGTCGTAGTGGCCGGCGAGGAGGACCAGCGGTGCTCCCGGCCGGCGCTCGCGCACGTACAGGGCGGCGTCCTCGAGCACCGTGTCGGGCGAGAACGCGTCGGGGACGAGGCTGCGGACGTGAGCACGCACCGCGGCCTCGTGCCGGCTCTCGGAGGGGATGTCGACGAGCTCGAGCGTCCGGGCCGCAAGCCGTTCCGCGAGGGGTGCCATTGGACGAGCGTACCGGCATACTGGCCCCGTGACGATGCGTCAACCAGACCCGCTGCCGGGCGCCGAGCCCGAGCGGGGGTTCCTGCTCGCGGTGCTGGCGAAGGACGTGGATGCCGAGGAGGAGCTCGGCGAGCTCCGTGAGCTCGCACGCACCGCCGGGGTGGAGCCGGTGGCAGAGCTCGTGCAACACCGGGCCCAGCCGGACCGGCGCACCTACGTCGGCAAGGGCAAGCTCGCAGAGTTGAAGCAGGCGTACGCGGACTCGGCCGCCGACGTCCTGCTGGTCGACGACGAGCTCGACCCAACCCAGCAGCGGCTGCTCGAGAACGAGCTGGACGCGCGGGTCGTCGACCGCACGCTGCTGATCCTCGACATCTTCGCGCAGCACGCGGTCAGCGCCGAAGGGAAGCTTCAGGTCGAGCTCGCCCAGCTCGAGTACAGCCTGCCGCGGATGCGGGGCATGTGGAAGCACCTCGAGCGCCTCGGCGGCGGCGTCGGCACGCGCGGCCCGGGCGAGTCTCAGCTCGAAACCGACCGTCGCCTGGCGCGCCGCCGCGTGTCCCAGCTGAAGGAGCGCCTGCGAGGCCTCCGCAACCAGCGTGCCGTCCGGCGCAAGGAGCGCAAGCGCTCCGAGACGCCGACCGTGGCGCTGGCCGGGTACACGAACGTCGGCAAGTCGACGCTCCTGAACGCGCTCACCGGGGCCGAGGTCTCGGTCGAGAACCGCCTCTTCGAGACTCTCGACCCGACCACGCGTGGGTTCGAGCACGACGGCAAGCGGTATCTCGTGACCGACACGGTCGGGTTCATCCGCCGCCTGCCCACCCAGCTCGTGGAGGGCTTCGCGTCGACGCTCGAGGAGACGCTCGTGGCCGACCTCGTCCTCCACGTCGTGGACGGTTCGCTGTCCCCGGACACACTCGGCGAGCAGATCGCAGCGGTGAACGCGGTGCTCGAGGGGATCGGGGCCGACGACATTCCCCGCGAGCTCGTGCTCAACAAGGTCGACCGGCTCGACCCGCTCGCCCGGCGCCGCCTTGCAAACCGGTTCCCCGACGCCCTCCAGGTCTCGGCGCTAACGGGCCTCGGCATCGACGACCTCAGGCAGCGCGTGGCCGAGCTCTTCGCCGACAGGTTCGAGGACGTCTGGCTGCTCGTCCCGTACGACGAGGGCAGCGCCCTGTCGGCGCTGTATGCGCTGGGGGCGCCGATCGACGAGCGCCGGGACACGGAGCAGGGCGTGCTGATCCGCGCCAAGCTGCCGCGGCGCGAGGTGCGGCGCTTCGGCGCCTACGTCGTCTCCGGCGACGGCCTGGAGACCGCGGCCACCACGTGATCGAGCTCGAGCTCACGCGTCTGCACGAGGACGCGGTCCTGCCGGCGCCGGCGTACGGCGGCGACGCAGGGCTCGATCTCGCCTCGCGCGAGCACGTGGTGCTGCGCCCGGGCAGTCGTGCCGTGGTCGGCACCGGGCTCGCCGTCGCGATCCCGCCGGGTCATGCGGGCCTCGTCGTCCCGCGCTCCGGGCTCGCCGCGAGCGCCGGCCTCTCGGTGGTCAACGCGCCGGGCCTGATCGACTCCGGCTACCGCGGCGAGGTGAAGGTGATCCTGCTCAACACCGACTCGACCGCGGACTTCACGGTCGACCCCGGCATGCGCATCGCCCAACTCGTGATCGTGGCCGTGCCCCAGGTGTCGATCGTGGAGGTCGCCGACCTGCCGGAGAGCCACCGCGGCGGGGGCGGCTTCGGGTCTTCCGGAGTGCGATGAGACCGGAGCCCCGCGTGCGTGTCTCGGCGATCCTGCGCTGGCACGGCCGGATCCTGCTCTGCCGCCACGAGAAGCGCGGCGCCGAGCACTGGCTGCTCCCGGGCGGTGGCGTTCGCAGCGGTGAGAGCCTGACGGCGGCGCTGCAGCGGGAGCTCGCCGAGGAGACGGGGCTCGTGCACCAGGGTGACGAGCTGCCGGTGGAGGGGCCGGTCGCGATCGTCGACTCGATCTCGCCCGAGCGCAGCCTCTGGTCGAAGCACGTCGTCCACATCATCTTCGCGGGCGATCTCGACGGTTCGCTCGTGGACGTGTCCTCGCAGGACGACGCTGTGCGCGGGCATCGCCTGTTCGACCTGGACGACCTGGACGGCCTGGCCCTGCACCCGCCGATCGCGCGGTTTCTGCGCCGCTGGGAGCCCGGCGACCCGTGCGTCTACCTGGGCGCGCTCTGGGCACCGTGAGCGGACGCGACCTCGCCTGGGAGGGATGCCTCAACGTCCGCGACCTCGGCGGGCTGCCTGTCGCCACGGGCGGCCTCACCCGCGCCGGCGCGATCGTGCGAGCCGACAACGTGCGGGCGCTCAGCGCCGCCGGCTGGGAAGCGGCTCTCCGCTTCGGCGTGCGCCGCGTCGTCGACCTGCGCTTCCCGGGTGAGGGGACGGATGATTCCGCCGCTCACGAGCACGTGGAGGTCGTGGCTGTGTCGCTGTTCGGGGAGCACGACCCCGCGCGAGAGGCCGCCTTCGACGAGCGCGCGCGCGACGCCGAGGACGTGGCGCGCGTGTTCGCCGAGATGTACATCGGCACGCTCGAACGCAACAGCGACCGCGTGGCGGCGGCGGTCGCAGCGGTGGCCGAGTCCGACGAGGCCGTTGTCGTCCACTGCTTCGCAGGAAAGGACCGCACGGGTCTCGTGTCCGCGCTGCTGCTCTCGCTCGCCGGGGTGCCGGACGACGCCGTGGCTGCGGACTATGCGCTCAGCGAGCCGAACGTGGCCCGGCTCTTCCGGGAGTGGGTCGCGGCCGCCGCAGACCCTGACGAGCAGCGCCTGCGGACGCGTGTGCTGCAAGCGCCCGCTGCCACGATGACGGCCGTGCTGAGGTGGCTGAGGGAGACGGTGGGTGGGGCGGACGCGTACCTGCGGGGGGCGGGTGTCGAACCGTCGACGCTGCGCCGTCTGCGGGCACGGCTGACCTGAGCCCCTCGTCAGCGGCGCCCGCCCCGGTCGTGCGCACGCTGCGCCGACACAGCGTGGGCGCGGGCCTCGAGCTCGTCATCGAGCGCGGGCAGGGGCTCCGAGGGGCCGCCGGTGAGGTGTGCCAGCGACTGGGCGAGCAGCCAGTCCGCGAGTGCCGGGTTGCGCGGGAGCAGTGGGCCGTGGAGGTAGGTGCCGATGGCGCGTGCGACACGGCAGCCCTCGAAGCCCGAGCGCCCGTCGTTGCCGAAGCCGGCGAGCACCCTGCCGAGTGGCGTGGCGTCCTCGTCGAGCAGCGTGCGTCCGGCATGGTTCTCGAAGCCGGCGACGGCCGTGTGGACGCCCGTCTCGAGCTCGCACTCGATCAGGACATCGCCGATCATGCGGGTCTCCCCGGCAACGGTCTCGTGGGGGAAGAGGGCAGCTCCCGGCATCCAGGAGCCGTCACGCCCTCTGTAGCCGCGGCCGAGCAGCTGGTAGCCGCCGCACACCGCCAGGAGTGCTGCGCCGCCGGTCACCGCCTCGCCGATCGCCCGCCCCTTGGCGGCCAGGTCGGGGGCGACGAGCGCCTGCTCACGGTCCTGGCCGCCGCCGACGTAGAGCAGGTCGTACGCGCCCGGCGCGAGCTCGTCACCGATGCCGATGGACGTCACCTCGAGCTCGTGCCCACGGAGCGCGGCGCGCCGGGTGAGCACCGCGATGTTGCCGCGGTCTGCGTAGATGTTCAGGTAGTCCGGGTAGAGGTGCCCGACACGGATCCTCATGCGCCTCGTCCCTCCCAGTACGGCCGCACGAGCCCCCGCGCAGCGACGACGGCCCGCAGCCGCAGCATGGCGGTGTAGGTCGGGAGCACGACGAGCTCACCGCCGGGGCCTGCGAGCGCAAGCCCGCGGTCGAGCGCCGCCTCGAGGTCGGGGACCACCTCGAGGCGCTCGGCCGGCAGCCCGGCGTAGGCGAAGCGGAGCGCCAGCTCGGCGGCGCGGTCGCCGCTCGCAATGATGTGCGCCGTCCCGGCGAGCAGCGGCTCGAAGTCGACGTCCCAGATCCACGACACGTCGCGTCCGTCGGCGATCGCGTCGTTGAGGGCCACGACGAGGGTGGGAGGGAGGCCGCCCTCCTCGAGCGTGCGCACCGCCTCATTCGCCCCGGCGGGGTTCTTGATCAGCAGCATCAGGATCCGGCGGTCGCCCGCCTCGATGCGCTCGAAGCGGCCAAAGGCTGCGGCGAAGCCCTCGAGGCCGGCAGCGACCTCGTCGAGCGTCGCTGCCACGGCGAGGCCGACGGAGGCCGCCGCGAGCGCGTTGTAGACGTTGTAGAGCCCCGGCAAAGGCAGCCGTACGCGCCGGGAGCCGGCAGGCGTGACGAGCTCGAAGGAGGAGGCGTCGAGCCCGTCCAGCTCGATCGCCCGCGCTGCGACGTCGAGCTCGGGACGCCCGTGCCCGCACGCCGGGCAGTGATAGTCGCCCAGATGGCCGACGTAGGCGGCGGCGTAGGCGTACGGCGCGCCACAGCGGACGCAGTACTTGGAGTCTGCTGCATGCTGCAGTGCGGGGCGGGCCAGGCGCGGGTCGTCGACGCCGAAGCGCAGCGCGGCGGTGCGCCCGTCGGCGAGCGCGCCGACGAGTGGGTCGTCGGCGTTGACGACGAGGGTGGTCGCCGGCGGCAGCCCGGCAACGGCGCTGCGCCACCGCTCGGCGATGTGCTCGAGCTCGCCGTAGCGGTCGAGCTGGTCGCGGAAGAGGTTTCCGAGGGAGACGACGCGCGGTCGGACGCGCTCGACGATCGCCGGCAGGGCGAACTCGTCGACCTCGAGCAGGCCCAGCTCGGCGTCGCCCGCCGAGAGCAGCGTGGAGGCGACGCCCGAGGCGAGGTTCGCGCCGGAGTGGTTCCACGCGAGGCGATGGGAGCCCTCGAGGATCCTGGCTGTCATGGCGCATGTGGTCGTCTTGCCGTTCGTCGCCGAGAGGACGACGACGCCGTGGGGGAGGCGCGCCGCGAGCGCGTCGACTACCCCGGGATCCAGCTTCCAGATCAGCTTGCCCGGCAGCGTGGTGCCGCCGCCCCTGCCGGCCGCGCGGGAGAGGCGCGCGACGAGCCGGGCGGCGCGCGTCTCGAGCTCGAGCCGGGCTCCCATGCGGTCGAGAGTACCGGGAGAGCCTGCAGCTCTCCTCCGCACGCCGACGAGACGCCTCGCTCGGGGCTACTTGCACATCGAGCAGAATGCTCTACAGTGATTGCATATGGCCAGGTCCCGTCGTCGGCACCCGGCAGTGGCCGGGATCGACGAGGCGGCTCTCGCGGAGTTTCGCGCCGGCATCAGACGGCGCTACACCGACGAGCAGATCCTCGACGAGCTTCGCGCGAGCGCGTCCCGGCTCGGCCGCTCGCCCACGATGCGCGAGTTCGCCGCCGACGCGGAGGCCAGGGTGCACCCGCAGACCGTGATCGAGCACTTCGGCACCTGGAACGCCGCCAAGCGGGCCGCCGGCCTGACGCCCCGGCGGTTCATCAGCCGGGAGGAGCTGCTCGAGCAGCTGCGCGGGCTCGGGCTCGAGCTCGGGCGAACGCCGACGGCCCGGGACGTCGACGCGCAGCGCGGCCGCATCGCCTCGAAGTCGCTCATCTGGCACACGTTCGGGTCGCTCACCCAGGCTCTCAAAGAGGCGGGCTTCGACGTCCCGGTCGGTGAGGAGCGTCTCGAGCGCGCCGTCGTCCAGGGAACGGTGCTGGCCCGGGAGCTCGGCCGGCTCCCGAAGATGGCGGACTGGAAGGCGGCCCGGCGGCGGGATCCTGCGCTGATGAGCGAGTGGCAGGTCTACCGCATGGTCGAGATCGACCAGGGCCCCTGGGCGGCGTTCCAGTTCCTCGTGCGTGAGCGCCTGCGGGAGGAGGGCGTGCGCGTGAGGTCTGACGGAGCGATCGAGGCGTAGCCGCGTCGTATCCTGCCGCTCGCCGGCGCGCGCCACCGGACGCGTCAGAAGGGCTGCGCCGCCAGGGCCGCAAGCCGGGCGAGGCACGACGCTCCCTCGTGCGGCGCCCGCACGGTGGGCAGCCTGCTCTCGTCCCGGTAGCTGCGGTCCGGCCGGAAGCGCTGTTCCGTTGCGACGGTGCCGCCGGCGAGGTGGATGAGCCGGCCCTCGGCGAGCTCGATCTTCCGCAGCGACAGGCGCAACGCCCGCTCGACGACCTCGAGTGCTTCCCTCGTCGAGGCGAAGAACACCTCGCGCCGGCCGCGCCCCAGCCAGAGCGGGCGGCCGACCCCTCGTGCGACGTAGAGCGTGCGGTCGTCTCGCTCGTCGATCCACGCGGCCGCCATCGTGCCGGCGAGCTCCTCCAGGCCACGGTGGTCGCTGTGCAGCGCGTGCATCAGTGCGAAGATCGCCTCGGAGTCGACGGTCATCTCCGGCTCGGCGCGAGCCAGTCCGTGGCGGAGGAGGATCTCCTCGTCGTTGACCACGATGCCGTTGTGGATGCCGACGATCGATCCGTGCCGGATCGGGTGGTTGTTGGCGAGGATGGTGGGGTGGCCCTTGGTGAAGTCGCGCACGTGCACGAGCGCCTGGGTCGTCGCAGACGGCAGCGAGACGGCGTCGAGGAGCTCGCTCGCGCCCGTGCGCTGCTTGTGAAGCGACACCATCGTGGCCGGCGACCGGTACGCATACCCGGCGGCGTCGGCGCCGCGCTCGGCGATCCCGGCGAGAAGCGCCTGCGCTGCGAGCGTGCGGTCGATCGTGGAGTCGCCGTCGAGGCTGAAGCCCGCTATGCCGCACATGTCGGAGTCAGTCACCTCACCCTGTTCGACTCTGGAGACGACGGGGCCTCGGTCGGGGTTTGTGAGGGATCTGTTCGCATGCGTGGCCCGGAATCCTGGCCTCTGTATCGACCGGATCACGCTATGCCTCAAGCAAGTGAGCCGATCGGCCGATACCCCGCTCTGTGGAAGGGAACACTGCAGAGTCGCTCTTCGACGACGAGGTCGAGGCGGTCGAGGCGGTCGAGGAGCGATCTGATCCGGTCACGCAGGATCCGCTCAAGCTGTACGTGCGCCAGATCGGCGACGGCAGGCTGCTCACTCCTGCCGAGGAGCGCGAGCTCGCCCGGCGCAAGGATCTCGGCGACGACGATGCGAAGCGCCGCCTGATCGAGTGCAACCTGCGCCTCGTGATGTCGATCACACGGAACTACACCCGGGCCGGCGTCCCTCTGCTCGACCTGATCCAGGAGGGCAACCTCGGCCTCATCCGCGCGGTCGAGAAGTTCGACTACACGCTGGGCTACAAGCTTTCGACGTATGCGACCTGGTGGATCCGCCAGTCGATCTCCCGTGCCCTCGCCGAGCAGGGCCGGACGATCCGGCTGCCCGTCCACGTCGCAGACCAGGTGCGCCGCGTCACCCGCGCGCGCCGCGTGCTCGGCCAGAAGCTCAACCGCGACCCGTCGGTCGACGAGATCGCGAAGGAGGCGGACTTCTCGCCGAAGCGCGTCCAGGAGCTGCTCGAGCTCGTCCAGGATCACGTCTCTCTGGAGACGCCGGTCGGCGACGGCGAGAGCATGATGGGCGACCTGATCGAGGATCACAACGCCTCGGCGCCCGAGGCGGAGACGTCGGACAAGCTCCGCTCGTCCGAGCTCGCCGAGGCCATCGCCCGGCTGAAGCCCCGCCAGCAGCAGGTGCTGGTCGAGCGCTTCGGGCTGAACGGCGGCAAGCCGAAGACGCTCGAGGAAGTGGGGAAGATCCTCGGCATCACGCGCGAACGCGTCCGCCAGCTCGAGACCCGGGCCCTGCGGGAGCTGCGCCAGGTGGCGCCGGCGCTCGAGCTCTACCTGCGCACGTAGCGCACGCCTCGAGCGTCGCGGCGTTACGACTGCACGGCCAGCATCTCGCGCACCGTCGCGAGCCGCCGCAGAGAGTCGAGCTCGATCTGCCGTACGCGTTCGCGGGTGAGGCCGAGCCGGCGGCCGATCTCCTCCAGGGTCTTCGGCTCGGCGCCGCCGATGCCGTAGCGGAGGATCACCACCTCGCGCTCCCGCTCCGGCAGGCTCGTGAGCGCCCGGCGCAGCGCCTGGCTGCGCAGCTCGAGCTCCACCTTCTCCTCCGGCAGGAGCTCCTCGCCGGCCACGAAGTCGCCCAGCACGGCGTCCTCTGCGTCGCCGACGGGCGCGTCGAGGCTCGTGGACGCCCGGGCAGCCGCACGCACCTCCATCACCTGCTGCAGGGTCAGCGACGCCTCCTCGCCGATCTCGGCGAGGGTGGGCTCACGTCCGAGCTGTGTCCAGAGCGTACGCTCGGCCCGGTTCATCTTCTGCAGCCGCTCCACGATGTGCACCGGCATCCGGATCGTCCTCGCCTTGTCGGCGAGGGCCCGCGCGACCGCCTGGCGAATCCACCAGGTCGCGTAGGTGGAGAACTTGAAGCCTCGCCGCCAGTCGAACTTCTCCACGGCGCGGATCAGCCCCAGGGTGCCCTCCTGGATCAGGTCGAGGAAGGGGAGGCCCTGGTTGCGGTAGTTCTTCGCGATCGACACCACGAGCCGGAGGTTCGACTGGATCATCTCCTGCTTGGCTGCCAGGTCGCCGTCCTCGATGCGCTTCGCGAGCGCGACCTCCTGCGCGGCGGTGAGCAGCTGATGTCGACCGGCCTCGCGCAGGAAGAGCTGCAGCGAGTCGGTCGTGGCCTCCGGTGCTGCGTGGACCGGGGGAGGGTCGAAGTGCGTGACCTCGACGACGTCGATCCCGCGCTTGTCGAGCTCGCGCAGCAGCGCCTCC
>Ga0209797_10001174_pt1 | contig 13153 bp, 13 predicted proteins | sample DOMMetBare3Fresh_2_FD_187472 | JGI IMG/M metagenome (GOLD analysis project Ga0209797, IMG submission 187472) | Wetland sediment microbial communities from St. Louis River estuary, USA, under dissolved organic matter induced mercury methylation -... | ecosystem: Environmental > Aquatic >... | reverse complement strand
CGAGGCGCTGCTGGCCTATTCACCGCTGCACCATGTCCGGGACGGCGCCACCTACCCCGCGGTGCTGCTCGGCACCGGCCTCCACGACGGCCGGGTGGCGCCGTGGATGTCGTTCAAGATGGCCGCGCGACTGCAGGCGGCGAATCCCGCCGGACATCCGGTGCTGCTGCGCGCGGCCGCCGACGCGGGGCATGGCATGGGCACGTCGCTGGCGTCGGAGCTGGACAAGCACGCCGACGAACTCGCCTTCTTGTTCGACCAGCTCGGCATGCGCTGACCCACCGACCTCGCCTGGAACAACCCATGCGCCATGCGCATCGGTCGAGACGACCGGCGTCACACCCGAAGGAGCGCCCCCGGCCTGAAAACCGGGCTCGGCAGGCACGCACGCCCAAGCTCGCCTACATTGGAGCCTTCCATCCACTCGGAGCGCACCATGCCGATCCGCATCGCATCGCTGACCCACAAGCTCAAGAAGAACGGCGCCAAGCTACACCTGGCCATGACCCGCCGCATCGAGGCGCAGGGTGCCGACCGTCCGGCCTCGGCACTGGAGCAGGAGCTGCTCGAGGAACGCCGGCAGCTCAAGGAAGCCCGGGCGCAACGCCAGGCGCAGGCCAGGCTGCCCAAGGCCAAGGCCGCCCTGCCGGCGAGGGAGCCCAAGCCGGCCAAGGCACCGAAGGCGCCCAAGGCCGCCAAGGACCCCAAGCCGGCCAAGGAAGGCAAGGCGGCCACCGCCCACAAGCCCTCGCGCGCCGACAAGGCGGCGCAGAAGGCTGCCGCGCTCGACGCTGCACGCCGCGCGACGAAGAAATCGGCCAAGACCTGAGGCCGCACCGCGCGGGCCCGGGGCCCGGTCCGACGCGGGACGCCACGATCGGCTGATCCTTCACCCCGTTCCTGCGACGCTGGCCGCGGGAACAGGCACGGCGAACAGCGTCTCCATCTCCCGCCGCAGCCGGTAGGCGCGGGTCGAGGTGTCCATCGCCACGTCGGCCCAGACCAGGCTGCGCCCCTTCGGCACCGCTCGGACCACGCGCACGTCGTGCGCCAGACCCAGCGGCAGGCCGCCGATGCCCGCCGAGGCGACAGCCGGCAGCAGCTTGCCCCACACCGTGTAGCCGCCCTCGCCGTCGAGCATTTCGCCGACCTCGAGGTCACGTTTGGCGGTGGCCACCACGTCGGCATTCCAGCCGGTGGCGACGCCCGTGGGCTCGCCACGCAACGCGACGCTGGCCACGCTGACGCCGACCTCGAGGCCGATCAGGTGCCAGCGCTTGTAGAGCGTGAAGTAGCGCCCGCTGGGGTCGGTGTGGGCGTTGTACTCCTCGAAGCAGTTGCGGATGTACTCGGTCTGCCCCTCGACGGTCACCCACACGCCCATGCGGATGTCATAGGGTATCGCGCGGCCATCGGCCTCGAGCGAGGAGATCACCTCGACCATGCCCTTGCGCTCGAGCACGCCGCCTTCCCCGATCGGACGCGTCACGTACGGGATATCCTCGATGCTCGCCGGCGGGTACTTCAGGCCATCCGACGGCACGCCCAGGCCGGTGGCGTTGCTCACCGCGGTGCACTCGATCGCCGGCTTGGAGCCGTCGAGGAAGCTGTTGAACATCTTCGGGTTCAGCCCGCCCCGGGACGCCTGTTCGGGCGTCAGGCCGTAGTTGCCCCAGACGGTCTCCGGCGTGGATTCGCTGAAGTGCGGCAGCCACTTGTGGCCGCGGCCGGCCGCCACCACCGGAAAGCCGCAGACTCGCGCCCAGTCGACCAGGTCGCAGATCAGGGCCGGCTGGTCGCCGAAGGCCAGTGAGTACACCACCCCGGCCTCCGCCGCACGACGCGCAAGCAGCGGCCCGCAGAACGCATCGGCCTCGACGGTGACATTGACAACATGCTTGCCGTGCGCGAAGGCGTCCAGGCAATGGTCCACCGCGGCGATCGGATGGCCGGTGCACTCGACGATGACGTCGATCGCCGGGTGGCGCACCAGTGCGCGCCAGTCGTCGCCGACATGCGTGCTGCCCGACTTCAGCGCCGCATCGATCGACGCCGCCTGCGTGCGCTCGGCGCTCCATCCGACCCGCGCCAGGTTGGCCCGTGCCGCGTCGGGCGAGAGGTCGGCGATGGCCGCCAGGTGGACGCCGGGCGTGCACGGGACCTGGGCCAGGTACATCGAGCCGAACTTGCCGGCGCCGATCAGTCCCACCCGCACCGGCCGGCCCTGCGCGGCGCGCTGCTGCAGCTTGGCGTGCAGGCTCATCGGACCTCCCCGCTGGCCAGCTCCGCCAGGCAACGCAGGCACAGGCATCCGACATAACGGTGACGCAACTCGTCCAGCGTCGCCGGCGGCAGCGTGAGCGTGGTGCAGGCGCAGGGCGCGGCGTCGAGCCTGCCGCAGCGGAACTCGCCGCCGCAGCGAGGGCAATGATCGCCCATCGGGGCCGCGGTGAACTGGCTTTCCATAGGCTCAGGCGAACAGCGCGCGGTGCTGCTCGCGCAGCAGGTTCTTCTGCACCTTGCCCATCGCGTTGCGCGGCAGCTCGGTGGCGACGAACAGGCGCTTGGGCACCTTGAAGTTGGCAATCCGCGCCTTCAGCTCGGCGACGATCGCCGGGCCATCGAGCGTGGCGCCGGACTTCGCGACCACCACCGCCACCACCGCCTCGCCGAAGTCCGGGTGCGGCACACCGACCACCGCCGATTCGGCCACCCCGGGCATGTCGTTGATGAAGCCTTCGATCTCGGCCGGGTAGACGTTGTAGCCGCCGCTGATGATCAGGTCCTTGCTGCGGCCGACGATCGACACGTAGCCCCGCTCGTCGATCCGGCCGACGTCGCCGGTCCTGAACCAGCCATCGGCGGTGAACTCCTCGGCGGTCTTCTCCGGCATCCGCCAGTAGCCCGAGAAGACGTTCGGACCCCTGACCTCGATGCCGCCGATCTCGCCGGCGGCGCAGTCGCTGCCGCTGTCGTCGCGCACGCGCAGTCCGACGCCGGGCAAGGCAAAGCCGACCGTGCCCGCGCGCCGCTCGCCGAGGGCGGGATCGCAGGGGTTGGACGTCAGCATCACCGTCTCGCTCATCCCGTAGCGCTCGAGGATGGTGTGGCCGGTGCGTGCGCGCCACTCGGCGAAGGTCTCGGCCAGCAGCGGCGCCGACCCGCTGATGAACAGCCTCATCCGGCGGCAGGCCTCGGGCGTCAGCGAGGGCTCGGCGAGCATGCGCACGTACAGCGTCGGCACGCCCATGAAGACGGTGGCGTCGGCCAGGCGCGCGATCGTCGCCCGCGGGTCGAACCTGGAGAACCAGATCATCCGGCTGCCGTTGAGCAGCGCGCCGTGCGAGGCGACGAACAGGCCGTGGACGTGGAAGATCGGCAGGGCGTGGACCAGCACGTCGCCCGCGCGCCAGCACCAGTAGCTCTGCAACACGCGGGCGTTGGACAGCAGGTTGCCGTGGCTGAGCATGGCGCCCTTGCTGCGACCGGTGGTGCCGCTGGTGTAGAGGATCGCGGCGAGGTCGTCGGCGCGGCGGGCGGCGGGCGTGTGTCGGTCGCTGCCACGCGCGGCGCGCTCGAGCAGGCTGCCGCTGCGGTCGTCGCCCAGCGTGTACACATGGCCGGTGCCGGCCTTGAACGCGATCCGGCTGACCCAGGGGAAGTTCTTCGGCGAGCACACCACCACCGCCGGCTCGGCGTTGCCGATGAAGTACTCGATCTCGGCGGCCTGGTAGGCGGTGTTGAGTGGCAGGTAGACATAACCCGCACGAAGCACGGCCAGGTAGAGCAGCAGCGCCTCGACGCTCTTTTCGGTCTGGACCGCGATGCGGTCGCCGGCGCCGAGCCCCAGGCCCGCCAGCAGGTTGGCGATCATCGCCGAGCCGCGCTCGAGGTCGCGCCAGGTGTAGCGCAGCGGCGCGCCGGGGCCGTCGGCGGTCTCGATCGCCACCTCGTCGAGATCGGCGGGGAAGCCGGCCCTCAGGGCCGCGAACAGGTTGCCGTCGTCCATCGCCTTCGGGCCACCGCCGGGGGGTTCAGTCCAGCTTGGCGCCCGAGCCTCTCACGACCTCGGCCCAGCGCTTGATTTCGGCACCGACGAAGCGGCCGAAGTCCGCTCCCCACAGGTTGGGTGGATTGGCGCCCAGGCCGGCCCAGGCGGTCCTGAGTTCGTCGGATCCCAGCGCCTTCTTCATCTCGGCCTGCATCTGCTCGACGATTGCCTGCGGCGTGCCCTTGGGCGCCCACAGCCCGTACCAGGTGGCGACCTGGTAGCTCGGCACGCCGGCTTCGGCGCTGGTGGGCGTGTCGGGGAAGCCCGGTGCGCGCTTGTCCGAGGCCACCGCGAGCGCCTTGATGCGCCCGCCCTTGATGTGGTTGGCCGACGAGCCCAGGCCGTCGAACATGATGTCGACCTGGCCTGCGATCAGGTCCTGCAGCGCCGGGCCCGCGCCGCGGTAGGGGATGTGGGTGATGAAGGTCTTGGTCTGCAGCTTGAACAACTCGCCGGCGAGGTGATGCGAGGTGCCGTTGCCGGCCGAGCCGTAGTTGTACCTGCCGGGGCTCTTGCGCAGCAGTTCGAGCAGGCCCTTCAGGTCGGACACCGGCACCCGCTGCGGATGGACCACGATCACCTGCGGCACGCTGGAGATCAGGCCGACGGGGATGAAATCGCTCTCGATCTGGTAGTCGAGCTTCGGGTACATCGAGGGCGCGATCGCGTGGTGCACCGCGCCCATGAAGAAGGTGTAGCCATCGGCGGGCGAGCGGGCGGCCACGCCGGCACCCAGGGTGCCGCCGGCGCCGCCCTTGTTGTCGATCACGAACTGCCGCCCGGTCTGCCGGGCGAGGGTCGCGAACAGCGGCCGCGCGAAGGCATCGGTGCCGCCACCGGGCGGGAACGGCACCACGATGGTCACCGGCTTGGAGGGCCACGACTGGGCCAGCGCCGCCGGCGCCAGGGCCAGCGCGGCGAGCGCGAGCCAGGTCCTTCGGGCCAGGGTCGTGCCAGGCGTGGCTTCCATGGTGTCTCCGTTCGGTTCTAGAGCAGCGAAGAAATCGCGCGGGAATGTACCACCTGCCCCTTGATGAAGCGGTCGTGGCAGGTCTCGACGCGGGCCAGGTCGTAGAGGTAGTTGACCATCAGCCCGCCGGACTGCTTCAGTCCCTTCGACGACAGGTTGGCGCTGGCGTTCAGCCGCTCCAGGCGGGCACCGTTGTCGAGGTGGAAGCGGGCCACCGGATCGCCGTGCGGGGTGGCGGACTGGTGCACCAGGTACAGCGCAGCCAATCGCCACAGGGACTGGTGGGCGGCCAGCGGCAGCGTCGCCAACGTTGCCGCGTTGCCCAGCGCCGCCAGCTCGTGGCCTGCGCATTCGCGCAGTTGGGCCAGCGCATGCACGGCACGCTCGGCTGCGGCCGGCGGCAGGCCCGCGAGGCCGACGTCGACGCGTGAGCGCTGCAGCCAGGCCATCAGGCCGGGAATCGGCGACAGCGTGCAGAAGGTCTTCAGCTGCGGCAGCTCGCGCTTGAGCTGCTCGGCGACCCGCTTGATGAGGAAGTTGCCCAACGAGACCCCGCGCAGCCCGGGCTGGCAGTTGCTGATCGAGTAGAAGACCGCCACCTTGAACTGGTCGGGCGGCAGCGGCTGCGAGCGCTTGTCGATCAGTGGTGCGACCGCGCCGGCCATCTCGGGCACCAGGGCGACCTCGACGAAGATCAGCGGCTCGTCGGGCAGTTGAGGGTGGAAGAACGCGAAGCAGCGTCGGTCGGGCTGCAGACGGCGGCGCAGGTCGTCCCAGCCGTCGATCTCGTGCACCGCCTCGTGGCGGATGATCTGCTCGAGCAGTTGCGCCGGCGAGCTCCAGTCGACCTTGCGCATCTGCAGGAAGCCGGGATTGAACCAGCTCGACAGCAGGTGCAGCATGTCGTGCTCGACGCCGGCCAGCGCCGCGTGCCGGGGCAGACGATCGAGCAAGGCGCGGCGCAGCCGCACGATCGCCGCGGTGCCGCCGGGGGCGCGGTTGAGGCGCCGGAAGAGTTCCTGGCGCGGCGCCTCCGCGGCCTGGGTCAGCGTGATCAGGTGCTCGGCACGGTGCGGCGGCCGCGCATAGGCCTGTGCTGCGGCCAGCACCAGCGCCGGGTCGGGGTTGAAATCGCGCGCCAGGTGGTCGAAGAAGCGGCCGCGCAATTCGTCCGTCAGGCCATCGATGCGGGTGACGATGGCCTGCGCGATCGTCGGGCCGTTGGCCTCGCCGCGCTCGGAGAGCAGGCGGCGGCAATCGAGCAGCAGGTTGCGCACCGAATCGGCCATGCGGCACTCTAGGGGTGGCCCGGCAGAGGCACAAGTCGGGACTTGTGCCGGTGTCGCCGCAGCACGATTCAGCGCCCCAGCCGGCGGCAGATGTCGAGCGTCAGTCCCGACTGGTTCAACGCGTAGAAGTGCAGCCCCGGCGCGCCGCCCTCGATCAGCCGCTGGCACAGGCGGGTCACCACCTCCAGGCCGAAGGCCCGGATCGAGGCCGCATCGTCCATGAAGCCTTCCATCTTCAACGCCACCCAGCGCGGGATCTCGATGCCGTCGCGGGCCGCGAACTGGGCGACCTTGGCGTAGTTCTGGATCGGCATGATGCCGGGCACGATGGGCACCGTGACGCCGAGCGCGCGCACCTCGTCGACGAAGTGGAAGTAGGCGTCGGAGTTGAAGAAGAACTGGGTGATCGCCGAATCGGCGCCGCACCTGACCTTGTCGGCGAAGTGCTGCAGGTCGCGCCGCGCATAACGCTGCTCCGGGTGGTATTCGGGATAGGCGGCGACCTCGATGTGCCAGTCCGGGCCCTGGGTCTCGCGGATGAAGCCGATCAGCTCGCTGGCGTAGCGGAATTCGCCGGCCACCGCCATCCCGCTGGGCAGGTCGCCACGCAGCGCGACGATGCGGCGGATGCCCTGCGCGCGGTAGTCGGCCAGGGTCTGCGCGATGCCGGCGTGCGTCGAACCCACGCACGACAGGTGCGGCGCGGCTTCGAAGCCCGCGGCGGCGATGTCGCGCACCGCCGAAAGCGTCTTCTCGCGCGTCGAGCCACCGGCGCCGTAGGTGACGCTGAAGAACTCGGGCCGCAAGACGCCGAGTTCCTGCACCACGGTCTTGAGCTTGTCGCTGCCGGCGGGCGTGTTGGGCGGGAAGAACTCGATGCTGATGGGCAGCGTGTGCACGCGGTCGGTCATGGTGGCGGTCTCTTGGGTCGTGCCCGGCGTCAGTCGAGGGCACCGAGGTGCTGTCGGGCCGCTTCGCCGAGCTTGCGGTCGAAGGTGGCCAGTGGCGACCTCAGTTCGGCCGCCAACCAGAGGTAGGCTGCGTCGTAAGCGCTGAGTGTGTATCGCATCGCCAGACCGAACACCTGCGCAATCGGGGCCGGCGACAGCTCCCAGCGCTGCTCGGCGAATTCCGTCAATGCGGCCTGCGCGTCGGCGAGCGGCAGTCCCGCGCGATGTTTCCTGCGTGCCACGTTGGCAATCTCGTAGGTCAACAGGGAAGGCGCATGCGGGCTCCTGCCGCTGACCATGCGGGCGGCGTCTTCGGCCGCCGGCTCGTCGAAGAGCAGCGCCGCGATGACGCTGCAATCGACGACGATCGGCGCGCGACGAGCCCAGGCGGCTGCAGGCTCGGCCACGTACAGGGTGCGCGTCGATGGCGCTGGCGGTTGGCGCCGAACAGGCGTCATCGGCGATCGCGATCGGCGCGCACGATGTCAACCGCCAAGGGCACGCCGACGAGATGGCGGCTGGCGCGGCTCCTGCGCTCGACGATCAGGTCGTCGATCGTCTTCCAGCCCCGCCGCTCAGCCACGACCCGACCCGCCGGCGCGAGCTCGGGCGCGGCATGCTCGGCGTTCGCCGCCCGTTCGATGATGGCCATCAATTCGCCCTGCAACGAGCGATGGTTGCGCATGGCCAGTTCGCGGAGGCGTTCGGCAATGTCATCGGGCACGCCCTTGATCGACAGATTGACACCCATCGCTGGCTCCATAACGGATCTGTGCCTCCATATTGGAGCCTTTCCGGCGCCATGTCAACTCGGCGTGCCGCCAGCGATCAGTACCGGTAGCTGTCGGGCTTGTAGGGCCCCTGCTTGGGCACGCCGATGTAGGCCGCCTGCTCATCGGTGAGTTCGGTGAGCTGCGCGTTCAGCGTCTTGAGCTGCAGCCGCGCGACCTTCTCGTCGAGATGCTTGGGCAGCACGTAGACCTTGCCGACCTGGTAGCGCGAAGCCTGCGTGTACAGCTCGATCTGCGCGATCGTCTGGTTGGCGAAGCTCGAACTCATCACGTAGCTCGGATGGCCGGTGGCGCAGCCCAGGTTCACCAGCCGGCCCTTGGCGAGCAGGATGATGCGCTTGCCATCGGGGAAGATCACATGGTCGACCTGGGGCTTGATCTCCTCCCAGCGGCAACCTTCGATCGAGGCGATGTCGATCTCGTTGTCGAAGTGGCCGATGTTGCAGACGATCGCGTTGTGCTTCATCGCCGCCATGTGCGCGTGCGTGATCACGCCCTTGTTGCCGGTGGCGGTGACGAAGATGTCGGCCAGCGGGGCGGCCCAGTCCATGGTCACGACGCGGTAACCCTCCATCGCCGCCTGCAGTGCGTTGATGGGGTCGATCTCGGTCACCCAGACTTGGGCAGACAAGGATCGCAGCGCCTGCGCACTGCCCTTGCCGACATCGCCGTAGCCGGCGACCACGGCGATCTTGCCGGCGATCATCACGTCGGTGGCACGCTTGATCCCGTCGACCAGGCTTTCGCGGCAGCCGTAGAGGTTGTCGAACTTGCTCTTGGTGACCGAGTCGTTGACGTTGATGGCGCGGAACTTGAGCGTACCCTTGGCCGACATCTCGTTGAGCCGGTGCACGCCGGTGGTGGTCTCCTCGGTCACGCCGATGATCTGCGCGCTCTTGCGGCTGTACCAGCCGGGATCGACGGCCAGCTTGGCCTTGATCGCGGCGTAGAGCTCGCGCTCTTCCTCGCTGCCGGGCTTGGCGATCACCGAGTCGTCCTGCTCGGCGCGCATGCCCAGGTGCATCAGCAGCGTGGCGTCGCCGCCGTCGTCGAGGATCATGTTCGGGCCTTCGCCTTCCGCGCCCCGGGGTCCGAACTCGAAGATGCGGTGGGTGTAGTCCCAGTAGTCCTTCAGGCTCTCGCCCTTGTAGGCGAACACCGGCGTGCCCTGCGCGGCCAGCGCCGCGGCGGCGTGGTCCTGGGTCGAGAAGATGTTGCACGAGGCCCAGCGCACCTGGGCGCCCAGCGCCTGCAGCGTCTCGACCAGCACCGCGGTCTGGATCGTCATGTGCAGGCTGCCGGTGATGCGCGCGCCTTTCAAGGGCTGCGACTTGGCGTACTCCGAGCGGATCGCCATCAGCGCCGGCATCTCGCTTTCGGCAATCGTGATTTCCTTGCGTCCCCAGGCGGCGAGCGTAGGGTCGGCGACGGCGCATTCGCTGGTGTTCAGCGGCTTCAGGACAGCATTCATTGTCTTGGCTCCAGGTGGCGGCTAGGCCGATGGCAGTGGAACCCGCCGAGGTCGCGATCTGGAGTCAACCCACCCACGACGATTCAGCGGGTGAGCGCGGTTGCAAAGAGGAATTCCGAGCCTGGGGCCGGCGGACGGCCTTGCAACGCTCCTCGGAACTGAAGCGCGATTGTAGCCAAGTCAGCTGGAGCGCTGCGGCCCGCGCGCGAACTCCTCAATCAGCCAGCGTGCGAACGCCGCTACTTCCGGAGCCGCCGCGCGATCGTCGTGCAGCAGCAGGAAATAGCTGTAGCCGGTGGGCATGCGCAGGTCGGCAAAGGGGGTGCTGAGCTGCCCGTTGGCGACCGCATCCTCGATCAACGGCGAGCGCCCCATCACCACGCCCTGGCCGCGCACCGCGGCCTGCACCGCCTGGTCGATGAAGCTGAAGGTCAGCCGACCGGCGACGAGCCGCTGCCGCGGCGCGCCTGCGAACTCGAACCAGCGTGCCCAGTTGCTGGCCCGCGCCGAGGGCCACTCCTCGTCCATCTCGATCAACGGCAGGGCGGCGAGGTCGCTCGGCTGCGTCAGCGGCTTGCCGATGCGTTCGAGCAGGTGCGGGCTCAGCGCCGGCGTGACGGCCTCGACGCACAGCAGGGTGGCGCCCGCCGCCGGCATCCGAGTCGGCAGGCAACGCCGGATCGCGAGGTCGATGCCCTCGGCCTGGAGGTCGACCTGGCGGTCGCTGGCGTCGATGCGGATCTCGATCTGCGGGTGCGCGTGCTGGAACGCCGCCAGCCGCGGCACCAGCCACAGCGATGCAAAGGACGCATAGGTCGTCAGGCTCACGCGCGGCGGCTGCCCGACGCCGCGGATCTGGTCGACGCAGCGGTCGATGCCCGCCAGCGCCTGCGACACCGTGGCCTGCAGCCGCACGCCGGCGGCGGTGAGCTCCAGCGCGCGCGTCCTGCGCACGAACAGCGCCTTGCCCACCTGGCGCTCGAGGGCACCGATCTGACGGCTGACCGACGACTGCGTCAGCGCCAGTTCTTCGGCCGCCAGCGTGAACGACAGCCGCCGCGCCGCGGCCTCGAAGCCCCGCAATGCCGACAGCGCGATCGGACGCCGGCGGCGGCCGCCAGGGCCGCGGGACATCGGTGCACGCTCGGTCATGCGCGGACCATACATGCATTTCCCGCATGCATCAACTGCGAACTTTTCGTTTGTCGGGGAACCCGTTCAGGCCTTCAATGCAGGCACGCCGGAAGGCGCTGCACAAGGAGTACGCGATGTCACCTCAGTCGCCTGCGAACCGGGTTCGCACCATCGACCTCGGTCATGAACAGATGCTGGTCATCGAAGACCGGCCCGGCACCCGCATCGACGTGTTGGTCGGCGGCGTCTGGCTCACCGAGGAGCGGCGCTGGCAGGACCGCTTTGCCATGGCCGGCGATGCGGTGTCGCTGCAGGCCAGGGGCCGGGCCGTGCTCGAGGCCATCGGCCCCACCCGTTTGAGGTTGGTCGAGTCGACCCGCCGGGCCGGCACCTGGTGGCGGCTCCGGGCCCGGCGTGGGTGGCTGCAGCCACAGGCGGCGCGGGCCATCGCCGCAGCCCTGGCGGTGGTTGCGGGCGTGGGCTTGCCCGAGTTGCTGGGCCGCAGCCTCCATGCCGGCGCGGCAGCCGCGCCGGCGCCACAACTTCAGGGGTCGATGGCGCCGACGCCGCCCCCCGGCCCCGTGTGCAGGGCCTCAGCCATTGCCTGACGACGCCAGCTGGTCGTCGGTCCGGCTGGGCACCAGCGAAGGCCGGCCGACGATCAGCGGATCGACCGAGCCCAGCGACTCGTGGTCCTTCTTCGAGTAGGGCAGCCGGTGCAGCACGTAGCGCATCGCGTTGAGTCGCGCGCGCTTCTTGCAATCGCTCTTGATCACGGTCCAGGGCGCGTCCGAGGTGTCGCAGTGGAGGAACATCGCCTCCTTGGCGCGGGTGTACTCGTCCCACTTGTCGAGCGAGGCCATGTCGACCGGGCTCAACTTCCATTGCTTCAGAGGGTGCAGCTTGCGCTCCTTGAAGCGGCGCCGCTGCTCGGCACGGCTGACGCTGAACCAGAACTTGAACAGGTGCACGCCCGAGCGCACCAGCTGGCGCTCGAATTCCGGCGTCTGGCGCAGGAACTCCTCGTACTCGGCCTCGGAGCAGAATCCCATCACCCGTTCGACACCCGAGCGGTTGTACCAACTGCGGTCGAACATCACGATCTCGCCGCGCGTGGGCAGGTGCTGGATGTAGCGCTGGAAGTACCACTGGCCGCGCTCGACCTCGCTGGGCTTCTCCAGCGCTACGACGCGCGCGCCGCGGGGATTCAAGTGCTCCATGAAGCGCTTGATGGTGCCACCCTTGCCCGCCGCGTCGCGGCCCTCGAAGATGATCACCACACGGGCGCCGGTCTCCTTGACCCAGGCCTGGAGCTTCAGCAGCTCGACCTGAAGCCGGTATTTCTGCTTTTCGTACGACTTGCGCGACAGCAGGTTCTTGTACGGATAGGCGCCTTCGCGCCAGTGCGGGGACAGGTCGGTATCGGCGTCGCGGTCCGGCGTGGCCTTCTCGGCGGTCTGCGTCAGCAGGCGACGCAGGGCCTTGCGATCATCGGGTGCCGCGCCATCCATCAGCGCCTGCAGCTCGGTGATCAGCGTGCCGGGGGACTGGCCCTGGGCATGACGGGTCAGCATGTCCGACAGCACCTGCGATTGCGCGACCCGCGCGCCGGTGGCGGCACGCGACACCACGGTGCGCTCGATGCCGCGTCGACTCAGCACCGGCGACGTGTCACCCGCCTCGACCGGCCTCGGTTCGCTGGGCTTGCGCCGCACCAGCTTGGGCTGGGTCGTGGCACGCGCGCGGGTGCCCGCAGGGGCGATGGGGGGGGTGGTGGAATCCTTGGCCATGGGCTCCTCGGCTGGCGTTCGACAAGTCGGATGATCATCGTTCGGCCGAGCGCTCCCGGGCGCTGACCGCGATCAATTGTGGACCGCTGTGGGAGACTGCACACATGCCGCCCGCGCCTGCCGCCGCCTGTCGCCTGCGACCGCTGTCGACCGCCCCTCGGCAGCAGCTGGCAGGCCTGCGCGGCGTGCTCACCGACATCGACGACACCCTGACCCGCGACGGCGCGATCGAACCCGTTGCGCTGCGTGCGCTGGAGTCGCTGGCCGAAGCCCGCATCCCGGTGATCGCGATCACCGGGCGCCCCGCGCTGTGGAGCGAGCCCTGCGCGAGGCAATGGCCGCTGGCCGCCATCGTGGCCGAGAACGGCGCGGTCCTGCTGTGGCGCACCGGCGCCGCCCTGGAGCGCGAATTCACGATCGACGAACCCACGCGCCGGGTCCACGGCCGCCGCCTGGCCGACTGCGCCGCGGCGGTGCTGGCCGAAGTTCCTGGCACCACATTGGCCCGCGACAGCCCCGGGCGCCTGACCGACATCGCGATCGACCACGGCGAGTTCGCGCAACTGACGGCGGCGCAGATCGACCAAGTGGTGCAGGTCATGCGCCGCCATGGCCTGACGGCGACGGTGAGTTCGATCCACGTCAACGGCTGGCTCGGCGACCACGACAAGTGGAGCGGTGCGCGCTGGGCGGTCGAACGCGCGCTG
>Ga0209797_10001172_pt1 | contig 13173 bp, 10 predicted proteins | sample DOMMetBare3Fresh_2_FD_187472 | JGI IMG/M metagenome (GOLD analysis project Ga0209797, IMG submission 187472) | Wetland sediment microbial communities from St. Louis River estuary, USA, under dissolved organic matter induced mercury methylation -... | ecosystem: Environmental > Aquatic >... | reverse complement strand
AACAAGGGTCTAAAACAACATGTAACTATGGCAGCACACGCTATGCTACTTCCAGCTTGAATTCATTTACTGATACTGCACTGATCGGTTTTGTTCGATATAAAGTTAAAGCCGTCAATACGGCAGGCACATCCAGTTATAGTAACGAAGTGAGGCTATAACCTCCTGATTTTCTCCTCCATTAATAATTAAAAAGCCTCGTTTTTACGAGGTTTTTTTCCTGCATAATATGCGTTGTATTTGCATTCCATCTGAATCTTGTTCAGCTTTAACACAACACCCATTGCCTTTGTAAAAATAATCTATAAAAATATATATTAATATTCATATACTTAATTAATATATGTGGCGAGTTTGTACAAGTTTTTCATGGATATTCATTGGTGATTTTGGGTTTTTAATCCAAGCCAGTCACAGAGCAGTGTTTTCGGATCTATGTATGAAGAAAACCAGAGCGCTATCTCTTCGCCGACGTTATTTTGCAAGTAAGTTTCAACAACCTGTTCTTTTCCTACAAAACCCAGTATCGTTATTTCGGACAATAACGCCGGCAGTCTTTTCGTTACATATTTTTTTATTTCGGCAAAATCCGGGAGCGAAATTTTATTGTAGATAATGCCTATGTTTTTCAGACCTTTATATTGCATAAAAGATACGCACAGCACTGTATTGTCAATTGCGGCTCCAATACCCGGCCTGCCGACAAAAATAACATGGCAAGGTATTGATAACGCCACATCAACATTAGATACCCCGACTACGCTACCCACTGAAGGATCGCCAACACCGTCGATAATGACTACCTTTTTGTCCTTGCCTATGCTCAGTATCGAAACCAGCACGTCTGCCAGAAGATCATCGGAGTGCTTTGTTAAGCCATCAATAAAATCCCTACTAAAGCCCTTGCTGAAAACCAGATTGCCTAAGTCCAGGCAGGGGATTTTTGTTTGTTCGCAAAACAGGGCCACTTTCTGTTTTTCGATACATTGGGTGACAGGCTTGATATAGGCCAACTGATTAGGTGTCAAGCCTGACGCTAATAATTGGGCCAAAATACCCAGACAAACCCTGCTTTTTCCTGCTCCGGATTCAGAACCCATTACATAGATGTATTTTGCAGTCATAGGTTTTTGCCAAGCTTTGCCAGTTTCAATTATATGTCAAACTTCATTCTCATTCAGAAGCGTCACTGCTGATACGTTTATTCTACTTTGTCAGATTAAATGATCGATATTTTCCAGGATCGTCATTCCGGCATGGATTGCCGTAATCCAGGCTCCATGGATGGCTTCAAGCTTCCCATCCATGGCACTGAATACCCGCTCCCGGCGGGTATGACGAACATGCGTATAATCTGACAAAGTAGAATTAAGGAATAAAACGCCTTTGCCTGCTGGGCGAATGGCGGATTGAGGGGGAATCAAGAAGGTTGCAACTATAAAATTCCTCTCATCCCAGCCTTCTCCCTTAAGGGAGAAGGAACCAAATCGCTTAACTTTAGGGAATAGCAAAGGAAGGTGGGATTAAGGCATTAGATATTTCTTATCCACTAATGAACCGGGTCAAGTTCCTGTCCCCTCTGGTAAGCATTAAACGCCATATCGGAATGAATAATATGCTTTCCCCATCTATCCATAAAATCCTGGATATCGCTTTGTTTCCATTCGTCATTTATTATTTTATTATCCATCTCAGCCAGTTTTTCCAGCATGGCATTATGCTCCCTTACGTGTCCTTTAAAGCTTCGGAAACCCGATTTTTCCATCAGCTCTTCTTCGGCAAAAAAATGCTCTTTGACATGCTCATATATCATCTGGCTATTTTTAATCAGCTCTTCCCTGTTAACGGAAGCGACCAACTGATCCGCTAAAATGAATAAATCCTTGTGTTGACTATCAACCAGGTCATCACCCATGTTGTAATAATCCTGCCAAACAAAATGATACATACTTCCTGATGCGGGTTTTTTGGCTAATCCATCTTTCTGACGATGTTTGGCAATATTTTCAGGTGTTTTATTATCGTCGTTAACTTTATAAACAAAACGTTTTCTTGCGACGTGGTAATCCTCATTGCCATAGAAATTTGCATACATTTGCGTTAATTCGAATTGCCTGTAAGAAGCCAGTGCTTTTAGTGATTCATCATAACAGCGCGTTTTGGCTTTATCGGTTAGACATTTTTGCAATGCCTCATTATCGGTACTGGCAGCATTTGCCAGATGTTTAACTTGAGCGGCAAAAATCTTATGATTTTTATCGAGCACTTTATCAATCAAGCCAATATGCCATGCTTTCTTGGCGCTGATGGGCAAGCGTTGTTCAGTCAAATTCGTTGCCATCTCCTGGCCGACGCGCTTGGGTAACAGATAGGTCCAGTACTCGGAGCCGTAAAGCTCGCCCATATTTTTATAATGCGGATTAAAAATGACGCCTTCTCTCGCAAACACCTTATCGGCAGCCAACGCCATAATGGCACCTCCCGCGCCTGCATTGCCGGCAACTGCAGAAATGGTTAATTTATCCAGAGTAGTGACAATCTGATAGATAAGATCGTCAATCGCATTGATATTTAACCAGGATTCATCCGCCGGGCACTCAGCAACCTCGATGTAATTCAGGTGAATGCCGTTTGACCAGCATTCGTCACCGCCCATCAATACGATAACTTTTACGGGTAAAGTCGCTACATACTGATAGACCGCTAGCAGAATATGACATTGTTCAGTACTCATTCCGCCATTATGAAAATGAGAGTAGATATAAGCGACATCACCCTCCTGTTCATACCAAACCTCCTGGCAAGGAAGCTGCCGTCCCGGTTTGGTATAGTCGATTTCAATCGCTTTGATAGTTTTGGATAACAGGCTTTTTAAAGTCGAAGGGCCGGGGCTTGCCTTGGGTAACAGGTCTTTTAAAACGAAAGTAGCCGGTAATTTTATGCCTTTGACGCCGGATTCCAGTTTCGGTTTTAAATGTCCAATCCAGATTGCACCGTCTATTGTTGCCCGACACACGCTATGATTTGCCGTTGCAATTATCTCGCCTGGTTTACCGGTTAAACGGGTTTCCTTATGGGCATTAAAAATGAAAACCGGCTTTCCATAAATTTCGTCCAGTACCCCAGGACTGCCATCTGCGGCGTTAATTCGTCTTATAATTTCATCGGTTTTATGTTTTTTCCAGTTAATTGCACGATCAGGCTGTTTCATTAATGGCTGTAACTTCCCTTTATAATCCGGTTTATTGGTGTCCTGCACTTCCGGTTTGAAATCCGGGGCATCAAAATAAGTTAAAACCTCCCACAAACAGTCAACTGCAGCTTGCGTGACCTCTCGATAGAACAGACTGCTTTTAGTCGCCTTACGCATGGGAAAAGTTTTATTGGCCCAAATAGCCCCGGCATCCATTTCTTCAGCTGCTTCCAGCAAAGAAACCCCCCATTCCGGCTCATCATTCTGAATGGCCCAGTCCAGAGAAGAAGGGCCTCTGTCACCTTTAATTCCTGGATGTACGATGAGACATTTATAGTTCTCATAAATTTCTTTAGGAAGACGCCGCGTGAGAAAAGGGCACAGTATCAAATCCGGTTTGAATAGCGATACGCCTTCCCGTAATTGCGCTATGTCGCCTGAATGTAATTCAACAGAAACTAAAAAACCCGCATCATCAAGTTCCGTGTAAAAACGTTGAGTTAATCCGGAAAATGCCGTTGAAATGAGTAAAATACGCATAATAAGCTCCTAACTTTTATCTTCTGTTTTAAAAACACTCCTCTGTAAAAAGAATGTAAGTTATTGATTAAGACTGAGCTAGGCTGCCCTGACCGAATGAGTATCAGAGAGACTGAAACGCTCACGATAATTTTGCGGGTTAATACCCAACTGGCGAATAAAGGCGCGGCGCATACGTTCCGGGTCAGCAAAACCGGATTTTTCTGCCACAACTTCTATCGAGTGCTGGGTACTCCCCAGATAATGCCGAGCCGCATCGATACGCGCCATTTCCACAAACTTGGCTGGCGTCATGCCGGTTCCATTCAAGAAAAACCGTGCAAAATTCCGGGGGCTCATAAACATGCGCTCAGCGAGTATTTCTACCCGCAAGTCTTCGGCAAGATGCAGCATTATCCATGCCTGTAAATCTTTAAGCTCAGGACGACTGGCTTCACTAGTCAAATAGGCGCTAAACTGGGACTGACCGCCCGGCCTTTTGAGAAACACCACCAGATAACGCGCCACCAGCAAAGCAAGATCGCTCCCCCAATCTTCCTCTACCATTGATAATGCCATATCAATACCCGAGGTTACGCCACCTGACGTTGAAATACAGCCATCGCGGACAAAAATCCGGTCCGGCTCAACGTTAACCGCTGGATAATCCCGCGCCAAGCGATCGGTATAATCCCAATGACTGGTGGCACGGCGGCCATCCAGAAGACCGCTTTCAGCGAGCAGAAAAGCACCGGTACACACTGAGGCCAATCGGTTCACTCGTGGCGCTATGGCTTTAACCCAGTCCTGTAATGCCGGGTCGCACAAAAGCCAGTCAACAACCGGCGTACCGGCAATCAGCAGGGTATCGATACCATCCTGGATATCGCTATAGGCTTTATCGGCGATAATCTGAAGACCGCAGGAGGACGTTATCGGTCCCGGTTTTGCCGCTAGCACCTCCATCGGATAGGCGGGTTCGTTACATAAACCGGATCGTTGCAAGGCATTATTGGCAAAGGCAAACACTTCCATGGGGCCGGTAAGATCGATTATCTCAACGCCGGGGTATGTAACTATACTGACAGGTCTTATTTTAGCAACGCGAACCTTCGGACTTTGAATATCAGATGGGGGCACAAAGGACATGTTCATTTATCCTCCTCACGTAGAAATTTTGGGTTAAATGCAACATAAATACCTCGCATGTTCAATCTTTTACACGAAATCGCTATGTTCATAACTAGAAACTCGAATCCACTGGTTCCATCAGTGTAGGGGGTATCCATACCAATGAGGCGAAACTCGTATTTGAAAATTGTAAACGTCCTGCGGTGAAATCAACTTATTCGTTAACCTAACGGGACACCCGTATGATGTTTCTGACCGTACCAGATTTTTTGATTATGCAGGTTTCCCAAGACATGCATTAACTCTATAATTTTTTTATGATTTTCTGCCGCTTCTGCGGCATCTTTATGATGGGTTGACGCTTCTAATCGCGATAAATGACCAATTTGTTGACGTATTGCACGTTCAATCAAATCGACATCTTTTAGGGATAATTTGAACAATTCTTTGTAAGTGGACATTAGTTTCTCCTCGATACAAGATAAGTTAGAAGTTCTGCTATATGGTCAGCAATAGCATCTAAATGATGCATTGCCCTGGTTCAGCTCTTTTTCCTGAACGGGCCAAGCAGACTCCATTAAGTAATAGTCAGATTGATGATTCTCCTCTAAAGGTAGTTGACGGCTTTAACTATACTCTTTTCAGATATTTTTGTGCAATGACATGCTTCCCTCATTTTCTGCCAAATATTTATTTCCTCAATTCACTAGCGACAGAAGCCAGCTAAATGCCAAGGCGGCCAAGCTTATTTTTTCCCTGCCACCCCAGCTATTAAGTCTTTTGCAACGAGCAGCGATTTAAATGCTGATTGATTTTCTTCATGCCTGAAGGTTGAAAATTTTGATGAGAAATCCTTGCGAGCGTTGTCTCTGAGAACAGCCAGCTTCTGGATTAACAGGCCCATGGCTTAATGCGTAATCGTATGTATATTGCAGATCTAAATCCGCAATTAACAGATGACATTCCTTGCTATTAATCCTGATCATGCCCATGTTTTTTGGTTAGCCAACCCATTGTAACTGATACAAATAGCCCAAATACGATCACGATGGTATTTATCGAAAATTCGGCATCAATCATCAGTGCATACGCGCCAAGCATCAATAAAATGCTCAGATTTTCGTTGAAATTCTGCACGGCGATGGAGTGGCCGGAACCCATAAGTTGGTGCCCCCTGTGCTGAAGCAATGCGTTCATGGGTATCAAAAAACTGCCCGCCAGGCTGCCAATCAGTATCAGCATCAGCACCGCAAGCCGCCAATCGGTCACCCATACCATTCCTAATACCACGAAACCCATGGCTATCCCCAAGGGCAATACTTTGACGGCATGTTCCAATGGCACAGCTTTGGCCGCCACCACCGAACCGATGGCAAGGCCTACCGCGACGAGAGCAGTCAATTGAGTTGCTTGCTCAAGATCAAGTTTTAGCGCTACCGCAGCCCAGGCAAGAATAACGAAACGCAAGCTCGTTCCCGCTCCCCAAAACAGCGAAGTTACCGCAAGAGATACCTGCCCCAGGGGGTCTTTCCACAGCAGCAGGAAACTTCGCCAGAAATCTGCCAACAGAAACCCAGGCGTTCGCTTTGCCAAGGTGTGTTCAATCGGCAGCTTGGGAATAAAATAATTGAGTATCGCCGCCACTAAATAAAGACCAAGAATGACAAAAATCGCAAACTCGGGAGCGGTATCAATGCCTCCATTAAACTCAAGCCCGCCCAGTTGCTGAACAACTTGCTTCTCAACACGATGGCCAATCAATAAGCCACCGAATATGGCCCCCAAAATGATGGCTGCAACGGTCAAACCTTCCATCCAGCCGTTTGCCCATACCAATCTGCCAGGCGGGAGACATTCGGTCAGAATGCCATACTTGGCCGGCGAGTACATGGCCGCGCCAATGCCGACAAAGCCATAGGCGAGCAGTGGATGCAATCCCAATAACATGGCTGCGCAACCGACCATCTTGATGCTGTTGCTAATGAACATGACCTGTCCCTTCGGCAGTGCATCGGAGAATGCGCCGACAAATGGCGCCAAGACGATAAAGGCGAAGACGAAGAACTGTTGTAATACCGGAGTTTGCCAGGAGGGCGCATCCAGATTTTTGAGTAGCGCAATGGCAGCGAACAGAAGCGCATTATCCGCCAGTGATGAAAAGAATTGTGCCGCAAGAATGATGTTGAAACCGCGATTCATAGGATAATTGGCCTTGTGCTTTTCTGCGGAAACCAGAATCATTGCACCATAAGTAGTTAAAAGTTTATTTCAGCGATTACATAGTTAAACAGAAACAGTTTTTACATGCTGCATCAACCGGTTCATCCAGCTATCCGGAAACATTGGCTTCCAGGGGCCCTTCGTGGGCAATAGCCGATTCAACCTTATGCCACTTTACGATTTCCAATGCGCCATTGGCGTGTTCTACAATAGCGGTGCAACTTTCCACAAAATCTCCGGTGTTAATATATAAAAACCCGTCTATGTCTTTCATTTCAGCATGGTGTATATGCCCGCAAATAACGCCATCCAGATCCTGGGATTTAAGTGTGCTGACGATGCTCTCTTCATAATCGGAGATGAACTGAACCACATTCTTGACTTTGAACTTGACATAGGCAGCAAGGGAGAAATTTGATTGTATTCCAAACCAACCCCTGATTACTCTTAGAAAGCGATTGACCCAAAGCAGAAAGTCATAACCCTCGCTGCCTAGCTTGGCAATCCACTTGTGGCATTGGGCAATGGTGTCGTATTCGTCGCCATGCACAACCAGAAATTGCTTCCCATCGTATGAAGTATGCACATCTGAATTTTTGACGATGATGTCACCAAAAACATGGTCATCGTATTGCCTGACGTTTTCGTCATGATTGCCAGGAATATAGATAACCTGGGTACCATGTCTGGCCTTGCGCAAGACTTTTTGAATTACCGTATTATGATCCCTGGGCCAATACATTTTCTTGGAAAGCGCCCAGAAATCGATAATGTCGCCAACCAAGTAAAGCTTTTCGCTTTCGTTGTGCTTTAGAAAATCAAGTAAAGCATCGGCCTGGCATTGGGTTGAACCCAGGTGCAAATCGGAAATCCAGATAGTTCGATAAGTGTTTATATTCATAATTAAATTGATAATATCGTGTTACTAGCATGAAGCACTTTGCCGGCGGCGACTTATCCGGTGTTTATCGAGCTCTCGTGGCTCGCCAAAGGCGATCAATTGTTTGTGCACGGCCATGATCTTGGACAAATCATTCCGAAACGGTGCGGATCAGGAAGCTACATCGCCACAGGAAACGGGTTACCCAAAAATGTTCCACATTTGGGTGATGTTAACAAAGGCAAATGAAATTTATGTTACAAGTGGTGCCAACACAAGTTGACAGCAATGATCAATACAGCAAAAAATTAGCTTGCTGTTGCTGATCATTCAGTGACGAATCAATAGTTTCGTCTTTCAAATTGACACCCGAAAGTTTTAGCTTTTCGGATTCGTTGATTAAAAACAGCAACTTTTTCAATGCCTGCTCATAACTCAATCCATTTTGATGAATGTTGGAAATGCAATTGCGGTCGGCATCAGTGCTGATGCCCGATTTGGCCCGATAAGTAAAATAAATACCCATGCTGTCGGGCGAGCTTAAACCAGGGCGTTCGCCGATCAAGACGATGCACAGGCGGGCTGTATAATGTTCCGCAATAGCATCACCAATCGCTACCCGGCCGTGTTTAACGAGACATGCGGGAGGCAGTCTGTAACCGTTAGCTTGCAGTTCCGGCAGTAACAAACTCAGGAACGCTTCAGCATGTTGCTCAATGGCTTTGGACGATAATCCGTCGGCAACAACGACAACTGCATCAACCGGGATTTGCTCGCTGCGCTGCAAACAGTCCATCGCGGACGCGCTTAACAAGCGTCCGAGATCAGGACGTTGCAAATACATAGCTTGATTTTCTGCCTGAGTTTGCAAGATCTGGGTTTGATAGCCCAACAAATTTAAGCGCTGTGCGAGGCCGGCAAAATCCAGTGGTATATTGACCGCATCGCGGGCCAGAGCATGCGCTAACTGAAATTCAAGATAGGCGAAAGTTGGCAGGCTCATGCCCGCTCGCCCTAGCGCAATACGTGCGGGGGTGAATTGGGTCAGGTCTCGCCATGGATCGTGGACGATCGCTGATTTATTATTGTTGCTCATCGCTGAACTCACTTAAGTTTTTGCAAAGACGATTTAAATAAGACGGGTACATCCGAGTGTTGAAGCAACCGGTTGCCGGCATTAAAAATTTGGTGTTCTTGTAACCATTGCTCAAACTCAGGCGCAGGTCTCAATCCCAGCACCTGGCGCACATAAAGTGCATCATGAAAAGACGTGGATTGATAGTTGAGCATGACATCATCAGCCCCCGGAACGCCCATGATAAATGTTCCGCCGGCAACCGCAAAAGACGTCAGCAATATATCCATATCATCCTGATCGGCTTCGGCGTGGTTGGTGTAGCAGACATCACAGCCCATAGGCAGGCCCAATAATTTACCGCAGAAATGATCTTCCAGGCCGGCGCGGATAATCTGTTTTCCGTCGTAAAGATATTCCGGGCCAATAAACCCGACCACGGTATTGACCAGCAGCGGCTTAAATTTGCGCGCGACTGCATAAGCTCTGGCTTCACAGGTTTGTTGATCTATTCCTTCATGGGCATTGGCGGATAGCGCGCTACCCTGTCCGGTTTCAAAATATAGGCAATTATCGCCCAGTGTGCCACGCTTAAGTTCCAATGCGGTCAGTCGGGCTTCGTTTAACAAGTTCAGGTTGATGCCGAAACTGTCATTGGCTTTTTGCGTACCGGCAATGGATTGAAAAACCAAATCGACCGGCGCGCCTTGTTCGATGGCTTTCAGGGTCGTCGTCACATGGGCCAGCACACAGGATTGGGTCGGTATTTGATAACGCTCGATCACCTCATGCAGCATGTGCAGCAAACGGATGGTCGCTTCCAGATTGTCGGAAGCCGGATTTATACCGATAACAGCATCACCGCAACCATACAGCAAGCCATCGAGAAGACTCGCGGCAACACCGGCGGGATTATCGGTGGGATGATTGGGTTGCAAGCGCGTGGACAAGCGGTTTTCAAGGCCAATCGTGCCCCGGAAGCGGGTAATCACACGGCATTTTTTAGCGACCAGGATTAAATCCTGGATACGCATAACCTTGGATACTGCCGCCACCATTTCCGGTGTCAAGCCTGGAGCGATAGCTGTCAGAACTTCCGTTGTCGCGTGCTCGGACAACAGCCAGTTGCGAAAATCGCCGACCGTCAGATGACTGATGACTGTAAAAGCGGCGCTATCATGCTCGTCAATAATCAAGCGAGTGACTTCATCCTGTTCATAAGGCACCAGCGCTTCATTAAGAAACTGTTTTAACGGCACATCGGCCAGCGCCCACTGCGCGGCGACCCGTTCAAGATTGTTGACAGCCGCTACACCCGCCAGATAATCGCCCGAACGGGGTGGTGACGCCTTAGCCATCAGATTGCGAAGGGTTTTAAAATCGTAAGTTAGATGGGTTGCATGAGTTTTATACATGTAATTTATCCTGAGTTATTCGGGATGCTCAAGATACCATGACATTATAATGGCGATGTTACAAACAGTTACGGAATTTGAATTAATGAATATGCGTAGTATCCATGCGTATTTATTTGGATAATCTGTCAAGTCTACAGCAACCAGCAATGAAACCGCTGGCTTTCACCCTATCGCCTAAGCACTCAAAGAGCTGCTTATAGCCTTTGAATATTTTCTACAGAACCAGATTTACGTGCACCAAGGTGTTTCAATTTAATAAATACGTATTCAGAGCCATCTTCACTGAAAGAGGCTTTCGGACAATTCCAAGTTTTTAACAATTTTGTTTAGACCGTCATTAGCCTGTCATAACTTGCTTTAATAATACAGCCTGATTTGCAGATTCAGGGCTTGTTATTATGTTGAATGAATATCAAAAATCTCGCCGTACCTTCATCAAAACAGCTGGTTTCGCATTGGGTGCCGGCGTTGTTTCTTCTGGGGCCGGGCTAAGCAGTATTGGGGCCACTTTAAAACCAACTGTAATATCAAGCCTGCCACAAATGCCGCAGGGGATTCAATTTGGAGATGTACTTTCTGATCGGGCAATCGTCTGGAGTCGAGCCGATCGTCCCGGAAGAATGGTTGTTGAATATGGTTTCAATCCCGGCTTTAAGGATTCAACGGTGATGCAAGGCCCCTTAGCCTTAGAAAATACCGACTATACCGCTCGTATCGATTTGACCGGATTACCTTCCGGACAGGATGTTTTCGTTCGAGTCATGTTCCAGGATATAAATAATCACCAGGCATTGAGCAAAGCAAGTCTTGGTCATTTTCGTACAGCCCCGGAACATGCAACAACTATTCGATTTCTCTGGTCTGGAGATACTTGTGGTCAAGGCTGGGGGATTAATCCGGACATTGGGGGGATGAGAATCTATGAAACCATGCGATTAACTGATCCCGATTTTTTTATCCATTGTGGCGACAGTATTTATGCCGACTGTCCTATTCAGGAAACCCAGATAATTTATGAAACGGGGGAAATCTGGCGCAACCTCGTAACTCCCGAGGTCGCCAAGGTCGCTGAGACTCTGAACGAGTTTCGCGGTCGTTATAAATATAATTTGATGGATCAAAATTTGCGTCGCTTTAATGCTGAAGTTCCAACAATCTGGTTATGGGACGATCACGAAGTCACCAATAATTGGTCACCCTCGAAAGATTTGGAAAGCGATGGTCGCTATACCGAAAAGAATATAGCCGAACTCATGTCACGAGGAGCCATAGCAGCATTGGAATACGCGCCTATCCGTTATCACCCAGCGAACGAAAATCACCGTATTTACCGCAAATTACCCTATGGACCACTGCTCGATATCTTTGTTCTGGATATGCGCTCCTATCGCGGGGCAAACAACTATAATCGCCAGGAGCAGCCCGGCATCGATACCGCCTATTTAGGACGTGGGCAATTAAACTGGCTGAAAGCCGGTTTGAAAACCTCGAAGGCGGTATGGAAAGTTATTGCCGCGGATATGCCAATCGGTTTGCTGCTAGGGGATGGTATCGATAAACAGAATAGACCCCAATTTGAAAACTTTGCTAACGGTGATGGCCCGGTTTTAGGACGCGAGTTTGAAATGGCAGAATTACTTGCCTTCTGCAAACACGAGAAAATTCAGAATATGGTTTGGTTTACTGCTGATGTCCATTACTGCGCCGCGCATTATTACGACCCTGACAAAGCCCGGTTTAAAAATTTCGAACCGTTTTGGGAGTTTGTTTCCGGCCCTTTGAATGCCGGCAGCTTTGGTCCTCATGAGCTTGATGATACATTCGGGCCACAATTGGTGTTTCAAAAAGCATCGCCCATCCCAAACCTGTCACCCTTGTCCGGCCTTCAGTTCTTCGGTCAAGTTGATATTGACAGCAATAACCTGGTGATGACAGTTGCACTAAAAGACATCGATGGCGATACCCTGTTTACGCAGGAAATCTATCCTTCACTAGTCTGAGGTTGCCGACTCTTTAACTACAGGCACAATATAAATGGTCAAGTTAGCCCCCCTGTTCTTATTACTCTGCTCTTTACCCGTTGCCTCTTTTGCAGAGTATGACGGTAACCTGAGAAACATACCCCTGGAAGCATTTAAAAAAAGGTTTACTAAGGGAGAGCTTATCGGCATAACAACCGCGTTTGCGGAAGATGCCTATATTCGTAGCGTAGTATTAAAATTATCGGATTTGGGTAGCGTTGATTTAGATAGCCCCACAGTAAAAAACAGTATTAGTTACCTAACATCGAAATCAATCATATCGATGGCTAGAGCCAGGGATATTTTAAAATAGACATGCCCGAATTTTCCTATCATTGTTCGTATATAGGGCATAAAAGCAGACGCGCCTATTTGAAGCAACCCATTTTTGTTTTAAACACATTTAAAAAAAATACCATTTTTAGAGTTAACAGAAAATGCTAAGGAATGAAAATAAAATAACTTGATCAATTACATTTTTGTGGGAGCGGCTTTAGCCGCGTTCTTCGCGGCTAAAGCCGCTCCGATAACAGCATTTTATCCAGGTTATTTAGTTACCGTTCCTAAACGCGTTTTCGTTAAGGCATTATTTATGATTCACCGGCTGCGGTTTTAATTTCCAGATATCCCGGTTGTATTCGCCAATAGTTCTATCAGTAGAGAATTTGCCACTGTTCGCGCAATTTAAAATGCTCATTTTGGTCCAGTGATCTTTG
>Ga0209797_10001171_pt1 | contig 13175 bp, 13 predicted proteins | sample DOMMetBare3Fresh_2_FD_187472 | JGI IMG/M metagenome (GOLD analysis project Ga0209797, IMG submission 187472) | Wetland sediment microbial communities from St. Louis River estuary, USA, under dissolved organic matter induced mercury methylation -... | ecosystem: Environmental > Aquatic >... | reverse complement strand
CCTTCTTATTTCAAAGCTAATCCATGGGATGACTGGAGTAAATATGATGCCCACTCACCTCTACGCTTTGTACAAAATGTAAAAACGCCTGTGATGTTGCAGCACGGTGAAGCGGATCAACGGGTTCCTTTCAGTAACTCGGTCATGTTTTATAATGCACTGCGCAGAAGAGCGGTGCCGGTTCGGTTGCTCGCATTACCACGGCAACCACATGGACCCACAGAACCGCGAATGGTTTTAAAAACGATGCAGACCAATGTAGAATGGTTTAATAAATATATTGGCAATAACACCAAAGCTTTTTAAATAATCAAAACAATATTTTTAAATCTTTAAAACATTTTTTATGTACATCGTAAGAGATATTTTCCATCTCAAATTTGGCCACTACCGTGATGCCAAAGCATTGATGGACGAAGCCAGATCAAAAAATATGTTCCCGGAAGTAAAATCATTCCGCATGCTATCAGATTTTACCGGTGATGCTTACCGCCTGATAATGGAAGAAGGCTATGATTCATTAGCCGATTATGAAAAAGCGATTACCACCGGCATGGGTCATCCTGATTTTAAAACCTGGTATCCAAAATTCAAAGAACATGTGGTTTCATCGCACCGGGAAATTCTGAAAGTTGTAGTATAATTTTTTAATCATCATAAAAACTAAAACATGAAACAAAAAACCAACGCAAGCATTTTTCTTGTATTACTGATGGCTTTTGCTTTTATTGCCTGCAATAATGAAACAAAAAAAGACGAGCCCATAAAAGTTGAAGGAGTTAAAATAGAAAATCCTTCAATGCCAACATACGATCCGGCAATGGATCCGGTAAAAGTGGAAGCAAATGTTATTACCAAAGTATTTGGAGATACACTGGGAGTAAAATTTTATGAACTGATCATTAAACCCGGAGATACTGTAGGACTGCATTCTCATCCTGACCATATAGTGTATGTAGTTGATGGCGGCATGGTGGAATTAAAAAATAAAGACGGGGTAGCTACTCCCACAGAGTTTAAAACAGGAATGGGAGTTGTAACAGGACCCGATATTCATTCCGGAAAAAATACAGGAACAACAACTATTAAAATGGTTGTGGCTGATATTTACAGACCGAGAGGATAAAAATATTTTTTATTGACGGCATCAAAAGATCATTCATCTATAATGCCGTCATTTTATTTTCTTTATGTCAGGTTTAAGTATTTTCAATATATTCATCTTTTACATAAAATCACCAAAATCAACCCATGAAGAAGAATTCAATTAATACCGATACAATGGGGTTGGGATAATTATCATGACAAACTAAATTATTATTATGGAGAAATTACAGGCATTATTAAATATTGATGGCAACTATATTATCATTGGATTGTTGGTCATTCTCTATACAATGGAACAAATACTTAACAGGCCATTTCGATTTGATAAAAGACCACAGCATTTGTTAAACAATATATTATTCCAAGGGGTCTTCTTTATTGCCAATTATTTTTTTGCAACCTTCCAGGTCTTTTGTATCCAATGGTTCAATAATAACGATGTAGGATTATTACATTTGATACAAATACCGTTTTGGGCAAAACTTATTGTTGGCGTAGCCTTATTTGATATGACTTCTTACTGGTTTCACCGCATGGCACATAAGACTCCTTTGCTGTGGCGTTTGCACAGAGTACACCATAGCGATACTACGATGGACTCATCTACTTTTTTCAGAGGCCATCCAATCGAAATACTGGTGTTTGGCAATGCAAGCATTGTTGCTGCTGCTATATTTGGAATGGATATGCTTTCATTTGGCTTGTATATTTTTATTTTTACTCCATTTGCATTTCTGGAACATTCCAATTTGTCTTTTCCCAAATGGTTAGATAAAACGGCAGGACTCATTTTTGTTACACCTAATTTTCATAAAGTGCATCATGAGCAGGATCAGTATTACACTGACTCCAATTTTTCTGATATATTTATTATCTGGGACCGGATCTTTGGCACATTTAAATACAAGCCTTTGACAGAAATGAAATATGGATTGAAAGAATTTGAAGAAAAAAAGAAACAATCTTTTTTATACCTGATGAAAAGTCCTTTTATAAATATAACCAGGGTCAGTTCAGATGAATTACATAATGTAAAAAAAGAATGAAATAGGCAATATATTTTTAAAAGATAAAATTAACCTTCATGAAAAAGTTTCTTTTCATAACAGTAACAATTTTTTTTATTGCCTGTAATCAAAACAAACCATCCGGAAAAATTGCGGAAACCGTTTTTGATACAGAATATAAGTCAGCAACTTTTTCTGATGCCGGTCGTATGGAAAAAATCATGCAGGCCTTTCCTGTTATTGATAAAATCTTTAAAGACTACGCTGATTCCAATCATTTACCCGGAGTTGCTTACGGTTTAGTTGTTGATGGCAAACTGGTTTACAAAGGAAACATTGGCTACACAGATATTGAAAAGAAAATTCCTGTTACATCATCTTCGTTATTCCGCATAGCTAGTATGAGTAAAAGTTTTGCAGCCATCGCCATCATGAAATTGCGTGATGAAGGAAAACTGAATCTTGATGACCCTGCCTATTTTTATATTCCTGAATTAAAAAATTTAAAATATCCAACAGCTGATGCACCACATATAACAGTACGCCACCTCATGTCACATAGCGCAGGATTTCCTGAAGATAATCCCTGGGGCGATCGCCAGCTTGCTGATAATGATAAAGATTTATTAGAACTGATCAGCAAACAAATTTCTTTTTCTAATCCACCCGGCATTGCTTATGAGTACAGTAATTTGGGTTTTGCATTGCTGGGAAAAATCATTACAACTGTTTCAGGAATGCAGTACCAGGAATACATTAAGAAAAATATCCTGGAGCTATTGGGCATGAAAACAACAACCTATGAATACGGAGATGTTGCTCCGGATAAATTAGCACATGGGTATCGCTGGTTAAATGAAAAATGGAATGAAGAAACATTGCTGCACGACACAAAAGACGGAAGCTGGGGCGCTATGGGCGCCATGATTAGTTCCATTGATGAATTTGCCAACTATATGGCCTTTCATCTTTCTGCATGGCCGCCGAACAATGCAAAAGATGACGGACCGATAAAAAGAAGTTCGGTAAGAGAAATGCATCACCCGTGGAGATTCAATGCATTTAATCCAAACTATAAATTTCCAGATGGAAGAATTTGCCCGGTTACCACCGCTTATTGTTTTGGTTTAGGATGGATGAAAGATTGTGATGGCAAAACCTATATTGCACATAGTGGCGGCCTGCCAGGTTTCGGAAGCCAGTGGCGCATTATGCCTGATTATGGAATCGGCATTGTTTCATTTGCCAATCGCACTTATTCTCCCATGGGTTTTGTGAATTTGCAAATACTGGATACGATAATTAAAATCGCAGGACTGCAACCGATGCAACTGCCACCATCAAAAATTCTGGAGCAAAGAAAAAATGATATAGTAAAAATTTTGCCTGACTGGAACAATGCAGAGCAAAGCGGCATTTTTGCCGAAAACTTTTTTCCTGATTACCCAATTGATACATTGAAAAAATATGCAAGAGATCTTTATGCAAAAGCCGGTAAAATTATTTCAGTAAAAGAAGTAAAACCGGAAAATCAATTGCGGGGTTCTTTTATTATTGAAGGCGAAAAAACAAATATTGAAATCTATTTTACTTTGTCGCCGGAGAATCCTCCGTTGATACAGGAGTATCATATAAAGGAAGTGCCAAAACAATAGTTTTTTTTACCGCAGAGAACAAGAGAAGCAGAGGCTACGCAGAGTTTTCATAATTCCTCTGCGCAAACTTAGTGGTCTCATGTTCTCTGCGGTTAATTTTTTAAAGTTGCTTCCAATTGCCCGATTAAAGTGCTGAAGTTTTGATGTGCATTATTATTTAAAACTATAATTGTTTTCTTTTTATCAACATAGCGGATAATCTTTGTTTTATAGCCCGGGTTATCACCGTCATGAGAAACTATTTTTCCAAAAAATGAATCTGTTCTCAGGTCCCAGCCAAACCCATAATTGGAAAAACTGCCATCATTTAATTTCATTGGGTTAAATGCTTCCTGCAAGGTTAATTGCTTCACTAATTTGTTTGTGTATAATGCCTGATCCCATTTCAACAAATCAGTTGCTGTTGAACTTATTCGGCCCGGACCCTTACGATTACCTAACCAGATAGTGTAATTTGAAGAAGGAAATGAATCGGCACGAACAAACTTATTTCTCTCTTCTACATAAATATGCCCGATGGCGAAATTGGAAAGAACTTTCTTTTCTTCCAATGATCTGATATCAGTACTTTTCATTTTGAGCTTTCTGAAAATCCATTTACGGCACAGGTCAATAAAATCTTTGCCGCTTGCTTTTTCCGCAATGCTGGCGAGTAATAAATAACCCGTGTTACTGTAAGTATATTTTGTTCCCGGCTCAAATAATTTTGGCGGTGCATATTTATTTAAATACTCAATGCAGTCTGCATTACCAGCTACTTTTGATTTATCCCAGTATTTATCCATGATATCCTGGTAATCGGGCAAACCGCTGGTATGAGTCAATAAATTTCTTACCGTAATTTCTTTGTAAGGAATGTCAAAATATTTTTCAACAAGGTCATCATAATTCAACAAACCTTTTTCTTGCAGCATCATGATGATCATAGCGGTGAACTGTTTGGATACAGAAGCCAGTTCAAAAATGTCTGATGTTTGTAAGGGGATTTTATTTTCAAATTCACGATAGCCAAATGCTTTGTGATAAATTGGGTTACCCTTATCAGCTATTAATAAAACAGCGCTGAAATCTTTATTTGCTCCAATTAAACTATCAAGATTTGTTTGCTGCGCAAAAGGGAAAAAAGGAATCAAAAAAAATAATAAAAAACATTTCCGCATAATTATTTTTTTACCACTGAGAACAGGAGAACGCAAAGTGAGCGCAGAGAGTTTCTGAATACTCTGCGTAAACTCTATTTACTCATTTCTCTGTAGTTAAACTTTTATTTAGATTTCACGGCTTCCCATCCTTCTTTTTGTTTTGTCCAGCTAAGGCCGGTGTAAGAAAGTTTTACAGCACCTCCGTTTTCAATGGTAAATTGATATTTCGACTCCCGTCCATAATCTTCAAATGTATTATTGCCTGAATACTCCAAAGGATAACCCCCGTTGATGCTTTCTGCATCTTTAATCCAAAGCATGCCATCTTTTTTATACAATTCTTCATTCTTCTTATTATCTGATCTTGTATAAGCACCAACCAAGCGGTCAATCACGGCAGCATCAGCAGGAAGTTTTTCCATCATGGTCACGTTGAACCAAACAGTTTTTCCGCCTGTATCATCATTTTTTACATCCAGTATTCTTCTTTTTGCAGCCGGTGAAGAAGCGGATGGATCTTTCGCAATATTTTTATCGCCGTTAAAATAGAGTTGTGTGATCAGTGCCTGATAACCCGCAGCAGATATCAGCAAATGAAAATGTGCGGGACGAACTGAACCATTACCAACATCATAAGGCACGGGCAATACTGTTTTGAAACTGTAATTGCCCTTATCATCACAGTATGTTTTTGCCCGGTATTTAAAATCGGGTGAGTCATTATCATACACACCATCGGCGCTGCAATGCCAGAGTTCAACACAGGCGCCTTTCAATGCTGTTTTACAATCTTTATGTTTTACCTGCCCGCTAAGTACCACCAGTTGTCCTTTATCATTTTTTATACGCATATCACTGCGCACCGGTGCATTGGGCCGGTAATAGGGTCCGAGTATATCAGTAGTAGTTTCGCAATCTCCTTCAAAGTTTTTCCCATTGAAACGGATAAAACCTGCTGTGCTAACAGCCATAGCTGTCAGTGCGGTGTCTTTAATAAATGTGCGGCGTTGCATAAAGTAACTTTTAAATGTTAAGTGAATTATGAATGTACGATTAATTTATTCCAGGTGATATTCTTTTTTAAGCGATAACATTAATTCGACAGTTGCCTGTTTAAGTGGAATATGATGCTTATCATTTTGCATTTTATAAATATAGGTTTCAAATTTTAACCAGCCCACAAACTCTTTCATCAGTTTAGGGTCGTCATTTATTAAAGGTGGGTTTAAATTAAAAACAGAATCCCTGTTTACGTTTTCACCAATATTAGATGGTATAAGCTGAATGGAAGTGTAGCCATCAAAAATTTTAAAATAAAGTTCTTCAATTTTTACAAATTCATTTTTTGACAACTGGTATTCATTTTCAAGTTCGCTTATTTTTTAACTGTACCCACTTATTTTTTGTGATACAATATTGCTCATAATCCGGAGGTTGCCGGACCCCTCCAATTCCCCGATAGTCGTATTATTAGAAGAGAAAAAATTTACCCATGTTGTAAACCTGCCATAGTAATACAGCATTCCATTGGTTATGGTTCGTTTTTCTTTTTCCGTACTGTACAAACAAAAACTATCTAGTTTATTGTATGTTAAAATATTATTTTTTATAACTGCATTTAAAGAAGCAGTATCTTTTTTCAATTCTTCATACAGGTTGGCAGCATATACTTTTGCCCGCTGATGTTCTATCATATGTTCCCGTTGATTCTCTGCTAAAAAACCTGCAAACACAGCGAGGAACAACATTAAGAATTCCCAGAAATAATGGGTCCATTTTTTTCTTTCAGTATGTGAGTGTGCATGTACTTCCATAAAAATTATTTCAGGTTGTATTCATAAACCAATATTTGCATCAGATTAACTGCCCGAACTTTTTGTGCATTCAGATTAGTAAGCTGAAACTGGTAAAGCGTAAGAAGAAAATTTGCATACGTACAAAGCTGGTTGATATCACGCCTGTCTGTGCTGAACAAAGGAGGGTTGTTTTGTGGCCGGCCAATAAAATTTCCCTTGGTTGGTGCGATCAATATCAGCTTTGACGTGTCGATCATTGTACGTATCACTGCAGCATTTATAACACCACCCATTGCGCCTCTGAAATCAAGGACTTCTTTTTCTATATTTGATTCCACCGCCTGTATACGCTGAGCATATATATCATAGTAGTTAAGAATGCTGTCAACGATACTGCTTTTGCTTATCAGACGCAACGATCCTGAGCTTTTAAGTTGATTGATAGTTGCAGTAGAATAAAAAAACGGGTTGAAAATAGAAAGTATTCTTGAGTAATAATAAATATTGCTGCTGCTAGATGCCGGGTCAGTACTATTGAGCAATCTTACCAATGAATCTGCGTACGCAACTGCCCTGCGTTGAAACAAGGCATGACTTGTCATAGCTGTTGTATCACGGGAAAGATCATGCAACATGCTTTTAATATATTTTTTTTCTCGTTGATGTTCGATTGTATGTTCCAACTGATACTCGGCTAAAAACCCGCAGAATACAGCGAGGAATAACATTAAAAACTCCCAGAGATAATGGGTCCATTTTTTTCTGGAGGTATGAGAATGTGCATGTACTTCCATAGAACTATTTTATTTCAGGTGATATTCTTTTTTTATTAACTCAATAAGTTTTTGTGCCGCTAAGTTTCTTTCGTTCCCAATCTTTTCCGCCAGTAAAAATGCGCCGTATAAATATTGTGCGGTGGTCGCTAACTCGTTTAGTGCTGTCCTGTCTTCTGTTAGTAAATCAGACGAAACAGCAGGCTGTTCCTTTTTCTCTTTTATTATTTTCAGCAGTAATCCGGCATCGAATATTTTTCCCATTTCTTTTCCAAAATCAGAACCCCATGTAAAAGCTGCATCGTTGTATTTTTTTAAATCTATCACTGAGTAATAGTAAAGAGAAACACTATTGGCTACCTGTTTATTCTTGATAAGCCGCAAGGCGCCAGAGCTTTTCATTTCTTCGTAAGTGCGGTCTGTCGTGTAAAGAGCTTTATATTTAGGCAATATCATCCTTGCCGTAAAAGCAAGTTTAGCAATATGCTGTTTTCTCTCCGGACTTTTTATAAGTAGTATCAGTGTATCAATAGAATTAAACAGAACTTTGTTATTTCTTGTGTACTCACTATAAATGGCCGTGTCGGCTTTTAAATCTTCGAGCAGATTTTGAACATACACTTTTTCTTTATCTCTTTCAATTTTATGTTCCAACTGATACTCTGCCAAAAAACCGCAGAATACAGCGAGAAACAACATTAAAAACTCCCAGAAATAATGAGTCCATTTTTTTCTTGGGGTATGGGTGTGTGCATGTACTTCCATTATCAGTTTATTTTAAATGATATTTTTGTGAATAGAAATGAATAAGGCTTACAGCATTTTCTTTTAATTTAATAAGTTGACGAAACTGAAAGCGGCATGCAAAGCGGTACACCATGACTTCATTAAAAAAACGGTTCAATAATTCCTTATCTGTTGAAATTAAGTTTACAGTTTCTGGCTGGGCTCCCCTTTGCCATTCCGTCTCCATGATTTCAGAATAAGCAAAAACAGAATTCCTTGTATTTCTAACCCTTGTTTGCATTTCCTGTAAAGAAGTAGCTTCCACTTTCAGCAGGTATCTCAAAAGCTGATCATATTTAATAATACTGTCAGCATCCTGCTCTTCAATTAAACGAAGCCCTCCGGCATTCTTGAGTTGCTGCAGAGTTCGATCAGTATAAATCAGATCCTGGTATCCAATTGTAGAAACGTAAATATTCTTTATACAGGTAGTTGACTTTAATTTTTTATTGATGGTGTCGTAGCATAAATATAAGTTGTTCAAATCAGCTTCTTTTTTTTGGTATAAATTAATAAATCTGGAAAAATTACCCGTATCCACTTTAAGATCTTCAACAAATGAACTTATATACTGAAGCCCTCTTTTATGTTCTGTATAATGTTCCCGCTGATTCTCTGCAAGAAAACCAGCAAACACGGCAAGGAACAGCATTAAAAACTCCCAGAAATAATGTGTCCATTTTTTTCTTGGTGTGTGGGTGTGTGCATGTACTTCCATAAAAATTTATTTCAGTTATTCAGTAGCTGGTAGAGCCGGAGGCTCGATTTAGTTTTATAACATAGGACTTTAGTCCGGTGCAAAGAACTGTGATATGAGAAGAGTGCCATAGGCACGACTCATCATCTTCAAATGTACCGAGCCTACGGCTCTCTTCCTTACTTTTGGTTTCATGCAACGGGTTAAAACCCGTTGTTAGAGTATTGAACCGAGGCTACGCCTCTGCCACCCCCAAAAAAACAGCATTAAAAACTCTCAGAGATAATGTGTCCATTTTTTTCTTGGAGTATGAGTGTGTGCATGTACTTCCATAAGTTTTATTTTTTATTCATTGTTTTTATTTCATCATCTATCCCGGTCATTTGCCAACGGACCAATGCAAGAGGCATTATTCCTACAGAATAAAACGCATCAAAAAAATTATGGAGTTTAAATTCATTGATTTGTTTGCGGCTCATATCCATCATCAATTGCTCAATAAAATATTTACCGGTTACATAACTGCTACCATAACCGGGTTGACGTAAATACAATTGTTGTTCAAACCCTACCAGGCTTTCATCACCCGTCCATCCTTTGGGTGTCCATTCCACCTGGAATTTTCTTGCTTGTTCGTAATTAATCATATTGGCCTGTGCATATAATGAAGCTAAGCCACGGGCACAACGCTGGGCCAGCATTATCCAAACTAATTCTCTTGCTCTTGGATTTTCATCCCACAGACCCGCATGCATAAAAGTTTCTTCCATACTGGTGGCTAATCCTTCTGAACGTTGCATCCACATATTATAAGGTAATGCATCGCGGCGCAGCAAACTTTTATGTGGCTCCTGTGTTAACCGTGCAATTTCAAACCAATGTGTGGAGTGGGAGTATAACACGGCCGGTGCACGGAAGCTGATATTGGCAAAAAAATTCCGTTTGTCTTCAGAAATATATTCACCAATATGTTTGCGCAGTTCAGGTTCCATATAATCTTTTACAGGTAAAATTTCTTTTTGCTTTAAAAAATTCATCAGGTTCTTTACAGATAAATCTGTTTGATTATTAAATTCAGCGATGCTTGAAATTGCTTTTAGTTCAGGAAGATTGCGGTTGCGTTCTCTTTCTAATTGTAAAGAAGCATAAGCACGGGTTAATTCACGGTTTAATAAAGTCACTTCTTCTTCCCATGAAAAAGGAACCATTAATACATTGCGCAAATGCCTGGTGTAATTTTCTTTGCCAATACCAGACGGGCCGTTTTTATTGGGCAATTGTTTTTCCAACCAGGCAATCAATTGTAAGCTGGCAGTCTTTGCATCAGCAATTGCATCTTTTAATTCTTTTCCATTACCAGTTGTTTTGTTTACCAGTTCATCCAGCATGGTTACCTGGTCTTTTATATTGCCGATACCGGCACTCCATAAATCACGGGCATTGCCGGTAAGATTGATTTTTGCCTGTTCATATAATGGAGAAATGATTTTTAATTGTGCGGCCAGTTTTTTTTCATCTTCATTGGAGAGGGGAAAAACATATTTCCATAATTCAATAGCTGCAAAACTGGTGGGGCCTTCATGGTCAGGCGTATCGCTTTGTTCATTAAACAGGATGGCATAAAAAGCAGGGTCACGAACCCATGGTTTTAAGATGCGGCAATTATAATCGAGTGCATTCATTTCAGCACGGAGTAATACATAATCTACTTTTTGTTCTAAAGGCCAACCAGCAGTATCGATTTTTGACAAACGATTTCTGTATTGCTGCAAGGTTTGTTGAGTCTTTATAATTGTTTGTTGCCGGTAATCTGGAACACCGTTGGGTAAACTGGTTCGTTCCAGCATCCGCAGTTCTTTACATAATTGTAAAAGGGATGAATAGGCACCGGTTTTTGTTTGTGCTGTTGTGCAGGTGCAGGCAAATAAAAAAGCAATTAAAGCAATGAATAGTTTTTTCATAAATAAATTATTATTTAAGATGATATTCGTTTTGTAAAAATGCAATCATATTTTTTGCTTTATCATTCAGCAATTCCAGCCTGGCTTGTATTAGAAAATTGCTGCCCTTGATCTGGTGGATAAAATAAGCAAGGTCTTGTTGAATTGCAGGGTCATACGATCTTAGTGGTGGATTTCCGGCAGGTCTGTTTACGCCGTCAATCGTTATCATTTCGTTTAAAACAAAAGGGCTGAACATCCGGGATAAAACAGGATCTGCTGCTCTTCTTTCAATACGATCATCTTCCTGGCTAAAATAAATTAACTCTACTAATTTTTGATAAGATATCATACTGTCTGCAGCCTGTTCATTCCTTATCAATCGTAATGAACCTGAGTTTTTCAATTGTGTAATGGTTCTGTCATTACTTTGAAACCTGTTGCTTCTGATAAGTGTTCTGCCGAAGAAATAAAGCTCATTTTCATGGCCTTTGATTTGTTGAGTCTTTAATAGAAATATTAACGAATCCATTCTCTCCATCTTTTGTTTACGAAAAATCAGGATTTGCCTGATAGAAGTGGTATCCGTTTTTAAATCTTCTATAAAAGATTCAATAAATTGTTTTTCCCTGTGTTTTTCTACAGACTGTTCTCTAATATTCTCTGCCAGAAAACCACAGAACACCGCAAGGAACAACATTAAAAATTCCCAGAGATAATGGGTCCATTTTTTTCTTTCAGAGTGGGTGTGTGCATGTACTTCCATAGAGACTTATTTAAGATGATATTCTTCTTGCATAAAATTGATTAACCTGGTTGCGTACTTTCGGACCTGTTTGAGTTCCGAAAGATAATTCCAGGCAGAGGCCTGGTAAACTAACATCCACATCTGGTATTTACTCAATACCGTTTCATCGTGAGTGATCAGTATGTCCCTGTTTTCAAGAACATATTTTGGTAGGTTCGCATCATTATCACCATTCCACAACCGGGTATCTACAATCTCTCCCATGTTTCTGAACTTAATAGTTAAGTCCCCAATAAATGTTTGTTCGATCAACAGGTCTTTCATTTTCTTATCGTATTGCATGATACTATCAGAGACTTTTTCATTTCTTATTAAACGCATACCCCCGGCATTTTTGAGTTGCTGCAGAGTTCTGTCGTTTGGGATAAGGTCTTCAAAACCGAGCAGGTACACCATGTTTCTGAAAATGGGCGGAGAAAAACCCTTGTTAAGCTGGGGAAATTCCCTGTTCAGCGTATCCAATGCAAAAGTGATGTTTTTAAAATCACTAATAATTACCGATAAGTGAGCTGTATCTGCTTTTACATCCTCTATCATGGATCGTATATATTGTTTTTCACGCCGGTGTTCCACCTGGTGTTCACGAAAATTTTCTGCGAGGAAGCCGCAGAACACTGCAAGGAACAACATTAAAAATTCCCAGAGATAATGGGTCCATTTTTTCCGTGGGGTATGGGTGTGTGCATGTACTTCCATAAACAGGGTTTTTAATGTTGGCCCAATTGCTTCTCAATTAAATCTTCCATTTCCACACAAGCAGCTTTTGCATCTCTGAATGCATCCATGCTTCTTCTTAATCTTTCTAATCGCAAGGTTAGCGCAGCTCCCATGTCATGGCGAAATCTAGCAGCATCATTTCCGCTCAATACATCATGATGAGTCACTATTTTTTCCATTTTAACCGAGTCAGAATGATTGCTGGTATCAAGATTTAACTGGCAGGTAAGATCATAACTTTTATATACAGCAGGAATGAAAAGTTCGGTATAATATTTTTTTTCAAACTCCTGGTTACGGTATTGTGCAAAGTTGGTGATGCGTTCATAGTCCATCATCTTTTTCAGAAATTCAATATTGCCTATATAGCGCAGCGAGCCGGATGATTTCATTTGCTCATAGGTTTCTTTTCGCACCAAAAAATTTCTTACCCATACGGCGCCCATTTTTTTTGCAAAAGCTGCCCGGTCAATTGTTGTACTATCCTGCAGTAACCAATTCACCAACACATCATGATTGACAATGATGATACGATCCTGATTCATCAACGAGTCAAGATTGCTGATATTGGTTCTTACATCCAGCAACATGCTTTGCAAATATTTTTGCGCCCTGCTTTTTTCAATAATATGCTCTCGCTGGTTTTCAGCTAAAAAGCCGGCGAACACTGCAAGAAACAACATTAAAAATTCCCAGAGATAATGTGTCCATTTTTTTCGAGGAGTATGTGAGTGTGCATGTACTTCC
>Ga0209797_10001170_pt1 | contig 13178 bp, 12 predicted proteins | sample DOMMetBare3Fresh_2_FD_187472 | JGI IMG/M metagenome (GOLD analysis project Ga0209797, IMG submission 187472) | Wetland sediment microbial communities from St. Louis River estuary, USA, under dissolved organic matter induced mercury methylation -... | ecosystem: Environmental > Aquatic >... | reverse complement strand
ATCGGTGCCGATGTGAAGCGGCCCGTAGCCCGCGGCGCAGGCCGCGGCCGCGCCGGCGCTGCTACCGCCCGGGTTCTTCGAGAGGTCCCAGGGGTTGCGCGTGAGCGCATGAAAGCTCGACAGGCCCGAGGACAGCATGCCGTAGTCGGGCATCGTCGTCTTGGCCACGATCATTGCCCCGGCCCCGCGCAGGCGCGCGGCCGGCGGCGCGTCGGCCGCCGCGGGCAGCAGTTCGGTGGCCGCGGTGCCGAGCGGAACCGGGGTGCCGCGCGTGGCGATGTTGTCCTTGATCGTGACCGGTACGCCTTCGAGCGCGCGCGCCTCGCCGCGCTGCCAGCGCGCCTGGCTGTCGTGCGCCTGGGCGAGCAGCGCATCGCGGTCGTAGGCCCACAGCGCGTGCAGCTTCGGCTCGCAGCGCTCGACATGGGCGATCAGTTCGCGCGCCACGTCCAGCGGCGAGCACTCGCGCCGCGCGTACAGCGCGAGCAGTTCGACGGCGCTGTGCTCGTGCAGGTTCAAGCCGTTGCGCTCAAGCGGTGTAGCGCCCCGCCGAGATCTCGATGTGCTTGGCCAGGTTGCGCACCGCGGTGCGCCGCACCTTGCCGCGCAGCCAGCCGCTCCAGCCCAAGAGCCAGCCAACGGGGCCCAGCGCCTGGCGCGCCCAGCGCCAGAAACTGAAGCGGTCGCGGTGGCGCTTGATCAGGCCCTGCGAGTCGAACTCGAACTCGGCGTCGATGACGTTGTGCACCAGGTGGCCGGTTTGCGCGAAGCGGTAGGTCGGCTCCCAGTGCGCGCTGTGGTCGGTGATGTCGCTGACCTTGAGCTTCCATTCGGTGCGGCCGCTCTTCTTGATCGCGCTGCACAGCATCGCCCACATGCCGCCCACGTGGGTGCGGCCCCGCAGGTTGAACACCGGGTCCTCGAAGGTCGCGTCGGGCGCATAGCAGGCGGCCATCGTCTTCGAGTCGAGCTCGGCGAAGGCCTTGTACAGGCGTTCGATCGTCTCGCGGCTCATCCCTGCGCTCCTGGATTCACTGCCAAGACACGGCCGCCATGTCGTTGGCGAAGATCGGCGAACTCGTCCACAGGCCCTTCAAGCCCTTGCGGGCCACCGCCACCTGCGCGGGATTGAAGACGAAGGCGTTGACCGCATCGGTGGCGATCGCCTTCTGGATCTCGCCGAACAGCTTCGTGCGGTCCTTCGGATTGCTGGTCTCGGCGTACTTGGCGGTCAGGTCGCGGAAGGGCTTGCTGTCGTAGCCCCAGTAGTAGGCCGTGTTGGTGTACTGCATGAAGTCCAGCGGCTCGACGTGGTTGATGATCGTGAGGTCGAAGTTGCCCTTGAACGTGCCGCCGAGCCACTGCGCCCATTCGACGTTCTCGATCTTGGCGACGATGCCCACCTTGGCCAGCTGCGCGGCGACGACCTCGCCGCCCTTCCTCGCGTACTGCGGCGGCGGCAACGTCAACGTCACGGCGAGCGGCGTGGCCACGCCCGCCTCCTTCAGCAGCGCGGTGGCCTTGGCCGGGTCGTAGGGGTACATGCCCGTGAGGTCCACGTAGCCGGCGTCGGTCGGCGCGAAATGGCTGCCGATCGGCTTGGCCAGCCCCTCGAGCACGCCGTCGATGAAGGCCTTGCGGTCGATCGCGTGCATGACCGCGCGGCGCACGCGCACGTCGTCGAACGGCTTCTTCTTGTTGTTGATCGCGACGATGCCCTTGCCCGCGGTGTTGCCGATGCTGACCACGAAGCGCTTGTCGGCCTGCAGCTGCTTGACCGCCTGCGGCGCATCCAGCCGCGGCACGCCGTCGATGTCGCCGGCCAGCAGCGCGGCCACGCGCGCCGCCGGGTCGTTGATGAAGCGGAAGGTCACGCGCTCGAGCTTGACCGCTTTCGGATCGCGGAAGCCCGGCCATCTGTTCAGCGTCACCGAGTTGCCCTTCTTCCATTCGTCGAAGGTGAAGGGGCCAGTGCCCACCGGCTTGGTCGCGGTGTTGGCCGCGCTCTTCGGATCGAGGATCACCGCGGTGTTCTCGCCCATGCGGAACAGGAAGTTGGGGTCGGCGTTGTCCAGCGTCAGGATCACCGTGTGGGCGTCCGGCGTGTCGATTCGCCGGATGTTGTCGAACACCGCCTTCTTGGCCTTGTTCGTGCTCTTGTCGTCCTTGGCGCGCTCGAAGCTGAACTTCACGTCGCTGGCGTCGAACGCCTCGCCGTCGTGGAACTTGATGCCCTTGCGCAGCCTGAAGGTGTAGCTCTTGCCGTCGGGCTCCATGCTCCAGCCCTCGGCCAGCAGCGGCGTGACCGAGCCGTCGACGTTGATCTTGGTGAGGCCTTCGAGCACGTTGTAGTGGACGATCTCGCCGATCGCGGCGGCCGGCGCGATCGTCGGGTCCATGCCCGGCGGCTCGAGCACCATCGCCAGCGTGACGCGGTTCTTCGCGCTGCCTTGGGCCTGGGCGCCGGTGGCTGCGACGGCGGCCAGGGCGGCTGCCAGCAGGATCGAGCGGGCGAGGATCATGGTCATCGTCTCCTGGGGAAGGGTCAACGCGAATGCTGCCACATCGGTCGGGGCTGGGCCTCGAGCAGCTTGCGCGTCGTCGGGTGGGCCGGATCGGCCAGCACCGCGTCGGTGGCGCCGCGCTCGACCACCTGGCCGTGCTCGAGCACGAGCAGCTCGTCGCAGACCAGGTCGACCACCGCGAGGTCGTGGCTGATCACCAGGTAGGCCAGGCCGAAGCGTTCCTGCAGGTCCTGCATCAGGTTGAGCACCTGGGCCTGCACGCTGACGTCCAGGGCCGACACCGGCTCGTCGGCGACGATCAGCTTGGGGTGCGTGACCAGCGCGCGCGCGATCGCGACGCGCTGGCGCTGGCCGCCGGAGAACTCGTGAGGGTACTTGTCCAGGTCGGTGGCGGGGTTCAGGCCCACGGCGGCAAGCATCTCGCCGGCACGCTCGCGCCGCTCGGCGCGCGACAGGTGAGCCAGCCGCTCCAGCGGCTCGGCCACGCTGCGCGAGACCGTCATGCGCGGATCGAGCGAGCCATACGGGTCCTGGAACACCATCTGGAACTCGCGGCGCGCCTCGCGCAGCGTTTCGGCGGGCAGCGCATGGAGGTCCTTGCCCTCGAATCGCACCCGGCCCGCGCTCGGCGCCTCGAGCGCCATCACGAGCCGGGCCAGCGTGCTCTTGCCCGAACCCGATTCGCCGACGATGCCCAGCGTGCGGCCGGCCTGCAGGCTGAAGCTGACGTCGTCCAGCGCAGTGACGATCGGCGCGGCCGCCAGCGGATGCGGGCGCGGCAGCGCATAGCGCCGGGTCAGGCCGTGGGCCTCGAGCAGCATGCTCAGGCCCTCGCGTCGCGCCAGCGCAGGCAGGCGGCCTCGTGGGCATCGCCCACGCGCTCGAGCGCGGGCGGCGCGGCGCGGCAGGCCTCGATCGCCAGCGAGCAGCGCGCGGCGAAGGCGCAGCCGGCGGGCATCTCGTGCAACGCCGGCACCCGGCCGGGAATCGTCGCCAGGCGCGTGCCGCGGGCCAGGCCCAGGCGCGGTCGCGCCTCGAACAGGCCGCGCGTGTAGGGATGCGCCGGGGCATCGAAGACGTCGCGCGTGCGGCCGGCCTCGACGATGCGTCCGGCGTACATCACCACCATCCGCTGCACCTGCGCGGCCATCACATCGAGGTTGTGGCTGATCAGCAGCAGCGCCATGCCCGACTCGCGTCGCAGTTCGTCGAGCAGGTCGAGCACCTCGCGCTGGATCGTGGTGTCCAACGCGGTGGTCGGCTCGTCGGCGATCAACAGGTCGGGTCCGCAGGCCAGCGCGATCGCGATCACGACCCGCTGACGCTGGCCGCCGGACAGCTGGTGCGGATGGGCGTCCAGGCGCTCGCGGGCCTGCGGCAGGCGCACGCGCTCGAGCAGGCGCAGCGCCTGGGCGCGCGCGGCCCGCGCGTCCATGCCGCGGTGCAGGCGCAGCGACTCGGCGATCTGGCGGCCGATCGTGTGTACCGGGTTGAGCGCCGTCATCGGCTCCTGGAACACCATGCCAATGCGGTCGCCGCGCAGCCGGCACAGCGCCGCGTCGTCGATCTTCGTGAGTTCGACTCCCTCGAAGCGGATCGAGCCGGCGACCTTCGCGCCTTCGGGCAACAGGCCCATCAGCGCGAGCGCGGTGATCGACTTGCCGCAGCCCGATTCGCCGATCAGCCCGAGCGTGTCGCCGCGCTCCATCGAGAACGACAAGTCGCGCAGCGCATCGGCAGGGCCGCGCGCGGTGGGCAACGTGACACGCAGGTCTCGAACGTCGAGCAAGGACACCGCGGCACGATAGCTCACGGCGCGTCAGACTCGGCGCGATCGGCCTTCCCAGTAGGGATCGCGCAGCCGGCGCTTGAAGATCTTGCCGGTGTCCTCGCGCGGCAGCTGCTCGTGCAGGCTCACGACCCGGGGCACCTTGTACCCGGCGATGCGCTCGTGCAGCCAGCCCCGCACCGCCTCGCTCGTGAGCGCGGCGCCGGGGGCGGGCTGCACCGCCGCGGCCAGGGCCTCGCCGAACTCGTCGTCGGGAATGCCGAACACGGCACAGTCGGCCACACCCGGCATTGCCTGCAGCACATTCTCGATCTCGGCCGGATAGATGTTCACGCCGCCGCTGATCACCATGTCGGCCTGGCGGTCGACGATGAACAGGAAGCCCTCGTCGTCCAGGTAGCCGATGTCGCCCATCGTCTTCAGGCCGCCCGAGTCCATGCGCGCGCGCGCCTCGGGGTTGCCGACGTAGCTGAAGTCGGGCGTGGCCGGCTGGTCGACGTAGATCAGGCCGGGCGTGCCCGGCGCCGCCTCGCGGCCTTCATCGTCGAGGATCTTCAGCACCACGCCGGGCATCGGCAGGCCCGCTGATCCGGGTTTGCGCAGCGCCTGCGCGCTCGTGAGCATCGTCATGTAGCCCAGCTCGCTGGAGCCGTAGCACTCATTGATCACCGGGCCCCACCATTCGATCATCGCGCGCTTGACATCCGGCGGGCAGGGGCTGCCGGTGGACGACACGAAGCGCATCGAGCGCAGGTCGTACTTCGCACGCACCTCGGCGGGCAGCGCGAGCAGGCGCACGTACATCGTCGGCACGAGGTAGGCGTGCGTCAGGCGCTGCTCGTCGATCAGCCGCAGCGTGCGCTCGGCGTCGAAGCGCTCCTCGATGAACAGCGTGCCGTCGTCCTGCGCGATGCCCAGCGCATAGCTGTTGGGCGCGCTGTGGTACCAGGGCGCGTTGAGCAGCGCGCGCATGCCCGGTTGCGCGCCATAGGCCATGCGCCGCATCGCCAGCGCGGCCTCGGCCTGCGTGGGCGTCATCGGGGCACGGACGATGCCCTTGGGCCGGCCGGTGGTGCCGGAGGTGTAGAACATCGCGCCGCGCGGCGGCGCCGGCGCGCTGGCGATCGGCGCCGTGGCGTCACGCAAGGGCTCCCACGCGGCCGTGCCCGGCGCGCGGCCGTGGGCGGCCCAGACCTGGGCCTCGCCGGCCCGCAGCCCGGGCAGCCCGGCCAGCAGCGCCGCCTCGGCAATGAACACCCGGGCAGCGCTGTTGTCGAGGATGTACTGCACCTCGTCGGTCTTGTAGTGCCAGTTCACCGGACACCATTGCGCGCCCAGGTGGCGCGCGGCCAGCATCAGCTCGACCGCCAGCGGACTGTTGTGCATCAGCAGCGCGACGACATCGCCGGGGCCGATGCCGGCCGCCTGCAGCGCCGCGGCCGACCGTCGCCAACGCGACTCGAACTCGCCGGGGGCGATGACCTGGTCCTGGAAGACGATGGTGGGTCGCATGCCGTGGCTGTCTTTCGCGTTTCGGCGCGGCCCTGATCATCGCCCGGATTTCGCTCACGCGAGCTCGCGGCTCCACAGGCAGCGCACGCCGGCGGCCAGCATCCAGATCGACAGCAGCGATACCGCCGCGGCCACGGGCATGATCGCCGGGCCACCGAAGACCGGCAGCGCGAGCGCGGCCAGGCCGAGCGCGGCGACAAGGCCGAAGCTCGCGAGCCAGCGCGGCAAGCCGCCGCCTGCGAGCGCGCCGATGCAAAGCGCGCCGACCGCCAGGGCCATGAACAGGCTGACACCGAGCACTTCGCCGATGCCGCCGCCGTAGGTGGTGACGGCGTTGAACACGAGTTCGATCTGCGCCCGTGCGGCGGGGTCGGCCGCGGCATGCGCGGCGGCCAGCGCGGGCATCACCGTCAGCCAGCGCAAGATGCCGATGGCGCGCGCCAGCGTCGACAGCGTGGCGAAGGCTGCCACCGTCATGCCCAGTGGCGACGCGAGGCCGCCCTTCAGCCGCATCGCCAGCGCGATCATCACCGGCGCCACCAGGATCGAATACAGCAGGTACAGACCGTAGCCGGTGCTGACCGCGCCGGGCGCAGCGGCGATCGCGGCCAGCTGCTCGGCCGCGGGTCTGCCCAGCGACGCGGGCCAGCCGATCGCCGGCGCGAGGATCGCCACCGGCGCAAACGACAGCAGTGCATCGACGATCAGCAAGGCGCCGAGGGCGCGGGCACGCGGGCGCGCCGGCTCGGTGGTCGCCGCATGGGGCCAGGGGGCGGACAGGGTGGTCATGGTCGTCTCCTCAGGGAGTGAAGGGAGGGTGGGAATCAGTGCGCCGCACCGCGGCGTGCATTCACGGCCGGCGCGCCGCTTGCGGCGTCCAGGCCGAGGTCGATCAGGGCCGTGCGCAGCGCCTCGCGCGGCGGATTGGCCGGCAGCGGACCGACGGCGCGTTCGAGCGCGCCGCCGTCCAGCGCGTGCGGCACGCGCCACAGGTAGCTCATGCGCGCGAGTTCGCGCATCAGCGGCACGAGCAGGCCGATCGCGCGGATGACGCCCCAGGGCATGCCGCCCTGGCGCCAGCCGCGCTCGGGACGCCACCCGAGTTCATCGGCGGCGGCCTGCACGTGGGACAGCAGTTCCGCGCCGGTGAGCGTGTGGCCGGCGAAGTGCAGGGTGCGGAATGCGGGCGGCGATGCCTGCGCCGCGACCGCGACGAAGGCGCGCGCCAGGTCGGGCAGGTAGGCCCAGGCATGCGGCAGGTCCAGCGGGCCGGGGTACACGAGCTTGCCCTGGGCGATCGACTTGGTCACCGCCAGGTCCAGCCACGAGCCACTGCCCTGGCCGTAGAAGTCGCCAGCGCGGATCACCACCGCCTTCATCGCGCCGCGCTCGGCACGCACGCGTACCTCGGCTTCCAGCGCCTGGCGCTGGCGGCCCTTGGTCGTGGTGGGGTGCTCGGGCGTGTCTTCGCGCAGCATTGCCGGCATGCCTTCGCCGAAGGCGTAGACGTTGCCCGGCAGCATGAACAGCGCGCCCAGCCGCTCGGCCACGGCCATGCCGTGACGGGCCAGCGGCAGTATCTCCTGGGTCCAGCGCGTATAGACCGGGTTGACGGCATACACGACGGCGCTCGCACCGGCGGCCTGGGTCACCAGGGCCTCGGTGTCGTCCAGCGCGGTGCCCAGGTGGACCGCGCCGGCCGGGAGTGCGGCCGGCGCGCGGCGCGAGTGCGCCAGCACGCGCCAGCCGGCGGCGGCGAAGGCCCGAACGGTGGCGGCGCCGAAGCGGCCGTTGGCGCCGAGGACGAGGACGGTGTTCTTGGACATTGGGCTCTCCGTGGGTTGTCGATGGCTGCAGTGTCGGCACCGCTGAGGCATTCGACAATTGCCGATCCATGCAATCCAGCCATACACTTTTGCATGGCTTCGACCCTCCCCGAGCGCTTCGACTGGGCGCTCGTCAGGAGCTTTCTCGCGGTGCTCGACGCCGGCAGCCTGATGGGCGCCGCGCGCAAGCTGGGCGCCCAGCAACCGACGCTGTCTCGCCATGTGGCCGAACTCGAGGCGCAGCTGGGCGCGCCGCTGTTCGAGCGCACCGGCCGCGGCGTAACGCCCACGGCCGCGGCGCTGGCGATCGCCGAAGCGGCGCGCCAGATGGACGACGGCGCCGCCGCGCTCGGCCGCGCGCTCGCGAAGAGCCGCGACGCGGCAGGCGGCAAGGTGCGCATCACGACGAGCATGGTCGCGGGCTGCTGGCTGCTGCCGGCGCTCATCGCGCGGCTGCAGGCCGAGGAGCCGGGTATCGCCATCGAACTGGTCACGTCGAACCAGCTGACGAACCTGTTGCGGCGCGAGGCCGACATCGCGGTGCGCCTCGTCCGGCCCGAGCAGAGTTCGCTGGTCGCGCGCAAGCTCGGCGACGTGCCGATCTGCGCGGCCGCGCACCGCGACTACCTGGCGCGCGCGGGCACGCCACGCCGGCCCGAGGAGCTGCTGCGACACCGCCTGATCGGTTACGACCGCGACGACACGATCGAGCGCGGCTTCGCGGGCATGGGGTTTCCGATCGCGCGCGAACAATTCGTCGTGCGCACCGACGACCAGGTTGCGTACGGCCGGCTGGTGGCCGCAGGCTTGGGCATCGGCTTCGTCGCGCGCTACAACATCGCCCACTGGCCTGGGGTCGAGGCGATCCTGCCGATGCTGAACATCCCGCCGCTGCCGTGCTGGCTGGCGGTGCACCGCGAGATCCGCGGCAACCGCGTCGTGCGGCGCGTCTACGACTTTCTGGCCGACGCGATCCCGGCCGCGCTCGAGGCCGACGCCAGCAAGTCGAGGTAGGCGCCCGACACGAACTGGGACGGCCTGACGCCGAGGCGCTCGACAAGCGCGCGGGCGACCGCATCGCCCTCGGCCACGGTCTGGTCGTCGCGCAGCACCACTTCGAGTTCGAGGAAGTCGCCCAGGCCTTCGACGCGGTCGAGGTGGATGCGCGTCGCGGCGACTGTCAACAGCAGGCGGGTCTTGCGCACGCGGCCGATCACGCCGTGCGCGCGCGCGAGTGCCTCGCGCAGCGCCGACGGATCCGAGGTCACAGCGCGGACATAGTCGGAAACCTTGGGACCGGTCGCATCGGCGCGGTCGTAGTGGATCAGCTCGCCCGTGGCGTCGCCGAAGTCACGCAGCTTCAATCGGCCGCGTGCACAGACGAAGAACGTGTCGTCCTGATCGATGCGCTGCTCTGGCCCATCGGCCAGCGCCCGCGCGCGCGGCAGCAGCGCATCGACGCTCGCGATGCGAGCCTTGATCTCGACATTGCGCGCCATCAGCCGCTCGCGCCTTCGGCGGCGATCTGCCGCAGCGCCCGCTCGAACACCTCGCTGGGCTGGCCGCCCGACATCAGGTGGCGCCGGTCGATCACGACCGCGGGCACCGAGTGGATCCCTGCGTCCTGCCAGAAGCGCTCGGCCTCGCGCACCTCGTCGGCAAAGGCGCCGCTCGCGAGCACGTCGCGTGCGCGCTCGACGTCCAAGCCGACCTGGGCCGCGAGCTCGGCCAGCACGTCGTGCGAGCCCGGGTTGCGCCCCTGGCCGTGGTACGCCTCCAGCAGCGCGTGCTTCAACGCACGCTGGCGGCCGGCGCCGCCTTCGACCCCCGCCCAGTGCAGCAGCCGGTGCGCGTCGAAGGTGTTCCATACATGCTCGCGCACGCCGAACACGAACCCCTCGGCCGCGCCACGCTCGACGATGCGTTTGCGATTGGCCGCCAACTGTTCGTCACCCAGGCCGTACTTGGCCTTCAGGTACTGCGCCGCGTTCGCGCCCTCGGGCCCCATCGTCGGGTTCAACTCGAAGGGCTGCATGTGCAGCTCGACCTCGCCGAGCGCGCCGCCGATGCGCGCGAGCGCGCGTTCGAGTGCGTTGAGCCCCACCGCACACCACGGGCAGGCCACGTCGGAGACGAAGTCGATGCGCACCGCAGTCACCTCTGTCGTGCGAGTTTGGGGTCGAGCAGGTCGCGCAGGCCGTCGCCGAGCAGGTTCAGCCCGAGCACCGCAAGCGCGATCGCCACGCCAGGGTATACCGCGAGCATCGGCGCAGTGAACAGCATCGTCTGCGCCTCGTTGAGCATGCGGCCCCAGCTCGGCTGCGGCGGCTGGGTGCCCAGGCCGAGGTAGCTCAAGGCCGCCTCGGCGAGGATCGCGAGCGCAAACTGGATCGTCGCCTGCACGATCAGCACGTTGGCGATGTTGGGCAGCACATGGTCGGTCGTGATGCGAAAGGCCCCCTTGCCCGCGGCACGCGCGGCCAGCACGTAGTCGCGCGCCCACACCGCGTTGGCCGATGCACGCGTCAGGCGGGCGAAGACCGGGATGTTGAAGATGCCGATCGCCACGATGCTCGTGATCAGGCCGGGCCCGTAGATCGCGGTCAGCATGATGGCGGTGAGCAGCGCCGGGAACGCGAAGGTGAAGTCGGCCGCACGCATCACGAGTTCCTCGACCCAGCCGCGCCGTGCCGCGGACAGGCAGCCGAGCGCGACGCCAACGGCCAGCCCGATGCCCACCGCCACGACGCCCACGACGATCGAGTTCTGCGCGCCCACGAGCAGTTGCGAGGCGATGTCGCGGCCCAGGCTGTCGGTGCCCAGCCAGTGCGCCGACGACGGCGGTGCGAGCTTGCCCGCGATGTCGATCTCCGCGGGCGCGTACGGGCTCCACACGAGCGACAGCAGCGCCGCACCGACGAGCAGCGCGACCAGCGCCGCACCGGCGGCGAAACTCGGGTGGCGAAATGGGCCCCCAAGGCCGCCGCGATGCGGCGTCGGCCCCCCCGAGGGGGAGCCCGCGACCTTGGGGCGGCCCGGCGGTTGCGGCGCCCGCTTCATGCCACAGCGCGCCGCAGCCGCGGATCGACCACGGCGTACAGCACGTCGACCACGAAGTTGACGAGCACCACCACCGCGGCCAGCAGCATGATCACGTCGCGCACCAGCACGAGGTCGCGATTGGCGATGGCCTGGAAGACCAGTCGCCCGATGCCCGGCAGCACGAACACGTTCTCGACCACGATCGCGCCGGTGACGAGGTTCGCGAACTGCAGGCCCATGATCGTGAGCACCGGGATCATCGCGTTGCGCAGCACATGGCCCCACAGCACCTGGCGGCGGCTCAGGCCCTTCGCGCGTGCGGTGCGCACGTAGTCCTCGCGCATCGCCTCGAGCACCGACGAGCGCGTGACCCGCGCGAGGATCGCGGCCTGCACCGCCGCGAGTGCCAGCGCGGGCAGCACCAGCGCTCCGAAGCCGGCCACGAGGCCGCCTCCGTCGTCCTCGCGCCATCCAGGAAAGCCGCCGGCCCCGACCCATTGCAGGTGGACCGCGAACAGCAGGATCAGCAGGATCGCGAGCCAGAAATTCGGGATCGACAGGCCCAGTTGCGCCAGCAGCATCACGCCGGTGTCGCCGGCGCGGCGGTGGTGCGCGGCGGCGTAGAGGCCGGCGGCCAGCGCCACCACGACGGTCAGCACCATCGCCAGCAGCGCGAGCGGCACGCTGACCTGCAGGCGCTCGCCGATCAGCTCGAAGGTCGGCGTGTCGTAGGCGTAGCTCGTTGCGCTGTCGCCGCGCAGCAGACCGACGATCCATGCGGCATAGCGCGTGGCGGCCGGGCGGTCCAGGCCGAGGCGCGCCTCGAGCGCGGCGATCGACTCGGGCGTGGCGCTGTCACCGAGCATCACCTCGGCGGGGTTGCCGGGCAGGATCTCCAGCACGGCGAAGACGACGAGCGACGCCGCGGCCAGGGTCGCCACGAAGGTGGCCAGGCGCTTGAGCAGGAACCAGATCATGGGCGCGCCGGAGTATCCTGCATCGTCGTTCGTCACGGAGGCCAACGATGCCCACATTGCCCCTGCTCGAAGCCACCGACCGCGTGTTCGTCGCGGGCCGCTGGCAGGCCGGCGCGTCGCGCGAGACGCTGCCGCTGATCAACCCCTCGGATGGCAGCACGCTCGCGGCCATCGCGCGCGGCAACGCCGCCGACATCGATGCCGCCGTGGCCGCCGCCCAGGCGTCGCTGGACGGCGACTGGGGGCGGCTCACCGCCGCCGAGCGCGGCCGGCTGCTGATGCGCCTGTCGTCACGCATCACCGAGGCCGCCGACGCGCTGGCGCGGCTGGAGGCGATGGACGTGGGCAAGCCGCTCAAGCAGGCCAAGGCCGACGCACTGGCGATGGCGCGCTACTTCGAGTTCTACGGCGGCGCGGCCGACAAGGTGATGGGCGAGACCATCCCCTACGCGCGCGGCACCACGGTGCTGACGCTGCGCGAGCCGCACGGCGTGACCGGGCACATCGTGCCGTGGAATTACCCGATGCAGATCCTCGGCCGCTCGGTCGGCGCGGCGCTCGCGATGGGCAACGCGTGCGTGCTCAAGCCCGCGGAAGAGGCGTGCCTGACCGCGTTAGCGCTGGCGCAGCTCGCCGCCGAGGTCGGGCTGCCGGCCGGCGCGGTCAACGTGGTGCCGGGGCTGGGCGAGGAGGCGGGCGCGGCGCTCGCGGCACATGCCGGCGTGGCGCATGTCTCCTTCACCGGCTCGGTGGCGGTGGGCAAGCTGGTGCAAGCGGCCGCGGCGCGCCACACCGCGCCGGTGACGCTGGAGCTCGGCGGCAAGAGCCCGCAGGTGGTGTTCGCCGACGCCGACCTCGACGCCGCGCTGCCCTTCCTCGTCAACGCCGGCATCCAGAACGCGGGGCAGACCTGCTCGGCCGCGTCGCGCATCCTGGTCGAGCGCTCGCGCTTCGACGAGGTGGTGTCGCGCATGGGCGAGCGCTACCGCGCGCTGCGCGTGGGGCCGGCGCTGGACGACCTCGACGTGGGCCCGCTGATCTCGTCGCGGCAGAAGGAGATCGTCGAGGGCTATCTCGGCCTTGCGCGCGACCTGGGCCTGCGCATCGCCGGCCAGGCCGTGCTGCCGTCGGGCCTGCCGCGCGGCGGCTACTACGTGGCGCCCACGCTGCTCGCGCCGGTGGACGCCGGGCACCGCCTGGAACAGGAGGAGATCTTCGGACCGGTGCAGGTGGTGGTGCCCTTCGACGACGAGGCCGACGCGATCCGCATCGGCAATGGCACGCCCTACGGTCTGGTGGCCGGCGTGTGGACTCGCGACGGCAGCCGCGCGCTGCGCATGGCACACGCGCTCCAATGCGGGCAGGTCTTCGTCAACAACTACGGCGCCGGCGGCGGCATCGAGCTGCCGTTCGGCGGCGTCAAGGCCTCGGGGCACGGACGAGAAAAGGGTTTCGAGGCGCTGTACGGCTTCTCGGTGCTCAAGACGATTGCAATCAAACACGACTA
>Ga0209797_10001169_pt1 | contig 13182 bp, 14 predicted proteins | sample DOMMetBare3Fresh_2_FD_187472 | JGI IMG/M metagenome (GOLD analysis project Ga0209797, IMG submission 187472) | Wetland sediment microbial communities from St. Louis River estuary, USA, under dissolved organic matter induced mercury methylation -... | ecosystem: Environmental > Aquatic >... | reverse complement strand
GCCTGATTAAATTTTTCTACTACGGTAGCATTGTAGGGCGCAATAAAATTATCGAGCATTTTAGAGCCGCAGGTAGTTTTAACATCCAGTGTACAAAAAATGTCTTTCTGGGCGAAAGGTATGCCGGTCAGCGGTTCAGCTTTGCCGCTAGCCAGTCGAGCATCGGCGGCTTTGGCATTCTGCAAGGCAAGCTCTTCGGTGACAGTGATATAAGCATTAAGATGTTGATGTTGCTTGATTCGATTCAAAAACGCCTGAGTCAGCTCTACGCTGGAAAATTCGCCTGAACGCAAGCCTTGGGCCAATTCTGACAATGTTTTTGTATGCATTAGTTTGCGTTCCCTTTACTCAATTACTTTCGGCACGAGATAAAGTCCCGCTTCGACTTGTGGCGCTATGGCCTGAAATTTTTCACGATTATTCGTTTCTGTGACGATATCGGGCCTTAGCCGTTGTGCCTGATCCATGGGATGAGCCATCGGTTCGACATTGTCGGTATTTAACTCACTCATCCGGGTCATCAAATCCAGCATCCCTGACAAATCCTTTGCATAGGATTCAACATCTTGTTTGTCAATTCCCAAGCGCGCCAAATGCGCAATTTTATTTACATCATCCGCCGTTAACGACATTGATTGTCTCCCTATTCAAAATCAGTTGTATTGTTGTTTACCGTCTACGAAAATTAAAAAAAGCCGGGCAGATGGGTTCATACAGGGCTTCAACGTAAAACTGGGCCGGTTATCATAACCATCCAAATTGCTATTGGATGCTATTTTTGGTGCGCTGTACATGCTCTACAAGGCTCGTATTTTGTACCTTTTGCCTTGTACCTTGTACCTTTGCTGCGTATCTTACTACAAAAATCATACTTATATCTTGCTCAAATACCCGCTTGATTGATAAAGTAGTTAAATTTTTATTCCTTAAAGGATACCGGTAAAAATGTTCAAAAGAATTCGCGGTCTTTTCTCCAATGATCTCTCAATAGACCTGGGAACCGCAAATACATTAATATACATTCCAGGGCAGGGGATCGTACTTAATGAGCCATCCGTTGTTGCAATCAAAGAGGACAAAATTCGTGGTTCGAAAACTATCGCAGCCGTCGGTGCTGACGCTAAACAGATGCTGGGGCGCACACCAGGCAATATCACTGCAATCCGTCCGCTGAAAGACGGGGTAATCGCCGATTTTGCTATCACTGAGCGAATGTTACGATTTTTTATCGAAAAAGTTCATAAGAAAAACCGGTGGTTACGTCCCAGTCCCCGCATTTTAATCTGTGTGCCTTGTGGTTCAACGCAAGTCGAGCGTCGTGCCATCCGGGAATCCGCTGCAATGGCGGGTGCCCGCGAGGTTTATTTAATTGAAGAACCGATGTCTGCAGCAATAGGCGCCGGTTTACCGGTCGATGAGGCATGTGGTTCCATGGTGCTTGATATTGGCGGCGGCACCTCTGAAGTGGCTGTCATATCAATAAACGGGATTGTTTATTCAAACTCTGTTCGTATCGGTGGTGATCGTTTTGACGAAGCCATCATCAACTATGTTCGCAGAAACTACGGTACCTTGATCGGTGAAGCCACAGCCGAAAGAATAAAGCTGGAAATCGGTAGTGCATACCCCGGTAACGAAGTCAGAGAGATAGAAGTTAAAGGCCGCAATCTGGCCGAAGGCGTACCGCGCAGTTTTTCCCTGAATAGTAATGAAATCCTTGAGGCCTTGCAAGAACCGTTATCCGGTATTGTTGGCGCCGTAAAAGTGGCCCTGGAACAAACCCCGCCCGAGCTCGGCTCAGATGTTGCCAACCGGGGCATTTATTTAACCGGCGGTGGCGCTTTATTGAAAGATATTGATAGGCTGATAGCCGAAGAAACAGGCCTGCCAGTGCATATCGCTGATGATCCGCTCACCTGTGTTGCCCGAGGTGGTGGCATGGTTCTGGAAATGCTGGAAAAAAAGGGACTCTCAACTTTTTCATTGGAGTAATAACGACCCACCCAAATCGTTTATTCTGGCTGTGACTTAGGTCTACCAAACCCAAGTTGCAGCATTGTCCAACAGATACGAGGCATCCGCTATAAAACTATTATTTGCCACCGGTCCATCAATAAATACCCGCCTACTGGTAGCAGTCATTGCTTCAATTGCTTTACTTGCAACTGAGCACAGAAGCCCTCGATTGGACTCATTACGCACAACATTATCCTTCTTTGTCGACCCATTAAAATATCTGGTCGATTTGCCTACCGTTCTGGTTGAACAGGCTGCCGACTCCGTTAGCTCATACAGAACATTAAAAAAGGAAAACGAAAAATTGCGTGAAGAACAACTCATTCACCAAACCAGACTTCTTAAATTTGCAGCTCTGGAAAAAGAAAATATTCGTCTGCGAGCGCTATTGGAAAACTCCTTTAAACTCGGAGAACAGGTATTGGTTGCCGAATTATTATCGATGAATATGGCGCCTTATGAACATATCGTTGTTGTCAATAAAGGCACTCGTTTTGGCGTTCATCCTCAACAACCGGTAATGGATGCTAACGGCGTTGTTGGACAGGTTTTTCGGGCATTGCCGCTCACCTCCGAAATCATGTTGATTACTGACCCGAACCATGCCATTCCGGTTCAGGTAAATCGCAATGGCCTATTAACCATTGCTGTAGGGAGCGGTCAATTGAACCGGCTGGTGCTGCCTTTTTTACCCAGCAATGCAGATATTCGCCCTGGTGACTTACTCATAACGTCAGGTTTGGGGGGGACTTTCCCGCAAGGGTATCCTGTTGCTGTCGTGGATGAATTTACCTCGCAACCTAACAAGGCTTTCGCTACCATTACGGCCACCCCAAAAGCCCTGTTAGACCGTAACAGAGAATTAATGATTGTCTGGAGCAACTCAACGCCTATGCCGCTAACTTCAAAACCGACAGCAAACGAAGCGGAGGTTAAACCTCATGCAGATGAATAACACCGTTGGTTTTTTTCGGACACTATTAACCCTGGCTTTGGCTATGTGTTTAAGAATCGTGCCCTGGCCCGGAGATTTAGCAGCGTTCAATCCTGACTGGGTGCTTCTAACGCTTATTTACTGGTCACTTGCCGCACCTGATCGCATTGGCATCTTTCATGCGTGGACATTTGGTTTGCTCACCGATGTATTGACGGGCAGATTACTCGGTCAATATGCTTTGGCTTATTCATTGGTTATCTATATTTGCCTGAAACTACACAAGCGGTTGCGTCAATTTCCTATATTACAACAGGGATTATTTATCTTTTTCTGCCTGCTATTATCCCAACTATTGCTTTTTTTAATAAAGAACCTTCAGCATCCAGAGCAACTTCATGCCACTTTCTGGTTGCCCGTTTTTACCGGCACGGTATGTTGGCCCCTGGTTTATACGTTATTACGCTTTGTTCGTTTGTCGCGACGCCTGAAATAGAAAACGCTGCAATTCATGTCCAATAATTATGCTATTAAAGACCATTCAGTAGAGAATCGCCTGTTTCTCAATCGCATTGTTGCCGCTTCCATTGTTATCATTCTATTAACGTCGGGCCTGATCGTTCGTCTCATTTATCTGCAAATTGTCGGCCACGATCATTATTCGTCGCTGGCAAAAGATAACAGCATCAAAATTGTTCCCTTGGTGCCCACCCGTGGCATGATCTATGACCGGCACGGAAAAGTGTTAGCTGAAAACACGCCGTCTTACAGTTTGGAGCTAATTCCAGAACAAATCAGCAACATGGATGATACCTTATTAAGGTTACAAAAGCTGTTGGATATACCTGACGAAAAAATCGAGCAATATCAGAAATTGCGCAAACGCCAAAAACGCTTCGCCAGCACCCCGCTGTTATTAAGCATGAATGATGAAGAACTGGCAAAGTTTGCTGTTTCCCGGCCTTATTTCCCCGGCGTCGATTTTCATACGCAGCTGGTTCGACATTACCCCTACAGTGATTTAGCCGCTCATGTCATAGGCTACGTAGGCCGCATTAACGAGGAAGAACTTAAAGAGCTGCCCATCGCCGAATATAGGGGCTCCACTCATATTGGCAAACTGGGTGTAGAAAGTTCTTATGAATCCGAACTGCATGGCAAAACCGGTTATGCGGAAATAGAAACCAATGTACAGGCCAGACTCCTCAATACCCTGAACGAAGTCAGTCCAGATCCCGGTGCAAATCTTTATTTGACTCTGGATATTGATTTACAAAAAACGGCTTATGATGCGTTGGGCAGCTTCAACGGCGCCGTTGTTGCCATTGACATTAAAACTGGCGGTGTATTGGTCTTTGCAAGTCGCCCGGGATTTGACCCCAACCCTTTTGTGGTCGGCATAGCCAATGACGCCTATCAGGCATTGAAATCGTCGGAAAATCAACCACTCTATAATCGAGCGTTACGTGGATTATATCCACCCGGATCTACGGTCAAACCATTTATAGCGCTGGCAGGTCTTGAATACAATGCCATCAGCCCACAGCAAAGAATCTACTGTCCAGGTTCCTATCAATTGCCCGGAGTGAGTCACAGATATAGAGACTGGAAAAAAGGCGGGCATGGTTCAGTGTCTTTAAATCAGGCCATTACCGAATCTTGTGACGTTTATTTTTATCGTCTGGCAGCGACGCTCGGTATAGATCATATTCACAGTTTTTTACAGAAATTTGGCTTTGGTGAAAAGTCCGGCATAGATCTGGTGGGAGAAAAATCAGGATTATTGCCCTCGCGAGAGTGGAAGCTTAATCAAAAGAGTCAGGACTGGTATCCTGGAGAAACACTCATCACAGGCATAGGGCAGGGGTATCATCAGGTTACCCCCTTGCAGCTGGCCAGAGCAACGGCAACGTTGGCGAATAGAGGTATAGTGGTCACTCCCTTTCTGGTAGACAAAATTGTTAATGCACATGGCACTTATCCTGGCCCTGAAACTCATAAGGACATCATTCCGCTTAAACAGAAAAATGTTGATACCGTTATCGATGGGATGATAAATGTTATTCATAGCGCGCGCGGAACCGCCAAAGGCCTCAGCAGAAATATTAGCTATCGAATTGCTGGTAAAACCGGAACTGCCCAGGTTTTGGGAATTAAACAAAACGCAAAATATAACGAACATAGTATCGATTTTAAATATCGTGACCACGCGCTATTTATTTCCTTTGCTCCGGCCGATGACCCGAAAATTGCCGTTGCTGTCGTAGTCGAAAATGGCGGGCATGGTGGGTCAGTTGCGGCGCCTATTGCAGGACAGGTTATCAAGCAATTTTTACAGGAAAATAATGAAAACTGAAACCCGCCATGAACAATTTGAACCGCCTTCACTGCTCGGAAATCTCCTCAGAAAGCTGCACATAGACATTCCCCTGTTTATCGGCCTGTTTCTTACTTCCTTGCTAAGCTTCGCAATTCTCTACAGCGCGGGCAGTCAGGATATGGACGTACTGATGCGGCAGGCGGGCCGCATTGGATTGGCTTTTCTATTAATGACGGTGCTGGCTCATATCGATCCGTATCAGTTTAAGCGGTATTCCACGCTACTGTTCGGCCTTGGAATTTTCCTGCTTCTTGCCGTATTAATTATGGGGCAGACAAGTATGGGCGCCCAACGCTGGCTCGATTTGAGATTATTCCGTTTTCAGCCATCAGAAATGATTAAAATCACGACGCCAATGATGATTGCCTGGTATTTGGCAGAACACCCGTTGCCGCCAAAACCCAAGCAACTGTTTATTGCCGCCATTCTTATTATTGTCCCTACGTTATTGATTGCCAAGCAACCAGACCTAGGTACGGCTTTACTGGTAGCAAGCTCCGGCGCGGGGGTGTTGTTTTTTGCTGGCCTTTCCTGGTGGTTTTTGGCGGCGATCATCGGCGGGCTGGCTTCGTTGACACCTATTATTTGGCATTTTATGCGCGGCTATCAACGCGATCGGGTGCTCACCTTCCTGAACCCTGAAGCTGATCCGTTGGGCAGGGGTTACCATATTATTCAATCAAAAATAGCCATTGGTTCTGGCGGTATCTACGGTAAAGGCTGGCTAGGGAGTACCCAATCGGAACTGGATTTTTTGCCCGAAAGCTCAACCGACTTTATTTTTGCCGTATATGCCGAAGAATTTGGTCTATTCGGCTGCTTAGGATTGCTGATTCTGTATTTGTTAATTATCGCGCGTTGCCTCTATATCGCCAGTCAGGCTCAGGATAGCTATAGCCGGCTCTTGGCGAGCAGCCTGGCATTTACTTTTTTTGTTTATGTTTTTGTAAACATAGGTATGGTTATCGGGATTCTTCCGGTAGTCGGCGTTCCTTTGCCCCTGATCAGTTACGGCGGTACATCCATTGTCACACTGCTGGCTGGTTTCGGCATTCTAATGTCCATTCACACCCATAGAAAATTTCGAGCACACTAATGAAAATAAAACAGGCTAAAGGCGCAAGACTAAAGGCGCAATCTTACCCATTTGTATTCTGGTTCAGAGACAAAAAGCTCGCCTTTCGCCTTCCGCCTTTCGCCTTGTGCCTTTTACTCATGGCTTGTACCAGTAACATTACTGACACTGAGTTAGGTAATGCGTTTATTAACAAGATGGTCACAACGCATCAGTTTAACGAATCCAAACTTAATGAGTTGTTTCAATCTGTCGAAGTAAAAGAAGATATTATCAAGAAAATTTCGTCACCCGCAGAAGGTTTGCCCTGGTATAAATACCGCAAAATATTTATGACCGATGCCCGTATTGATGGAGGAGTAAAATTTTGGCAGGAAAACGAGCCCGCATTGACTGCAGTCGAACAACAGACAGGTGTGCCGGCAGAAATTATTATTGCCATTATCGGCGTTGAAACCTCTTATGGACAAAAGACCGGCAACCATCGGGTAATCGATGCCCTGTCTACACTGGCTTTTGCCTATCCCCCGCGCAGTAAATTCTTTCTTGGTGAATTGGAAAACTTCTTGCTGCTGTGCCGTGATGAACATATTAATCCCTTGGAGCCACTGGGTTCCTATGCCGGTGCAATGGGAATGCCACAATTTATGCCTAGCAGTTTTAGGAGCTACGCCGCTGATTTTGATAACGATAGCCGTCGAGATATTTGGCATAACAAAGGCGATGTTATCGCCAGTGTCGCTAATTACTTTGTTAAGCATCAATGGCAGCCCGGTCAGGCTATCGCCATTCCTGTGAGCGCGACCGGGGAAAGTTATAAATCCGTATTAAACAGTAACCTTAAGCCAGCCTTAAGACTTGACGAGTTAAAATCACTTAACTTAACAATATCGAGGCCATTACCTTTAAAAACTAAAGTAAAGCTACTTGCTTTTGAACAGCAGGAAGCTGAAGAACTCTGGGCGGGTTTAGACAACTTTTATGTCATTACCCGATACAACCACAGTCCTTTATATGCCATGGCTGTTTATCAGTTAAGCCAGGCTATTTTAGATAAAAAAGGCAGTTACTATGAACAAACTCCTATTAGCACTACTAATACTCACCCTTAGCGCCTGTTCTACTGAAAAAATTAAACCAAGCACAGCTAGTTTTACCCCTCCGGTCTCGATTGATCGCAGCGCTAGCAAAGAAGCCATCCATCCATTGAGACATCAATCACTATCGCAAATGGCTATTCATCATGAGCCAAATGAGATTGCCCAGCCACAAGAAGAACTCCTGCCGCGTATTAGACGCTATATAAAACAGGGTGTTGCTTCCTGGTATGGCCCTGGATTTCACGGCAAAAAAACCGCTACCGGTGAAATATTCGATATGTATGCGATGACAGCTGCCCATAAAACGCTGCCGATTCCTTCTTATGCTCAGGTTACAAATCTGGAAAATAATCGTAGCGTTATTGTCAGAATCAATGACAGAGGCCCCTTTGTCGGCAACAGAGAATTGGACTTGTCTTATGCCGCCGCAAAAAATCTGGATATGGAAAAGGACGGCACAGGATCCATAGAAATAAAGGCAATATCACCGAGTCAGGCTTTACCTCACATACAACAAATTGCCGCTGCACAAGCGCAAGATGTCTACTTGCAAGTGGGTATTTTCGGCAGCGAAAAAAAGGCAATGAAATTGAAAAATAAAATAGCCGAAAATCAATTGCCTGAAGCGAATATTCGTTCGTCTACCTACAAAAGAGCCACTCTTTACAAAGTTCAACTCGGACCCATTAACTCAGCTGCTGCCGCTAATCAATTGAGCGAAAAGTTGGCAAGAATAGGCTTAACCGACACACAATTTGTTACTGAATCCAAACAATCTTAATGCTCGCATGGTATAATATCGGTATAAATATTGTTTTACTGTCGATTTTATAGAGCATGAATCCTTTTAAAAAAACTATCCTATTAATATTTTTTGGCTTTATCGTTACCACTTTTCAGGCAAATGCTGAAACCGCCGAAATTGCAACCCCCCCCGCCCCCACATTAGCCGCCACTGCATATATATTACAGGATTTTCATACCGGTAAAGTTCTGGCAGAAAATAATGCAGATGCCAGACTCGCTCCCGCCAGTCTAACTAAGATAATGACGGTTTATGTGGTCTTTAGAGAGCTCAGTAATGGTCACTTAAAATTGGACGATGTGGCCACCATAAGCGAAAAGGCCTGGAAAACATCCGGTTCACGTATGTTTGTTGAGCTCGGCAACCAGGTTAAAATTGAAGATTTGTTAAAAGGCGTCATTATTCAATCTGGTAATGATGCGAGTGTCGCGCTGGCTGAACATGTCGCGGGCAATGAGGCTACCTTTGCCGACATGATGAATCAGCATGCTGTTCGGCTGGGAATGACCAATAGCTATTTCAAAAACAGTGATGGACTACCCATGGAAGATCATTACACCAGCGCTCGGGATTTGGCCGTTCTTACTGCGGCTTTAATCAAAGAATTTCCCGACTGGTATCGATGGTTTTCGCAAAAAGAATTTACCTTTAACAAAATCACTCAGCAGAACCGCAACAAATTGCTTTCACGTGATGAGTCGGTAGACGGCGTTAAAACCGGATTCACTGATGAAGCCGGTTATTGCCTGGTTGCCTCTGCGCTAAGAGAAGACATGCGTCTTATTTCTGTCGTCATGGGAACAAAAAGCACCAACGCCAGAGCCAACGAAAATCAATCGCTGCTCAACTATGGCTTCCGCTTTTTTGAATCACATCGCTTATATGGCGGAAAAACGCCTTTAAATGAAGCCAGAATCTGGAAAGGGGCAAGTAAAACCATACCATTAGGTTTGGCCGACGATCTTTACGCAACTATTCCTCGCCGCCAATCCGCCGACCTTAAAGCCGTTATTACTGTCGATAAAAAAATCACTGCGCCTATTAAAGAAGGGGCAAAGCTTGGCTCTGTCAAGGTCACACTTAAAGATGAGGTGATTGCTGAAAAAGATTTGATAGCCTTGAAATCTGTGGATCAAGGCAACATTTTTCAGAGACTGTCTGATAGCGTATTGATGATGATGGACAAGTCAGATGATGGAAAATAAAACAGTTTATTTAAACGGACACTATTTGCCTTTAAATGAAGCCAAGGTTTCGGTATTGGATCGCGGTTTTTTATTTGGCGATGGCGTTTATGAAGTCATTCCTTCTTATTCCGGTCATTTATTTCATTTTCAAGACCACCTTGAGCGATTAGAAAACAGCCTGGCTTCTATTCGTTTGGCTAACCCCCATACCCGAGATCAGTGGTTGGATATATTGACTCCACTGCTGGATGCCACACTTGATCAGTATATTTATTTACAGATTACCCGTGGTGTTGCGCCCAAGAGAGATCATGCTTTTCCTGATAACACACCCGCTACCATTTTTGCCATGTGCTCAGCTATAGTGCCCTTTGCCGGTTTAAGTCAGGGGGTAAAAGCTGTCAGCATGGATGACACGCGGTGGAAGTTTTGCAATATAAAAGCCATTACCCTGCTGGGTAATATCCTCCATAGGCAAGAAGCTATTGATCAGGGCTGTGCCGAAGCGTTGTTGGTTAAAGATGGCTATGTTATTGAAGGCGCGGCCAGCAATGTATTTGCAGTGATTGATGGCGTTCTGTTTACGCCGCCTAAAGGCAATGACATTCTTCCCGGCATTACTCGTGATGTGATTCTTGATATTGCCCGAAAAAACAACATTCCTTGCAGCGAAGATAAAATTCCATTTGCCGCATTACAACAAGCCAGCGAAATCTGGGTGACCAGTTCTACCCGTGAGATTATTCCAATCGTTGAGCTTGATTCCAAACTGGTTTCAGATGGCAAACCCGGCCCAGTATGGCATACCATGAATCAACTTTTTCAAACTTACAAAAAATCACTGTTATGAGCGATGAAGCCGCTTCGGAATTTCCCTGCCAGTTTGCCATTAAAGTCATCGGGAATGATAATACAGGCAAAGTCGGCCCTGAACTCGAAAAGGCTGTTCAGGAAATCGTCCATCGTTATACGCCGATCAGTAATGTTGGCGATACGTATTCGCGACTTAGCAAAGACGGCAAATATACCGCCGTAACCGTCATGATAACAGCCTCCAGTAAGCAGCACTTGGATTCTATTTATAAGGAATTAAGCGTTCATCCACTTATTTTGGTGGCTTTGTAGTTTCGGCCTGGTTGGTCTTAAACATGATCCGATTTAGAATCTGAATCAACTTTTTTAGCGAGAATAGAACACCCCTTATGAGTGAAGAAACCCTTTTGGAATTTCCCTGCCAGTTTCCAATAAAAGCCATGGGTAAAGCTGATTTGGAACTTGATTTACTGGTAGTTGAAATTGTTCGTCGCCATGCCCCTGACCTTAAAGAGAGCGCAGTAAAGACAAGGCCCAGCAAAGACGGCAACTTCATTGCGGTGACGGTCATTGTAGAAGCCTCCAGCAAGCAACAGCTGGATGCAATCTACCAGGATTTAACAGACCATCCTCATGTTTTAATGGCTTTGTAGGGACAATATTCTTGTAATGTCCCTTATTGAGCCGTGTGGAAACTACAAGGGATTGCCCCTATGACACTGAACTAACCCAATGATCTAAATGCCAGTGATACGTAATTTAGGATTACAAGATTATGAAACCACTTGGCAAAATATGCAGCTTTTTACCCAGGAACGCAACGCAGAAACGGCTGACGAGCTTTGGATAGTCGAACACCTTCCCGTTTACACATTGGGCTTGAACGGCAAACGTGAACATTTATTGAACACCAGCAACATCCCGGTTATACATTCCGATCGGGGCGGCCAGGTTACTTATCACGGCCCCGGACAACTGGTTATTTACACGTTATTGGACATTAAGCGTCTAAAGATCAACATACGTGAATTGGTTACGCTTTTAGAACAAGCTATGATTAACACGTTGGCTCAGCATGGCATTTTTGCCGTTTCCAGGGCTGATGCACCGGGCGTTTATGTAAAGGATAATAAAATCGGCTCTATCGGCTTAAGAATTAAAAAAAACTGTAGTTACCATGGACTGAGTCTCAATAATGACATGGATTTGCGCCCTTTCGACCATATTAATACTTGCGGCTACTCAGATCTTAAAGTCACTCAAATAGCTGATCTGGGTGTAACTATCAGCTCTATTCAACTTGCAAACTCCGTTATTCAGGCTATTACCACGGCACTACCAACATGACCATTCAAGCACCTTCCCGCTCTACTCCCGAATCACACCAGCGCAGTGCGGAAAAACTGGCGCGCATCCCTATAAAAGTTGAGCCTAGCGATACGGTGTTGCGTAAACCCGACTGGATACGGGTAAAACTTTCAGCCAGTGACGAGATCGCAAAAATCAAACACTTGTTGCGTGAGCATCAATTGCACTCCGTTTGCGAGGAAGCAGCCTGCCCAAACCTGAGCGAGTGTTTTCAGCACGGAACCGCCACATTCATGATAATGGGCGATTTATGTACACGTCGCTGTCCTTTTTGTGATGTGGCGCATGGAAAACCGCTGGCGCTGGACAAGGCTGAACCGCAAAACCTGGCGGATGCCATACAGGCAATGGCGCTAAAATATGTAGTCATCACCTCGGTGGATCGTGATGATTTAAGAGACGGTGGAGCCGGGCATTTTGCCGAGTGTATAAAAAAAATACGCCATCAAACACCTGCTACAAAAATTGAAATTTTGGTTCCAGACTTTCGTGGTCGCATGGATAAAGCCATAGAGATACTTGCCCAAGAACCTTGTGATGTATTCAACCACAACCTGGAAACTGTTCCGAGGCTTTATAAACAGGTGCGCCCCGGTGCCGATTACTCAGGTTCATTAGCGCTGTTAAGCAAGTATGGTAAAGTGCAACCGCAAACGCCAACTAAATCAGGGCTGATGTTAGGCGTAGGGGAAGATCAGGAAGAAGTACACCAGGTTATGAGAGATTTATTGGCTCACGGTTGCTCAATGTTGACACTCGGCCAATATCTGCAACCCACCAAGGCCCATTTCCCTGTCAAAAACTATATCACCCCGGAACAATTCGATGATTACGGCACATTTGCCAAGCAATTAGGTTTTAAACAAGTAGCGAGTGCGCCAATGGTCAGATCTTCTTATCATGCCGATCTTCAGGCTAAAACAATTATCTGACTCGGTTCCCACTATCTCATTTGTTTAATAATAGCTATTCAAATTTCACTGAAGCCGGTTAACTCAAGTATCTAGAATATTAAGATATGACAAGGCACTGCAAAAACTTTTTAAAATAAATCACAAATTGAACTTTTATCTGTTAGCTAGGGGCTTGACAATGTTTCCAGTCGATTTGGGCAGAAACTGCTTTCACCAAAGACAACATGTACCGCTTTTTTCAGTAGAATCAATGGTAGATCTGAATGTGGCTTACTGCCCTGTAATGATGGGCGAAATACTGGCAATCATGGAGGACTTTTTGCACATTCAAAAGTAAAAATATCACCCCTCGCTAAAGATTGTAACTTATGTATTCCACCCTTTTTTCGCTGGATACATAGTTTTCTTGTTAAACCAGCATTAAAAGTCACAACTGTACAAAGCTATTTTCGCTGCCTTGCCGGAAGATTCATTAAGACGTTACAGTTATGCGGTTCTGTCGCAAAATTTTTCAGATCGAGAGATAATTTGTAATTTTTAGTGACTGGATGTACCGATGATCAGTTTTAAAGGCGCCCATTTTCCAAAAG
>Ga0209797_10001168_pt1 | contig 13187 bp, 9 predicted proteins | sample DOMMetBare3Fresh_2_FD_187472 | JGI IMG/M metagenome (GOLD analysis project Ga0209797, IMG submission 187472) | Wetland sediment microbial communities from St. Louis River estuary, USA, under dissolved organic matter induced mercury methylation -... | ecosystem: Environmental > Aquatic >... | reverse complement strand
GGCGGCCGTTATGCCCTGGTGACGATGTGCATCGGCGGCGGGCAGGGCATTGCCGCGGTATTCGAACGCCTCTGATCCACAACCAAGGCGGCAGGCCGGCCTGCCGCCTCGTCGGCGATGCTTTCAGCGCGGGAAGTCGGCGAAAGTCGAAGGCCCGCTATGGGATGGTCTTGGAGGCCTCGGCCGAGAACGCGCTCTCGCTGCCGGCACCGTCGTAAGCCGTGACCGCGAAGTAGTAGGTCTGCCCTGACGGCAGATCGCGCACGGTGTAGGTCGTTGCGGTGCCAGCCGCCAAGCCGAAGCCCCGAGCTTGCCGGTAGGAGCCAGGCGCGGTGCCCCAGTAGACCCGGTAGCCGGCCACGCGTGGGTCGGACGCTGGGGACCAGCCCAATGCGGCCGTGCCAACGGCGGACACTGTCGAACTGGCGCCCAGCACCTCGCAGTGCTTGACCTGATTCGGCGCCGGGTCGGTGCCGAAGAAGGCGTTGCTGCAGGTGCCGCTGCCGGTGACGCTGCGCTGCACCCAGATGCTTCCCAGCCCGTAGCGGACCGTGCTCGCGGAGGCCAGCGAGAACGACTGGTTCTCGTTGGCCAGGAAGCTCCAACCCGTGGCGGTTGGTGCCGGCGCAGGTGCGGGCGCCGGAGCAGTTCCGCTCGTGCCCAGGAGTTCGCAGCGCTTGACGACGTTGGGCGCCGGGTCGGAGCCGAAGTAGCCGTTGGAGCAGTTGGCCGAACCGCTGACGGTGCGTTGCAGCCACGTGCCGCCCGCGCCGTAGCGCACCGTGCCTGTGCCGGACACCGAAAACGCCTCGTTTTCGTTGGCCAGGAAGGTCCATGCCGCGGGCGCTGGCGCCGGGGCCGGCGGCGTGATTGCGCCGCTGCTCGCGTAGTCACAATGCTTGACGCGCAGGAACGCAGGGTCGGACCATTGCGCGTTGTCGCACCCGATGGCATTGGTGACCGTCTTGTAGACGTAGGCGCCGTCGATGCCGTAACGAACGAGTTGCGTGTCAGGCACGCGGCAGATCTCGCCTTCGACGGCGCAACGCGTCCAGGTTTCAGTGCCGGTGGCCGTGGCCTGTGCAACTTCGCTGCGGCCAGCCACCGCGGTGCGACTGGACTGCTCCGCGGCGGCGTCGTTGGCGCCATTGCTGCCGTCTGCGCTGCTGCCACCGCAGCCCGCGATGCCCAGCGACAGCACGGCGGCCAGACCGAGAGGCCACGAGCGCTGCGGTGCGAGTGAGGCGCACTGCAGGGCAGCGAGCCGAAGGAGGCGCATGCGACGACCGCGCATGGCCATGCGAGCTTTTTGACTCATAGTATTTTTTTCCTCGCCTGCGCAGTGAATGACTCACTGCGCGACGGGATCACCAACGAACACGACGGCGCGCATGGTGGCAGCGCTGTTTGCTGCGCGCCAACGTTGGTGCGGTTAGAGAGGTGTCATGCCGTAAGTGCAGACGCCACCGTCTGATCGCTGCAACCGCTGCAATGACGGTTCGAATCGGCGTTTGACGCGCCCGCCGCAGGATTGCATCGACTTACACCTGCGTCGCACTCGCCAGGCTGCGGTGCGCGCTCAAGCTCTCAAGCGGCGGCTTCGAGCCCGCTGGCGAAGTGCTCGCGCATCAGCTTGACGGCCTTGGCGCTCTCGCGGGCGGTGATCGCGGCCATCAGCGCCCGGTGCTCGGCCAGGGAATCCGCAAGCCGGCCCTGCTTGAACAGCGAGTGGTGGCGATTCAACTTCATCACCTTGCGCAGGTCGGCCACGATCTGGGTACGCCAGCGGTTGCCCGCGACGTCGAGCAGGGCCATGTGAAACTGCTCATTGGTGGCGAAGAAGGCGTCGCGCTGGCGCACTTGTCGTTCCAGGCGTTCGTGCAGCTGCTGCAGCCGCACCAGCTGCTCGTCGCTGGCGCCGCGCGCTGCTTCGCCTGCCGCGTCGGCCTCGAGCAGCGACAGCAGGTGGTAGATCTGCGCCACGTCGTCGCGGCTCATCTCGGCGACGTAGGCGCCACGACGTGGCTTCATCGTCACCAGGCCCTCGGCGGCAAGCACCTTCAGCGCCTCGCGCAGCGGCGTGCGGCTGATGCCGTACTCGGCAGACAGTTTCGACTCGTCGATCCAGGAGCCGGGCTCCAATTCGCGAGCGAAGATCTGCCCACGCAGGCGCTCGGCCACGTCCTCATAGAGCGCGCGGCGGGACAGTGAGCCCGCTGGGGCGGGTGCGGCAGCAGCGGTCATCGTGTGCAGTCAGTTTCATGTTGGATTTGAATTCATAATTATGGATAATGCAAGGGCTGATGGAGTGGCGCTGAAGGGAGCGGGAAGCCCGCCTGCAGGCAGGCCACACTGCGCCTGACGCCGACCGAGGAGATGACGATGGCCGATCGACCCGCAACGATGAGTGACTGGCAGCGCGCCGCGGCCAGGTCGGCGCCCGGCGGCGACGTCGATGCGCTGAACTGGGTCACGCCCGAAGGGCTCACGGTCAAGCCGCTGTACACCGCCGCAGACATCGCGGGTCTGGCCGACCCGTCGCTGGCCGACACGCTGCCTGGCTTTGCGCCCTACGTGCGCGGCCCGCAGGCGACGATGTACGCGGTCCGGCCATGGACGATCCGCCAGTACGCCGGCTTCTCGACCGCCGAGGACAGCAACGCGTTCTACCGCCAGAACCTCGCGGCCGGCGGGCAGGGCGTGAGCGTCGCGTTCGACCTGGCGACGCACCGCGGTTACGACAGCGACCATCCGCGCGTCACCGGCGACGTCGGCAAGGCCGGCGTGGCCATCGACTCGGTCGAGGACATGAAGATCCTGTTCGACGGCATCCCGCTCGACAAGGTCAGTGTCTCGATGACGATGAATGGAGCGGTGCTGCCGGTGCTTGCGGGCTACGTCGTGGCGGCCGAGGAGCAGGGGGTTTCGCAGGAGCAGCTCTCGGGGACGATCCAGAACGACATCCTCAAGGAGTTCATGGTCCGCAACACCTACATCTACCCGCCCGAGCCTTCGATGCGGATCGTCGCGGACATCATCGAGTACACGGCCCGCAAGATGCCGAAGTTCAACTCGATCTCGATCTCCGGCTACCACATGCAGGAAGCGGGTGCGAACCAGGCGCTCGAGCTGGCGTTCACGCTCGCCGACGGCAAGGAGTACGTGAAGACGGCCATCGCCAAGGGCCTGGATGTCGACGAGTTCGCCGGCCGCCTGAGCTTCTTCTGGGCGGTCGGCATGAACTTCTACCTCGAGATCGCCAAGATGCGCGCCGCACGCCTGCTCTGGCATCGCATCATGAGCGGCTTCAGTGCCAGCAACCCGAAGAGCCTGATGCTGCGCACGCACAGCCAGACCTCGGGTTGGAGCCTGACCGAGCAGGACCCGTACAACAACATCGTGCGCACGACGATCGAGGCCATGGCGGCCGTGTTCGGCGGCACGCAGTCGCTTCACACCAACTCGTTCGACGAAGCCATCGCGCTGCCGACCGAGTTCTCGGCGCGCATCGCGCGCAATACGCAACTCATCATCCAGGAAGAGACGCACATCCCCGATGTCGTCGATCCCTGGGCCGGCAGCTACCTGATGGAAACGCTGACCCAGCAGATGGCCGAGGCGGCGTGGAAGATCATCGAAGAGGTCGATGCCATGGGGGGCATGACCAAGGCCGTGGACAGCGGCTGGGCCAAGCTGAAGATCGAGGCCAGCGCGGCGCAGAAGCAGGCCCGCATCGACCGCGGCGCGGATGTGATCGTGGGCGTCAACAAGTACAGGCTGGCGCAAGAGGAGGCATTGCAGATCCGCGAGGTCGACAACCATGCGGTGCGCGAGAACCAGATCGCGCGTCTGCACGACTTGCGCGCCGGGCGCGATGCGGCCAAAGTGCAGTCGGCGCTCGATGCGCTGACGGCATGTGCTGAAAGCGGCCAAGGCAATCTGCTCGATCTGTCGATCCAGGCTGTGCGCCTGCGCGCCACGGTCGGCGAAGTCAGCGATGCGCTTGAAAAAGTCTGGGGGCGCCACCGCGCCGATACGCAAAAGGTGACCGGTGTGTACGCAGCTGCCTACGACAGCGCCGAGGGTTGGGACAAGCTCAAGGCCGAGATCGCGGCCTTTGCCGAAGCGCAGGGCCGACGCCCGCGCGTGATGATCTCCAAGCTCGGCCAGGACGGCCACGACCGCGGCGCCAAGGTCGTCGCCACGGCATTTGCCGATCTCGGCTTCGACGTCGACATCGGCCCACTGTTCCAGACGCCCGAAGAATGCGCACGCCAGGCGATCGAGAACGACGTCCACGCCGTCGGCGTGAGCACGCTCGCGGCGGGTCACAAGACACTGGTGCCGGCGATCATTGCCGAGCTGAAGAAGCAGGGCGCCGACGACATCATTGTCTTTGTCGGCGGCGTGATTCCGAAGCAGGACTACGAGTTTCTGTACGAGGCTGGCGTGAAGGGCATCTACGGACCGGGCACGCCGATTCCGGCGAGCGCGAAAGATGTGCTCGAGCAGATCAGGAAGGCGGTCGGGGCGTGACCTCATCGGCGATGGTCGGGGCGGTAGAGCGCGGCGACCGCCGTGCGCTGGCCAAGGCCATCACCCTGATCGAGTCGACGCGAACCGATCACCGGCGCGCGGCCGACGCGCTGCTCGATGCGTTGATGCCGCAGACGGGGCGCTCGTTGCGCCTCGGCATCTCGGGTGTTCCCGGCGTCGGCAAGAGCACATTCATTGAAACCCTGGGCCTGCACCTGATTGGACAAGGCCACCGCGTTGCCGTGCTCGCCGTCGATCCGTCATCGTCGCTGTCCGGCGGCTCGATCCTGGGCGACAAGACGCGCATGGAAAAGCTCTCGGTCAACGATGCAGCCTTCATCCGCCCGACGCCCACGTCGGGCGCCCTCGGCGGCGTGGCCGAGCACACGCGCGAGGCGCTGCTGCTGTGCGAGGCGGCAGGCTTCGACGTCGTCATCGTCGAGACCGTCGGTGTCGGCCAGAGCGAAACCGCGGTCGCCGGCATGACCGACCTGTTCGTGCTGTTGCAACTGCCCAATGCCGGCGACGATCTGCAGGCCATCAAACGCGGTGTGATGGAGCTGGCCGATCTGGTGGCGATCAACAAGGCCGACATCGACGAGGCCGCGGCCACGCGCGCGCAGGCGCAGATCACGAGTGCACTGCGCGTCTTCGGTTTTCACGGTCGCGCCGATCATCATGCGGTGCCGGTGCTGAAGCTGAGTGCGATCAGGGGCGATGGCATCGCGGCGTTCTGGCAGACGGTGCAAACAGAGATTGATCAGCGCCGGCGCAGTGGCGCATTCGACGCTCGCCGCCGCGCGCAGCGCGAGGCATGGCTGTGGGACATCGTGCAGTCAAGGCTGCTCGCCGACTTCAAGCAGCATGCCGCCGTGCGTGCGGCGCTGCCGTCAACGCTCGCCGACGTCAATGCAGCGCGCACCGCGCCGACCGTGGCCGCACGCGGGTTGCTCAACCTGTTCGAAAAGAACTGATTCCAGGAGACCACAAGGTGCACGACATCATCGAGCAACTCGAGAAGAAACGGGTCGCCGCGCGCCTGGGTGGCGGCGAGAAGCGCGTCGCCGCGCAGCACGCCAAAGGCAAGCTGAGCGCCCGCGAACGGCTGGAACTGCTGTTCGATCAAGGCAGCTTCGAAGAGTGGGACATGTTCGTCGAGCACCGCTGTGTCGATTTCGGCATGGCCGACAACAAGATCCCCGGCGATGGCGTCGTCACCGGCTACGGCATGATCAACGGCCGCCTGGTCTTCGTCTTCAGCCAGGACTTCACCGTTTTCGGCGGCGCGCTGTCAGAAGCCCATGCCGAGAAGATCTGCAAGGTCATGGACCAGGCGATGAAGGTCGGCGCGCCGGTGATCGGCCTGAACGACAGCGGCGGTGCGCGCATCCAGGAGGGCGTGGCTTCGCTCGGCGGCTATGCCGAAGTCTTTCAGCGCAATGTCATGGCTTCGGGCGTGATCCCGCAGATCAGCATGATCATGGGCCCGTGCGCCGGCGGCGCCGTCTACTCGCCGGCGATGACCGACTTCATCTTCATGGTCAAGGACTCGAGCTACATGTTCGTCACCGGCCCCGAGGTCGTGAAGACGGTGACGCATGAGGAGGTGACGGCCGAGGAGCTCGGTGGCGCCGTCACGCATACCGGCAAGAGCGGTGTCGCCGACCGCGCCTTCGACAACGATGTGGAGGCGCTGCTGATGCTGCGCCGCTTCTTCAATTACTTGCCGTTGAACAACCGAACCGGTGCGCCGTCGCGTCCGAGCGGCGATCCGGCAGACCGCAACGACTACTCGCTCGACACGTTGGTGCCCGACAACCCGAACAAGTCCTACGACATCACTGAGCTGATCCTGAAGGTCGTCGACGACGGCGACTTCTTCGAATTGCAGCCCGACTACGCGAAGAACATCGTCATCGGCATGGCGCGCATGGAGGGTCGCACGGTCGGCATCGTCGCCAACAACCCGCTGGTGCTGGCAGGCTGCCTCGACATCAAGTCGAGCATCAAGGCGGCACGCTTCGTGCGCTTCTGCGACGCATTTTCGATTCCGGTGGTCACCTTCGTCGATGTGCCGGGTTTCATGCCGGGCACGTCGCAGGAGTGGGGCGGCATCATCAAACACGGCGCGAAGCTGCTCTACGCTTATGCCGAATGCACAGTGCCCAAGGTCACCGTCATCACGCGCAAGGCCTACGGCGGCGCCTACGACGTGATGAGCAGCAAGCACCTGCGCGGCGACGTCAACTTCGCCTGGCCGAACGCCGAGATCGCGGTCATGGGCGCCAAGGGCGCCGTCGAGATCATCTTCCGCGAAGACAAGGGTGATCCGGCCAAGCTTGCGGCCAAGGAGGCCGAGTACAAGGCACGCTTCGCGAATCCGTTCGTCGCCGGTGCGCGCGGCTACATCGACGACGTGATCCAGCCGCACGAGACGAGAAAGCGGATCTGCCGCTCGCTGGCGATGTTGAAGGACAAGAACATCGAGAACCCATGGCGCAAGCACGGCAACATTCCGTTATGACCCACCCCCGAAGCGGCATCGCTGCTCCCCCTCGAGGGGGCGGCGCCGGCGGCCCGGTGAAGCCGGACACGCGGCCCTGGCTTGGATGCATCGTTGGAGCGCAGCTGATATGTTCACCAAGATCCTGATTGCGAACCGCGGCGAGATCGCCTGCCGGATCATCAAGACCGCGAAGAAGCTCGGCATCAAGACGGTCGCCGTGTACTCCGAAGCCGACCGCGACGCGCTGCACGTCGAGCTCGCCGACGAATCCGTGCTGATCGGCCCGGCGCCGAGCCGCGAGAGCTACCTCGTTGCCGACAAGATCATCGTGGCGGCGAAGCAGACCGGCGCGCAGGCGATCCACCCGGGCTACGGTTTCCTGTCGGAGAACGAAGCTTTCGCCAAACGCGTCGAGGAAGAAGGCCTGGTCTTCATCGGCCCCAAGCACTACAGCATCGCCGCAATGGGCGACAAGATTGCGTCGAAGAAACTCGCCAAGTCAGCCTTGGTCAACACCATCCCCGGCTGGAACGAGGCCATCGAATCGGCCGAGCAGGCGGTGAAGATTGCGAGGGACATCGGCTACCCGGTGATGATCAAGGCCAGTGCCGGTGGCGGCGGCAAGGGCCTGCGCGTGGCCTTCAACGACAACGACGCCTTCGACGGCTTCACGTCCTGCCGCAACGAAGCCAAGAACAGCTTCGGCGACGACCGTGTCTTCATCGAGAAGTTCATCGAGCAGCCGCGGCACATCGAGATCCAGGTGCTTGGCGATGCGCACGGCAACGTCGTCTTCCTGCACGAGCGCGAGTGCAGCCTGCAGCGCCGTCACCAGAAGGTGATCGAAGAAGCGCCGTCGCCGTTCATCAGCGACGAGACGCGGCAGAAGATGGGCGCGCAGGCGGTGGCGCTGGCCAAGGCGGTGAAGTACCAGAGCGCGGGCACGGTCGAGTTCGTCGTCGGCGCCGATCAGAGCTTCTACTTCCTGGAGATGAACACACGGCTGCAGGTCGAGCACCCGGTCACCGAGTGCATCACCCGGCTCGATCTGGTCGAGTTGATGATCCGTGTCGCGGCAGGCGAGGCGCTGCCGTTTGCGCAGGCGCAGATTCCGCGCCAGGGCTGGGCGATCGAGTGCCGCATCAATGCGGAAGACCCGCTGCGCAACTTCCTGCCCTCGACCGGGCGGCTGGTCACTTTCCGGCCGCCGGCGACGACGATGGAGGCGGCGCGGCCGATGCCCGAGGGCGGCGGCGTGCGGGTGGACACCGGCGTCTACGAAGGCGGCGAGATCCCGATGCACTACGACTCGATGATCGCCAAGCTGATTGTCCATGGCCGCGATCGCGCCGAAGCGATCGCCCAGATGCGCGACGCACTCAATGCCTTCGTGGTCCGCGGCATCTCGAGCAACGTCTCCTTTCAGTCGGCGCTGCTGGCGCACCCGAAGTTCGTCTCGGGCCAGTTCAACACCAACTTCATCGCCGAGCACTATGGCAAGGGCTTCTCCACGGCCGACGTGGCGCACGACGATCCGATGTTCCTCGTCGCGCTGGCCGCGTTCGTGCGCCGCAAGGCGCGCGAACGCGCCATGGGTATCAGCGGCCAGATCGACGGCCACCGCGCCAAGAACCTGCCCGATCTGGTGGTCGTGGTGCAGAAGCCCGATGGCGCGCACGAGCACCATCGGCTGCACATCGAAGAGTTCGAGCCCAAGGCAGGCAAGGCCGATGTGGTCATCGAGGGCCGTCACTTTGCAATTCAAAGCACGACGCGCCTGGGCGACACGCTGATGACCGGCACATGCAACGGCAAACCCTTCGCTGCGCAGGTCGAGCGCGGCGGCGCGAAGAATCCGCTGGCAATTCGCGTGGCGCACAACGGCATGTCGATCCTGACGCTCGCGCTGCTGCCGCGTGCCGCCGAGTTGCTGAAGCTGATGCCGCACAAGGCACCGCCGGACCTGTCGAAGTTCCTGCTGTCGCCGATGCCGGGCCTGCTCGCCGACATCACCGTACAGCCCGGCCAGAAGGTTCTCGCCGGCGAAAAACTGGCCGTGATCGAGGCAATGAAGATGGAGAACATCCTCACCGCCACGCAGGACGGAACGGTCAAGGAGGTGCTGGCGAAAAAGGGCGAGACCTTGGCCGTGGACCAGCCGATCGTGTCGTTCGCGTGAACCCGGTGCGACGCCGCACGGTCGTTGCCGCAGCCGGCGCCGCGGCGCTTGGGGCCTGTGCCGTCTCGCCCACGCAACCCGGCGGCGACAGCTTGCGCATCGGTGTGGCGTCCTGCGCCGACCAGGACAAAGCGCAGCCGATCTGGGACGCTGCGCTTCAGCAACGCTGTGCTTTCTTTGTCTTCGCAGGAGACAACGTCTATGCGAGCGAAACGCCGTTCGACATCGTGAGGCTGCGCAAGGCCTACGACGACCTTGCGGCGAAAGCCAACTTCCAGCGCCTGCGCCAGACCACGCCGCACCTTGCGGTATGGGACGACCATGACTTCGGCGCGAACGACGGCGGAGCCGAGTTCGTGCACAAGCAGGCCAGCAAGGACGAATTCCTGCGCTTCTGGAACCTGCGCGCTGATGACCCCCGCCGTTCGCGTGATGGCCTGTATCACGCCCACGTCATCGAACAGGGCGGACGGCGCGTACAGATCATCGGCCTTGACACGCGCTGGTTCCGCTCGCCGCTCAAAGCCACCGACCAACGCGGCGCGCCGGGCAAAGAGCGCTATGTGCCTGATCCCGACCCCACCAAGACGATGCTCGGTGAGGCGCAGTGGCGCTGGCTCGACGCGCAGTTGCGCGTGCGCGCCGATGTGCGCGTGATCGTCAGCAGCGTGCAATGCGTCGTCGACGGCCACGGCTTCGAGCGCTGGGGCAACCTGCCCGCCGAGCGCGAGCGCCTGTACCGATTGATCCGTGACACCGGCGCGCGCGGCGTCGTCGTGGTGTCCGGCGATCGGCACATCGGCGGCATCTACCGCGAGGCCAACGCCACGTTGCCGTATCCCATCTACGAGATGACGAGCAGCGGCGTCACGCATCCCTGGGCTGCCGCCACGGAGGCCGGGCCGAACCGCATCGGCCCGCTGGTCACCGTCCACCACTATGGTGTGATCGAGGTCGATTTTCTTGCACGCAAGCTGGCACTGGCGCTGCGCGGGCTGGACAATCGTGCGGTGCATTCGCAGGTCATCGCTTTCGACGAGTTGCGCATCTCATGAACAAACCCTTTCGCATCCTCGGCCTCCAGCAGATCGCCATCGGCGGCGTGAGCAAGCAGCGCCTGAAGTCCCTTTGGGTCGATGTGCTCGGCCTCGACGTCAAGAGCACCTTCATCAGTGAACGCGAGAACGTCGATGAAGACATCTGCGCCTTGGGGCAGGGGCTGCATGCGGTCGAGGTCGATCTGATGCAGCCGATGGACCCTGACAAGAAGCCCGCGGTCCACACCACGCCGCTGAACCACGTCGGCCTGTGGGTCGATGACCTGCCCAAAGCCGTGTCCTGGATGACGGCACACGGCGTGCGGTTCGCGCCGGGCGGCATCCGCAAGGGCGCTGCGGGTCACGACATCTGTTTCATCCACCCCAAGGGCAACGAGGAGTTTCCGCTGGGGGGCGAGGGCGTGCTGATCGAACTGGTGCAGGCGCCGCCGGCGGTGATCGCGGCGCTCGGCTGAGCGGCACTTTTTTTTCGGCCTGGGCGATCCGCCGTGCATCCAGACCGCGCGCGGCGTCGTAGAGCCCCTTAGCAACCGCACGCCCGCCAAGCATTCGACGTCAGTTGCCGAACCGTCCCTGGCCGGCGCGCTGGCGTCCACAGCGGCTTGGCCAGGCCCCCCTACGGCCGGCGCACGATCCATCCCACGACGGGGCTTCGCACTGGCCATCTCGAGGAGATTGCTGTGAAGTTTGCTTGCACCCGACTGATTGCCGCGGCCGCACTCGCCGTTGGCGCCATCGCCACCCAGGCGTCGAGCCACCGCGAGGCGCTGGCGGTGCTCAACGAGCCCTGCGCCGACAACACCGACACCTATGCCTGGGTCAAGCCGGGCACCCACGACAAGCTGTACCTGATCATGAACTTCAACCCGCTGCACGAGCCCGGGCAGGGCAACCAGGGCCTGCGCGCGTGCAACGGCTACCGCTACGAGTTCCACATCGGCATCGGCGAGAGCCTGAAGTCGCGCGTCATCTACCGCGTTGAGTTCAAGAACACGCTGGTGGCCGAACAAACCCCCAGCCCGACCGACCCGTTGGGCGGCGGCAACGAGCTGCTGTGGCAACTCACCGGTGGCACCGAGACGATGAAGGTGACGCGCATCGTGCGTGGCGACCGCGACCGCGACGACGGCGACGACAAGGACGACGATGACCGTGACCAGCGTCGCGTCAGCGTGCTCGGCAACAACCTGAAGGTGTTGCCCAACAACCACGGCCCGCAGACCGATCGACTCGTCTATGGCCTCGGCCCCTTCGCCGGCTACCAGTCGGGCGACGCGACGAGCCGCGAGGTCGGGCTCTACGACCAGACTTTCGTCGACACCTTCATCCACCCGCTGGCCAACGGCGGACGCGTCATCGCCGGCCAGTTCGACGACCCATACCAGCTCGACGAGAAGGGCATCTTCGATCTGGTGAACCTCGGCCGCGACGACCTCGGCGGCATTCCCGGCGCGCGCCGTGGGCCGATCGAAGACGTGTTCACCGGCTTCAACATCTTCTCGATTGCGCTCGAAGTGCCGATGGCCGACATCTTCCCGTACGGCATTCCGCACAACGGCCAGGAGCTGAAGAACTCGACCGACAGCCTGCTGCGCGTGCATTCGAGCATCAAGCGCCAGCAGACACAAACCGTGGACGCCGGCAACATCATCACCGGCCTGCGCGGTTCCGGGCCGTTCGTGCAAGTCGGTCGCAACGCGCTGCCGCTGTTCAATGCCGGCCTGGTCGGCACGCAGCGCCAGACGCAGTACCTGCGCAGCAACCCTCGCCACGACGTGACCAACTTCGGCGCCGACATCCTGTACCCGGTGCTGGTGCGCGACGCCGAGGCGTTGGGCATCTACGCCGCGCTCGGCGTTCCCGCTGCCACGGTGAACAACGTGCTCAAGGGTCCGCGCCTGGACATCATCAACGCCATCAACCTGAACCGGCCGATCCCGGTGGCCGACGGCTACACGGGTGACGTGATCACACTCGACGCGGCGATGGATTCGAGCTTCCCGAACGGTCGCCGCCTGGGCGGGGGCACGGCGCCGAACCGGCACCAGGTCAACGTCAACAGCGTGCTGATCAGCCTGATCGTTGCCGGCAACCCGGCGGCCGGGCTGGCCAAGGGTGTCGAGGTCAACGACAAGAACTTCCTGGACCGCTTCCCGTTCCTCGCCCCGGCGCACCAGGGCTTGTTGCAAGGGCATGGCGGCATCAACGTGCCGACGGTGCCGGACATCCCGCTGCCCTGAGTGTGGCCATGCAAGCAAGGCGCTTGTTCGCAACGGCGTGCGTGGCCCTGGCCACCACGCCGCTGTTGGCACATGACTTCTGGATCGAGCCGACGAGCCTCGCGCCCGAGGTCGGCCAGAGCGTCGCCTGGCCGGCGACGCGGTACCGCTGCTGGCGACGCACGTCAAGCGTTTTGTCGTCGCCGGCGGCGGCGCCGCGGAGCCGCAGCCGGTCGCCGGCCGGCGTGGCGACGATCCGGCCGGTGTTGTGCACCTGGCCGCGCCAGGCTTGCATGTCGTCGGCTACTGGAGCCACCCGGGCGGCGTCGAGTTGCCCGCCGACAAGTTCGACACGTACCTTCGTGACGAGGGCCTCGACGCGATCGCCGCGCAGCGCGTCGAGCGTCCCTCCACGGCGCCGGTGCGCGAGCGCTTCGCGCGCTGCGCCAAGAGCCTGCTGCAGGTGGGTCCGGCCACGGCGTCGGCAGCCGACCGGCGCCTGGGCCTGCCGCTGGAACTGATCGCCGAGCGCAACCCCTACGCGATCGGCCCTGACCAGCTGCTGCCGCTGCGCCTGACGTATCAGGACCGGCCACTTGCCGGCGCTTTGGTGGTGGCCATCAACAGCCTCGACCCCGCCGTCCGGCGGAGCGCACGCAGCGACGCCGACGGCCGCGTGCAGTTCGCCA
>Ga0209797_10001167_pt1 | contig 13195 bp, 11 predicted proteins | sample DOMMetBare3Fresh_2_FD_187472 | JGI IMG/M metagenome (GOLD analysis project Ga0209797, IMG submission 187472) | Wetland sediment microbial communities from St. Louis River estuary, USA, under dissolved organic matter induced mercury methylation -... | ecosystem: Environmental > Aquatic >... | reverse complement strand
AAACAGATCCACCATCTCACCGGTCATCGTCACCGCATGGAGCGGGGACCCACCGAGACGCTGGTTCAGGTTGACGATGGCCTCATCGAGGTGATGCAATCCCTGCCACAGGGGGCAGGCGGCCTGGATCACTTCCTCGACCCGTCCCAATCGGTCGAGTCGCGCGGCTTTGACATGCGCACCACCAACATCCCAGCCGATCACCACCTCAGTGCCCACGGCTCGCCTCCAGGGTGAGAGCCACGGTCGATCCGTGCGTCGGGGGGCGCCAGCGGGCGAGCGCGCCAGGCTCCAGCAGCTCGAGCACCTTCGCCGCGAGACTGAACCCCCGTGCAGTGCCGAGACCGCAATACGATGTCGTGAGCCGGGGATTCACCTCAAGCACCACCGCGCCGCGGACGGTCATGATCAGGTCGACGCCGACGTAGCCCCAGAGGCCGGGGATCGCCCCGGCGATCCGGTCGCCGAGGCGCGCCAGTTCACCCGAGTTATCGGTGATGGCGTTGACCTCGATACCGCTGAGTACAACTCGATCCCCAGCGATCTGTACCCGTTGGCGGTTGCAGGCAAGCAAGACACCCTGGCCGTCGGCGCAGAGGAGCGAGAGGCTCAGGGGGTCACCCTCAACCCATGGCTGGGCGATGAGACCAGGGGTGGCGAGCCGCTCCCGCGCATGCCTCCAGGTGAGCTCGACTCGAGCGCCCTCGGCGCCGGCGCCATCGTCAGGCTTCGTCACCCAGCGGCCCGGTCCCGGCAGGATCTCGGCGGCGATCGCAAAGGTCGAGACGGCCGGAACACCTGCGGCCCGCAGCGCACGGACTGTCGCCAGCTTGCTGCTCGCCACGCGGACGGCTTCCGGCCTCGAGCCAAGAAGGATCCGGCCGCTATTGATGGCCGCCGTCGCCAGCCGCTCGAGTACACCATCGGTCTCCGGCGCGGTGGGCCACACGGCATCGGATGCCTCGATGCCATGCAGCACATGCCTGAAGGGGGCGTTCGCCGGGCCCACCTCCAGCGTCGGGATTCCGGGGATGACCGGCAGACGGGAGTCGCGGCTGGTGAGTAGTTCGACACCGGCACACGTCGACAGATCCGCGAGCAGCGTCCGCATCATGAGATCGGCCTCGTGAAGCAAACCCGGCGGCAGCGGGACGCCGGCCATGCCGCCGCCTGTCACATGTTCGTAGACGAAGATCTTCACGGCACGCCTGCCGACGCTGCTTCGAGGGCGAGCGCCCGCTCGAGCTCACGCTGACGCTCCCGCACCAGTGCAACCGCGGCCTCCGGGCCGGCGGCCTCGGCGTACACGGTGCAGACCGGATCGCCCGGCGCACACTGGGTTCCGGGCTGGGGAATATCCCTGCACCATTCGGCAAACTGGAAATGCTCGGTCACGTGCCAGGCGCCGGCGGCATGCACGATCGTACTCGCGCGGGCCGCGCGAGAGCGCGGAGCGGTGGCGGGAAGTTCGCCATCGCAGGCGCGGAGGTGTGCGTCGAGCAGTCCGCGCTCATAGTCGGGATCGTGGAGTTCCATCGTCGCGGTGGGCCGCGGGTTCACTTCCAGCACGGACCAGGCTTCGTCCTCCAGAAGAAAGTCCACCCCGTTCAACCCGATCAGCCCGGTCGCTTCCACGAGTCGGTCGAGACGAGCACGCAAGTCCGCCTCGACGGCCGCCGGCACGGCGATCTGGCCCACAGCGCCTCCGTAGAGGTATGGCAGGCCCGCACGGGCGGGGCTGGTCCACTGCTCATTGAAGCCGACGACTGCGGCGCGGAGGCCATTGGCGAGGAAGAGAACCGAACAGACCCGCCCCGGCATGAGTCGCTGGAAGTAGGCGCCGGGACGGACTCGCCGCCGATCCGCGGGCCGGACTCTCGTGCCCCCAGCGCCCCCGGCTTCCTTCAGCAGCCAACCCGCGGAATCGCTGGGTGCGGTGAAGCGCACTTCCGGGTGAGTGATGCCGAGTCGGTCCAGCAGGGGGAAGAACAGCTCCGGTTTCCGCACCGCGTCGATGACGGCCGGGGTGTTGCCATAGAGCCGGCGCCCAGCGGCGAGCCGGGCGAGGAGGGCCGTGCGGCCTTCGAAGCCGGATCCATAGACCAGACCGGCCGACAGATTCACCGGCGCGAGCGCAGCGGCGGCGGCCAGAAGGCGCCGACTGTCGAATCGCAGCGCGCGGGCGGAGACCACGGAGCGGCAGGCCGACGCGCGCATGCAGGTGTCGCGGTCCGCGAAGTAGTCGAGTACGACCACCGTCCGGTGGCCACGGACGGCTGAGGCCGCCAAGGCGCGCCCGGTGACCGCGACAACAAGCAGCGGCATTCCTTCAGGCGGCATGATGATGTATGTGCATTGACACATCTTAGCTGGTATTATGTTCCGTTGACCATGTCCGCACCTCCCATGAATCAAGCCGAACTAGTCGATGTTGCCTGCCCGTTCTGCGGGCTGGTCTGTGACGATCTCGTGGTCGGCACGACCGGTGGCCGTCTTGAGGTGAAAAGGAATGGCTGCGCGCTCGCCACCGCAGCCTTCGGACGCGCCGGCGAGGCCGTTGCGGACGCGCCGCGCATCGGCGGGCGGCCGGCGAGCCTGGCCGATGCGGTGGCGGCGGCGGCGGGACTGCTGCGCAGCGCCCGGCTCCCGCTGATCGGTGGCCTCGCGACCGACGTCGAGGGAGCCCGGCTCGCGGGTCGGCTTGCGGATCGCCTCGGTGGCGTGCTCGATCACATGAATGCCGCGGCCTTTCTGCGCAACATCATGGTGCTCCAGGACAGCGGATGGATCACGACCACGCTCTCCGAGGTGCGCAACCGTGCCGATCTGCTGATCGTCGCCGGGGGCGACGTGGTGAGCCGGTTCCCCCGCTTCTTCGAACGCTGCGTCGCCAATACGGACACCCTCTTCGGGGAGGGCCGGCGCTGCGAGGTGATCTTTCTCGGGCCCGGCCTGCCCGCGGGCACATCTCTGCCGGGCATCACGCCCACGGTGATCCCGTGCGACGTCACGCGACTGGCAGAGGCGCTGGGTCTGCTCCGCGCGCTGCTCGCGGGCCGGCCGGTGCAGGCGGACCAGGCAGCCGACATACCCCTCGCCACCTGGAGGTCGCTCGCGGACCAGATGCAGGCCGCCAAGTACGGGGTGATGGCCTGGGCCACGCGAGACTTCGACTTTCCGCACGCCGAACTGACGATTCAGTCGCTGTGCGAACTGGTCAAGGACCTCAACCGCACCAGTCGCTTCTCGGGGTTGCCCCTCGGCGGAAGCGATGGCGACATGACCGCGGACAGCGTGCACCTCTGGCAGACCGGATTCGGCTCGCGGACCTCATTCGGCCAGGGTGTCCCGGAGAACGATGGGTATCACTACTCAACCGAGCGCCTCCTCTCGCGGGGAGAAGCCGATGTGCTGGTATGGATCTCCAGCCTCAACGAGACCCGGACGCCTCCCTCGAGCTCGGTGCCGACGATCGTGCTGGGCCGTTCGGGGATGACCTTCGCGCAGGAGCCGGCGGTGTTCATCCCGGTCGGCATTCCGGGGATCGACCACGCCGCGCATCTGTTCCGGAGCGACCGGGTCGTCGCGCTGCCGCTCCGACGGCTGCGGCAGTCCACCCTGCCCAGCGTGGCCGAGACGCTCGCCGCGCTCGACGCCGCGCTCGGGGAGGCCTAGCCGCATGCTGCTGAAGCTCAAGGGTGGCAAAGTCTACGACCCCGCCAACGGCGTCGATGGCGAGATCCGCGACTTGTACGTGCGTGACGGACGGATCGCGCCGACTCCGGCGTCTGACGAGCGGATCGACCACGAGTACGAACTGCGCGGACGGGTCGTGATGGCCGGCGCGATCGACATGCACACCCACATCGGCGGCGGCAAGCTGAACATCGCCCGCGCCATGCTCCCGGAGGATCATCGGGCCGACCCCGTGGCGCGCACCGCGCTCACCCGCGCCTCCTGCGGGCACGCCGCACCCGGGACGTTCGCGACGGGCTACCGCTACGCGGAGATGGGCTACACCGCCTGCTTCGAGCCCGCGATCCTGCCGGTGAACGCCCGGCAGGCCCATCTCGAGATGGGCGACACGCCGATGGTGGACAAGGGCGGCTACGTCATGCTCGGCAGCGACGACTTCCTGCTCCGCCTGATGGCCGCCGGCGAGGATCAGAAGCTGATCAATGACTACGTCGCCTGGACGCTGCACGCGACGCACTGCATCGGCATCAAGGTGGTGAATCCGGGCGGGATTTCCGCGTTCAAGTTCAACCAGCGGAAGATGGATCTCGACGAGAAGCATTCGTTCTACAGCGTCACCCCGCGGGATATCCTCCGGGTGCTGAGCCGCGCCGTCCACGAACTCGGCGTGCCGCACCCGCTGCATGTGCATAGCAGCAACCTCGGACTGCCCGGCAATGTGGACACGACGCTGGGAACGATCCGCGCCTCCGAGGGTCTGCCGATCCATCTCACGCACATCCAGTTCCACAGCTACGGCACCGAAGGCGACCGCAAGTTTTCCTCGGCCGCCGCCCGGGTGGCCGAGGCGATCAACGGCACGCCGAACGCCACCTGTGATGTGGGGCAGATCCTGTTCGGGCAGACGGTCACCGCCTCCGGCGACAGCATGGCGCAGCACCGGAACTCGGGGCTCGCCAATCCGAAGAAGTTCGTGGTGATGGACATCGAGTGTGACGCCGGCTGCGGCGTCCTGCCGTTCAAGTACCGCGACAAGAATTTCGTGAACGCGCTGCAGTGGGCGGTCGGGCTCGAGATCTTCCTGCTGGTGAACGACCCGTGGCGGGTCTTTCTGACCACCGATCATCCGAACGGGGCGCCATTCACGACCTACCCGCACCTCATCCGGCTGCTGATGGATCGCACCTTCCGCAACGAGCGGCTGGGGCTGATCAACGCCGATGCGCAGGAACTGACCACCGTGGGGAGCATCGATCGCGAGTATTCGCTCTACGAGATCGCCATCCTCACCCGCGCCGCGCCGGCGAAGCTGCTGGGGATTGCCGACCTCGGCCACCTGGCGCCCGGTGCCCGCGCCGATATTACGGTCTACCGCGACGAGCCGGACCGGGAGCGGATGTTCTCGACTCCGGAGTACGTCTTCAAGGACGGCGAGGTCGTGGTGCGGGACGGGAAGGTCGTGAAGGTCACGTGGGGGCGGTATCACACCGTGCAACCCGAATACGACCACGGTATCGAGCGCCGGCTCAAGGACTACTTCGACCGCTATCAGACCATGCGCGTCGACCACATGCGCATCACACCGGATGAGATGCACGCGTTCGGGCACGGTGCCGACGTCGTCACCCATCCCTGCCGGCGCTGAGCCCCATGAATATCAACGGCGTGACGATCGACGATGCGTTCGCGGAAGCCTTCGGGATGAAGGCGACCCGCATCATCATCACGGCCCACAACCTGGAGTGGGCCTATCACGCGGCGAACGCGGCGACCGGGTTCGCGACGTCGGTGATCGCCTGCGGCTGCGAAGCCGGTATCGAGCGCGAACTGGGCCGGGCGGAGACGCCGGACGGGCGGCCGGGACTTTCGGTGCTGCTGTTTGCCACCTCGCGCAAGGAGCTCATCAAGCAGCTGGAGCGGCGCGTCGGCCAGTGCGTGCTGACCTCGCCGACGAGCGCGGTCTACGCGGGCATGGACCAGGGGGAACCCCTGCCCCTGGGGAAATACCTGCGCTATTTCGGCGACGGCTTCCAGACCTCCAAGCTGATCGGGGGCCACCGCTACTGGCGGATCCCGGTCATGGACGGTGACTTCCTGATCCAGGACACCACCGACATGGTGAATGGTGTCGGGGGCGGCAACTTCCTGGTCCTCGCCGAAACCCAGCAGCAGGCCCTGGCGGCCTGCGAGGCAGCGGTGGCGTCCATGCGACAGGTGCGCAACGTCATCATGCCCTTCCCGGGCGGGGTGGTGCGGTCCGGCTCCAAGGTCGGCTGCAAGTATCCGGCGCTTGGCGCCTCAACCAACGACGCGTTCTGCCCCACGATTCGCGGCGTCACCCACACCCAGCTGACCCCGGAGATCGGTGCGGTGCTCGAGATCGTCATCGACGGGTTGTCGGCATCGTCGGTCGTCTCCGCGATGCGGGTGGGAATCGAGGCCGTGGTGACCCTCGGCGCCGCGCACGGCATTCGGCGCGTGAGTGCCGGGGACTATGGTGGCAAGCTGGGCAAGTACCACTTCCGGCTGCACCAGGTCATGGCCTGACCCTTCAGGGAGCCGACAATGCAGTATTCCCAGCTCCCCCTTGCCCAGGCGCTTTACCTGCTATACTAAGGGTGAGCAGGCACGGAACGCTGGACTGCCGGCATGCTGCACGGACTTCCCACCTATTGCTTCCTCGCGTCGGGGCCCTATGGCGGAGACGATGACATTGATCGGCGGACGCTCCAGCCGGCAGGGCACCGCGCTCTGTACCGGCAAGCTTGGGGCGGACTACATCGACGTGTCCACCACAGTCGAAATGAACGTCGAGGACATGGCACGCCTGGGTCTCCAGACTGACAGCAAGGTGCGGCTCCGCACGGCGACGGGCGAGACCATACTCCGCTGCAAGGGGCGCGAGACGAAGGATCTCCCGAAAGGCCTGCTCTTCATGGCCTACGGCCCGGGCTCCAGCCAGCTCATGGCCGGGGACACTGCGGGCACCGGCATGCCGCTCTCCAAGAACCTGCAGGTCGAAGTCGAGCCAGTGGGGCCGGAATAGCCCCAGGAAGGATAGCGCGATGAGCGACGACAACATCCGGACCGTGAACGACGCGACCTGCACCTTCTGCGGTTGCGTCTGCGATGACATCGCCCTGACCGTGGATGTCGCGGAACACCGGATTACCAAGTCCCAGAACGCCTGTGTGCTCGGCAAGGCGTGGTTCAAGGAGCATGGCGTCGAAGAGCGCCCCTTCGCGCTCATCGGCGGCCGGGAGGCGAGTACCGAGGAAGGCGTGGAGGAAGCGGCCCGGATCCTCGCCGAGGCACGATACCCCATCATCTACGGCCTGTCCGACACCACCTGCGAGGCGCAACGGGTCGCGGTGTCGATCGCCGACATGATCGGGGGCAACGTCGACACCACGACCTCGGTGTGTCACGGCCCGACCGGCATGGCGTTCCAGAGCGTGGGCGAGAGCACGGCGTCGCTGGGCGAAATCAAGAACCGGGCGGACCTGATCATCTTCTGGGGCGGCAACCCGGCCGAGGCACACCCGCGGCTGTTCAGCCGCTACGCGGTGACGCCGAAGGGCATGTACACACCCAACGGCCGGAAGGACCGCACGGTGGTGCTGGTGGACGTGCGGCGCACCGCCAGTGCGCCCGTCGCCGACATCTTTCTGCAGGTGAAGCCGGGGACTGACTTCGAGGTCCTGTGGGCGTTGCGGGCGCTGGTGAAGGGACGGAAGATCGACGCTTCGATCGAGCAGCGAACCGGGATCGCACTGACCGTCCTGGAGGATCTGGCCGCGCGGATGAAGCGCTGCAATTTCGGGGTGCTGCTTTTCGGAATGGGGCTCACGATGACCCGCGGGCGGCACTTCAACGCCGGAGCGCTGCTGGCGCTCGCGGCCGATCTCAACGAGTTCACCCACTTCGTCGCGGCCCCGGTCCGCGGGCACGGCAACGTGACCGGCGCCGACAACGTCGTCTCCTGGCAGACCGGCTTTCCGTTCGGGGTCAACTTCAGCCGGGGCTATCCCCGGTTCAACCCCGGCGAGTGGACCACGGCGGATCTGCTTGCCCGGGGCGAAGCCGATGCCGCGATGATCATCGCGAGCGATCCCGCGGCCAACTTTGCCAAGGCCGCCATCGAGCACCTCAGGCGGATTCCGGTCATCACCCTGGATCCCAAGACCAGCATCACCAGCCAGCTGGCCCGGGTGGCGTTCACCACCGCGACTTATGGCATCAATACGCCGGGCACGGTATACCGGATGGACGGCGTGCCGATCTCGCTGCGCCCGGCGTTTCCGTCGCCCTACCCGAGCGACGAGCAGGTGCTGACGGCGATCCGCAGCCGGGTACGTACCCTGCTTGGGGGCAACCGGGTTCCCGCCGGCACGCCGCTCGGCGCCACCGCCACGTAGGACGCGCCCTCCGGAGGCACCACCGTGGGATCGACGCTGCGCATCGTCAACGGCAGGGTATACGACCCGGCCAACGGCCTGGACGGCGTGGTGCAGGACATCTGCATCCAGGACGGCCGGATCGTCGCCGCCGTCCCGCCTGACACGAAGACCGTCGACGCCAGGGGCATGGTGGTGATGCCAGGCGGGGTCGACATCCACTGCCACATCGCCGGTTCCAAGGTGAACATGGCGAGGAAGCTGCAGCCGGAGGACCACCGGCACGACGTGCACCTGCGCACCCGCGTCTCGCGCTCCGGCACCGGAGGCACCGTCCCCTCCACCTTCACGACTGGGTATCGCTACGCCGCCCTCGGCTACACCGCGGCCATGGAGGCGGCGGTGACCCCGCTCGGCGCGCGCAGCACGCTGGAGGAACTCCAGGACACGCCGATCATCGACAAGGGATTCTTCGTGCTGGTCGGCAACAACGTGCTGCTCTTCCGGCTGCTCCAGGAGGGGCGGCTCGAGGAGTTCCGCCATGCCCTCGCCTGGTGGATCGGCGCCACCAAGGCCTACGCCCCGAAGCTGGTCAACCCGGGCGTGGACGCCATGTGGAAGGGCGAGCGGAACGCGAACATCACGACGCTCGACCAGAAGATCGGCCCGTTCGATCTCACCCCACGCAAGGTCATCGGCGCGTTCATCCAGGCCGCCAATGACCTGGGGCTGCCGCACCCGGTTCACATCCACTGCAACAATCTGGGCCACTCGGGTAACTACACGACCACGCTCGAGACGATGCGCATCGCCGACGGCCGTCGGGCGCACATCACCCATATCCAGTTCCACAGCTACGGCTCGGTGGCCGGGAAGACCACGGACAACCCGACCTCGAAAGCCCGCGAGATCGCCGACTTCGTCAACACCCACCCCAACATCAGTGCCGACGTCGGGGCCGTGCTGTTCGGCCGCTCCACCAGCATGACCGCCGATGCGCCGCTCGCCTACATGCTGCGGCAGTTCGGCGGCCACAAATGGATCAACGCCGACAGCGAGAACGAGAGCGGCTGCGGCATCCTGCCGTTCACCTACCAGGATCAGGTCTACACCAACGCCCTGCAGTGGGCGATCGGCCTCGAACTGTTCCTGCTTTCGGACGACCCCTGGCGGATGGTGTTCTCGACCGACCATCCCAACGGCGGATCATTCATGAGCTATCCCAAGCTCATCCGGCTGCTGATGGACCGTGAGTTCCGCAAGGAGGAGATGGCCAAGGTGAACCAGAAGGCCCTCGACAACAGCGGGCTCCGGGACTGCCATGCCCGGGAGTACTCGCTCTACGAGATCGCCATCATTACCCGCGCCGGGCCAGCGCGGCTGCTCGGGCTCACCACGAAGGGGCACCTCGGGATCGGCGCCGATGCCGACATCACGATCTACGAGGAGGACGCGGACAAGGAGAAGATGTTTTCGACTCCGCGGTACGTGATCAAGGACGGGGCACTCGTCATCGAAGACCACGAGTTCCGCTCGGAGGCCGAGGGCCGCGTCCTGCACGTCTCGCCGGACTACGATCCCGGCATCGAGCAGGTCATTCAGCCGTTCTTCGAGGACTTCTATACCGTTCAGTTCGCGAACTACCCGGTGGATGTGGAGTACCTGCACCACCACCAGGTGGTCCCGACGGCGCATCAGCCGGCGGGCGCCGCCCCATCCCCGGGCGCCTAGCACAGGGACACGATGCTCATCCACGAGACCGAGGTCGCCGACACCTTCGCGGAGGCATTCGCGATGTGGGCGGCGCGCCTGGTGATCACCGCCGAGACCGCCGACTGGGCCATGGCGGCCGCCCAGTCCGTGACAGGCTTCGCGACGTCGATCATCGGCTGCAAGTGTGAGGCAGGGGTCGAGGCCCTGCTCCTCCCCGGCCAGACGCCCGATGGCCGGCCCGGCGTGAGCGTCCTGCTCTTTGCCATGAACGAGGAGGGCCTCGGCAAGCGACTGGTCGAACGGGTGGGCCAGTGCGTGATGACCTGCCCGAGCACCGCCTGCTATGATGGCCTGCCGGTGGAACCGAAGGTGCCGGTCGGAAGCCAGCTGCGCTTCTTCGGTGACCGGTACCAGATCTCCAAGCTGCTCGGCGAGCGACGACTCTGGCGGATCCCGGTCATGGATGGCGAATTCCTTGTCGATGACCGATTCGGCATCCAGCCGGCGGTGGGTGGAGGCAACATCCTGATCCTCGGCCGGGACCAGCGTGCCACCCTGCGGGCGGCAGGAGCGGCGGTGGCCGCGATGCGGGGCACCCCCGGCACGATTCTCCCCTTTCCGGGCGGCGTGGTCCGCAGCGGCAGCAAGACGACGTCCCGCTACAAGTTTCTTCACGCCTCCACCAACGACGCCTTCTGCCCGACGCTGAGGCCCATGGCCCCCGCGACGCAGGTGGGCGCCGAGATGGGGAGCGTGCTGGAAATCGTGATCGACGGACTCGATCTCGCGGCGGTCGAAACCGCCATGCACCGCGGCATGCAGGCCGCCGCCGCGGCCGGTGCCCTCAGGATCTCCGCCGGCAATTACGGCGGCGGGCTCGGCCAGTACCAGATCCAGCTGCACTCCCTTCTGGAAAGGGCTCCGGCATGAGGACCCAGCCCAGGGACGCGCAAGAAAGAGCGGGCACATGAGCCTCGCCCTGACGCTCCACACCGCTCCGGCGGTACCGCTGGAGGCGGATGTGATCAGCCCGGCACGGTTCGCCGGGCTCTCCCCCCTCGAAGCGGCCAAGCTGATCGTGGTGCACGGCAACCAGTCAGCGGAACTCGGCGAGTTCTTCCGGGTTTCGGGAGTGGCCAATGGCGAGATCGACCTCACCGGCGATCTCTCGCATGTGAAGCTGATCGGCGCCGGGATGGCGCAGGGTCGCATCGTGGTGCACGGTCCCGTCGGCATGCATGTCGGCGCGGGGATGACGGGGGGGGAAATCATCGTCGAGGGCGACGCGGGCGACTGGGTGGGGCCGGAGATGGCGGGCGGCAGGATCATCGTCAAGGGAAACGCCGGCCACCTGGTCGGCAGCGCCTCCCGCGGCAGCGCGGCCGGACTCCAGGGCGGCGAGATCGTGGTGTTCGGCAACGCCGGCAACGAGGTCGGTGGTGGCATGCGGCGCGGGCTGATCGCCATCGGCGGCAATGCCGGCGACTTCACCGGCGTCAACATGCTGGCGGGCACGGTCGTCGTGCTGGGACAGCTGGGAGCGCGTACCGGTGCCGGGATGGTGCGCGGAACGATCGTCAGCATGCACCCGGCGGAAATGATCCCCACGTTCAGTTATGCCTGTACCTATCGCCCGGTATTCCTGCGCCTCTATCTTTCCCACCTTCGCACCCTCGGCCTGCCTGTCAGCGATGCGGCGATGGAGGGCAGCTACCAGCGCTGGTGCGGCGATGCCGTCGAGCTGAACCGAGGCGAGGTCCTGATGCTCGAGCCCGCGACCACGACCACCTCGCCGGGCGCGCCACAGGCCTGACACAGGACCACCGCATCGCATGACCACCCTCTGCCTCACCCTGCGCGAGCCGCCGGCCCAGCGGGTCGACCTGTCTCCGCTCACCGCCGGCCACCTCCGGGGCCATGGCCTCGAGGATGTGGCCGCCATCGAACTCGCCACCGGCAACCGCAAGGTCCGGCTCGACAGCCTGTTCGCGGTCTCTGGCACCTTTGCCTCCGAACTCGAGATTCACGGCTCGTGCGACCGGCTGGACCGCATCGGCGAGGGGATGAGTCACGGCCGTATCATCGTCCGGGGCGACGTCGGCGCCTACTTCGGCGCCGGCATGAGTGGCGGGAGTCTCGTGGTGCACGGCAACGTAGGGGCGTACGCGGCGACAGGGATGAGCGGTGGCAGGATTCACGTCTACGGGAGCACCGGAGACTTCCTCGCTGCCGCGAGGCCTGGCGAGCGCCACGGCATGAAGGGCGGCCTCATTCTGGTCGATGGTGACACCGGAGACCGGCTGGGAGACCGGATGCGCCGGGGCATGGTCCTGATCGAGGGCAACGCCGGCGACTACTGCGCCTCCCGCATGGTGGCAGGGACGATCGCGGTGTGGGGCACGGTCGGGAAACTGCCGGGACTCGCCATGCGGCGAGGGACCCTGCTGCTGCAACAGGCGTCCAGCCCGCTCCCGCCGACCTTCAACGATTGTGGTGAGTATCCTCTCAATTTCCTCACCTTGCTGGTGCGTTCCTGGCGGACCCTGCCCGGGAAGTACTCCAAACTCCCCGACCAGGGGCTCCGGGTCCGCAGGTTCATGGGGGACGTCGCCAACGGCGGGCGCGGAGAGATCCTGATCAGGGCCTAAGGGGACCCCGACGGTCACCTCTGCCCGGCCACGCCCATCCTCCCATAGGGCCCAGCTTCCGTGTATCTTCTCGCCCCCGGCTGGGTGCGGGACGCCCGGCACCCGGCGTCTCCAACCCGCGAGATCCCCACAGGGACGCACCGATGACCAGCCTCATGATGAACGAACGGGCCCGCGATCTCGCCGAAGTAATGGCCGAGGACGCGGCGGGTCTGCGTATCGCCGTCCACACGCTCGCCTCCGCCGCGGCGGTCATCGACGCCGGGGTGAATGTGGACGGCGGCCTGAACGCCGGGCTCCTGCTCAGCGAGATCTGCATGGGCGGCCTGGGCGACGTCGAGTATGCGTCGCTGCAGTTGGGGGGCGAGAACTGGCCCGGCGTGCAGGTGCGCACCGACCATCCCGAAGTGGCGTGCATGGCCTCGCAGTACGCGGGCTGGGCGATCCAGGTCGACAAGTATTTCGCGATGGGCTCGGGCCCGCTCCGCGCCCACGCCCGGGTGGAGAAGGAACTCTTCGCCCGGCTGCACTACGCCGAGCAGGCGAGCTGCGGCGTGCTGGTGCTCGAGGGCCGGGAACTCCCGACCGACGCGGTCGCCGAGTATGTCGCGAAGAAGGCCGGTCTCTCCACCGGGCAGCTGACCTTCGTGATCGCACCGACAGCGAGTCTCGCCGGCGGGACCCAGATCTCGGCCCGCATCCTCGAGACCGGCCTTCACAAGATGGAGACCCTGGGCTTCG
>Ga0209797_10001165_pt1 | contig 13200 bp, 11 predicted proteins | sample DOMMetBare3Fresh_2_FD_187472 | JGI IMG/M metagenome (GOLD analysis project Ga0209797, IMG submission 187472) | Wetland sediment microbial communities from St. Louis River estuary, USA, under dissolved organic matter induced mercury methylation -... | ecosystem: Environmental > Aquatic >... | reverse complement strand
GAGCGGTGGTACCTCGCTGTCGCCCGACAGCTTCTGGTCGGCGGCAACGGACATGCTGCCGAACATCGAGAGCGAGAGTGCGACACCTAGCATGCATGCGAGGCGCGGCAGTCGATGGGAAAGATTCATGGCAAGGGCTCCTGGGGATTGGGAACTTCGATGGGTGTGGACTCGGCGACGTGTCCTCGCTACGACCTGACACGCCGCGGTTCACTCTGTGCCGGGCGGCGGCGCGCGTCTGTTTGTCAGCGCACGCAATGGCGTGATCGCCGCGAATGCGGTCAGATTCCCGGGCCGCGCATCAGCGCGGCCAGTGGCGGCACGCAGAACCAGAGGATGAAGGTGAGCGCCAGGACGATCGGCCCATCGATGCGCTCCGGCAGCTTGCCGGCCGACAACTGACGCAGGCGTCGCCACAACCAGGCGGCGTGCACGGTGCCGCCCGCGACGCTCCAGCCCAGCAGAGCGGCCATGTCCGCGCGGGTCCACGCCAGCAGCGCGGCCACGGTCGGTGCCGCGAGGCACGTGGCCATCGCCAGGCGAATGGCGGCGCGGTGGCCCAGGCTGACCACCAGCGTGCGTTTCCCGGCAGCCCGATCTGCCGCCCTGTCGGGGCAGCCGGCGAGCAGGATCGAGGGCAGCACCGACAGCCCGAGCGGCAGCGACAGCAGCCATGGCGTGCCGTCTGTCCATGCGGCGCCTTGCACCACATACCCGGCCAGGATGGCGCCCGCGCTGTGAGTGAGCGCGACAACGATTTCGCCGTACCCGCGGTGCGAGAGCTTCAGCGGGGGCACCGTATAGAAGAGCGCAAGCAGCGCGAACAGGATGTATGTCGCCGCGATCGATGCCGTCGCCGCGGTCGACGCAGAGGCAATCAGGATGACCAGGGCCGCTGCAGCACCCAGGATGGACAGGCCGATCCCCTTGCGCATGGCCGCGCGGTCGATCCGGCCATCCACCAGCACGCGCGAGCCGCCTGTGAACGGGCCGCCGTTGAGGTTGCGGCGATCACTGTCGAAGTCGAACCACTCGTTGAGGAACACGGTGGCGGCTTCGAAGAGGAACAGGCAGGCATAACCCAGCAGGTAAGGCGTCATCGCCAGTGGCGCCCCCGCGCTCGCCGCCAGCGCTCCGACGGTGTAGGCGATCCACGTCATCGGATAGAACTGCAGCCGCAGTGCGGCAAGCCAGGCCGCGACCCGCTGCCAGCGGCGCTGTTTCGCCGAGACGGCACCTTGGGCCAGACGCGTGCCAGTGGCTCTGGCCCGGGCGAGCCACTGCAGGCGTTGGCTGGCGGTGGCGGTGAGCACCGGACCGAAGGCCTCGATTCGCGCGCTGCGGATGCCACAGTAGCCGAGCGTGGCGCGCGCCAGCGCCTGCCGGCCCGGCGAGCGGTAGATGAACCGGTACACGAGCGGTGGGGTGTCCATCGTCGTCAGCAGATCCGCCGTGCGGCCGGCCAGCAGCTTGTCCCAGCGGTCGTGCGTGACATGCCGGAAGGCGAACCCCGGCGTGAGCACCCGATCCAGAAAGCCCTTGAGCAGGGCCGGGAAGGTGCCCCACCAGGTGGGGTAGAGGAAGACCAGGTGTTCGGCCCAGCCGATGTCGCGCTGTGCCCGCACGAGGTCGGCTTCCAGCGTTTGCTGCTCGGGCGAGGCGGCGTGCACGTTGGGATCGAACTGCAGCGCGCTCAGGATCAGTTCACGGCACTCGACACCGGCCTCGCGCGCACCCTCGGCGTACGCGTCGAAGAGCGCACCGCACAGGCTGTCGCGACGGGGGTGGGCAAGGATCAGCAGACAGCGCATGCAGCGCGCTTCAGATCGTCGACACGACAACCGCTGCGGGTCGCCGGACGAACTCCGGTACGCCCACACCTGCCCCTGGTCGGCATCGGCCGCCGGGTCAGCCCTTCTTCGTCTTCGTGTCGGCCGGCTTGGCAGGACTGGGTTTGTAGTCGCCGATCACCGTCTTGACCGGGCAGACGGAGACGATGGCACATCGACGGCAACCGACGGCGATGGCGATGGGGCACAGTGTCATGGCGATCCTCGTTGCTTGCACCTGCCGGCGAATGCGGTCCGTCGGCCGGTGCCCGATCAATGAAACAATGAGACAGAGCCGAATCTAGGCGAGCAGTGGGGGCGGATCTGTGCGCCAGCGAACATTGACCCTGCGTTGCCGAGCCTTGCGCCGGCGCGCCGCGCCCGGCAATCGCGCTCCTACCTATACTGCGCCGCACCGGCCGTGGGCCGAGCGACAACGATGAAGAGGAGACACCCATGCATCTCAGCCGCCGCGACGTGATGTTCGCCTTGGCCGCCGGCGCCGCCCTTGGCGGCTGCGCCACCCCCGGCGCGCCGGCTGCCGACTGGCAGCAGTTCGGCGCCGCCGACGGCACCACCATCCACTACCGAAGGGCGTTGCCGGCCGGCTCGCCGAAGGTGGTGATTCAGATCGTGCACGGCGCCGCCGAGCACGCCAGCCGCTACGACCGCTTTGCGCGGGCCGCCGTCGCGGGCGGCTATGCGGTCTACGCCACCGACCATCGCGGCCACGGCCGCACGCGGCTGCGCTCGGGCCGCACCGGCGACGCCGGCCCCGACGCCTGGAACCGCATGGTCGAAGACGAAATCGCGTTCAGCCAGCGACTGCGCGCCGCGCATCCGGGCGCCAGGCTCGTGCTGTTCGGCCACAGCCTGGGCTCTTTCATGGCGCAGGACTACATCGAGCGCCGCGCCGATCTGCTCGACGCGCTGGTGCTGAGCGGCACGTCGTACGGCCCGCCACCGCCGCAGGGGCTGATCGATCTGCTCGACGACGCGGTGCGCAAGGAGCCGCTCGGCGACTCTGCGGTGTGGGCGGGCATCTTCAAGGACTTCAACAAGCCGTTCGGCGGACCCACCGGCTTCGAGTGGCTGAGCCGCGACGCCGCCGAGGTGCAGAAGTACGTCAGCGATCCGCTGTGCGGCTTTGCCTTCACCAACGAACTCACGCGCGACATCTTCGTCGGCTTCGTGCGCATGCGCGACCCCGCGCTCGAGGCGCGCATCCCCAAGGCCTTGCCGGTGCTGGTGATCCAGGGCGAGCTCGACCCCGTGGGCGAGAACCTCGTCGGCACGCGCCGACTGGTGGAGCGCTACCAGGCGCTGGGGCTCACGCGCATCGAGACGCGCTACTACACCGGCGCGCGCCACGAGCTGCTCAACGAGACCAATCGCGACGACGTGCAGCGCGAGGTGTTGGCGTGGCTGGGCAAGACGGTGTAAGGACACGACCGCGCTGCGTATGGCGCGCGAAGGACTTGTCGGACGCTGAATTGCCATGCAACGGCTTAGGTGGGGTCAAACCCACCGGCCCGCGTGGCCACCGGCGGGCAATTGCGTCGGTCGGCTACTCGCGAGGCGGCACGAACTCGGCGGCGAGCAGCCGCACGGTGACGAGGCCACCGCCGGGCATCGGTGTCTCGTAGATTTGGATCCAGTTGCCGTCGGGCGCGCGCTGCAGGCGCGGCGCGGTGCTGCGCCCGCGCTCGGCCAGGCGCGCGGCCAGCCAGTCGGCTTCGCGCCCGCACGCCTCGGGCACCGCGTTCAGCGCCAGTGCGCGCCGCACGAGGGTTTCGAAGGTCTCGCCCTGTACCGCCTGGCCGGCCATGTGCGGATACATCGCGAGCATGCGCTGGTTGTACACCACCAGCCGGTCGGCGCTGTCGTAGACCTCCACCGCCGCGGGCATCGCTTCGATCGCCTCCTGCAGCAAACGGTGCGTGTGCTCGATTTCGCGACGCGCGGCCTCCAGCGCCCGCTGGCTCTCGACCAGTTCGGTGACGTCGACCGAGAACGCCAGCATCGTGCCGTCCGGCAGGCGTTGCTCGACGAGGCGGCGCCAATGACCGTCGGCCATGGGGCGTATCGACACACCGTCACCCTGCTCGCGCCGCTGGGCGATGCGCTCGGCGATCCAGGCCTCTTCGCGCCCCTTCGCGTCGGGTATCAGGCCGGCCTGCACGCGCGCGCGCAGCAATTGCTCGTAGGTCGTGCCGGGCGCCGTGTCGCGATCGGTCAGGCGGAACAGGCGGCGGAACTCGGCGTTGGTGAAGAGCAGGCGGTCGTTGCGGTCGTAGGCCACGATGCCGGCCTGCATCGCGTCGATCGCGTTCTGCCAGACGCTGCGGTCGCGCTCGGCGGCGTGCCACAGGCTGACCGCCGTCAACAGCAGCGCGACGCCGGCGGCCAGCGCCAGCCACTCGCCCGCATTCCAGTCGGGCAGCACCGTCAGCAGCGAAAACGCGACGATGGCCAGCGCGGCAAGCAGCAGGGCGATCGAGTGTCGATTCATCGGCTATCCAATTTCGATCACCACCGCGGTCTTGAATGCGGCCATGCCAAGCCCCTCGTGGAGTCGTGCGATGCCATCATGCCTCACCTGGTGGCGCGCTACCAGCCGCAGGGCGGTCGGGCATCGAGACGCGCTGCTGTACCGGGGTGACGCCGCGCGGGCCCTGGCGAATGACGCGAGCGATCGCTTGGTGCTCGATCCGCCGTGCGCGATGATTCGGCCTTCGCCACACCCCAGCCAAAGGCCCACGCAATGATCCGCCATCTGGCCATCTCCCTCGCCGCCCTGCTCGCGGGCGCCGCCCAGGCGCAGCAGTGGGTGCAGCTCTCCGATCCGTTTGCCTTCGACTCGCCGCCGCCCATCTGGTGCAACGCCGATCGCACGGCCTGCATCATCAGCCGGCAGGTCTACGGCACGGTCGGCGCCGTGCGCGTGGCGCTCACCGTGGCCGCCACGCCCGACTGCCGGCAACGGCGCCTGCGCTACATCTACGTCAAGCGCAACGGCGAGGTGGCTGGCGACGTGAGCAAGGTGCACGAGGTGGTGGGCCACACCTGCACCGTCGACATCCCGATGAGCCATGTCGACGGCATGCGGCAGTTGCGCTTCTCGGTGCCGATGCTGACGCAGGATTCGGTGGTCATGGAGTTGTCGCTCGACGGGTTCGACAGCGACCGCCTGGGGGCGAACCGCTCCTGAGGCGCCGCGGGACGGTTCGCATCGCTCGCCCCGGTTCCGCCATGTACTTCACCCACACGCCCGGAATCTGGCAGACCTTCCCCGAGCTGGTGGCCGGCGCGATCCACGCCGACGGCATCCACGACCACGCCGCGGTACAGCCCGCGCTGACGCGCTACACCGAGATCGCCCAGTCCAGGCTGCAGGGCGGCGCGGAGAGCGAGCTGCCGGCTATCCAGGCATGGCGGCGTGCGTTCGCGCGCATGGGGCTCAAGCCCACGCAGTACCGCTGCGCCTCCGAGGCGCTGCTGCGGCGTCTGCGCAAGGAGGGCAACCTGCCGCCGCTGCACCCGCTGGTGGATCTGTGCAATGCGGTGTCGGTGGCGTATGCGGTTCCCGTCGCGGTGTTCGACCTGGACCACGTGACCGGCAGCCTGCAGGTGCGCCACGCCACGGGCGACGAAGACTATCTGGCCTTCAGCGGCGAACACGAGCGGCCCGACGCGGGCGAGGTGATCTTTGCCGACGAGCAGGGCCACGTGCATGCGCGCCGCTGGTGCAACCGCCAGAGCGCGCTGTCGGCCATCCGCGCGGCCACGTCGCGGGTGCTGATCGTGGCCGAGGGCATGCACGATGCGGCGGTGCGCGAGGTGCCGGAGCTGATCGGCGCGCTGGAACGTGAACTCGCGGCGCTGTGGGGTGCGCGGGTGCGCTCGGCGGTGTTGACGAAGGATGCGCCGGTATTTGCGTGGGAAGGGCAGGCGCAAGTGGGTTGACGCACCCAGGGCCTGCGATCGCGCGACAGCCGAACAAGCACTATCCGCTGCCGCTCCCCGCGACCAGCCACCGCCGCCAGGCCTTGCGCAGCTCCTCCAGCACCCACATCAACGCTGCGCCGGCCACCGCCAGCAGCCAAACCTCGGCGTCGATGGGGGCCGTGCCGAATAGCCAGTGGCCGGCCGGCGTATAGATGATGAACAGGATCATTGCCAGCTCTGCCACCAGGCCGAGCAGGATGTAGCGGTTCTCGAAAAGCCCGAAGGACAACGCCGACTTCAGCGGGTGGCGGCACAGAAAGACATTCACCATCTGCATCACCACAATCGTCGCGAGGCAGGCGGAGGTCGCTCGCAGATACAGCGAATCGCTTCGGTCCAGATGCGCGCCGTATTGCCAGCCGGCGGCATTCAGCACGAAGAAGAACACGGCCATGGCAGCCGCCGCTTCAAGCACGCCGAGAAACAGGTAGGCGCGGGCCACCAGGCTCCACGACAGAAGTCGCTCGCTGCGCGCCCTCGGCGGGCGGCGCATCACCCCTGGATCTGGCTTTTCCGCCCCCAGTGCCAGCGCCGGCAGCATGTCGGTACCGAGGTCGACCGCAAGAATCTGGATGATGGTCAACGGCAGTGGAATCCGCAGCAGCACGAACGCGAGGTAGGGCACCAACTCCGGAATGTTCGAGCTGAGGATGTAGGTGAGGAACTTGCGGATGTTGTCGAACACCGCGCGTCCCTCCTCGATGGCCGCGACGATGCTGGCGAAGTTGTCGTCGAGCAGGATCACGTCGGCGGCTTCCTTGGCCACGTCGGTGCCGGCAATGCCCATGGCGATGCCAATGTCGGCGGCTTTGAGGGCCGGGGCGTCGTTCACGCCGTCGCCGGTGACGGCAACAATCTCGCCCTTGGCCCTCAAGGCCCGGACGATCAGCATCTTCTGCTCCGCGGCCACGCGCGCGAAGAGGATCTCTTTCGCGTCGAGTGCCAGTTGCAGTTGTGCTGGCGAGATCGATCGCAACTGGTCACCGCTGATGACCACCGGCTGTTCCGACTTCACCAGGCCGATCTGGCGGGCAATCGCCAGTGCCGTGTGCGGGTGATCGCCGGTGACCATGATGATGCGGATACCCGCCACGCCGCAACGCGCGATGGCGTCCGACACCTCGTCGCGTGGTGGGTCCTCGAGGCCGACGAGCCCGCTCAGGGTCATGCCGCGCTCTTCGCTCGGCATGCCGTCTTCCACGACGCCGTGGGCAAAGGCCAGGACGCGCAGCCCGGCCTCGGCCATCTGCTGCTGGGCCGCGAGCAGGCGTGTCTTCGCCACCGGATCGAGCGGCGCGATACCGGCGTCGAACTGGACATGGTCGCAAGCGCCAAGGACCGTCTCTGGTGCGCCTTTGCAATAGAGCATGCGGCCTCGAGGGGTAGCGCACAGCACCGACATGCGCTTGCGGTCGGTGTCGAAGGCGATTTCGTCGAGTCGCCTGTGGTCGGCAAGCTCACCAACCACCTGCCGTCCCATGCGAGCCAGGGCCACCTCCATCGGGTCACCCAGCAACTTGCGCTGACCGTTCTCGTCGATTTCCCTCAGGCTGTGGCACAGCGCTGCATTGATGAAGAGTTGGCGGTTGTCTTCCGTCAGGCGCGGTTGCGCCGCAAGATCGCCGATGTCGACGAATCCGCCGCCCAGCCACAGGCGCTGCACCGACATGCGGTTGCGCGTCAGTGTGCCGGTCTTGTCGCAGCAGATCGTCGTCGTCGACCCCAGCGCCTCGACGGCAGGAAGGTGTCGCACCAAGGCGTTGCGCTTGGCCATGCGCTGTGTCGCCATGGCCAGCGAGAGCGTCACCGTCGGCAGCAGGCCTTCCGGAACATTGGCGACGATGATGCCGATTGCGAACAACAGGTTTTCCCAGGTCGGCAAGCCCATCGCCTGACCGACGAAGAACAGCGCCACGCCCATCCCCGTGGCGAGCGCCGCGACGATGCGCGAAAGGCGCGCAATCTCGCGCTGCAGTGGTGACGCGTCATTGCCGGCCGTTTGCGCCAGGTGGGCGATCCTGCCGAACTCGGTGCGCATGCCGGTGGCGTAGACCACCGCGCGGGCCTGGCCCGAGACGACCGATGTGCCGGCCAGCACGACGTTCTTGGCATAGAGCGGCGAGTCCTCGGCGCTGGGCTCGGTGTTGCGCGCCCTGGGCAGCGATTCGCCGGTGACCGTGGCGGTGTTGACGCGCAACCCGAAGGCCTCGATCAGGCGGCAGTCGGCGGGAACGAAATTGCCTTCTTCGAGCAGCACGACATCGCCGGGCACCAGGTCGACGGCGAGCAACTCGACAACTTCGCCGCCACGCAGCACCTGCACCTTCTGCGGCAGCAACTGACGCAGCGCGGCCACTGCCCGTCCGGCCTTGTATTCCTGCCAGAAGGAAAAGACGCCGTTGACGATGATGACGCCGACAATGGCCACGCCGAGGCGGGCCATGCCCTGACCCGGACCGAAGTGGTCGGCCACGAAGGCCAGCGCGGCGCCGATCCACAGGATGATCGCGAAGAAGTGCGTGAATTCGCGGGCGAAGCTGAGCAACACCGGCTCGCGGCCCACTTCCTCGAGGTGATTCGGTCCGAACTCAGCCCGGCGGCGCGCGGCCTCGGCTACGGCCAGACCGGCGGTCGTGGTCTTCAGGCTCGCGAGAGACTGCTCGGCGGTGAGCCCATGAATCTGCATCGCTGGCGGACGCCGCGGGCACGGCGTAGTGGGAGGTTAGAGCCGACAGTGGCTTGCGGCTGCCACTCTCGGGCTGTTGATTTCAATCACTCCGTCCTGCTGTCATGGCAGCAGGATAGACACCTCATCGACATCAGGAGGGTGAGATGGCTCAAGCACATGCGCATCTTGGTTTCTCGCCCCGAGGTGTCGGACTCCTTTACGCCGTGCTCTGGCTCGAGCACAAGAAGGACATACTGGGCTGGTTCATCGGGGACAAGGACGGCGAGCCGGTCGCAGCCTACTTCTTGCTGCAGGCCTACTACGAGCCCGGCAACCCGCGGTACCAGCGTACGCTGCAGGACAACGTCTACGGACCTTGGGTGGAGGCCACCCCGAGTGGGGACGCCCCGCGGCCGCAACCGGTCGTCATCTCCGAACCGATATGCCACGAACTGCAGCAGTTGCAGCAGCAGTTCTGCCAGCACTGGCTCTTCTTCGGTGACGATCCGGCGAGAAGCGCCGAGGCCGCGGCTCTCGCGGCCCGCGAGTTGGCTGTGCGTCGAGTCAACATTCGTCCCGAACGCCTGGCCAAATTCCATCATGGCGCGGCAGTCTGGCGCTACGACGCACCGGGTGCCGATCTGCACGTGCTGGAACGGCTGTCTCGGCTTTGGCCGCTGGACTATCGCGTCCAGGCGTGACGTCGGATCATCAGGGCTCCCGTCGACCGAGACCTGCCCCGCCAAAGCCCGGAGGCGACCCATGCGCATCACCGATATCAAGACACACGTGCTGTCCACCCCGCTGGACGTGGAGTTCGCGTTCTCGATGGGTTGGGTCAAGCGGCGCAGCACGATGATCGTCGAGCTGATCACCGACGATGGCGTCACCGGCTGGGGCGAGTCGCTGTGCCACGGCCTGCAGCCGCCCGACATCGCGGCCACCATCGTGGACAGCGCGCTCAAGCCGCTGGTGGTGGGTGAGGACCCCTTCGACGTCGACGTGCTGTGGGAGCGCATGTACAACCGCACCCGGCCGTTCGGCCAGAAGGGCGCGGTGCCCAACGCGATCAGCGCCGTCGACATCGCCATCTGGGATTGCCTCGGGCGTGCACTGGGCAAGCCGATTCACAAGCTGCTGGGTGGCGCCTACCGCACCGAGGTGCAACCGTATGCCACCGGCTTCTATCGCCGCCCCGGCGTGACCTACCCCGACGACGCGGTGCAGGAGGCGCAGCGCCACCTGCGCAGCGGCTTCACGGCCATGAAGCTCAAGATCGGCTTCGGCGTCGAAGACGACATCGCCTACGTGCGCAGCGTGCGCGACGCCATCGGAGCGGAGCCGCTGTTGATGGTGGACGCCAACCACGCCTACCACGTGGGCGCGGCGCGGCGTTTGTTGAAGGCATTCGAGCCGGCCAGGATCCATTGGTTCGAAGAGCCGATCTCGCCGGAGGACATCGACGGCTACAAGGAACTGAAGAACCTCACCGACATCTACCTCGCGGCCGGTGAGAACGAGTTCACCAAGATCGGCTTTCGCGACTGGATCTCGCGCCGCGCGGTCGACATCCTGCAGCCCGACATCTGCTCGGCCGGCGGCTTCACCGAGTGCCGCAAGATCGCGGCGCTCGCGCAGGCCTGGCACACGCCGATCGTGCCGCACGTGTGGGCCTCGGGCATCGGACTGGCTGCCTCGCTGCAGTGGTTGGCCACGCTGCCCCCGGCGCCGCTGGCGTTGCGCCCGATCGAGCCGATGCTGGAGTACGACCAATCGGCCCACCCGTTCCGCCAGGACCTGATCTTCGGCGCCATCACCATGCAAGGCGGCAAGGTGCGCATCCCCGACGGGCCGGGCCTCGGCGTGGAGATCGATCGCCGCGTGCTCGAGCGCTACAAGAGCCCCTGAGGCCGCAGTGCCGCCCCGCGCTGCGGGATTGCCCTGAGGCGCAAGTCCGCACCGGCCGCTCCATACTGGAGCGACGACGCACACCGCGTCTTCGGTTTGCCGGGTTTTCATTCCAGACGAGGAGCAACAGACGATGACGAGCGCAACACTCGAGCGGCCCACGTGGGCGCGCGCAGCGGCCACACTGGGCCTGGGCTGCCTGCTGGCAGTGGCCGGCACCACGCCGGCCGTGGCGCAGGTGACGATGCGAAACAGCATCTCCATCGGCCAGAACTCGCACCAGGGCGTGGGCATCGACGTGTTCGCCAAGGAGGTGGAGAAGCGCACCGATGGCCGCTACAAGATCCAGAACTTCTATTCGGGCTCGCTGGGCGGCGAGCGCGAATCCATCGAGGCGGTGCAACTCGGCACGCAGGAACTCACGCTCACTTCCACCGGGCCGGTGCCCAACTTCGTGCCCGAAGCCAAGATCCTCGACATCCCGTTTCTTTTTCGTGACAAGGCGCATGCGCACGCGGTGCTCGATGGCCCGATCGGCGAAGAGATGCTCAAACTGTTCGAGCCCAAGGGCTTCAAGGCCCTGGCCTGGGCCGAGAACGGCGTGCGCCACATGACGAACAACAAGCGCGCCGTGAACTCGCCCGACGACCTCAAGGGTTTGAAGCTGCGCACGATGGAAAACCCCATCCACATCGCCGCCTACAAGGGTTTTGGCATCGTGCCCACGCCGATGGCCTTTCCGGAGGTGTTCACGGCCTTGCAGCAGGGCACTGTGGATGGCCAGGAGAACCCGCTGTCGGTGATCATGGCCGCCAAGTTCGACCAGGTGCAGAAGCACCTCACGCTGACCGGCCACGTGTATTCGCCAGCGGTGTGGTTGATGAACAAGGCGGCGTTCGACAAGCTCTCTGCGGCCGACAAGCAGGCGTTCATCGAGGCCGCCAAGGAAGGCACCAAGGCCAATCGCGCGCGCGTGGCCGAAGACGACGCCAAAGGCGTGGCCGATCTGCGGGCCAAGGGCATGAACGTGGTGGAGAACCCCGACAAGGCCAAGTTCGTGGCCGCGCTGGCCACGGTGAATGCCGAGTTCGAAAAGCAGTTCGGCAAGGCCAACATCGACCGCATCCGCAACGTGCGCTAGCTGATCAAGCCGCCCTTGCACCAGGCGAGGCTTTGAAGCCCATCTTCCTGCGCTTCGAGGGCGCATGCACGGCGCTGTCGCTGGCGCTGGCGTGCGCCATGATGGCCGTGGCCGCGTGCCTGGGGCTGTTCCAGATCGTCACCCGCTTCGTGCTGGAGCAGCCGGCCGAGTGGACCGAGGTGCTCATCCGCTTCAGCCTGATCTGGATGGTGTTCATGGGCATCCCCATGGCCTTTCGCCAGGGCGCGATGGTGAGCGTGGACGTGTTGTACCGCTGGAGCCCGCTGAAGCTGCGGCGCGTGCTGGAGTGGGTGGTCTTCGCGGCCTCCACGCTGCTGGTGCTGGTGATCATCTGGTGGGGTTGGGACTACGCCAACCGCGGCAAGGTGCAGACCGTGATCGGCCTGGAAAGCGTCTCGATGTTCTGGGCCTATCTGGCGCTGCCCGTGGGCGGCGTGTTCAGCATCCTGGGCTTGATCGGCAACCTGCTCGATCCGCAGCGCCTCGAGCTGGAGACGGCGCAGTGAGCGGGGGAGCGGCATGAGCGGCGTGATGCTCGGCACCATGGTGCTGTGCTTCGCGCTGTCGGTATCGGTGGCGGTGTCGATCGGCTTGGCGGCGGTGGTGGGCATGCAGGCCAGCAACGCCAACATGCTGATTTCGGTGAAGGAGATGTTCAACTCGCTGAACAAGTTTCCACTCGCCGCGATTCCGTTCTTCATCCTCGCCGGCAACATCATGGAAACCGGCGGCATCTCGCGCCGCCTGGTGGAGTTTGCCAAGAGCCTGGTGGGCGGCGTGCAGGGCGGCCTGCCGATGACCTGCGTGCTCACCTGCATGATCTTCGCGGCAGTGTCGGGCTCGTCGGTGGCCACCACCTTTGCCATCGGCGCGATCCTGATCCCGGCGCTCATCAGGCACGGCTACCCCACCGCCTACGCGGCGGCGCTGCAGGCCAGCAGCGCCGAGCTCGGCGTGATCATTCCGCCGTCGATCCCGATGATCCTGTACGGCGTGAGCGCCGAGGTCTCGATCGGCGAGCTGTTCATCGCCGGCTTCGGCCCGGGCATTCTCATCGGGTTGGCGCTGATGGCGTTTGCCTACGTGTATTGCAAATACAAGGGCTGGGGCAAGAACGACGGTGATGGCCGCCTGCCGGTGGGCACGGCCACCCTCAAGGCGGGCTGGGCGCTGCTGATGCCGGTGATCATCCTGGGCGGCATCTACGGCGGCATCTTCACGCCCACCGAGGCCTCGGCGGTCGCCGTGTTCTACGCGTTGCTGGTGGGCATGGTGATCCACCGCGAGATCCGGCTGAGCGATCTGGTGCGGATCCTGCGCAGGTCGGTGCTCTCCAGCGCGGTGATCATGTTCATCATCGCCAACGCCGGGCTGTTTGCGTTCCTCATCACGCGCGCCGGCATCCCCGACGCCATTGGCCATTGGTTGCAAGAGGTGTTGAAGTCGCCCGGCATGTTTCTGCTCGGCATCAACGCGGCGCTGTTTCTGATCGGCATGTTCATCGAGACCAGCGCCGCCATCATCGTGCTGGCGCCCATCCTGGCGCCGGTGGCGCAGCACTTCGGCATCGACCCGGTGCACTTTGGCCTGGTGATGGTGGTGAACCTGGCGCTCGGCATGATCAC
>Ga0209797_10001163_pt1 | contig 13218 bp, 14 predicted proteins | sample DOMMetBare3Fresh_2_FD_187472 | JGI IMG/M metagenome (GOLD analysis project Ga0209797, IMG submission 187472) | Wetland sediment microbial communities from St. Louis River estuary, USA, under dissolved organic matter induced mercury methylation -... | ecosystem: Environmental > Aquatic >... | reverse complement strand
CGGGCTCCGGCTCGGCGGCGGGCTGGCGGACCGGGAGGGTCGAGATGTGAGCGACCAGACCGCGGCGATCGTCGCGGGTACCACCCGTGAGGCCGGCCGCGCCGCGAAGTTGCTCGAACTCGGCGAGTGGAGCACGCTGGCTATCGAGGGTACGGACATGAGCATCTGTCTGCTCAATCCGACGGCAGATACCAGTCTCCTCGCCGCCATGGAAGCGGGCCGGCCGGCGGGGCAGCTTGCCTTCTTCGCCGAACGCGCGGCCAAGGCCGCGCGCGCCTGGCTGGAGCGTGTGCGATGAGCAAGTACGCTCCGTTGCTCGAGGCGCTCACCCGGCTGCGCGGGATCCGCGGCGCGATGGTCGTGGAGGCCGCGGACGGCCTGGTGGTGGCGGAATCGCTGATGGGGGGCCTGAAGGGCACCGCGCTCGCGGCAATGGCCGCGAACATCGCGACCCGAGCCACCGACCTCGCTGGCGGGGCGGCGGTCGGCGCGCCGCGATTCGTGCATCTGCAGGCCACGGAGGGCGCGCTGCTCGTCGCGCCGGCCGGCTCGAATCTGGTGCTGGTCGCCGTGGCGAGTCGCGATGTGCCGCTTGGCCTGCTGCGGCTGGAGATGCTCCGCATGGCGGAGCGCCTCAGCTAATGCGGGCCATCGAGCCCTGGGTGCTCGGTCCGCTCCGGTCCTTCGTCAGCGAGAGTTCGGCCCGGTTGGCGCTCCTGATGACGACCTCGGGACAGGTCGTGGCGCAGCATGGCTTCACCGGGGCGCTTGATCTGATGTCCGCCGCCGCGCTCGGGGCGGGAATCATCGCCTCCAGCAGCGAGCTGGCAATGCAGATGGACTGGCCTCCCTTCCGGATCGTGGCGCATCAGGGAGAGCAGTTCAGTCATTTCCTGGCGTGGTTCGAATCGCCGCGCGGGCGGTGGGTCGGACTCGTCGTCTTCGGGAGCGAGACCAAACTCGGGGTGGTGCAGGTGTACTTCGATCAGTTGGTGGAGGAGCTGGTAGCGGCCGCGCCGCCCGAGCCTGTGCAGAAGAAGGAAGTGCTCGCCGCGGATTTCGAACGGGAACTCAACGCGAGCCTCCGGGCCCTCTTCGGACGCTAGATCATGTCCCTCGTCAACTTCACCACCCGCGAAATCACCTGCAAGATCGTGTACTACGGTCCGGGGCGCTCCGGGAAGACCTCGAACCTGCAGTACATCTACGGTCGCGTCCCCGAATCGCGGCGCGGCCGCATGGTGAGTCTCGCCACCCAGACGGACCGGACCCTCTTCTTCGATTTCCTGCCGCTCGACCTCGGCGTGATCAGCGGATTCACGACCCGCTTCCAGCTGTATACCGTCCCGGGCCAGGTCTACTACAACGCCACCCGCAAGCTGGTGCTGCAGGGTGCCGACGGGGTGGTCTTCGTGGCCGACAGCCAGGCACGCCGGCTCGAGGACAATATCGAGAGTCTGCAGAACCTCCAGGCGAATCTGCTCGGACAGGGCGTGGATGTGCGGAGCTTTCCCCTGGTCCTGCAGTACAACAAGCAGGACCTTCCCGCCGATCTGATCCTCACGCCGCCAGATCTCGATGACGCCCTGAACTTCCGCGGCTACCGGAGCTTCCCCGGCGATGCGCTCCGCGGAGCCGGCGTCTTCGAGACGCTCAAGGGGATCTCCGAGATGGTGCTCAAGCGCCTTGCCGCCACGGGGAGCGGGGCTGCCTGATGACCCGGCTCAACCCGCGACTCCGCTTCGACTCCTACGTCGTGGGGTCGGCGAACAGGCTCGCCGTCACCGCGGCGCGGGCCGTGGCGGAGTCGCCGGGCGCGGTCTACAACCCGCTGTTTGTCTACGCCGGATCCGGTCTCGGCAAGACCCACCTGCTGATGGCGATAGGGCATCATGCGATCGCGGTGAATCCCCAGCTGACCGCCGAGTACCTGACGCTCGATGAATTCGTGGAGTCGTTTCACGCCGCGATCGCCGCAGGGCAGGGCGAGGCCTACCGGCGGCGCTATTCCGACGTCGGGATCCTGCTGGTGGACGATGTCCAGTTCCTGACCCACCGGCGGGAGATGCAGGCCGAGCTGTTCCGCCTGACAAACACCATGCTGACGTCGGGGCGACAGATCGTCCTGTCCAGCGACCGTCCTCCCAACGAGATCGAGGCCCTCGATGAGCGGTTGATCCAGCGTTTCGCGGGCGGGCTGGTGATTGACATCTCCGCCCCGGACTACGAGACGCGGGTCGCGATCCTGCGCCGTCAGGCGGAAGAGCGGAAGGCGGAGTTCGACCCCAGCGTGCTCGAGGCCGTGGCCTCCCTGCCGATCGGGAGCGTTCGCGAACTTATCGGCGCGTTCAACCGCCTGATCGCGTATCAGGCGGTCCGCGAGAGCCCGCTGACATCGGTGGAAGCCCGTGCCGTCCTGGCCAAGACGATGCCGGTGACGGTGCGGACGGGGGCGGAGACGCCGGCCCCGGCGCCCGAGGTGATCGGCTCGATCGAACCGGAGGCGCCGGTGCCCGCGCCGGTCCCGTCGGGAAGCGGCGACGAGTTCGGCTCGTTCCTCTCGGAGATCTCGTCCGCCGTGGCGCGCCAGGTCGAATCGTGGCGCGGGCGGGTCGCGGAGGCGATCGTCCGCTGGCAGGGGGAGGACTACCGGACGGAGCGACTGCAGCGGCTGCTGGAAGGGGAGTCGCCGGTGGACCCGGACGCGGCACTCCGCGACTACGAAGAGGATATCGAGCGGCTGAAGCAGATCGCCGCGGAAGCACGTGAACTCGATGTCGCCGTGGCGGGCCTGGCGGTCTTTCACGATCCCGATCGCCTTGCCGAGGCGGAGACGGAGCTGCAGAAGGCGCGCGAGGGGTTGAGCCCGCCTCCGGGGCCGTCGCCGATCTGGAGGCTCGATGAGTTCGTGGCCTCGTCCACCAACAAGATGGTGACCACGGCGGCGCAGGGCATTCTGGAAGCCCCGGGCGCCCATTTCAATCCACTCGTCATCATCGGGCCGGTCGGCGTGGGCAAGACCCACCTCCTGCACGGCATGGGCAACGCGCTCGCCGAGCGGCCCGGCATGGTGGTGGCCTGCCTCGGGGCCGAGGACTTCGTGGATGACCTGATCAAGGCGATCGATCGGGACCGGGTCGCGTGGTGGCGTGCCCGGTATCGCCGGATCACCGCGCTGCTGCTGGACGACGTGCATCTGCTCGGCGGCAAGGATCGCACCCAGGAAGAACTCTTCTGGCTCTACAACCTCCTCGCCGAGGCCGGGAACCAGATGATCTTCACCTCGGCGGTCCCTCCGCAGGAGCTTGAGGGGGTCGAGCCAAGACTGCGTACCCGGCTGGAAGCAGGGCTCGTCGTCGAACTCCCGCAGCCCGATCGCGAGGTTCGGGAGGCGATCGTCGCACGGATCCTCCGGGAGAAGGCGGGCGAGGCGGAGCCGGAACTGGCGGCCTATCTCGCTGCCCGCCCCGTCGAGACAGTCCGTGCCCTCCAGGGCCTTGTGCAGCGCGTGCTCGATGCCGGAGAGGTGGAGGACCAGCGCCCGTCGGCCGGTCTCGCGCGCCAGGTTCTCGAGGGCAGCCCGGCCGCACCCGCGCGGCGTACCACCGGGAACCGTACCAGTGGGCTGCTCTCGCCCACGGGGAGCCTGCGCAGCCGTGAGAAGCTGGTGTGGGACTGGCCCGACATCGCCGATCGCCTCATCGAAGAGGTGCGCTGATGGCGATCAAGGGCAGTCTCAAGGAAGCCAGTCTCCCCGACGTGCTGCAGCTGCTCGCCCTCGGAAAGAAGACCGGCTGCCTGGCCGTCGCCGATCGGCAGAACTTCGGATACATCTATTTCGAGGACGGCCGGATCTCCTACGCATCGATCGTCAACCGGCGCGATCGTATCGGCGATCTGCTCCGCAAGAACCAGCTGGTGACCAACGAGCAGCTCGACCAGGCGATCCGGCTGCAGGAAGTGCATCGCGACCGGCGGCTGGGCGACATCCTCATCGAGCTGGGCGCGGTCGGGCGCGACCAGCTCGAGCGGCTGCTCTTCCTGCAGATCGAAGAGGCGGTCTACCACCTGTTCACCTGGGTGCAGGGGACCTTCAACTTCGAAGCCGGCGTCCGGCCGGAGCAGCAGGTCTTCACCGTCTCGATCAACCCCGAAAGCCTGCTCCTCGAAGGCGCCCGCCGGGTCGATGAATGGAGTCAGATCGAGAAGAAGATTCCGAGCTTCGATCTGATCTTCTCCGTCGACCCCGCCCGCGCGCCCGGGGAGGAGGTCGACTTGTCAGGACACCAGCGGCGCATCCTGCCGCTGCTCGACGGGACCCGCGATGTCCGTCAGGTGATCGACGAATGCTCCCTGATCGAGTTCGAGGCCGCCCAGGCGCTGTACGGACTGATCACCGCCGGCTACGTGCGCCGGGTCGGGACCTCGGCCAAGGCGGTCCCCCCGCGCGCCAATGACGTGCGCGTGCAGGAGCACCAGAACCTCGGCGTGGCCTTCTTCCGGACCGGCATGCTCGACGAGGCCCTGCGCGAATTCCGTCGGGTCGCCGAGCTCCGTCCCGATGAGATGGGCGCGCTCTTCTACCTTGGCCTCATCGCCCTGAAGCAGGCGCGCTGGCTCGAGGCGGTGGATGTGCTGCAGCAGGCCTCGGAGCGGGGCGGTCGGCGGCCGGCGGCGCTGCACAATCTCGCGTTCGCGCTCGAGCAGCTGGGACGACTCTCCGAGGCGGAGGCGACATACGCGGAAGCGGCCTCAAAGGCCCGCGACGATGCGCGAGTCATGATTGGCTGGGGGGTCACCGCGCTCAAGCGGAACGACCCGGAGGTCGCCGTGAGTCGGCTGCAGCGTGCGGCGGAACTGCTCGGGGACCGGACCTATCCGCCGACCTGGTTCTGGGCGATGGCGCTTGCCACTGCCTGCCAGGGGGACCTGACGACCGCGCTCGAGGTCGCCGAGCGAGGCGTGATCGCCCATCCCGCGAGCGCCGCGCTCCGCAACAACCTCGCGGCCCTGCAGGAACTGGGCGGCGACCTGGCCAGCGCGGAAATGATGCTCCGCACCGCCCTGTCGGAGGACCCGACGCTGGCCCAGGTATCGAAGAATCTCGGCGACCTGCTCTATCGAGCGGGCCGCTACGACGATGCCTTCGAAGCCTACGAGCGCGCCGCCAAGCTCAGCCCGGATCTGGGCGATGACCTCTATTTCAAGATGGGGAACATCGCCTTCAAGAAGCGGGACCGCGATCGAGCCCGTGTCTGCTGGAAGCGGGTGACCGAGCTCAATCCCGGTCATCAGCTCGCGCGCGCCAATCTCGATACGCTGGATGCCACGGCGTGACCGCCGCCGAGGACCCGGCCTTCAACACACTCGCCGCCCGGATCGCGGAGCACACCGGGCTGGATATCGGCGTCTACAAGGATCGCTGCCTCCGCCGCCGGATCGCGGTACGGATGCGCGCCTGTGGCGCGGCTGACTACGCCGCGTATGTCGGCGTCCTCGACAGCACCCCTGCCGAACTCGAGCTGCTCGCCGATGCGCTCACCATCAACGTGACGACCTTCTTCCGCAACCGTGAGACCTGGGACTGGCTCGGGGCCCACCTGCTGCCGGAACTGCTGTCGGAACGCGACGGCCGGCTTCGCGCGTGGAGCGCCGGCTGCGCCAGCGGTGAAGAGCCCTATACCCTGGTGATGCTGATCGCGCAGGTGCTGGAGCGGCTGGGGCGGGAGGACTGGCTCGCCCGGGTCCACGTGGACGCCACCGACGTCGACCGGAAGTCACTCGAACGTGCCGCGGCCGCGACCTATCCCGAGCGCGCGTTCGCGGAGATGGATCCCGCGGTGCGCGCGCGCTGGTGCGTCCCGGCGGGCGAGGGGCACTTCGCGGTGCGCGACCCACTCCGGGCACTGGTGGATGTGCACCGCATGGAGCTCGCCGGCCGGTGGGGCGCGCCCCGCGTCTATGACCTGATTCTCTGCCGAAACGTCATCATCTATTTCCACCGGACTACGCAGGAGCGGCTGATGGAGCGGTTCGCGGATCTGCTCGCGCCCCGCGGAGTGCTGGTGCTCGGCAAGGTCGAAACCATCCTCGGCCCGGCGCGGGCTCGCTTCGACCTGGTGGAGCCGCGAGAGCGGATCTACCGGAAGGCCGCCTGATGGCCGAAGCGATCGTCGTCCGGGTTGCCGAGTTCCGGTCCGCCAGAGGTGACACCGTGCTCGCCACGCTCGGGCTCGGGAGTTGTGTCGCGATTCTCCTCCATGATCCCGGCGGCGGGGTGGGGGGACTCGCACACATCCTGCTGCCCTCCCGCTCGCTGAGCCGCTCCAGCGACAGTCCGGGCCGGTTCCCGCAGACCGCGCTCCCCGCGATGGTCGACGACATGATCGGACTGGGTGCGGATCGGCGCCGATTCGTCGCCAGACTGGTGGGGGGCGCGAGCATGTTCCAGAACCTGGTGCCGTCCGGTTCGATACAGATGGGCGACCGCAACGTCATCGCGGTCCGTGAGGTGCTGAATCAGCTGGCCATCCCGATCATCGCCGAAACCGTGGGCGGCGGACAGGGCCGGTCGGTCTGGTTCAACGTGGGCAGCGGAGCGATCACGCTCCAGACCGTGGGGAAGCGTGAGCCGGGGCTCTGACCTCCCCGGCGTTCTCGTGGTGGACGACAGTGCCTTCTTCCGGCGTCTGGTGTGTGAACTCGTCGCGGGCTCGGGCGAGTTCCGGGTCGTGGGGACGGCCTCCAACGGCCTGGAGGCGCTGGAACAGGTGCATGCGCTCCACCCCGATATCGTGACAATGGACCTGCAGATGCCGGAACTCGGGGGTCTCGATGCCATCGGCTACATCATGTCCGAGGCTCCGCTCCCGGTCGTCGTGGTGAGCGCCCATGCCGGGCACGGGTCCCCGGCAGCGATTCGAGCGCTGGAACTCGGCGCGGTGGAACTGGTACCGAAGGATGATCCCAGCGGACGGATCTCGGCACTCCGGATCGCACCCCGGCTGCTCGCGGCGCTGCGGGCCGCGATTGCGTCGGACGTGCGACGGCTGCCGGTGCTCGTGCGACCGCGGTCGAGCGGTGCCAATGCGGTGTTCGCGCGGCCCGCGGGAGAAGCCCGGCGATGCGTGGCGATCGCCGCGTCGACCGGAGGCCCGCGCGCGCTGGCGGAGCTGGTGCCGGGGCTGGCGCCCGGGCTCGAGGCCGCGACGCTGATCGTGCAGCATATGCCGCCCGGATTCACCCGGAGTCTCGCCGAGCGCCTCAATGGGCTGAGCGCGCTGCACGTCGTCGAGGCGGAGGAGGGAATGGAAGTGCGCGCCGACACCGCCTACCTGGCGCCTGGCGACTATCATATGCGCGTGGAGGTGCACTCGACGGGGTTGCGGCTTGCCCTGGATCAGGAGCCGACAGTGTGGGGCGTCCGCCCGGCGGCCGATCCGCTCTTCCATTCCATCGCGACCAGCTTCGGGAGTGCCGCAATCGGCGTGGTGCTTACCGGTCTGGGCAAGGACGGCGCGGCAGGGCTGCGGGCGATTCACGACGCCGGTGGAGTCGGCATCGCGCAGGATCGGGGGACCGCCACGATCTACGGAATGCCTGGCGCCGCGCTCGACGCCGGCGGCGCCGATCTGGTCCTTCCGCTCGGCGCGATCGCCGATCGCGCCGGATCGCTGCTCCGAGAACTCCCCCGCCGATGACACGCCAGGGCGCGCTCGAGGCAAACGAGGCCCACGCCGGGCCCGGGAGGGAGATTCCCGCGACGTTCATGGCTGGAAGGACGGGGCCCTCGACCGGTGGCGCCGTCCGGCGCGCGGGCGGATGGGTCCCGATCCTCAATCGCGAAACGCTGGCCAAGCAGTGGCGGGCACTGGAGCAGGCGTCATGATGACGGGCGACGAGATGCAGTTCGTGGTCTTCCGGCTCGGCAGCCAGGAGCTGGCGCTGAGCATCTTCGAGGTCGAGCGTATCCTCCGCTACGAGGCACCTGCGACGCTCCCGAACGCACCCGAGTTTCTCGAGGGCGCCATGCCGTACGAACAGCGCGTGGTGCCGCTCGTCGACCTGCGGAAACGGATCGGCCTCGAGGCTACCTACCGGGAAGAGACCCGGGTGATGGTGGTCCGGTGTGAGGAGAAACAGGTCGCCGTCGTCGTGGATCTCGTGGTGGAAGTCCTTCGAGTCGATTCGACCACCATCACCGCTCCCCCATCGATGGTGCCGGGGCTCCCCGCGAACTGCATCCGCGGCATGATTGCCCGGCCGGGCCGGACCATCGTTGTGCTGACCGCCGCCAGACTGCTCTCCAGCAGTGAGCGGCTCGCCCTTTCGGAGACATTCGCGTGAGTGAATCGCCCGCCACGGACCCGCTCGTCACGGGCTTCCGCCAGCAGTATCGCGAAGTCGCCTCCCGGCTCGATCAGGCCTCCTCCAGCACCGAGCGGGAGGCGGTCAAGCGGGAGATCATCGCCTTCTTCAAGCGCGTGGATACCGCGCTGACCGAACTGGGGCAGGTGAAGGAGGAGATCCGCGCGCTGGTCGACCGCTACAAGCAGCTTGCGACGACGACCGATACCGCCCAGGCCCCGCAGTTCACGGGGGCACGCCCGGTGGTCCAGCAGGATCATCTCGGCGCCTCCACCTACATCGAGAAGGGGTGGAGTCTGATCTCGCTGGGTGACTACGCCGGCGCGATCGCGTCGCTCAGCAAAGCGCTCTCCCTGGCCCCGTCCGAGATCCAGGCCCAGTCTCTGCTCGGCTGGGCGCAGATGCTCCATGAGGATTATGACGACGCGCTGGCGACCTTCTCGCGGGTGCTCATGAAGGAGCCGGCCAATTCACTCGCGCGAATCAATGTCGGCTACATCTGCCTCAAGAAGCGCATCTTCGGCGAAGCGATCGAACATCTGTCCAAGGCCATCCGACTCGACAACGATCGCAAGGCCACGCTGTATGCACACTACTACCTCGGCCTCGTCTATCTCGAGCGCGAGATGTTCGAGGACGCGGTCACCTTCTTCCAGAAGACGCTCCGTCTCGGCCCGAACCTGATCGAGGCGTACTACGAACTGGGCCGCGCCAACTGGTTCATGGGCGACAGGCCTGCGGCGAAGGCGGCGTGGACCGACGGATTCAAGGCCAACAAGTTCAACCCCTGGGGCAAGCGGTGTAAGGAAATGATCGACCTCACCGAGGGCGGAGGCGAACCCCCTCGCGGCTCCTCCTAACTCTCTCGCTGCTCACCCTCCAGGCGGCTCCGCCCGGTGCGGTGCAGGTCGGGCAGGTGACGGTGGTCGCGCCACCTGACCGGCAGCAGCTGGGTGTCTGGCTGGCCGAACGGGCTGAACGACCGGTGGACTGGCCCGGACTGGGTCGCCGCACCCCGCCGCCCTTCATCCTCGTGCTGGTCGGCGACTCCCTCACCCTTTCGAAAGTCACCCGCGGCAGGGCTCCCGGCTGGGGTGCGGGGGTCGCCTTTCCCGGGGCGCGAACGATCATCCTCCGTGCTGACGTCCCCGACATCGATCAGACCCTCCGGCACGAGCTCGCCCACCTGGTGCTCCGGACGAGTGTACGCGGGCGGCTTCCGCTCTGGTTCGATGAAGGCTACGCGGCCTGGGCGTCCGGAGAGTTCACCCGGCTCGCAAGCCTCGAACTGAACCTCGCGGTTGCCTCCGGCGAGCTGCCCTCCCTCGAGGAACTCGACCGCATGCTCCGGGGATCGGCGGTATCGGCGGACCTGGCGTACGCGCTCGCTGCCTCCGCGGTACTCGAGATTGTCCGCCGTCCTCCACCCGGGGGACTCGAGCCCCTGCTTGAGCGCCTGGAGCGAGGTGAGGATTTCGCGACGGCACTCGGTGATGCGACAGGACTCTCGGTCGACCGTTTCGAGGAGTCCTGGCAGTCGGGCCTTCGCCGCCGTTACAGTCTCCTCACCTGGCTGGCAGCAGGGGGGATGTGGGCGTTGGTGGCATTCAGTCTGGGAGGACTATTGTGGTACCGGCGCCAGCGCGATCGGCCTCGGCGGGCGGCACTCGATGAGGGGTGGATCATCCCTCCGGAGCCGCCGGCGACCGACGAACCGGCACCGCCGAGTGGGGTGGCACCCGTTGACCGGGAGGGTCCGACACAGTAAGCTCAACCCCCATGCCAAGTTCCGACTCCATCGCACCCGGGCAGAAGCTGCGCTTCGGACGCCGCAATGTCCTCCTCCTCGGGGGGGCAGTCGTCTCCCTCATCGCCGGCTACCTCTGGTTGCACGCCGGGGGAACCACAGGCGCCGCCGCACTGCTGGTGTTGGGCTACTGTGTGCTGTTTCCGCTCGGGATCGCGCTCTAGCGGAGCGAGGTCGGGATTCAAGTGGCAGGTATCCGCTCACGGGTCGCTCGGCAGGGCGGCGCGGCTCTTCCTGCTTGTCCGGGGCGAATAGCTCAGCTGGTTCAGAGCGCCTGCCTTACACGCAGGATGTCGGGGGTTCGAATCCCTCTTCGCCCACTCCGTTCCCATTTCCGGTACGCGGGTTGCATCAGTCGACCGGTGACCCTCTTTTGTGGAGAACTTGTGATGCGCGTGGCCCGTCTGATGATTTCCACTTTGATCGCGGCAGTGGCCGCGACAGCGCTCTCCGCTCAGATCCCAACCCGGCGGCCCTCCACCCAGTCGGCGAGTCCCAACGCGGTCCGGCTGCTGGTCGGCAACCCCTTTTCGTTTTCCAGCGAAGACTCCTCCCACGCCGTGGCGATCGGAGACGGTATCCGCGTTCGGATGGACAAGCTCGTGGGGAACGACTTCCGGGTCGTCTCGCGGGCCGACATGAACGAGGCGCTGAAGCAGTTCGGCTATCCGGTCGACGCGATCCTCGGCCCGTTGCCCCTGCGCAGCCTCGCCCAGTCGCTCAACTCCCGGGTGCTTGTCGTCACCAACTTCTCCCACGATGCCAAGGGCGCCCATCTCGTCACGGCGCGTCTCGCGGGCTTGAACGACGATGCCGGCATGGTGGTCATGACGCCGGAAGGGCAGATCAGGGACCACGCACAGCTCGGTGCGAAGATCGCCGATGGATTCGGGCCGGCGCTCAAGGCCTTCGCCGATGCCAAGGCCTGCATCGATCAGTCCAAGAACGCTCCTGACAAGGCCATTGTATCGGCGAAGAAGGCGCTTACCCTCATCCCGACGCACGGCCTGGCCAACCTCTGCCTTGGTGAGCTGGCGCTGGCACGGGGCCGGAAGGCGGACAGCACGGAAGCGATGGCGTACTTCCAGTCCGCCACCAAGGGCGATCCGCTGAGCCTCAAGGCGTGGACCAACCTCGCCGCCGGCTTCGAGGCCGCGGGCGACACCGCCCGCACCATCGATGCGCTGAAGGAAATGCTGCTGATCGCGCCAACCAATCAGCCGCTCCGCGAGCTCGCCTTCAAGAAGTTCCTCGCGTACGGGCACCCGGAGATCGCCGAGCAGGTGGCCGACGACGGCCTGAAGCTCGACGCCGGCAACATCGACCTCTTCGAACTTCGGGCCAATGCCCGGATCTTCCGGGAGAATTACTCCGGCGCGCTGAACGACCTCGAGCAGATCATCACGCTGGATTCGACCCGTGCCGACAGCACGTTCTACATCAAGTATATGGTGACTGCTGGCGTGCAGCCCGACACGGCGCGGCTCGTGAAGTACGCCTCACTGGCCGCCAGGAAGTTCCCCGGCAATCTGACTATCCTGAAGCAGGTCGCGGGCGCCTATTCCCAGGTAGGATTGAGCGACAGTCTGCTGGGCGCGCTGAACGCGCTCATCTCCATGGATACCGCCAGCGCGGTCGGATTCGCGCTTCAGGAAGCGAAGGCCAAGCAGGATGCCAAGAATCATCCGGCCGCGCTGCCGTTCATCGACTTTGCGGCGAAGTACGGGGACGTCGCGGCCAAGGAAGGGGCCGCTGGCCTGCTGCTCAACGGGACGCTGCCCTATCTCCAGCCCACGCAACAGGACTTCAACGCTGCCGCGACTGGCCTGCGCCGGGTGGTCTCACTGGCGAACCCGCAGGGCCGCTATGCGCCGATCGCGAATCACTTCCTCGGCCTGGCGCTCGTCAACCTCATCTCGAAGGCGGACAAGGAAGCCGAAGCTGGCAAGTCGTGTGACGGCGCGAAGTCCGTCGAGACGATGACGGCCGAAGCCGAGGGCGCGTTCGGTCTGGCCGGCGGCTATGAGGCACAGAAGGCTGCTCGTGACCAGATGGTGGCCTACCTCAGCGGACTGAAGCCCAGGACCGCCTCCATGATCCGGGTCTACTGCAAGTAGTCAGAGCCATTCATGAGAGCGGAGCCGGAGTCAGCAGACTCATGCCGATTCCGGCTCCTCTTTTCCTGGCCCAGCCACTACCGTCCGACTCCGCCCTAACCTATATTCTCCGCCCGCATCGAGGGGCTGTAGCTCAGCTTGGTTAGAGCGCCGCACTGTCACTGCGGAGGTCGCGGGTTCGAGCCCCGTCAGCCCCGTTGGTCACTACCTGCCACCCCGTCCGCCTCAGCGGGCGGGGTGTGCTGCTTTGAGCCCTGCGAGCCATGACGTGAACTCCACCGGTTCCGCCTATCACCAGCCCGTGCTGGCCACCGAGATTGCGGCGGCGGCCCTCGGCGCGACTCGGGTCGTGGACGGGACCCTCGGCGGCGGGGGACACAGCTGCCTCTTCCTCTCGGCCGGTGCGGAGGTGCTGGGTATCGATCGGGACCCGGAGGCGATCACGGAGGCCCGCACCCGCCTGGGTGAGTCCCGGATCCGCTATCTCGAGGCGCCGTATGCGGCCGAGGAGTCACTGGCGGCCATTCGCGAGTTCCGGCCGGAGTTCATTCTGCTCGACCTCGGCGTCTCTTCGCACCAGCTTGATGATGAGGCCCGTGGATTCAGTTTTCGTCCCGGTGCTCCGCTCGACATGCGCATGGGGCATTCGGGTCCGTCCGCGGCCGATGTCCTGAATCAGGAGTCGGACGTTGAGCTGAAGCGCGTGTTTGCCGAATATGGCGACGAGCGCCAGGCGGGACGCCTCGCGCGTGAAATCGTGCGGCGCCGCCTGCGGGAGCGGTTTGCGGTCAGCGATCAATTCATCAACGCCATCCGCGCGGTACTTGGGCCGCGCAGCGGTCCCGGAGACTTCGCCCGCCTGTTCCAGGCGGTGCGCATCGAGGTCAACGGGGAACTGGAGGGCCTCAGCCGGGCGCTGCCCGCCAT